>ENA-ORUN01002758-ORUN01002758.1-human-gut-metagenome-genome-assembly--contig:-NODE-2758-length-13611-cov-11.084391_pt1 | contig 13611 bp, 8 predicted proteins | sample MGYA00242080_ERZ509209 | MGnify/ENA primary metagenome ERZ509209 (study PRJEB26280, sample SAMEA2338786) | human gut metagenome | biome: human gut; feature: human-associated habitat; material: faeces... | reverse complement strand
CCGCTGGCCGCCCGAGAGCAGGCCCACCGGCTGCTTCATCCGGTCCTCAAGGCCCATGTTCAGCAGGGCAAGTTTTTCCCGGAACAGCTCCTTATCCTTGCGGGAGATGCGGGAGAAGATGGCGTGGGGGGCGGTTCCTGCCCGGAGATAGGCCAGCGCAAGGTTTTCCTCAATGGTCATATTGGGGGCCGTGCCCTTGAGGGGGTCCTGGAACAGGTGGCCGATGACCTTGCTGCGCTCATACTCGGGCGCAAAGGTAATGTCCTGCCCGCCCAGCACGATGCTGCCCTCGTCGGCAATGAAACCACCGGTGATGGCGTTGAACATGGTGGATTTGCCCGCGCCGTTGGAGCCCACGATGGTGGCAAAGTCGCCCGCCTCCATGTGCAGGCTCACACCGTTCAGGGCCACCTTTTCGTTGACGGTGCCGGGATTAAAGGTCTTGTGCAGGTTGTTCAGTTCCAGCATTTCCATCTCAGTGCACCTCCTTCCGAGCATTGTGCTTGCGCTGCTCAAAGGCAAACTTTGCCCGGATGGCGGGCATCGAGATGGCTACAGCCACGATGAGGGCACTCACCAGCTTCATGGCGGCGGCGGGCACATTGAAGCGCAGGGCCACGGCCACGATAAAGCGATACAGGCAGCTGCCGAACACCACGCCCAGCACCCGGCGCACCATGGTGCGCTTGCCCACCAGCGTTTCGCCGATGATAAGGGAAGCCAGTGCAATGGTCACCATGCCGGTGCCCACGTTGATGTCGCTGCTCTTCTGATACTGGGCCAGCAGACCGCCGGAAAGAGCGGTCAGCGCGCCCGAGATGCACAGGCCCACTGTGATGGTGAAGGCCGGGTTGATGCTGGAGGCCCGCACCATGGCGGCATTGTCGCCGGTGGCGCGGATGGAAAGACCCAGCCGGGTGCCCAGGAAACCCACCATGGCGGCACAGGCGAGTACAATGACCGCCGCCGCGATGACCAGCTTATACCAGCCGCCCGTAAAGGCCAGTGCGGATTTTGCCAGCGAGAATACCGTATCGGTCTTGACCAGGGACATCGTGGACGAAAAGCCCATGACCGCCAGATTGATGGTGTATAGACCGGTGTTCACGATGATGCCTGCCATGATGCTCTCAACGCCCAGACGTGTCTGCAAAAAGGCGGTGACAAAGCCCGAACACACACCCGCTGCCATGGCCGCGAACAGGGCCAGAATGGGGTGGCCTGTCAGCGCCACCTGGCAGGCCACGGCACAGCCAAGGGTGAAGCAGCCATCGGTGGACAGGTCGGCAATGTTCAGGATCGAATAGCTCAGAAACAGCGCCAGCGCCACCAGACCGTAAATGCAGCCCAGCTCCAGCGCCGTCTGGATCACGTTGAGCGAAAAGATACTCGCCAGCATGGTTGATGTACTCCTTTTTAGAAATTCTCCTGCGTGGTCACTACCACAATTTCGGTGCAGTAGGGCTTGAAGGCTTCCTTAATCATGTTCAGGGTATTGTCGTCCATGCCCAATGCTGCGGCCGTTTCTGTATTGATGGTCACGATGCCGTTGTCGAAGGTCTGATAGGGCAGGTCGGCGGTGGTCTTACCCTCGCAGAGCAGCTCCACTACCATATCGGCGGTGGCCTCGCCCAGCTGGATGTAATCCACGCCGTAGCCCACAAAGGCACCGTTCAGTGCAAAGCTGTCGGCACCAGTGAAGTGCATCACGCCTGCATCGGTAAAGGTCTCATAGATGGACAGCTCGGCGGTCATCACGGTGTTGTCGGTGGGGGTGAACACTGCCTTGACACCGGCGGCCACAAGGGCCTCGGCAGCCATCTGCACCTCGGCGGTGGTGGTACCGTTCTTTTCAATGTACTTGATGCCCTTGCTGTCGCAGAACGCCTTGGCATCGGCAATGGCCTGGGTGGAGGCATCCTGGCTCAGGTCGTACAGCAGACCGATGGTGTCGATGTCGGGGTTGATGGCAGTGATGAGGTTCATAATGGCCTCGGTGTTCAAGGCATCGGAGGTGCCGGTGATGCCCTCCTCCCCGTCAAACCCGGCGGAAACAGGGTCGGTGACGGCAGAGTAGACCACAGGGATGTCGGTGTCCTCCACAGCGGCCAGCATAGTGGCGGCGGTGGGGGTGGCCACGGCCACGATGACATCTACCTGGTCGGCCACGAGGTCTGCACCGATCTGGTTCAGGTTGGACTGGTCAGCCTGGGCGTTGGCGTAGTAATCGGCATAGTCGAAGGTCACGCCCTTCTCCGCGCCCACCTCATCCAAACGGCTCTCAACAGAGGCCACGATCTGGTTCAGGGAAGCATGATCCACATAGTTGACGATGCCCACCTTAAAGGTCTGGCCTGCCTCAGAAGCGGCGGCAGCGGAACCGGCAGCGCTGGAAGCGGTGCTGGATGCTGCGGCAGAAGAGCCGGAGGAGCCGCAGCCGGTCAGGCCCAGTGCGGATACGACAGCGGCTGCGGCGGTAGCCTTCAGGAAGCTGCGGCGGGAGATCATGTTCATGGTTTTCATAGCGGTTGCTCCTTTCCCGGAGCGGGCGGCCCAAAAAATAAAACCCGCTCCACCTGCGGAACGGGTAAAATAAAAACGGCCCCGTCCCTGTGTGTTCATCCACAAGGACAGAGTCGAGAAATTCGAATCTGCGGTGCCACCTTGCTTGCTCCGCTCGTCTTCCCACCATGGAAAACTGCAGGAGCCCCTCAACGGAGAGCCAACACTCCCCTGCCCTGTAACGGAGGCTTCCGTCCCAAGCTACTAAAGGCACTGCCCTGTTTGCCCGGCCCTCGGCGGCCCACGAACTCTGCCCCGCTCTCTGCCCGTTTTCACCATTCGGGCTCACTGTAAGTGCGCTTGCAGGTTCTCTTCCGCCTCATCGGTTTGTTGATTGCATTATACGCTTTATTTTCATAAAGTCAAGAGGGAATTTTTCATTTTTTCGGCCGCAAAGATGAAATGCTTCTTGGATGTTCCGCAGCAGCCTTCCTGCCCGGATCTCCCCGGTGCGGCCCGGGCAGCTCTGCCGGGGCAAAAGAAGCCTTCTTCCTGCCATAGGTCATACTTTCTCTCCGCTCCGGGACGCATTTCCACTTTCAGTATCCCCGTTGCTGCGCACAAAGTTCGCAGTTTCTGCCACAGATTCCACACTATTTTTATTCTTTTCCCGAGTTTTGCTCTAAATTCTCTTCAAAGGGCTTGACAGAAAAATGTTTTTTGCGATAAACTAATTCTATGAAATATTTTCGTTGTATCCAACGATGTCAAACATGCAACTCGGAGAGGACACTACCACCATGTCGATGACCCTGAATCCCGTCAACGAAGCCGCTTTTCAGAAAGCTGTACAGTCTCTGGAGACCCTGAACCGGGCCGCCGTGTTCCATCCCACCGGCACCGGCAAAAGCTGTATTGCCTGGAAGGTGGTGGAGGCCCACCCCCAGACCACCTTTTTCTGGCTGGTGGCCGGTGCACAGCGTCTGGCCCTGCGGCAGGCAGAGCTGACACGCTACAACGGCGGCACCCTGCCCGGCAATGTCCGCTTCTGTGATTGCGAAAAGCTGGCCGCCGCCACCCCGGAGCAGTGGGTGCGGCTGGGGGAGCAGAAACCCGGCTGCATCGTGCTGGACTGCTACCATGAGTTGAGCGCCGTGTGTTGGGCACAGTCGGTGCAGAAGCTGCTGCGGATGTGCCCCCAGGCAAAGGTGCTGGGGCTGGGTGTGCCCAACGGTGCCCCCGTCTGCGCCGCCGCGCAGGAACTGTTTGCCGACTGCATCGTCTCCCACATGACTGTGGCCGAGGCCATGGCCGCCGGGACCATGCCGGTGCCCTCGGCCTATGCAGCCCTGCTCTGGCCGCAGGAGGAGGAGCTGGCCACCCTGCGCGCCCGGATCAAAAACCTGTGTATGCCCAAGGGCGACACCTCCCTGCGCGTTCAATATGAAGAGCTGAGCTGGTCTCTGCGTCAGGTGGAAAACCTGACCGTTCTGCTGCCCCGCCTGCTCAGCGATACCAGCGGCCATTATCTGGTCTTGTTTGAATCCGCCGCCTATCAGGAAAAGCTGGGCACGGAGCTGGAACAGCTGCTGCGCACTGTGGACCCTGCTGTCCGCTTTTACGCTGCAGATCACGCCTGCTTTGCGGATTCTGCTGCTGTGGAGGCCTTCCTCTCTGATACAGCCCCCGGCCCCAAGGTCCTGCTCTGCGTCAACGCGCCGGGAGTCCAGCAGCCGCTGGAGGGGCTGGCCGGGGTCATTCTGGTGCGCCAGTCCAGCCTGATGTCCACCTTCAAGCAGATGCTCTGCCGCGCGCTGGTGGCTGCAGGCAGCCGCAGCGTGCCGGTGTTCGACCTTGTGGCGCAGTTCGAGGGGCTGGGCAACGGCCGTACCCTGCAGCGTGACTGCACCGAGGCCATGACCAGGGCCGGCAGCAAAACGCCGGGCTTCCGGCAGGAGCGCCCCATGCAGCAGACCTACCGCCTGTACGGCAAGCTGCGCCGGGAGATGGAAGCCCGCTGGGAGGTGCTGTGCCAGGCCGCCGCCGATGCCGCCGCCAAAGAGGGCACTTTGGAGCTGCCCCGGAGCTATACCATCCACAGCGGCGTGCCCGTGGGCAAGTGGCTCGAGCTCCAGCGGCAGGTACAGGCCGGGCAGCGCCCGGGCCGCCTGACGGCTGAACAGGCCGCCAAGCTGGAAAAACTGGGCATCCGCTGGAACCACCGGCTGGAAGCTGCCTGGGAAAAGGGCTTTGCCTCTGCGCAGAAATACCGCACCGAGCACGGCGACCTGCTGGTGCCGGTGCGCTACCGCGATAAAAATGATTTTGCGCTGGGCGAATGGATCGTCTACAACCGCCAGCGCTATCTGGGCGGCAACCTGACCCAGAACCGCATCGAGCGGCTGGAAGCCATCGGCATGGTGTGGAGCACCTCCAACGACCTGTGGGAGCAGAACTATGCCGCCGCCACCCAGTATTATCTGGAGCACGGCGATTTGGAAGTGCCAATCAAGTACGAAACGCCCTCCGGCTTCTGTCTGGGGGTCTGGCTGGGGGCCCAGCGCGCCGCTCACAAGGCAGGCGAGCTGCCACAGGAGCAGGTGGAGCGGCTGGACGCTCTGGGCATGGACTGGACCAACCGCAACGACCGCAAGTGGATGTCCCTGTACGATGTTGCCGCCGCCTACTACCATGAGCACGGCAACCTGAACGTCCCCTCGGAGTATGTCACGCCGGACGGAGTACTGCTGGGCAAGTGGGTGGCGCGCCAGCGCTATGCCTACCTGAACCCGGACCGCTCCAGCGCCCGGGTCACCCCTGAGCGCAAGGCCCTGCTGGACAAGCTGGGCATGGTGTGGGAAAAGTATGATCCCTGGCAGGAGCGCTATGATCTGGCTCTGGCCTACAAGACAGAGCACGGCGATCTGGAGATTCCCTCTGTCTACAAGACTGAGGACGGTGTTTGGCTGGGCAGCTGGGTCAGCCGCCAGCGGCAGGCCCTGAACTCCGGCAGCAGTGCCCTGAGCAGTGAGCGCCGCAAGCTGCTGCGCATCCTGTTCAAGGGCGAGCGCCGCCCCAGTGATCCCGCTGCTGACCACGGTACCGTGCGCGAGGCCAACTGGGAGCGGAACTTCCGCAGTGCCGCCCGCTATGCCCGCAAGTACAAACATCTGCTGGTCCCCGCCAGCTATGTAGACAGCGACGGTGTCCGGCTGGGCGTGTGGGTTTCCAACCTGCGTGCAGCCCGCAAGAACCGCCCGGATTCCTATCAGGTCACGCCCGCCCACATCAAAAAGCTGAACAGCATCGGCATGGTGTGGGATGCCCGGGATGCCAAGTGGGGAACCGCCTATCAGCAGGCAAAGGCCTACTACAAGGCCCACGGCAACCTCCACGCCGCCGCCAACTACAAATCCGACGAAACTGGCTTCTGCCTGGGCGACTGGCTCCGCCGGATGCGGGAGTGGGATGCCACCCACGACCCCAAGCTCACCCCTGAGCGCCGCGCAATGCTGGATAAGATCGGGATGGAGTGGAGCGAATAAGAGAAAAAAGCCACCGGTTTTTGCCGGTGGCTTTTCTGATACAGATTACAGCTGATCCAGCTCCTGCTGCAGCTGGGCCAGCGCATTGCGGATAGGCAGATGCTGGGGGCAGGCCGCCTCGCACTTGCCGCATCGGACGCAGTGGCTGGCCTTTTCGGCATCGGGAAAGTGGGCTTTCCACTGGTGTTTGATGGCCTCGGGCTGGCCGAACATCCCCAGCTTGTTCCAGATACTGAAGTTGTCTGGGATATCCACCCCCATGGGGCAGGGCATACAGTACCGGCAGCCGGTGCAGCCGATCTTGATGCGGCTGTGCAGGAAGGCGGCGGTCTGCTCCACCGCGGCGGTCTCTGCAGCGGTCAATGGCTCAAAGCGGGCAAAGGTGGCCAGGTTATCCGTGAGCTGATCCTCGGCGCTCATGCCTGAGAGGATGACATGGACGTTCCGGTGGCTGCCCACCCAGCGCAGGGCCCAGGAGGCATCCGAGGCCTCGGGCCGCAGGGCCTTGAGGGGTGCTTCGGCCTCCGGGGGCAGGTTGGCCAGTGTGCCGCCCTTGATGGGCTCCATAATGATGAGGGGGATGTTCAGCTCCTCGGTCAGCTGATAGCCGCGGTCACCCGAGATCTCCTCGGCACGGTCATCGGTGTCCAGATAGTTATACTGCAGCTGGCAGAAATCCCAGGGCTGATCCCGCAGGATGTGCTCAAGGCCCGCCGCGTTGTCGTGGCAGGAGAAGCCGAAGCTGCGGATGCGGCCCAGCTTTTTCTGCTCCCACAGCCAGTCCACGATGCCCATTTCCTTGGCCCGGTCGTACCGGGCGACGTGCAGGGAGTGCAGCAGGTAGAAGTCGATGTACTCCACGCCCAGCCGCCGGAGCTGCTCTTCAAAGATATGCTGGGCCTCCTCCAGGCTCCCGCACTGCCACAGCGGCATCTTGGTGGCCAGATAAAAGCTCTCCCGGGGCCACTTTGCAATGACCCTGCCCACAAAGGGCTCGCTCTGGCCGCCGTGGTAGGGGTAAGCGGTGTCAAAATAGTTCACGCCGGCATCCCGCGCGGCGTTCAGCAGCGCTTCGGCCCGGGGCTCGTCAATGGCTCCCTCCGGTGTGGTGGGGAACCGCATACAGCCGTAGCCCAGCAGGGAGGTGCGGATGCTCTCCCCTGCGCCGTTCTGCTTTTTCCATGCTCTGTATTCCATCTCTTTTGTGCAGCTGGCTGCCGTGTTCCAGCCGCTCCTCCTTTTGCCCCCAGTATACCGGAAAAATCCCGCGCTGACAAGAAAGATGTTCCGCTTCTTGTTCTGCCGCCGGAAATATGGTATACTTATAATCCAAATTTTATCATGTTATCAACTAAATCAGATAGCGCTAAGGAGTATCATGGAACCTTTCAACACCCCTTTGAAGATCAGGGAGATCTCCCTGCCCCACCGGGCAGTGTTCGGCCCCATGGCGGGCTTTACCGATGCCCCGGCCCGGCGGCTGATGGCCCAGCACGGAGCCGGTTTTACCGTCAGTGAGATGGTGTCCAGCCGGGCGCTGGTATACGGCGACCACAAAACCGTCAGCCTGCTCAAGGCCGAGCCCAACGGTGCCCCCTACGGCGTGCAGATCTTTGGCGAAGTACCCGAAATCATGGGGCAGGCCGCTGCCGCCGTGGAGCAGTACGCGTTCGATTTTCTGGACATCAACATGGGCTGCCCAGCCCCCAAGATCGTCTCGGGCGGGGCGGGCAGCAAGCTGATGCTTGACCCCGACCGCTGCGGCCGTATTGTGGAGGAAGTGGTCAAAAACACCTCCCGCCCCGTCACCGTGAAGATGCGCAAGGGCTGGGACGCGGAGCACGTCACGGCCGTGGAATGCGCCAAAGCCTGTGAGCAGGCGGGCGCGGTGCTCATCGCCGTCCACGCCCGCACCCGGGAGCAGATGTACACCCCGGGCATCGACCCGTCCATCATTGCGGCGGTGAAGGATGCCGTCCATGTTCCCGTACTGGGCAACGGCGATATCCGCACCGCCGAGGATGCTGTGCGGATGGTGGAGGAGACCGGCTGCGACGGCGTGATGATCGCCCGGGCCGCTCTGGGCGACCCCTGGCTCTTTGAGCGGGTGAACGCCGTGCTGGAGGGCCTGCCCGCCCCCAAGGAGCCGAACCTGCAGGCCCGGATGAACGCCCTGCGCCGGCAGGTGGAGGAAATGGTGGAGCAGAAGGGCGAGTTCGTTGCCATGCCCCAGGCCCGGGCCCAGACCATGCACTACATGAAGGGCCTGAAGGGGGCCGCCAGCCTGCGGCGCTACTGCTGTGAGCTGAGCCGCCTTTCTGACCTCGACACCCTCATCGACGCGGTGTTCGAGCAGCAGCGCAGGGCCGCGCAGGACCCCGATGACACCCGCGAGGTGCCGTTCCCGTAAGCGGGAAATTTCCGATACTGAAAAGAGGACTGACGCATGACTGCATTTCATTCTTCGCCCCGGATGCTGGGGCAGAAGCAGGACAAATTCTGGCTCACCGTGGGGCTCTGCGCCCTGACAGCCGCCCTCATCTTCCTGCCGTTCTATCTGCTGGACGGCGGCTTTTTCCACTATGCAGGCGATTTCAACAGCCAGCAGATCAGCTTTTACCGCTATATGAACGGCTTTATCAAGGGCGCAGGCTACCCGGACAGTGCGTTCACCTCGGTGCACAATACCTTCTCATGGGCTACCGACCTTGGCAGCGGCGTGATGAACGCCTATTCGTTCTACCTGTACGGCTCGCCGTTCTTCTGGTTCTCGCTGCTCTTCCCGCAGGGGTGGCTGCCCTACCTCATGGTACCGCTGCTGGTGCTCAAGTTTGCCGTGGCGGGCGGCGGTGCGTACCTGTATCTGCGCCGCTACGTCAAAAATATCGACTACGCCGTGCTGGGAGCCTGTCTGTATACCTTCTCCGGCTTTACGGTATACAATGTGTTCTTCAACCACTTTGTAGATGTGGTGGCGCTGTTCCCGTATCTGCTGTGGTCGCTGGACGAGGCCCTTTACAACGACCGCCGCAGCTGGTTTGCGTTCTGGGTGGCGGTGAACCTTGTCAACAACTACTTCTTCTTCATCGGTCAGGTGGTGTTTCTGGCCATCTACTTCATCTGCAAGCTCAGCACAAGGGACTTCCGTCTCACTGCAAAAAAGTTCGGGCTGCTGGCCTTTGAAAGCCTGCTGGGCGTTGCCATGGGCAGCATCCTGCTGGTGCCTGCGGTGCTCTCCATTTTGCAGAACCCGCGCACCATCGACCTTTCCTCCGGCTGGGGCTTTCTGACCTACAGCAAGGTGCAGCAGTACCTTGCAATTCTCGTCAGCTGGATCATGCCGCCGGATTCTCCCTACCTCACCTCCATCTGGTCGGAGGGCGTGATCAAGTGGACCAGCATGTCGGCCTATCTGCCGCTGTGCAGTCTGGCCGGTGCCGTGGCCTACTGGAAAGCAAAGTGCGGCGACAGTAAAAAGCGCATCGTGGGCACCTGCGCCGTGTTCGCACTGGTGCCCATCCTGAACAGTGCGTTCTACGCCCTCAATTCCAGCTACTATGCGCGCTGGTACTATATGCCGGTGCTGGTGCTGGCCGCAATGACCGTGAACGCGCTGGAAGACCACAACACCGATCTGGACAGCCCGGCCCGCGGCATCAGCTGGCTGATGATCGCCACGGTGGCCTTTGCGGTGGTGCCGGTGCAGGACAGCGACACCGGCAGCTGGTCGTTCGGCGTGCTCAAGAACCCCGGTCAGTACTGCGCGGTGCTGGGCTTTGGCCTGCTGGGCCTGCTGCTGTACCGCTATCTCTGCCAGAAGTGGCGGGGCGACAGTCGCTTTGCCCAGCGCATGACGGCGGCAGTGCTGGCGTTTGCCTTCCTGTTCAGCGTGGTGCACATCGGCATTGGCAAGTTCGGCCAGTGGTATACCGACAGCGACCTTGTGAAGCAGGACACCAACGCCCTGCTGTTGAAAAACGACCTGCCCGAAGGCGATTACCGCGTGGATACGTACAAGATCCACGACAACATCGGTATGTGGCTGGATAAAAGCTGCCTGCAGTATTTCGGCAGCACCGCCGCCCCCAGCATCCTCAGCTTCTACCCGGCACTGGGGGTCAAGCGGGATGTGCGCAGTGAGCCGGAGCTTTCCAATTATGCACTGCGGGGCCTTTTGAGTGTGGAGTACCTTATCACCACGCCGGAAAAGCAGACCGACTTTGAAAACGAAGCCGACGACGGCTGGGAATATGCCTTTGCAAAGGACGGCTATGCGGTCTACCGCAACACGAACTACGTGCCCATGGGCTTTGCCTATGACTATTACCTCACCCAGACCGAGTACGAGGAGACAGCCAAGGCCACCCGCGCAAACCTCCTGATGCGTGCACTGGTGCTTACCGACGAGGATGCTGCAGTCTACGGCAAGTACCTCACCCATCTGCCGGAAGGCAGACGGGAGGAGCTGTACTATGAGTCCTACGTGCAGGACTGCCGCGAGCGCCGCGCCACGGCTGCCAGTGTGTTCCAGATGAACAATTCGGGCTTCCACGCCGAGATCACGCTGGAAAAAGAGAACCTCGTGTTCTTCTCCGTGCCTTACGATGACGGCTTTACGGCCTATGTCAACGGGCAGGAGGCCGACATTGTGGAGGTGGATGAGGGATTGATGGCTGTGCTGTGCCCGGCAGGTGAAAACAGCATCGATTTTGTCTACCAGCCCGACGGCATCCGGCTGAGCCGTGCGCTGACTTTGGGCGGCATTGTGGTATGGCTGGCGTACACGGCGTACTTCGTCTGGCGCAAGCGCCGCACAAAGCGGGCCTGATGCACGGAAGAATGACTTTGTGCTGTAGAAAAAAGAAATTTTTGAAATTTCCTCTTGACTTTATGCCAATAAAGTGTATAATGCAATCAAACCGATGAGGCGGAAGAGAACCTGCACAGCGCATCTTCAGTGAGCCCGGACAGTGAAAACGGGCGAGAGCGGGGCAGAGCTTCGTGGGCCGCCGAGGGCCGGGCAAACGGGTAGCAAGCCTTAGTAGCTTTGGACGGAAGTCTCCGTTACAGGACAGGGGAGTGTTGGCTCTCCGTGAGAGGCTCTGCAGTTTGCAAAGCAGGGCAAGCAAGGTGGCACCGCAGAATCGAACTTTACCGATCCTGTCCTTGTGGATAACACACAGGGACAGGGTCGTTTTTATTTGTAAGACCCGTCCCGCAAAGGGAGCGGGTCTTTTACTTTTGCCGCCCGCTCCGGGAAAGGAGTTTACTGTTATGAAAAACGTTACCATGATCTCCCGCCGCAGCTTCCTCAAGGCCGCTATGGCTGCTTCCGCCGTTTCTGCACTGGCATTCACCGGCTGCGGCGGCTCCGCTTCCAGCACCGTGGCTGCATCTTCCACTGCTTCTTCCGCTGCCGCTTCCGCAGCAGCCGAGGGCGGCCAGACCTTCAAGGTTGGCATCGTCAACTATGTGGATCATGCTTCCCTCAACCAGATCGTGGAATCTGTGGAGAGCCGTCTGGATGAGCTGGGGGCAGAGAAGGGCGTTACCTTCGACTACGCCGACTACTACGCAAATGCACAGGCTGACCAGTCCAACCTGAACCAGATCGGTGCCGACCTCGTAGGGGACGGCGTGGATGTGATCGTGGCTGTGGCTAACCCCCACCGCCGCAACCATGCTGGCCGCTGTGGAGGATACCGATATCCCCGTTGTCTACTCTGCTGTCACCGACCCCGCTGCTGCAGGCTTTGACGGCGAGGAGAACATCACCGGCACCTCCGACGCACTGAACACCGAGGCCATCATGAAGCTGATCACCGCTGTCAACCCGGATATTGACACCATCGGCCTGCTGTACGACCTGAGTCAGGATGCCTCCACCCAGGCCATTGCAGACGCAAAGGCCTTCTGCGACGCCAACGGCATCAAGTACATTGAGAAGAACGGCACCACCACCGCCGAGGTGCAGATGGCGGCTGAGGCTCTGATCGCCGCCGGTGTCAAGGCCGTGTTTACCCCCACCGACAACACCGTGATGACCGCAGAGCTGTCCATCTACGAGACCTTTACCGAGGCAGGCGTGCAGCACTACACCGGTGCCGACAGCTTTGCACTGAACGGTGCGTTCGTAGGCTACGGCGTGGATTACGTCCAGCTGGGCGAAGCCACTGCCGACATGGTGGCAGAGATCCTCTGCGACGGAAAGACTACCGCAGACCTGCCCTACCAGACCTTTGATAACGGCATCGTCACCATCAACACCGAGACCTGCGAAGCGCTGGGCCTTGACCTCGACACCGTGAAGGAAGCCTTCAAGCCCTACTGCACCGAGATCGTGGAAGTAACCACCGCAGAGAACTTCTCTTAAAAAAGTACCCTCTCAGTCAAAACCTGACGGTTTTGCCAGCTCCCCCGAAGGGGGAGCTTTTGGCGGCTTTAGAAAAAGTTTTCGATTCAATTGCAAAGTGTGCAGCTTTGCCAGAGGCTCTCCCTTTGGGAGAGCTGGCGCGTAAGCGCCTGAGAGGGCGAGGACGCCGCCCACAGCGCCGCGCTTTCGCAGAAAGCGGCGCTGCAAATGCCGTTTTCCGTCACGACCCTACTCGTGAAAAGGGGATTCAGAAAAGCCCGCAGGCTTTTCTGAATCCCGAATAAAAACCCAATTCCGCTGAATATGGCCAGAGCAAAAGCGGAGGCCATTTTAAATCGTCCAATCAAAAAGAAACATAAAAGGAGCACACACATGCTGGCGAGTATCTTTTCGCTCAACGTCCTACAGACGGCGCTGGAACTGGGCTGTATCTATGCCCTGGTGGCGCTGGCACTGTTCCTGAGCTATTCCATCCTGAACATCGCAGACCTTTCCACTGACGGCTGCTTCACGCTGGGCTGCGCCGTGGCCTGTCAGGTAGCACTGACCGGCCACCCCATTCTGGCCCTGTTCGCAGCCATGGCGGCAGGCGTGTGCTCCGGCTTTGTTACGGCTTTTCTGCAGACCCGCCTTGGCGTGGAGAGCATCATGGCAGGCATCATCGTCAACACCGGCCTTTACACCATCAATCTGGCCGTGATGGGCTTTTCCTCCACCATGTCGCTGGTCAAGACCGACACTGTTTTCTCGCTGGCAAAGGGCTCACTGAGCTTTCTTGGCGGCTGGTATAAGCTGGCCATCGCGCTGGCCATGATCCTGCTTGCCGGTGCGGCGATGCTGGGCTTTCTGGGCACCCGGCTGGGCCTGTCCATCCGCGCCACCGGTGACAACGCTGCCATGGTGCGTGCTTCCAGTATTAACCCGGCTTTCACCATTACGGTGGGCCTGTGCATTTCCGGCGCATTGTGCGCCCTCTCCGGCGGCCTGCTGGCACAGTATCAGAAGAGCTGCGATATCAATGTGGGCACCGGCATGGTGACCATCGCACTGGCTTCCCTCATCATCGGCGAGACCCTGCTTGGTAAGCGCACCATGCTGCGCCGGATCATCGGCGTGGTGTTTGGCAGCTGCCTGTACCGTTTTATCGTGGCTGTGGCGCTGCGCTTCAATGTGCCTGCCGCCGCCATGAAG
>ENA-ORUN01002757-ORUN01002757.1-human-gut-metagenome-genome-assembly--contig:-NODE-2757-length-13612-cov-3.320646_pt1 | contig 13612 bp, 8 predicted proteins | sample MGYA00242080_ERZ509209 | MGnify/ENA primary metagenome ERZ509209 (study PRJEB26280, sample SAMEA2338786) | human gut metagenome | biome: human gut; feature: human-associated habitat; material: faeces... | reverse complement strand
AGTCTGCCGCCGAGGTAACGTCACTCGCGCCCCACGGAGTAGGGCGCGGTTGTGACCGGTCCGACTCGCAGAAGATCCATGGCGAAGCCATGTACACCGCACCTACACTCCGCAGGCCGGGCAGTCCTTCAAGCTCCAAACTGCCAATGTGCAGGGTCGAGGGGGACGCCCCTCGCCTTTCTCTGGGGGTTTCAAAGGGGGTATTCTCTTCGGAAAGAGAATACCCCCTTTGGCATTGCGGCACCTGCCGCAGATCAATTATCCGTTATAGCCGAAAAAGTTATTGAAGAAATCCCACGGATTGGAGTAATAGCCGTTGCTGCCGTCGCTGTAATAGCCGTTGCCGTTGTAGCTGTTGTCGGTGCTCTGGTCGGAATTACTCGTCTCCGCCGATTCGGGCACGGCGTCGAAGGTGAGCTGCACCTCGATCGTCTTACCCTCGCGGTAGACGGTCAGCGTTACGGTGTCGCCCGCGCTGTAACTCTTCTTGGCCGCAACGAGGTCTTCATAGGACGTGATATCCTTGTCGTCCATCTTCGTGATGACGTCGCCCAGCTTGAGCCCCGCCTTGGCGGCGGCGCTGTCCGGGTCAACGGAGCAGACGAAGACACCCTCGGTTACGTCGTAGCGGTACTGCTGCGCCATCTGCGCGGTCATGTTCTGCGGCGTGATGCCCATGTAGGCCTTGGTGGTCACATAGCCGTTGGTCATGATGTCCTTGACGAGGGACACGACGTCGTTGATGGGGATGGCAAAGCCGATGCCCTCCACGGTGGTGTTGGAGTAGCTCGAATACTTGGCCGAGACGATGCCCACGACCTCACCGTAGCTGTTGAAGAGCGGGCCGCCGGAGTTGCCGGGGTTGATGGAGCAGTCGACCTGAATCATGTTGAACGGCGTACCGTCCACGTTGATGGCGCGGTTCACGCACGACACGATGCCCTCACTCATCGAGAACGTCAGCTCGCCGAGCGGGTTGCCGACGGCCGCGACGGATTCACCGATGGCAAGCTTGCTCGAGTCGCCCAGCACCACGGGCGTCGCGCCCGTCACGTCGATCTTGATGACGGCGATATCATAGTCCTCGTCGCTGCCGATGACCTTCGCGTCGTAGCTCTCGCCGTTGTAGAGCGTCACGCTCACGCTGCTCGCGCCGGAAACAACATGATGGTTCGTGAGGATGTAGCCGTCCTCCGTGATGAAAAAGCCCGTGCCGCTGGCGGCGGTCTCGACCTGCTGGCCGAAGTTGTTCGTGGTGGCGGAGACGTTGATGGACACCACGCTGTTGACGTTCGAGGCGTAGACCTCCGCCATGGTCATCTCGGTCTTGCCGTCGACCTTGACGGTCTGAACCTGCGCGACCTCGCGGTCGCTGATCTGTATGCTGGTCTTGTTTACCTTGGTCGTCGCACTGCTCACGCCCGCGCCGACGAAGCCGCCGACCAGCGCGCACACCAGCGCCAGCGCGATGATCTTGCCGGAAAAGCCGTGGCCGCCCTTCTTCTTCGGGCTGCCGCTGCCGGGACCTTTATCCCACGGGTCTTCGGCGTAGTTTTTCGTGTCGATGGGGGCGTTGGGATTCTGCTCGTCGCCCTTGCGGTAGCTGTAATGATACAGGTTGTTTTCGTCTTCGTACATAATGATGACCTCCTATGGAATGAGCCCCTTGTTTGTGGCCTCTTGACTTTCGATGGTGCTATCATAGGGCATATTTATGTATATTTCTTGAACGCTATTTGACGATTTCTTAAATTTGGCGGCAGCGCCGATGGGAAATTGCTAAGTTTCTCTTATGTTCACAGATTTCCCCTTGCGATTTATTTCCCGGCATACTAAAATGAAACGCAACTGAGAAAAAAAGGAGGCGGCGCATATGCTTCGCATCGACAATCTGAAGCTCCCCGTGGGAGCAAGCGAAGAGGAGCTGCGCGCTGCCTGCGCCCATGCCCTGCGCGTGAGCGCGGAGGCGCTCGTTTCCGTCCGCCTCCTGCGCCGCTCGATCGACGCGCGCGAGGGCGTGAAGCTCGTCTGCGCCGCCGCGGTCGAGGTCAAAAACGAAGCGGCAGTCTTCAAGCGCTGCCGCAATAAAAATGTGCAGCCCTACGCGCCCAGGCGCTATGCCCCGCCCGCGCGAATCGACGCGCCGGCGCTCTCCCCCATCGTCATCGGCGCGGGACCGGCGGGCCTTTTCTGCGCGCTGCTGCTCGCCCGCTGCGGCGCAAGACCCATTTTATTGGAGCGCGGGCGCGCCGTCGAGCAGCGAAAGCAGGACGTCGAGCGCTTCTGGCGCACGGGCGAGCTTGATCTGACCTCGAACGTGCAATTTGGCGAGGGCGGCGCGGGCGCGTTTTCCGACGGCAAGCTCAACACCGGCACAAAGGACCTGCGCCACGGCTATATTTTAGAGGAGTTTGTCCGCTTCGGCGCGAGCGAGGATATTTTAGTCGACGCCAAGCCCCACGTCGGCACCGACAAATTATATGTTGTTCTGCAAAACCTGCGCCGCGAGATTCTGGCTTTGGGCGGTGAGATCCGCTTTTCCCACAGAGCTGTGGATATTCTGATGGAGGGCGGCAGCGTCACGGCGCTGCGCGTCGCGTCCCCCGAGGGGGAATACACGCTGAGAGCGCGGCACGTCGTCCTTGCGCCCGGCCACAGCGCGCGTGATACCTTTGCAATGCTGCAAGCGCGCGGCGTGCCGATGGAGCCAAAGCCCTTCGCCGTCGGCGTGCGCATCGAGCATCGCCAGCGCGACATGGACTTAGCGCAGTATAAGGAGGCGGCGGGCCGACACGGTCTTCCGCCCACGTCGTACAAGCTCTCCTGCCACACAAAGGAGGGACGCGGCGTGTTCTCCTTCTGCGTCTGTCCCGGCGGCGAGGTCGTCGCCGCCGCGTCGGAGACAGACCGCGTCGTGACGAACGGCATGAGCGAATTTGCGCGCGACGGCGTGAACATCAACGGCGGTCTGCTCGTTTCCGTCACGCCCGAGGATTTCCCCTCGGACGATACCCTTGCGGGCGTTCAATTCCAGCGCGCGCTGGAGGAGGCGGCCTACCGTCTTGGCGGTGGAAATTACGCCGCCCCCGCCCAGCGGGTCGAGGATTTCCTCGCCCACCGTCCGTCAACGGGCGCGGGAAAGGTCGTGCCGACCTATCTTCCCTCCGTTCGATGGTGCGACCTGCACGACTGCCTGCCGCCCTTTGTGTGCGAGGCGCTCGAGGAGGGCCTTCCGATGCTTGGGCGGAAATTGAAGGGCTTCGATTCTCCCGACGCCGTTTTGACGGCGGTGGAGACGCGCTCTTCGTCGCCTGTGCGCATCGTGCGCGACAACTTGAGTTTTCAATCCGCCCTGCGCGGTCTATATCCCTGCGGCGAGGGCGCGGGCTATGCCGGCGGCATCATGAGCGCCGCGGCCGACGGCCTGCGCGTCGCGGAACGAATTTTGGAGGAATTGCAGCATGAGTGAAAAAATCGGCGTTATCATCGACTTTCTGACCCCCGCATACGAAAAGACCCTGCGCGACACTGCCGCGCGCTGCGGGTACGATATTGCATTTTTCCCCTCGTCCAAGGCGGCGGAGGGCAACGTGGACGACTGCACCATCCTCTATGGCCACCCGTCGCAGAGAGTCATCGCGGGCGCAAGAAACCTCAAGTGGTACGCAAGCTGCTGGGCGGGCGTGGATCGCTTCTGCCGCGACGACCTCTATCAGAATCCCGACTGCCTGCTGACCAACGCCTCGGGCGCTTACGGCACGACCATCGCCGAGCATTCCGTTATGGTCTCGCTGATGCTGCTGCGCCGCCAGATGGAGTACACCGAGATCATCCGCGAGGGCGATTGGCGCGTGCTGCCCGGCGGCATCCGCTCGCTCCACGGCGCGCGCGTCACCTGCCTCGGCACGGGCGATATCGGCACGGAGTTTGCCCGCCGCGTGCGCGCGTTCCACCCGGCAAAGCTCGTGGGACTGAATCGCAGCGGCCGCGCGAATCCCGATTTCGACGAGATCCGCACCGTCGACGCGCTCGACGCGGTCCTGCCGGAGACGGACCTTCTCTTCATGTCCCTGCCCTCCACGGCCGACACGGTGAATATCCTGAACGCGGCGCGCATGGCGGCGCTTCCCAAGGGCGCTTATGTCGTCAATGTCGGGCGCGGCACGGCCATCGACCAGGACGCGCTCATCGCGGCGCTGGATTTGGGCCACCTTGCCGGCGCTGCGCTCGACGTCGTCGTGCCTGAGCCGCTGCCCGCCGACCATCCGCTGAGAAGGGCGAAGAACCTCCTGCTCACGCCGCACGTCGCGGGCAACATGACGCTCGGCTACACCTGCGAGCGCAACGTCGCCCTCTTCTGCGAAAATCTGGAGAATTACGCCGCGGGCCGCCCGATGCACCACCTTGTCGACCGCAAAAAGGGCTACTGAGCCGCGGAAGATCCTGCTGTCCGCTCCCATAAGGAGCAAGGAGAAGACAAAACTGCCATGAAAACCTCCTGCATCAAAAACGGTATCCTGCGCATCGTGCAGGGTATCATCATCGGCGCGGGCGCGATTTTGCCGGGCGTTTCCGGCGGCGTGCTCGCCGTCATCTTCGGCATCTACCGCCCCGCGATGGAGCTGCTCACGCACCCAAAGCGCGCGCTCGCGCGCTACTGGCGGATGCTGCTGGCCGTGGGCGTCGGATGGGCGATCGGCTTTCTCGGCGGGGGCAGCGTCATTCTGGCGCTGTTCCACCAGTCGGAGACGGTCGCAACGTGCCTCTTTATCGGCCTCATCCTCGGCACGCTCCCCGACCTTTGGCATGAAGCGGGCGCGCAGGGGCGCAGCCGCGGGTCGTATGTCTCGCTGCTTGTCAGCTTTACGCTCCTTTTTGCGCTGCTTCTCGTCGCGCAGCTCGGCTCCTTTGCCGAGATGCCTGCGAACTTCTGGGGCTTCCTTTTCTGCGGCGTGCTGTGGGGCCTCAGCTTCATCATCCCGGGCATGACGTCCTCGTCCATCCTGATGGCCGTGGGACTGCTCACGCCGCTGATCGACGGTATCGCGCAGCTTGATCTTGCCGTGCTTGTCCCGTGGGCGCTTGGCATGATCGGCGTGATGGCGCTCTTTGCCCGCATCGTGAGCAGACTTTTCGACACGCACTATTCCATTGCCTATCACGCCGTCATCGGCATCGTGCTCGCCTCCACGATCGCCATTATCCCGACGAGCTTCGCCTCCGTGACGGAGGCGGTCTGGGGGCTCGTCTGCGCCGTCATCGGCGCGGTGATCGCCTATTTCGGCGGCAGGCTCCGCCCGCAGGAGGACGCGGAAAAAACACAGAAATGAACAAAGCGGCTCAGGTCACTGACCTGAGCCGCTTCCGTTTTTTATTTTGCCGCCGACGTTTCCTTGAGCTTGCGCTTGTAGTGGTACATCATCCGGTCGGCGCGTTTGATCGCATCCTCTACGCTGCCGAGCACCGGATTGAAGCACGCATAGCCGACCGACACGTGCGGCAAGTGCTCGTTTTTCACTCGCCGTGCCGTCAGCTCTCGCAGGAATTCCGAAAGATACTTTTCTGCCGCCATGTCGGAGATCTGCGCGATGACGCAGAATTCGTCGCCGCCGATGCGGTAGCAGTAGCCGACCTTGGAGAACACCGCGTAGATCGTGCTGCCGACCTCGGCAAGCACCGCATCGCCCACGCCATGGCCAAGGGTGTCGTTGACGGACTTGAACTCGTCCACGTCGAAATAGTAGATGACCGCGTGCTCGCGCAGGGAGGAGAGGCGGCTCTCGTAGCTGCGGCGGTTCAGAAGGTGCGTCAGCACGTCAGTCTTCTGCGTCAGCTCGGAGTAGAGAATGTAGACCAGCAGGATATCCACCGCCGTGCACAGCCAGGTGACGCGCACGCTGGCCTGATACTGGATCAGAAGCCCGCAGAGGAAGAACCCCGGCAGCATCACCACGGTCGTGCGGTGCATCCCGTAATACTTTCCGCTCTCGCGCAGCAGCATGAGAAGAAACAGCAGCACGCCGCCGGAATAGGTCAGCACGTAGATCCAGTAGAACGCCTCGTGATGGTAGACATTCTGCGCGTCGACCGAAAAAATGAAGCCGGTAAAGGCCGAGCAGATCTCAAGCAGGGCATTGGCGAAGAGGAGCGAGTAAATGAGCTTTTTGTGCTTGAGCGGCGTCATCAGGTCGCTGCAGAGCACGGTGATGATCGGCGCTGTGGATAACTCGATGGTCTTAACGAGGATGTGCAGCGTCCGCAGCGACGGGTCGGCTCCGTCCATCCAAACGCCGAGCCATTCCGACACGGCGCCGGCGATCACGAGCACCGAGACGGTGTAGATCGTCTGCTTTTTGTCATGCTCCATCAGATCATTGCCGCTCACGAGCATATCCATGATAATCATAATAAAGACCGAAAGGAAGATGACAGCCGAGTAGAAATCCGACATGGCGCGAACCTTCCTTTCTGATAGTTATATTCTTACTATATCACAGTTGAGAAAGACTGCAACTAAAAACGTCGAATTCTGTCGTTTTTCCAGAATTCACACAGAATCTGCCAGCAATTCGCTGTACTGCGCAAGGCTCTGCGTGGCGAGTTGCTGCATCGTCGACCAGTCCGCCGCGCCCGCGCTTCCCTGCACCGCCACGGTGCGAAAACCTGCGTTCTTCGCGTTTTGGATGGCGGCGAGCGAGCCGGAAAAAACCGCCGTGTCATCCTTTTGCCCATGCAGGCGCTTCATCGCACGCTCAAACATCGTGCCGCTGTCGACCCCGCACAGCGCGACATCCTCCGTGAGCACGAAGCGGAAATACGAGGAAAGTCCGGCCCGCTCGAGCGCCTTCTGCGCCTCGTCCGCGCGCAGCGCCGTCACCGCGCCGAGCCACACGCCCTCCATCTTGAAAAGGGCGAGGGCCTTGTCGAGCCCCTCGCGCGCCGCGCCGTCCGGCGTGAAGAGCGTATCCTCCAGTGTGAAAATCGCGCTTTGCAGCCGCATCCTACATTCCTCCGATCCATTGTAATAGGGCCTTTATTATACCCCAGCGTCCCGCAATTTTCAATCTTCACCCCACCGAAACGGAGGTTTCTGTATAAAATCCCTGCCTTGTGCGCGAAGATGAATGAAAAACCGGGCTTCCGCCGCCCAAAAAGTGCTGCACTGTGCAAAAATAATGAAATAATATTCGCACAAGAGAAAATATTTGAATATTTCGCGCCGAATAAACGGTTGACTTGTTATTTTTATTGAGCTACACTATACACACTCTCTCCGCCGGAGGTCTGTGCGGCGAAAAATGATTCAGGAGGAAGAAATATGACGAAGCATTCGTACGCGGCAAAGGCCCTGTCGCTTTTGCTGGCCCTGATGCTGACGCTCTCGCTCGCGGTCGCGCCCGCGTCCGCCGTCAGCTACCAGGACATGAACCCCAAGGACAATGCGCTGCTGGGGACCAAGTTCTCGGTCGACGCGACCATCACCCTTGTCACCGGTGAGGACGGCAAGGATGTGTCCCTCTCCGTCCCCGTTTCGGGCATGAGCAAGGACGCGCTTGCCGCTGCCATTGCAGCCGGCACGGTTGAGCTCTCGCTCGAGCGCGACGATTCCCGCCCCTATGTCAACGAGGAGCTCTACCCCTACGCTTACGCGGGCGGCTCTCTGAATGACTGGCTGACCGAGGGCGACGAGCACCAGTTCACGGACATCAAGCTCTCCGCAAGCGAGAAAAACGGCAAGACCGTCCTCGACGTGAGATTCCACGTGAACAACTACTTCTATTCCACCAGCCGCAGAACGGGCGCGACCAGCGTGGATTACAGCGTGCCCCACACGAACGGCGGCTACTATATCGACCTGTGCGGCTACTTTGATTTTGTCGCCAAGAGCAGCGGCAAGACCCTCGGCTCCGCTCCCGTCAAGGTCGCGCCGTATGAAAACTTCAACACCATGTGGGAGATCTACAAGGAGCTCGACGAGATCGTCTCCGCCGGCACGAAGAACGGCCTCTATGTGGAAAAGCTCTCCATGGGCCAGTCCACCGCGGGCCGTGATATGCCCTATCTGATCGTGGCCGACAGCAAGGCGAGCGTGAGCAAGTGGCTCGCCCTGACCGAGCAGGCCGAGACCGATCCCGACGCCGTGCTTGCCCAGATCAAGTCCGGCGCGCTCAACGATATCCGCGTGCCCGTGATGTACTCCAACATCCACTCCAACGAGGTCTCCGCCACCGACGGCGTGCTCGACTTCGCCAAGATGATCACGAGTGAAAAGACCATCGACTACAAGACGCTCACCGGCTTTACCGCCGCGGGCGAAAAAGAGCTCAAGGCCGAGATGGGCCCCGTGGGTGCGGAGGGCAGCGTTGCCATCCCCGACCTCGTCAAGGACAAGGCGACCTACCTCGGCTACCTGACGGCCGATAACAACGGCAAGTCCGGCAAGGTTGACCTTGAGAAATACTACACCGTCGAAAACAAGAGCGTGAACGTCAAGGACGAGCTTTTGTCCGACGTGTTCTTCATCCTCGTTCCCGAGGAGAACGTCGACGGCCGTACTTACCTGACGAGACACTCCACCAACGGCTACGACCTCAACCGCGACAACTCCTTCCAGACCACGAGCGAGACGGCCAATATGCAGCAGCTGATCGGCACGTTCAACCCCATGTCGCTCACCGAGTTCCACGGCCGCGTGCAGGCCTTCCAGTGCGAGCCCTGCGATCCCCCGCACGAGCCGAACTTTGAATACGACCTGCTTGCCGACCACCTCATCACCGGCGGTGAGGCGCTGGGCATCGCGGCGGTCGCCAACAACGACGGCTACAACAGCTATGTCATCCCCCAGCGCGATTATCTGAGCTACACCGGCAACGGCACCGAGACCTACTGGGAAGACCCGTGGGACGATATGTCCACGAGCTACACCCCCCAGTTCGCCATGCTCCAGGGCACCGTTGCCTATACCGTTGAGCTGCCCGCCTACAGCGACGATACCGCGCAGGCTACGTGCTACGGCATCCTCGGCAACGCAGCTTACGTTGCCGCCGAAAAGCTCTCCTACCTCACCTCTCAGGTCAAGATCTTCGAGCGCGGTGTGAAGAACTTCAATTCCGACGCCTACGCGCTCGTCGGCCAGTGGCTGTGCGACCAGAACGACGTGGAGGGCGCGGAGATGGATCTCTTCCGTCCCGAGTACACCGGTAAGGGGCAGAACGGCAACTTCTATCCCGAGTGCTACATCATTCCGCTCGACGGCGAGAACCAGACCAACCTCCAGGCCGCATCCGACATGATGGAGTGGCTCACGAGAAACGATGTCAAGGTCAACGTGACCGAAAAGTCCTTTACCTATGACGGCGTCACCTATCCCGCAGGGACGATGATCGTCTCGATGTATCAGGCCAAGCGCTCTGTCGCCAACGGCGCGCTGTATGACGGCACGCTCATCAACAGCTGGACCGTCCTCTACTCCGAGGGCATCACCTCCTTCAACGAGACGCGCGGCTTCGACATGGTCACCGTGGCCGAGCCCGCCGCCTACAAGACCATCGCCGCCGTCTGCGGCGACGCCATGGATCACGACGACGCGCTCGCCTACACCAAGGCGCTGACCTCCTACTTCACGGGCGATAAGAACAAGGACGTGATCCTCTCCAACGCCTCCGAGGATTCCACCGCTGCCGTCAACGAACTCTTAAAGGCCGGCAAGACCGTCGGCATGATCACGAGCGGCAGCTACATGGGCGATTTCATCTGCTCTTATACCGACTATCAGAGCGTTGCGGGCAAGTATCTGCTCTCTGCCACGGGCGTCGACAAGACGGATGTGAAGGCCAAGGTCATCACCAAGTCCCCCACCGTTTATGTCTCCGGCACGCCCGCTGAGAGCGGCGCAGGCTTTGTCTACACGCCGCAGATCAGCCAGAGCGCCGGCTGGAACTATGATATGTCCGCCATGGCGCTCATGGGCTTCACCACGACCAGCGATGTGACCAAGGCGGATGCCGCCATCGGCGCGATGAAGCTTGACTCTGCCGCGAAGACCGCCGTGAAGAACGGCCTTCCCTACATCGGCTACGGCTACTCCGTCGCCTCGAACGCCTCTGACCTCATCCCCGGCGCTGCCTATACCGAGCTCGACGGCGCGATGGATTGCCTGACCCCCGTTGTCTATCCCAACAAGACCCTTGTGAACGCGAGCTACATTGCTGACGGCGACGATATCCTCTACGCCTACGGCCTCGGCTTCTTCTCCAAGGTCCCGTCCGGCGCGACGGTCCTCGTCAAGAGCGACAAGACCAAGACGCCCACCGAGGGCTTCATCCCCACGAATACGGCCGAGCGCGCAGCCGGCTTCAAGGCCTACATGAACGGCGGCGTGCAGGGCTTTGCCTACAAGGAAAACGGCATGAACGTCGTCCTCTTCGCCAACTCCCTGACCAATAAGGTCCACCAGAGAGACGAATATGCCTACCTCAGCAATTTCCTCTTCTCCTCCGTCCTGAGCGACAAGAACTACGACGGCTCGGCCGCCCTGCCCTTCACCGACGTTGCCGATGACGCCTACTATGCCGACGCCGTTGTCTGGGCCGTTGCGAAGAACATCACCTCCGGCGCGACCGCCACGACCTTTGCGCCGAACGCGGGCTGCACGCGCGGCCAGATGGTCACCTTCCTGTGGAGAGCCAACGGCAGCCCCGAGCCGAAGTCCACGACCACGTCCTTCACCGACGTGAAGAGCGGCGCGTATTACGAAAAGGCCGTTGCGTGGGCGGTGGAAAACAACGTGACCACCGGCACGAGCAAGACCACCTTCTCCCCCGACGCGACCGTCACGCGCGGCCAGAGCGTCACCTTCCAGTGGAGAGCGGCGGGCGCTCCGACCGCCGAGGGCACGAACGCCTTTGCCGATGTGAGCGCGAGCGCCTTCTACGCCCCCGCCGTGCAGTGGGCCGTCAACGCGGGCGTGACCACCGGTACGTCCGCCACGACGTTCTCTCCCAACAGCGACTGCACCCGCGCGCAGATCGTCACCTTCCTCTTCCGCGCCGCGGAAAAGTAAGCGAATACAAACAAACGCCAGCGCCGCCGGAAGCCTCCCGGCGGCGCTGGCATTGCTGTATAAAGGAGGCATATTGCAGAAAGCTCCCTTCATAAAAAAAGCAGGAAACGGTTGATTCCGTTTCCTGCTTTTTTTCGCATTTATGACAATGAACGCAGATAGACCTCCAACAGTGCAAGCGCCGTTTCCTGTTCGTCGGGGCGGCAGGCATCCAGCCGCGCCAGCAATTCCTCGCGGCGCAGAGCGAACGATGGTCGCTCTGCGGTCAGGATCTCGTCCGGCGTGATATGAAGCGACTGACAGATGCGCAGCGCCGTATCGATACGCATATTAACGCTTCCGCGCTCGATGTCGGCATACGCGCGGTCGGAAAGACCGGCAGCCTCGGCCACCTCTGCCTGCGTCAGACCGATATGTTTTCGAATAGCCAGCAGGCGATTCCCGATTTGGCGAGGGTCTGAAATGAGCATGGGTGTTCCTCCTATATGGCTCAAAAGGGACGGTAAAAAGCGTCTACAGGAATTATAGTTCCTAATTCTGTTGACAAATAGGAAGTTTGATAGCAATATTATAGGAACTAAACTTCCTATTTTGAGGAAAAGAAGGGAGGATATAAAAAATATTTCCATTCGCTCTGCTTCGACACTTTTTTTGCGCGCCGTGCCTTATGCTCAGAGACGAAGCAGAGTGCGGAAAACCGGCGCAGGCCGAATCAAAACAAGGAGAGGATAGAAATGAAGAAAAATGTTCTGGCAATACTTTTGGCGTTTCTGATGACGCTGAGCCTGCTGCCGATGAACGCATCGGCGGAAGAGAAGGACGGCGCAGCAGCGGCCGTGCCTGACGAGGCGAAATTTACGCTTCAGCTCAAGGGGCAGCGCTATGACCCCTCAAGAAATGACAGCAGCGGCTTTTCCTATATTGGCGGCTGCTATGTGAACATACCGTTTACCTGCGAGAGATGCCTGGAGGATCCGGATCATCCAAGCCGCCATACGGTGCTGGCCGGAGAGGTGAAGAGCAGGTTCCATGAGATGCAGAGCAAGGTGGAGCAGATCGCCGAGGTGAATATGCTGGTCATCGGGCTGACACAGGAGTATGAATTTGAGGGAACGCCGCTCGCCGTCCATACGTTCAACGAATATGACGATTCCGATCCGATCGAAGTGCTTCCCTTTTCAAATGCGAAGACAAAGCAGCTTTTCTTCGTTGCCATCCCCTACAGCGGACAGGTCGACGTAGCGTGCGTGTCGGAGGCTGCGCACGAGAAAAGAACGTATGAGCTGACCGGAGATTCGATCATGTCCGCCGCGGCGGAAAAGCGGGACGGCACATTTGTCTGCCGCATGACGGTCGACAAGACGCCGTATATTGAAAAATACAACGCGGATACGGGCTGCGGGCATACGGATGCGGCCCCGGAAGAGAAATGGATCGAGCTTGAGCTGACCTTCGACCGGGACTGCTACAGTTGGACGTCGGACAACGCCGAGATCAGCGTCAAATGTGCGCCGGACCCGATCTCCTTCGATCTTGATGACGCAGATGGTGAAGGGACGCATATCCTCAATAAGACGCTCACCGGAAACTATCCGGAGAACTTTGCCGAGGAATTTAAGTTGACCGTGACGCCGAACGAGGGCGCGGCGGCGACCATGGACGGCGACAGACTCATCGGCACGGCTTCTGTTTCTGCAAGTAGCGGATATGAGAAGGTACCGTTCCGCTTTGCGGAGACAGAAGAGAAGGAAGCAAGGGCGTCTGCTGCGGCAGCGCAGGGGCAGATGACGTTCAGCGAAGCGGGCACCTATCAGTACACTGTGCAGGAAAACGCGGGAACGACCGCCTATATGAGCTATGACAGCAAGTGCTATACGCTGACAGTCACGGTCGAAAAGGAGAACGGCGTACTCACAGTCGCGGGATGGCAGATCGACGAGCAGGAGGCAGGGGCACCGCTGACGATCACCAACACCTACCGCTACGCCCCCTATGTTCCCGTTATTCCGACGCCCACGCCTACGCCGACGCCTGCGAAGCCTGCTTTGAACACGGCGGACCACTACGCTTACCTCATGGGTTATCCCGACGGGACCGTGCGGCCGAACGGGAGCATCACCCGCGCCGAGGCGACGACCATCTTCTTCCGCCTGCTGACCGAGGAGAGCCGCACGCGGTTCTGGGCCACGGCGAACAGCTACAGCGACGTGCGCGCGGGCCAGTGGTACAACAACGCCGTCTCGACGATGACGAGCGCCGGCATCGTGAACGGCTACCCGGACGGCACGTTCCGCCCGAACGCGCCCATCACGCGCGCGGAAATGGCCAAGATCATCGCCCTCTTTGCCAAGCTTGACAAAACGGCGGACCGCTTCCCCGACACGGCGGGCCACTGGGCCGAGGCCTACATCGCGTGGGCCAAGGACAAGGGCATCGTCGAGGGCGTCTCCGCCACGGAGTTCGACCCTGAGGCACCGATCACCCGCGAGCAGATGGCGACCATGCTCTATGAGTACGCAAAGTATAAGGGCTATGACGTCACAAAGGCGG
>ENA-ORUN01002735-ORUN01002735.1-human-gut-metagenome-genome-assembly--contig:-NODE-2735-length-13678-cov-2.858695_pt1 | contig 13678 bp, 10 predicted proteins | sample MGYA00242080_ERZ509209 | MGnify/ENA primary metagenome ERZ509209 (study PRJEB26280, sample SAMEA2338786) | human gut metagenome | biome: human gut; feature: human-associated habitat; material: faeces... | reverse complement strand
GCTTCGTTAAGATGATGCCGGTGAGCCCCGCCGTTTCGCGGAAGACCTTCGCCTGCTGAAGGCCGTTCTGCCCCGTCGTCGCGTCGAGCACCAAAAGCGTTTCCTTCGCGGCGTCCGGCGTCTCGCGGTCGATGATCTTGCGGAGCTTGGAAAGCTCGTTCATGAGGTTCACCTTGTTGTGGAGTCTGCCCGCCGTGTCGCAGAGGACGACGTCGACACCTCTCGCCTTCGCCGCCGCGAGCGAATCAAACAGCACCGCGCCGGGGTCCGCGCCCTCGACCGAGCGGACGATCTCGCAGTCCGCGCGGTTCGCCCAGATCTCAAGCTGATCCGCCGCCGCCGCACGGAAGGTATCCGCCGCGCAGAGCAGCACGCGCTTGCCCTCCCCCTTGAGGCTGTGGGCGAGCTTTCCGATGGACGTGGTCTTGCCCACGCCGTTCACGCCGATGACCAGCACAACGGAGGGCTGCGTCGTGAGGTCGAGCGCCGTATCGCCCACGTTCAGCTTTTCGATGAGGATCTCGCGCAGCGCTTGCTTCACATCGTCGCCGCGCTGGATGCTCTTCTGGTACACGACGTCGCGCAGCTTTTTCACCGCGTCGTGCGCGACCGTTGCGCCGAGGTCAGCCAGAATGAGGCTGTCCTCAAGCTCGTCATAGAATTCGTCGTCAATGGTCTCCCACACGATGGTGTCGAACCACGCCTTTTTGATCTTTGCAAAAATACCCATTTATTTCTCCTCGCGCTTTATTCTTTAATGTTGAGTTCCTTGGCCATGTCGTTCATATTGATCGTCAGGATCTTGCTCACGCCGCGCTCCTGCATGGTGACGCCGTAGAGGACGTCTGCTGCCTCCATCGTGCCGCGGCGGTGCGTGATGACGATAAACTGCGTCTTTTGCGTGATGCGGCGCATATAATTGGCCACGCGCACCACGTTCGGCTCGTCGAGCGCCGCCTCGATCTCGTCCATGACGCAAAACGGCGTGGGATGGACCTTCAGGATGGCGAAATACAGCGCGATGGCGACGAACGCCTTTTCGCCGCCCGAGAGCAGCGTGATCGTTTTGAGCGCCTTGCCCGGCGGCTGGACCTTGATCTCGATGCCGCAGGAGAGCACGTCGTTCTCGTCCTCGAGCTCGAGCGTCGCCTTGCCGCCGCCGAAAAGCTCCAGAAAGGTCTCCTGAAAGCTCTCGCGGATGAGCGCGAACTGTTCCTTGAAGATACCCGTCATCTCGCCTGTGATGCTCTCGATCACGCCGACGAGCTCGCCCTTCGCCTTTTCCACGTCGTCGCGCTGCTCGGTGAGATAGGTGTAGCGCGTGTTCACGCGCTCGAATTCCTCGATCGCGCCGACATTCACCGCGCCAAGGCCGCTGATGGCCCGCTTGAGCTCACCGATGCGGCGGCTCGCCTTCTGCACGCTTTCCAGCTCGATGCGCTGCTCCTGCGCGGCGGAGTGCGACAGCTCGTAGTTCTCCCAGAGCCTGTCGAGGATCTGCTGTTCCTCCATGGCGCTCGTCGCGCGCTTTTGCTCAAGCTTGCTGACGCTGCGCTCCACATTGAGCACATTTTCGTTGAGCTCGCGCCCGCGCCGGTCGCTCTGGCTGCGCTCGGCTTCAAGCGCGAGCTTCGCCTTCGAGAGCTCTTCAAGCTCCGCTCGCTTCTGCGCTATTTTGTCGTTCAGCGCGGCGATTTCCGCTGTATGCGCGCCGATCTCGCGCTGCGACTGCTCGCTCGCGGCCCTGTACTGGCCGATGAGCGCGCGCCTGCTCTGCTCATCGCCCTGCATCTGAGCGCGCAGGGATTCGAGACTTGCAAGCGACTTCTCCGTCGTCTCGCGCTCGGCGGCATATCCCGCGAGCGCGCTCTTTTTCTCGGCGATCTCGTCGCCGAGGCGCGAGGTGGAACGCAGCAGCTCGCTCTGGCCGGAAAGACTCTCCTCTGCCTGTGCGCGCAGCGCGCCCGCCTCCTTTTCCTGCGAAAGCGCAAGCGCTTCCTTTTCCTCTGCCGCGCGCTTTACCTCACCGCGGCGGCGCGCGATGGTCTCGCGCTCGGTATCCAGACTCTCGAGCCGCTCGCGCAGCGACGAGAGCAATAGATCATAATGATTTTTGTCGCCCTGCAGCTTGAGCACGGCTTCCTCCGCCGCACGCTGCTGGCCCTGCGCGACCTCCAGCTCGTAGCGCGCCTTGGCAAGCTCACGCTTGGCATCCTCGGCGGCTTTGGCGGCAAGCTCCAGCTTTTCGGCAAGACTTCCCCGGCGGGCCGTCAGCTCGCGCAGCTCGCCGGCGCGGCTCAGGATGCCCGCGCTGCGGGAGATCGAGCCGCCCGTCATCGAGCCGCCGCGGTTCAAGACCTGACCGTCGAGCGTCACGATGCGGAATGCATTGGAAAATTTACGCGAGATCGTGATGCCGCAGTCGAGATCCTCGACCACGACCGTGCGGCCGAGCAGATTTTTGAAGATGCCGTCGTATGTGCGCTCATATTCCACCAGCTCGCTCGCAAGGCCGACGTAACCGTATTCGCCCTTCACTCGCTCGTCGCGCAGCGCTTCGCCACGGATGGATGAAAGCGGCAGGAACGTCGCCCGTCCGCCGTCGCGCTGCTTTAGGAGCTGAATGGCGCTCTTTGCGTCCTCCTCGCGCTCGACGACAATGTTTTGCAGTCCCGCACCGAGCGCGATCTCGATCGCAACGGCGTACTTTTTGTCGACCTGCATCAGACCCGCGACCGGCCCGCGCACGCCACGCAGCGCCTTGCGCTCCGATGCCTGCATGACCGTGCGCACCGCCTTATTGAAGCCCTCGTATTCCTTTTCCATCTCGCTGAGTAAGCGGATGCGGGAATCCAAATTGTTCATCTCCATCGTGAGGGAAACGTGCTGCTCGCCCGTCTCCTTCTCGCGCTCGACGCGCCCCTGCATCTTCATCGTGTGGCCGGCGATGATGTTGCGGATGGCGTCGGCTTCCTCCTGCGCGCTTTCGAGCGCGCGGCGGTTTTCCGCGGCGCTCCTGCGCGCTTCGGAAAGCTGGGTCTCTCCGCTCTCCTGCTCGGAGGCGATGGCGCTCTCGCGCTCGTCCATCTCCGCAAGCGTTGAGCGCAGGGCGGCAACTTCCGCGCGGCTGTCCGCCGCGGCGGACAGGGCCAGCGCTTCGCGCCCACGCAGGGACTCCGCCTCGCTTGCGGCCTCGCCCGCGTTTTTCGACAGCTCCTCCGCCTGCTTGAGCAGCGCAGTGAGCGCCGTTTCGACTTCGTTTTTATCGTGTTCCAGCTCTTCGATGCGCGCGCGCTGCTGCGCGATCTGCGTATCCATCGAGCCGACGCGGTCAGACTGGCTTCTCAGTTCCTCTTCCACGCGTGCAATATTTTCCTCGTTGTGCGCGATGCCCGTTTGCAGCACCGCAACGGCGGACTCCTGCTCCTTGACCTGCGCGTCCAGCTCCGAGAGCTGCGCGCGCTTTTCCTCCTGCGCGATGTCGTTCTCATGGATGCGCGCGGAAAATTGCTCGCTCGCGGCGTACAGCGCCTCCAAATCGGCGTTCGCCTTTTTGAGCTCCTCGCGCGCAAGGGCAAGGTCGGTATCGAGCTTGATGGCGTTCGTCCGGAGCGCCTCCAGATTTTCGAGCCACACGGAAATTTCGAGCAGGCGCAGCTCATCGCGGTAGATGAGATACTGCTTCGCCGTTTCCGCCTGCGCGCGCAGGGGCTCGACCTGCAATGCAAGCTCCGAGATCTTATCGTTGATGCGCACTAAGTTTTCCTCCGTGCGCTCAAGCTTGCGCTCGGTCTCCTCCTTGCGGTAGCGGAAGCGCGAAATGCCTGCCGCCTCTTCAAAGATCTCGCGGCGGTCGCCGCTCTTCTGTGACAAAATTTCGTCGATGCGGCCCTGACCGATGATGGAATAGCCCTCGCGGCCCATGCCGGTGTCCATGAAAAGCTCGTTCACGTCGCGCAGCCTGACGGACTGCTTATTGATATAGTATTCCGACTCGCCGCTGCGGTAGTACCGGCGCGTGACGGCGACCTCGGCTTCCTCCATGCTGGGAAAAATGTGCTCGGTGTTGTCGAGCACGAGCGTCACCTGCGCAAAGCCCATCTGATTGCGCGTTTCCGTTCCGCCGAAGATAACGTCCTCCATCTTCGCACCGCGCAGCGACTTGCTCGACTGCTCGCCCATGACCCAGCGGATGGCGTCCGAAATATTCGATTTTCCGCTTCCGTTCGGGCCGACGATGGCGGTGATATCCTCACCGAAGTTGAGCACCGTCTTGTCCGGAAAGCTCTTGAAGCCCTGGATCTCCAATGCCTTTAAGTACACGGGCGATATCCTCCTTGAAAAAGGCGCATCATCCCCTATCAGGGTATAATGACACATTTTGACTTTTACTATATATCATTTTTTCACTCTTTTTTCAAGGGGATTCGATGAACAAAGCGTAAAAAGACGCCCGAAGGCGTCTTTTTCTCACTTGCTTTTCTTTTTTTCGTCGATGAGCGCATACAGCGCCTCCAGCGCGTCGGACAGACTGCCGAGGCGCCGGATGAGTCCGCAGGCGACCGCCTCTTCCCCGTAGAGCACGCTGCCGACGTCGGAGGCAAGGTCCTGCGTGTCCATCATCAGCGTCAGAAATCTCTCCCGGCTGATGCCGGAATGCTTTGTCACAAAGCGCACGATGCGCTCCTGCAGGCGCTCGAAATACTGGTACGTCTGCGGTGCGGCGATGATCGTGCCGCTTGTGCGCACGGGATGAATGGTCATCGAGGCCGACGGCGCGATCATCGTCACCATCGGCGCGACCGCGAGCGGCACGCCGATGGAGTGCCCCCCGCCGAGCACGAGCGAGACCGTCGGTTTTTTCATCCCGGAAATGAGCTCGGCGATGGCAAGCCCCGCCTCCACGTCGCCGCCGACGGTATTGAGCAGGAACAGCACGCCGTCGATTTCGTCGCTCTCTTCAAGGTACGCCAGAAGCGGCAGCACGTGCTCGTATTTGGTCGCCTTCTGCGTATTCGGCAGCAGCATATGTCCCTCGATCTGTCCGGCGATGGTCAGGCAGTGGATGGCTGCGCGGTTGTTTTTGATGACAACCGAGCCAAAGTCGATGACCGGCTGGATGGGCGGCAGGAGCGGCTCCTGCTCATTTTTCTCTTTATCCTGTGACGGCTGCGTTTCGCTTCTCATGGCAAGTCCTCCCGAAAGTCATTTCCGGTAGGATTTGCAGAAAGCGGGCAAAGCATACCCTTTGTGCCGTCGGAAATACGAGCCTCAAACTGGGAAGCACTTTAATATCCCCAAGTCATCAGTTTCCATTCCCCGCCATCGCTGCGAGCCAACCACCAGGACCATGTGTATTCCGTGTCCGGCTCCCAAGCTCCGCCGCCCTCTTTCGGAGAGCGAAAGCTGCTGTCGAACATGATGCATTGTGTAAAAGCCAGATCGTTGTCATTTGCCTTTTCCAAATCATTCATCCACGAAAGGTTCTTTTCATCCGTGCAGACATCATCTGACGAATATGAAATGCTATGTAATTCGCAGCCTTCCCACGAACCAATCATCTCTTCGATCACCTTTATCGCATCATCCATATCCTGTTCTGTGTAGACAGCCGAATCGCCATAATCGACCGTTATGTTTGACGTTTCCTTGCTGCCGCATCCAGCCAGCAGGGCAAAAAGCACTACGCAAATAACCGATAAGCTGTATTTTTTCATCTCATGGCCTCCATATCTCTCATTTTTCTATATTTTTATACTGCTTATTTTACCAGAAAGCATTGTCCGAATCAAGTGAAAAAGCGCCCGAGGGCGTTTCCTCGGGCGCTTGCAGCTTTTTATTTGTACGTCAGCAAATCTTCCACGCTCTTGCGCTTCGGCGCGGCGGGCTCCTCGTCGGGATACCCAAGGCCGATCACGCAGCCGACCTTCTGGTTTTCCGGAATGTGCAGAAGGTCAATGATCTTCTCTTCATCAAAGTAGCCGGTGATGACCGTGCCGACGCCGCGCTCCCACGCGGCAAGGCAGAAGGTCTGCGCCGCGATGCCCGCGTCGAACATCTCAAAGCCCGCCTCCTTCGGCGTTGCATACGAGCCGTCGCGCTCAAAGCCTGAACGCCCCGTGATGTAGGTGAGCACCATGAGCGCAGCGCAGCTTTTGAGCGTCTTTTCGTTGAACTTGAAGTCGAGGACCATTTCCTCCGCCATCTTGTTGATCGCCGCGCGATCCTCAACAAGAATGTAGCGCGCGATCTGCGTGTTCTTCCACGAGGGGGCGTAGGCGGCGTCCGCCACGATCTGTTCGATCACCTCATGCGCTACGGTCTCCTGCTTGTATTTACGGATGCTTCTTCTTGTTTTGATCGCCTGTGATACGTCCATTTTTGGCTCTCCTTTGACTTCCTTTACTTTTCCGTGCCGTAGAAAAAGAGCGCGACCGTTCCGGGGCCGACGTGTGCGCCGGTGACGGGCTCATAGACCACGTTCAGGCACCCGCCGGTGAAGCCCTTTTCCCGCAGCAGCGCAATGAGCGTCTGCGCGCCCTCTGCATTGTCCGCGTGAGCGATGCCGATGCTCTCGCTCTTGTCGAGCGCGCGGGTATCGTAATAATTCGCAAGCTCCTGCAAAGCGCGCTTCATGCCGCGCACCTTGCCGCAGGAGACGATGTGTCCCGTCTCGTCGCCGCGCAGGATCGGCTTGATGCTCAAAACCGTGCCGATGAGCGCCGTCGCGCCCGAGATGCGTCCGCCGCGCTTCAGGTAGGCAAGGTCGTCCACGGTGAAAAACTGGCACATATGGGGTCTGCGCGCGAGCAGCTGCTTTTCGATCTCCTCAAGGCTCTTCCCCTCTTCGATCATCCGTGCCGCCTCCAGCACCTGCAACCCCTCGCCGAGGGATGCGGCATAGGTGTCGATCGTGACGATCCTGCGCTCGGGGTATTTCTCCGTCAGTTCGCCCGCGGCGATGACCGCGGCCTGCGCCGTGCCGCTGATGCCGCCGGACATACCGACATACAGCACATCGTCGCCCGCGGAAAGCGCGCGCGCAAAGTACTTTGCCATCAGGTCAGGATTGACCATCGAGGTCTTGACGACCGCGCCCGTGCGCATCGCGCCGTAGAACGCCGCGCCGTCGAAATCCGCGTCGTCGGGATAGTCCGTCTCCTTCCCATCCACCGTGTAGGAAAACGGCACGACGGTGATGTGGTATTTTTTCGTCAGCGCGACCGGCAGGTTCGCGGACGTATCGGTGAATAACTGGAGCATGACTCTCTTCCCTTTCCGATCCTTCAAAATCATTGTAGGATAGCTTATCACGCTCCCCTCGCTTATGCAAGCAGAATTGCAGAAAATTTGCACGTTGTTGAGGCTTCTGTTCACTTTGCAGATGAAAATGTAAGGGACTCTCTCAAGATTGAGAGAGTCCCTCCTGGTTTTTTTGCTTACGCCTGCTCGAAAATGGTCTTCATGCACTTGTAGGTCATGTAGCAGTCGAGCTTGGCGACCGTTTCATACGGCGCGTGCATCGACAACACGGGCACGCCCGCATCGAGCGTGTCGATGTTGCGCTGGGCCATGAACTTCGCGACCGTACCGCCGCCGCCGGCGTCGGTCTTGCCCATCTCGGCCATCTGCCAGAAGACGCCGTTGTCGTTCATCAGCTTGCGCACCTTGCCGACGACCTCGGCGCTGGCGTCGCTCGCGCCGCCCTTGCCGCCGGAGCCGGTGTACTTGCACAGCGCCACGCCGTAGTTGACAAACGCCGAGTTGCGCTTGTCGTAAACGTCGGCAAAGTTCGGGTCGTAGGCCGCCGTCACATCCGCGCTCAGGCAGAAGGAGTGGGCAAAGCAGTCGGCCAGCTCCACACCCTGCGTGCGGCACATGTCGCCCATGAACCACTCAAACGCCTGAGACAGCATACCGGACACACCCTCGGAGCCGATCTCCTCCTTGTCCGCGAAGATGCAGACCGCGGTCTTCTTCGGGGACACAGCGTCAAAAATACCTGCAAGCTCTGCATACGCGCAGACGCGGTCGTCGTGACCGTAGGACGCGATGAAGCTACGGTCAAAGCCGATGTCGCGCGCCGGGAACGCCGGCACGGCGGCAAGCTCCGCCGACAGGAAGTCCTCCTCCGTGATGCCGTACTTCTCGTTGAGGTACTGCAAAACGCCCAGCTTAAAGCGGTCGGAGCAGTCCTCATCCGCGATGGGACGGCCGCCGAGCAGCACGTTCAAGCTCTCGCTCGGGATGGCCTCGTTCAGCGGCTTTTTGCCCTGCTCGCGGCCAAGGTGCGGTAAAAGGTCGTTGATGATGAACTGGGGATCCTCTTCCCTGCCGCCGATATGGACATCGACCTTCGATCCGTCGCGCAGCACGACCACACCGTGCAGCTCAAGGGGAATGGTCACCCACTGATACTTGCGGATGCCGCCGTAGTGGTGGGTCTTGAAGTAGGCCATCTCCGCCTCTTCATAGAGCGGGCGGGGCTTTAAGTCCAGACGCGGGGCGTCGGTGTGCGCCGCGCCGATGTTCGCGCCGTGGCTCAGGTCCTCCGTGCCGATGACGGCGAGCATGATGCCTTTGCCGCGGTTGTTGCAGTAGACCTTGTCGCCAGCAGAAAGCTTCATGCCCGCTTCATAGGCCTTGAAACCTCTCTTCTCCGCCAGCTCGATGCAGTACTCCACGCAAAGGCGCTCGGTCTTGCCGTGGTTGAGGAAGTCCTTGTAATCCTCGCAGTAGGCCTCCATCGCCTTCTCGTCCTCCGCGCTCAGACGGTCATAGCCGTTCTTGGGCGCGTACAGGAGCTTTTCCGCCAGCTTGTTCTTCTCACTCATGTTTTGTTTCCTCCTTGAAGTTTTTGATGATCGTATGGATAAAGTCCTCTGCCGCGGCCGCCGCTTCTGCAGCGGTGGGCAGATCGTTCACAAATTCGCAGCCGCACTGTGCGCGGAAGTATTCCGCCGCCTGCTGTGCGGCGATGCGCGCGCGGGCATACTCCTCCGTGATGCCGTCGCGCGCCACGATGCGCCTGACGCGCACCTCTTCTGGCGCGGTAACGGCGACGGTCACATCGCAGATCGCACCAAGGCCGCACTCGATGAGCTTGATGGCGTCAAGCCCGATGAGCTTTGCATTGCTTTCCGCCATGCGCCGAGCGCACTCGCGCGGGACATGTGCGCGGACGATGGCGTCCAGTTCAGAGAGCTTTTCCTTGTCATGGAAGACGACGAGCCCCATCGCGTGCACATCCACCGTGCCGTCCGCTCGGAAGATCGTGTCGCCAAAGGCCGCGCGCAGCGCTTTGCGCAGACTTTCGTCGCTTTCGAGCATTTCATGGTAGATTTTGTCGCAGTCGAGGATGCAGGCGCCCTCCCGCTCAAGGGCATGGAGAAGGCTCGTCTTCCCCGCGCCCGTGCAGCCGGTGATGCCGACGACTGTTTTCCCATCGTCCGAGGCTTCCGTATGGAAGCCCGCGGCCTTTTTGAGGCGGTTTCCGATAGCAAGGCCAAGTCCTTTACCGTCCGGACACTGCGCCCATATTTCTCTGACATTCGTCTCATCGAACGTCCGCAGCGCATCGAACACGTGCTGTGCCTGCGCACGCTTGTCACCGCTCGCGCCGAGGGGATGGACGATGTGCCCTTCAAAAAGCGGCACGAACTCGTCAAAGCAGATGATACCCGCGTTTTCCCCTGCGTGCGTCAAAAGATAGCGCGCGCTCGCCTTCGCCCTGCCGGTCACGACCGTGACGGGCGCCTTGGGCGCATAGTGGCGGTATTTCATGCCGGGGGCACGCGGTTTTTCGCCCTCCCCCATTTTCTGCGTCACGGCCTTGTCGACCGTCACCTCGCCCAGCGCGTCCTGAAGACTCTCCAGCGGCAGCCCGCCCGGACGCAGCAGCTGCGGCGGCGTGACCGTAAGGTCGATGATCGTCGACTCGACACCCACCTCGCAGGCACCGCCGTCCACGATGCCGTCGATCTTCCCCCACATATCCTCGCGCACGTGCTCCGCCGTCGTGCAGCTCGGCCGGCCGGAGGTATTCGCGCTCGGCGCGGCGACCGGCACACCGGCTTTTTCGATGATGGCGCGCGTCACCACATGGTCGGGGCAGCGCATCCCGACGGTCTCAAGCCCGCCGGTCGTGCGCAGCGGCACACAGGGCTTTTTCTTCAGGATCATTGTCAGCGGGCCCGGCCAGAAGCGCTCGGCGAGCCGGTATGCCGCCTCCGGCACATCCTCGCAGTAGCGCGTGAGCCAGCTTGCATCCGGAATGTGCAGGATGAGGGGATTATCCTGCGGACGGCCCTTGGCCTCGAAAATGTGCAGCACGGCGGTCTCATCAAGTCCGTTCGCACCGAGACCGTACACCGTCTCCGTCGGGATGGCCAGAAGCCCCCCGCGGCGCAGGATATCCGCCGCCTGCGCGATGCGCTCCGCGTCCTCCGCGGTGCGGAGGTCAAACCATTTTGTTTCCAATGCTCTCTCTTCTTTCTTAAGCTTCGCTGCTCTCGCGCAGCTTTTCGGCCTGCTCCTGCATCGTGAGCGCGTCGATGATGGGGTCCAGATCACCGTTCATCACGGCGCCGATGTTGAAATTCTTGTTGTCACCCGTCAGGCGGTGGTCCGTCACGCGGTTTTGCGGAAAGTTGTAGGTGCGGATGCGCTCGTTGCGCATCCCGCTGCCCACCTGCGCACGGCGCTCGCTCGTGATCGCGCCCTCCACGCGCTCGCGCTCGGCTTCGTAGAGCTTGCTTGCGAGCATCGCCATGCACTTCGCGCGGTTTTGGAGCTGGGAGCGCTCCTCCTGACACGAAACGACGATGCCCGTCGGCTTATGGATAAGGCGCACGGCAGAGCTCGTCTTGTTGACGTGCTGACCGCCCGCGCCGGACGCGCGATAGACCTGCATCTCGATATCCTCGGGGCGCAGATCGACGTCGACCTCCTCCATCTCGGGCAGCACCGCGACCGTCGCGGTCGATGTGTGCACGCGCCCGCCGGACTCAGTCTCCGGCACGCGCTGGACGCGGTGGACGCCGGATTCAAACTTGAATCTTGAGTACGCGCCGTCGCCGCTGACGATAAAATCAGCTTCCTTTACACCGCCCAGTTCCGTGTCGTTGTAGTTCAAAAGTTCCACGCGGTATCCGCGCTTTTCCGCGTACATCGCATACATCCGGTAGAGATCGGCGGCAAACAGCGCGCTCTCCTCGCCGCCCACGCCGCCGCGAATCTCGACAATAACGTTCTTGTCGTCGTTCGGGTCGCGCGGCAGCAGCAGAATGCGCAGCTCGTCAAAGAGCCGCTCCTTTTCCGCCTTGGCGGTATTGATCTCCTCCTGCGCCATGTCGTGCAGCTCGGGGTCTCCCGTCAGCTCGAGCGCCTGCGTGATATCGTCCTCGCATTTCAGATACGCGCGATAGGCCGCGACCACGGCCTCGAGCTCCTTCTGCTCGCGCGTGAGCGCGCGAAGCTTTTTCGGGTCGGCGTAAATTTCCGGCACCTCGAGCAGCTCTCCGATCTCGTCATAGCGCCGCGCGAGCTGTTTGAGCTTTTCCCACATTATGCGTTCTCCCCCGCCATATAGTCTGCGCAGCTCTTGATGAACTGGTCGCGCCAGAAGTGATAGCCCGCGGAATCGGGGCAGAGCGAGACCTCCGCCACGTGCGGCGTCTGCAAATAGAGGTCCATCTGGCGGAAAACGTCCTTGTAGTCCTGCTCGCTCTTGTGCGTGATGACGTAGGCCGCGTTCTGAATTTCATAGCCGCGGCGCTTCAGAAAGCCGCGGATCACGCTCGAGCAGCGGCCTGCCCACACGGGCGTACCGAGAATGACGAGCTTATAATCCGAGAGCGGCTTTTTGCATTCCGGACGTGAAACAGCGCTCGTGCGCTTGTGCATCGCGTCGAAGCAGCAGCGAAGATAGCCCAGCGTGCCGCTGCGGTCGACCTTGTCGCGAATTTCCAGGCATTCGCAATCCAGCGCCTCAGCGATCTCCTGCATGGCTTTTTTCGTGTTTCCCGTGCGGGAATAGTAAAGGCATAAAATGTTGTCGTTCATCCTCAGTTTCCTCTCAGCAGGAGCCATCCGGTGGCAAAGGCCTCCCGCACATAGTAGTTGAGCTGTAAGGCGTCGTAATAGGCGCTGCGCGGCAGCGTCGCCGCCACACCGCAGGCCCACGGCACACCGGCAATTCGTCCGGCGCGGTAAATATGATAGTCATTTGTCACATAGGCAAACGTCCCTGTTGTATCAAGACCGTTTTCTGCCATGATCGCATAGCTGAAATCAAAGTTTTCCTGCGTGCTGGTGGACTTGTCCTCGCGGTAAACGCGGCTTTCGTCTACGCCGTGGGCGATGAGCCAGTCGGCCATGCAGTCGGCCTCGGAAATATCCTCTCCCGGCCCCTGACCGCCCGAGCAGATGATGGGGATGTCCGGCTTGTCCGCGATGAAGTCAAGCGCCGCTTCCAGACGCGACGAGAGCATCAGCGACGGCTCGGTGCCGTTCACACCCGCGCCGAGGATAACGACGCACTGCGCATTTTCCGCCTCCGGGTCGGTGTGTGCATCGCGGATGACGAGCGATTCAAGCCATGCAAACGCCGCAAGTCCCAGGCACACGAGTGCGAGCAAAATGCGTTTTCCCCACTTGGCCCACGCGCGGTCTTTGTACTGCTCCAGCATCGCAAAGACGATCCAAAGCGCCGTCAGGCACCAGAACAGCAGCCCCGCAAAGCGCACACCCGGGACGGCCCGGCACGCCGCGCCGAGCACGGCGCAGACCGCTGCCGCCGTCCACAGTCTTTTTTGTCTCTTCATGGCGCTCTCCTCATTCGCCCGCCTGCTCAGCGAGCGTTTCCCACTTTTCCATCAGCGCGCTGAGAGTTGCTTCAGCCGCTTCTTTTTCCTTATAAATTTCGCTGTAGCGCTCGTAGTCGCCGCCCGCCTCCTCGAGCCGCTGCTCGATCTCGGCGATGGCGGTCTCCTGCGCGGAGATCTCCTTTTCGCAGATGGTCAACTGCCGCCGCGCCTGCTGCGCAGAGCGGTTCGGCTTTGGCTTTTCTGTAACCGTCTTTTCCTTTACAGGCTTTGGCGTGTGGTCGATCTTGTTCTGCGCCTCCAGCGCCTTGACCTGCCGGTAGCGGGCAAAGCCCATCGGATAGTCGGTGATGACGCCGTTCTCCAGCTCCCACACGCGCGTTGCGAAGCGGTTGATGAAATAGCGGTCGTGGCTCTCCACCGCCTCCTCGATCCACTCGCGCGAGGCAATGTCCAGATGGTTTGTCGGCTCGTCGAGGATGAGGAGATTGACCTCCTCGTCCATTAAAATGCAGAGCTTCAATCGACTCAGCTCGCCGCCAGACAGCACGCTGACGCTCTTAAAAACGTCCTCGCCCGTGAAGTGGAACGCGGCCAGGCGGTTGCGCGCGCTCTGCGGCGTGATGTTGCGCTTGGAGTAGAGCATCGTGTCGACCAAGTTTCGTTCCGGCACGTCGAATTCGACGATCTGCGGCAGGGACGCGATGCGCACCGACGGGCCGAACTTGATCTTGCCCTCGTCGGGATATTCCTCTTCCATCAGCATCTTGATGAGCGTCGACTTGCCCGTGCCGTTGTCGCCGATGATGCCCATTTTCTCGTAGCGAGCGAAACGGTAGTCCAGTCCGTTGAGG
>ENA-ORUN01002722-ORUN01002722.1-human-gut-metagenome-genome-assembly--contig:-NODE-2722-length-13744-cov-7.169917_pt1 | contig 13744 bp, 16 predicted proteins | sample MGYA00242080_ERZ509209 | MGnify/ENA primary metagenome ERZ509209 (study PRJEB26280, sample SAMEA2338786) | human gut metagenome | biome: human gut; feature: human-associated habitat; material: faeces... | reverse complement strand
AGACAGAATGTAGCATGAAAGGACAGGCCTGACCGCCCGGGAAATATCCCGGGCGGTCAGACCGTCATAGGAAGGAGCAAGGATGAAATTATTGGAAAGCTGGACATTTTCGGAACCCCTGCCGGAGCCGGAACCGCCCGCCCCTCCCGCTCCAAAGCGGAAAAAGCATAAGCGGCGGCGGAAGTAAGACCGGGAGCCGCCGACAAACGAAACGGAGGTAAAAGAAAATGAAACTTGCGGCATTCAACGCCGTTTGTCCCTTTGAGATCGGCGACAAAATCGGCATGAGGAAGAACGCCTGCGCGGTGGGCGGCAGAACGCTTGACGTTATCGTTGAACGGACTATCACCGACATTGTGTGTATGCACTCCGTCAAAGCCGGAACGGTGAAGTTCCTGTACGAACTGGACAACGACGGGCGTTTGGTAGAAATCGTTCATTGACCCGCTTTCGAGCGGGAGAACCACAAAAGGAGGTTTAGACGGTGAAAACCATATCAATTATCAACCTAAAAGGCGGCGTTGCAAAGACGCTGACCGCTGACAGCATGGCCCACGTCCTCGCAACGCTCCACAACAAGCGGGTTTTGCTTGTAGACAACGACAAGCAGGGCAACACGTCAAAGGCGTTCGGGGTCCATTCCTACGACGACAAGAGCATTTCGGACGTACTGACCGCCCGGCGGCTGGACCCGCGGGAGGTCATCAAGAAGACCCGGTTCGAGAATATCGACGTAATGCCCGCAAATATGACCTTGATTCGGGCGAACATGGAAGTCCTGATGGACAGCACCCGCCCCCAACAAACGCGCCTGCGGTCCGCCCTGAATGCGATTGCGGAAGAAAACTTTTATGATTTCTGCATCATCGACAACGCCCCGGACATCAACATTTCAACGATAAATGCCCTTGTCGCGTCCGACGACGTGATTATTCCCATAAAGATTGACAAGTACGCCTTTGACGGGCTGGAAGAACTGAAAGAACAGATCGAAGACACGCGGGACGACCTGAACCCGCGCTTGCGCCTTGCCGGGTGTTTGATTACCTGCTTTATCCGCGCTGACGCAGAGAAGCAGGGTGAAGCGTGGTTGCGGTCCCGCCCGGAATACCCCGTCTTTGACACCCGCATTCGCTATTCGGATAAAGTCACCGAAAGCACCTTTTCGGAAATCCCTATCGTGGAGTACAGCCGACGGAGCGGAACCGCAATGGACTATATCGCATTCGTTCAGGAATACTTGCGGAGGGGCAAACAATGACGGAGAAAACGGCGGTCCCGGAATACTGCCGGGGCGGAAAGAAAATCCGCGCGTATCAATGCGGGATTTGTGACCGACTGGACGTTGACGACGTTTCCGACAAGCGGTTCTGCCACGCCGGGTATTGGCCCGGTTGCGGCGACCCTGACGGTTGCCGGGAAGCATTCAAACCGATAACAGGCCGCGGGCGCATCGGCGTTCACCGCTAAAATGTCCGATTCGGACGGAAAGGGGCTATCTATGGGAAGATTTAATTTGAACCAGATTTTGAGTGACACGTCAAAGGCGGCGGCGGGCGGCGGGAGTGCAAAGCCCCGCCCCTCTGAAAGCCGCTATGAGAAATTGAGCGTCTTTGACCTTGTGCCGTCGGAAGACAACTTCTATTCCATGCGGGAAATCGGGGAACTGAAAGCGGCAATCGAAATCGCCGGGAAAGTTCTTCAAAACCTTGTCGTCGTTCCGCTGGGCGACGGCAAGTACAAGGTCATTGCCGGGCATCGCCGCCGCCTTGCTTCTATCGAACTTGTGAACGGCGGGAAGCCGGAATATGAATTCGTTCCCTGCGTCATCGAACCGACAGAGGAAGCGGCGGACGAACAGGAAATACGCGACGGGCTGGACCTGATCGTTACAAACTCGCAGAGAGAAAAGACCGCATGGGACAAAATCGAAGAGGTCCGCTATCTGCGGGAGGTTTTGGAGAAAGCGAAGACAAAGCCCCGGTTCGTCGAACTGTTGCGTCGCATCGTCGAAAAGACGTTTGAGGACGGAGAGTTACAGACGGACGGGACCCGCGATTTTATCGCAAAGGTGCTTCATACCAGTACAACGCAGATCGGACGATATGACACCATCATTCGCCATTTGTCCCCGGAATTCACGGAGGAACTGAAAGCGGACCGCATCAACCTTTCGACCGCCTACGAATTGGCGGGCCTGCCTGCGGAGAACCAGAACGCCGCCTTTAAGGAATACAGCCTGACCGGGGCAATTTCCATCAAGGCCGCGCGGGAATGGAAGCGCCCCGCCCCGCCTGCGCCGCCCACAGAGGACACCGCCACACCGACGCAGGCAGAACGCCCGCAGAAAGAGCGGGAACCAGTAGTCGAGCGGGACGAAGTGCCGGACACGCAGGCTACGCCGCCGTATAGCGCCACTGTGGAGCGGGACACCGCAGGCAGGACGCAGGACACGAAGCCGACCGAAAGCGCCCAACAGAGCGCACCACGCCGCCCGCAGGCTACACGGAGTAGCGAATGCGGGATTTGCCCGTATTGCGGGGCGAAGTTTGACGCGGCAAAAGTTATCGAATACAGCATTCGCGGCGCGGCGGAGGGAAAGCCGCACACCTGCCAACATTGCGGACAGCGGGTGAAAATCTTTTGTTCGGTTTCCTATTTCTGTTCCCCGGCGGAAGAATGAGGGGCGCAGATGGACGAATACAAGACCGATTATCTGGAAGCCGCGGCGGAGGAAGCAGAGCGTTTCCGCAAAGCCGCGATGATACTTGCGGAGCGGGCGGGCATATCGGCAGAAGAAGCCCTATACCGCATTCAAGAAGCTGTGCAGGTCATACGGGGCGAAATCACGGCGCTGATAAACGCAGTTGAAAAATTCATCACGCAAGTTGAAGAAGCCGTAGGACAGGCGGAGCCGAAGCACCGCCGCAGGAAGCGGCAGAGAGAGCGGGCCGCGCTGATTGAACGGCGGTACATGGTCCAAATCAGACATTACGAGCGGGCGCACCCTTTCCGCAGGGTATATAAGCCGCCTTGATAGAGCAGGAACAGGAGGAAACGGAGCAATGAAGCAAGAAAGAGTTATTGCTATTCTGGATTTTTACCGGGATATAGATAAAACAGTCACCATGAACGAGCGGGTTATTCGGAACCTTGAAGATCAATACTATTCCACGTTGGGCGCGGTGAATTCCGACGGTATGCCACACGGGAAAGGCGGGGTTTCAAACCCTGTCGAACGCGTCGTGCTGAATATCCCGCAGTCCGTTTCCGACACTATCGCAAATATGCGCCGGGAAAACGAAAAGCTGACCGCGATAAAGGGCGAAATTCTTTCGGAGTTGAACGCCCTGAACTACCGCGAAAAAGCGGTGATTTACGGCTTTTACATAGACGGGCTTCAATGGGAACGCCTTTCGCAACGCGTAAATTACAGCCCGCGGCAATGCCGGAATATCCGAAACATTGCGTTGGATAGATTGGCAAAGCGCTTTGAGCAGAACAAGAGGATTTCCCGCTACGTTTTCCCGGAAAAATAAGATTGCCACCTATTGCCCGTTTTTCCTGCTATAATTGGCATTGTGAAAAGTGAACACAACGATACGGGCGGCGCATTCCTCCACGCCGCCGGAAGCCTGAAAACGGACCATGTTTTGAACATGGCCCGTTTTTTACGCACTTCCGCGGCAACGCCCGGAACGAAAAATGAAAAACAAACGAAAGGGGGCGCGGCGGACGCATGGCAAGAGAGCGAAACCCGGAACGTGACAAAGCCCGGCGGATATGGCTTGATTCCGGCGGCACGCTGACGGCCCGACAGGTTGCGGAGCAAGTCGGCGTAAAGCCTGAACAGGTCCGCAAATGGAAAAGCCTTGATAGCTGGGCGGCGGAACTTGAAGCGCAGAAACCACCGCGGAAGCGCGGCGGACAACCCGGCAATAAGAACGCCGCAGGCGCAGGCGCTCCACACGGGAACCGAAACGCTGAAACCCACGGCGCATATTCAACGGTTCGCCTTGCGGACCTCCCGGACGAACAGCGCGAATACATCGAAAGTATCACGCTTGACACGGGAACGAATATGCTTTCTGAATTGCAACTTCTGATTGCAAAGGAAGCCGACCTGCAAAACAAGATTGCAAAGATAGAGAACGGCGACCCGGACGCGCTGTATATTGACCGCGTTGTTGAAATGCGTGCGCCAAAGAGTACGGAGCGTTTAGAGCAACAGCAAGAGAAACTGGAAACCCTGCGCCGTAAGCGTGATGACCTGACGTGGGAGATTGACAGCGGCCCGGATGGTAAGCCGCCGTCAAAGGCAAAGCAAAAGCAACTGGACGCATTACAACGCGAAATAGCCGCGCTGGAAGATACCACGGCGGACCGTCAAATGGAGTTGGAGAAATCCAGCTACAAAGTCAATATGCAAACAGTCATCAAGGCAAGCGCGTTTGACCGCGCTATGAAACTGGAAGCCGAACTGAACAAGATACACGGGCGCATCATCAAGTTACTTGATTCTATCAAGGGTTATGAGATGGAAAGCCGCCGCCTGCGCCTTGAAGAGCGCAAATATAATCTTGCGAAGCAAAAACTATCAGGAGCGTTCGACGTTGACCCTGAAACGGGCGAAATCATCGACGAAGTGGACGACCCGTGCGGCGACCCGGAAATTTGAAATAGGTTCTTTCGGCGGAGCCTACGGCCTGCGGGTCCGCGACGCCCGGCGTTTTTTTAGCCACGAAATTTTTTTGAACGCTTCCGGGCCGTGCCGATTTTTTCAGTATGGGGGTGTTTTTTCGAGAAATAAGGGCTTTGGAGGGGTGAAAAACCGTGAAACTTTACGACGTGCGGGCGATTGCCCGGTTTCTGGACGTGTCAGAACGGCGTGTCCGGCAGTTGCGCGACGAAAAAGTGATAGCGGAGGTTCGCCCCGGCCTGTATGACCTGATCGACACGAACCACCGCTATATTAACTACCTCCGAAAGCGAAACCCGGAGGGCGACGAAACCATAGATTACAACACGGAGCGGGCGAAGCTGGTTCGGGCGAAGCGCAAAAACGAAGAGTACGAATTGCAGTTGAAAGAAAATCAGCTTCACGCGGCGGAGGACATCGAAGCCGTTATGACTGATATGCTGGTAAACTTCAAATCACGGCTTATGGCGATTCCCTCGAAGTTGGCCCCGGTCCTTTGTAAGAAGACGGACAAGGCGGAAATTTTCGCCCTGTTGAAAGACCACATCGACGAAGCGTTGATGGAACTTTCGGACTTCAAAACAACATTCGGGGAAAGGGTGAAAGAAGATGAAAAAAGCGACGGTTGACCTGTTCGCCCGCATCTTCTCCGTTCTGGCCCCGCCCCCCAACATGACCGTTTCACAATGGGCGGACAAATACCGCCGCTTGTCCTCTGAATCATCGGCAGAGCCGGGGCGATGGCGAACGTCAAAGGCCCCGTATCAACGCGAAATCATGGACGCAGTTTGCGACATGAGGGTTCAGAAAGTCGTTATCATGTCCGCGGCACAGATCGGTAAAACGGACGCGCTTATATTGAATCCCATCGGCTACTATATGCACTACGACCCGTCACCGATTATGGTTATGCAACCAACTATTCAGATGGCGGAAACGTTCAGTAAGGACCGTCTTTCGCCTATGTTGCGCGATACCCCGGTTCTGCGCGACAAGGTGAACGACAAAAGCCGGAACAGCGGCAACACAATTTTGCAAAAAATCTTTCCGGGCGGTCATGTAACGATGGTAGGCGCAAACTCGCCGTCGTCCCTTGCGTCACGACCTATCCGCATTCTGCTTGCGGACGAAATCGACCGATACCCGGCGACGGCGGGCAACGAGGGCGACCCCCTGTTACTTGCCGGAAAGCGTCTTGCGACGTTTTGGAATAAAAAAGAAGTCTGCGTTTCGACCCCCACCAACAAGGAAACGTCCCGCATCGCTGTTGAATTTGAACACAGCACGCAAGAAGAATGGAACGTACCTTGTCCGGCCTGCGGAGCATTCACGCCCCTACTGTGGGCGAACATCGTATTTGACCGGGACAAGCTGGACGAAATCGGCTGTACCTGCCCGGCCTGCGGCGTGGTTTCCAGCGAAACGGAGTGGAAAGAACAGTACATCAACGGAAAATTCGTTGCGGCCCACCCGGAACGAAAGGTCCGGGGCTTCCACCTAAACGCCCTTGCTTCCCTGTTCGTGGATTGGCGGGAAATCGTTGAAAAGTTCCTGACTGCGAACGAAGAGAAGAAAAAAGGCAACATCGAACTTCTGAAAGTCTGGACAAATACCGAAATGGGCGAAACGTGGGAAGAGGACGGAGAACAGATCGAAACGGACGACCTCTACAAGCGCCGCGAAAAGTATAATTGCGAAGTGCCGGAAGAAGTTCTTGTGCTGACGGCGGGCGTTGACGTTCAGGACGACCGTTTTGAAGCGGAAGTCGTCGGCTGGGGCGTGGACAAGGAAAGTTGGGGCATCAAGTATCAAGTCATTTACGGCGATTTGAAGCTAAAGCCCGTATGGGACGAACTGGACCGCTTTCTTTCACAGACGTTCACAACGGCAGACGGAAGACACCTGAAAATCATTTGCGCCTGCGTCGATTCCGGCGGACACTTCACGACGCAGGTTTACCGCTTCTGCAAGGAGCGGACAGCCCGCCGCGTGTTTGCAATCAAGGGCAAGGGCGGCGCGGAAGTCCCGTACTTCAACCGACCGTCAACGGCAAACAACATCAAAACCCCGCTTTTTACCGTGGGCGTTGATACAGGCAAGGCGCTTTTATATCAGCGTTTGGCGGTGCAGGAAGAGGGGCCGAATTACTGCCACTTCCCGCGGGAGAAAGACCGGGGATATACGCAGGAATACTTCAAGGGCCTAACCGCCGAAAAAATGGTTATCAGCTACAAGCGGGGCAAAGCACAATACGTCTGGACCCTGAAAGACGGCGGCTACAAGCGAAACGAGCCGTTGGACATTCGGAACTATGCGACCGTCGCGCTGGAAATCGCAAACCCGATTTTGAAGCCGCCGGAGCATGACACCACCGCACCCGCCCCGCGGCGGCGCGGCAGGCGTTCACGGACGAACGGAGGAATTCTATAAATGGCTACATCACAGAAAGCGCGGCTTGAAATCGCGCGAAAACACCTTGAAGCGTGGCTTGCCGCCGAATTGGAGGTAACAACGCATCAAAGCTATACCATCGGTTCGCGGAGCTTGACGAAAGCCGACCTTTCCGAAATCGGCGAACGCATCAAGTATTGGACGAATGAGGTTTCCCGGCTGGAAAACATCGAAGCCCGCGGCGGAAGAAACCGCGTGTTCCGGGTAGTGCCGCGGGACCTGTGAGAAAGGACGGTGAAGCGGTTTGAACGCATTAGACCGGGTGATTGCCGCCGTGTCACCGCAAACGGCGGTAAAACGCGCCGCCGCCCGCCGGAAGCTGGATATTCTGGATAGCGGGTATGGAAACTACGGCGCATCACACACGAAGAAATCGCTTGCGGGCTGGCTGTATGGCGGCGGGTCCGCAAAGGAAGATATTCAGGACAATTTATCGACCCTGCGGCAACGTTGCCGCGACCTCTACATGGGCGTTCCGTTGGCGACGGGTGCGCTGAAAACCTGCCGAACAAACGTCATCGGGTCCGGCCTGCGGCTGAAAAGTCAAATCGACTATGAAGCGTTGGGAATGGACGAAGAAGCCGCCCGCGACCTTGAACGCAAAATCGAGCGGGAATTTTCACTGTGGGCCGATTCGACCGCCTGCGACCTTGAACGGCTTGACAACTTCTACGAACTGCAACAACTCGCGTTTCTGAACTGGCTTATGAGCGGTGACGTTATCGCAACATTGCCCGTGACAAAGCGGGCAAATATGCCTTACGACCTGCGAATTTGTCTGATCGAAGCGGACAGGTTGAGCAATCCGAACGGGATTGTTGACCCGCATATCATCGGCGGCGTTGAAACCAACGACGCGGGCGAAGTCGTGGCCTACCATATCAGCAAGCACCACCCTCTTTCGTATGACATGACGGAAACCGGGTGGACGCGCGTTGAAGCGTGGGGCGCAAAGACCGGGCGGCGAAATGTGCTTCACATTATGAACCGGGAGCGCATCGGACAGCGCCGCGGCGTGCCGTTTCTTGCCCCGGTCATTGAAGCGCTGAAACAGCTTGGGCGATATACAGACGCGGAACTTGTCGCCGCCGTGGTTTCTGGTATGTTCACGGTGTTTATCGAAAAAGAATCCGCGTCCAGCGACGGCGGGTTCGGTGAAATCATTCCAGAGGACGCACAAGTAGACGCAGGCGACGACAGCACGATTGAACTTGCCCCCGGCGCAATCGTGGATTTGAACGAGGGCGAAAAAGCACACGACATGAACCCCGGCAGACCGAACACGGCTTTTGACGGGTTCGTTGTGGCTATCTGCCGTCAGATCGGCGCGGCCCTTGAAATCCCCTATGAACTGTTGGTAAAGAACTTCAACGCGTCTTACAGTGCGTCCCGCGGGGCGCTTCTGGAAGCATGGAAAATGTTCCGTATGTATCGGACGTGGCTTGCAAATGATTTTTGCCAACCAGTCTATGAAGAATGGTTCGCCGAAGCCGTGGCAAAGGGCCGCATTCCCGCGCCCGGCTTTTTCTCTGACCCGCTGATACGCAAGGCGTACACGGGCGCAGAGTGGAACGGCCCGGCGCAGGGCCTTTTGAACCCGGTACAGGAAGTCACCGCGGCGGAAAAGCGCGTGCAGAATGGTTTCTCCACCCGCGACCGCGAAGCTATGGAAATGAACGGTTCAGACTTCTACCGAAACGCCGCGCAGTTGAAGCGCGAAGAAAAAATGTTAAGGGAGGTAAAAGAAAATGGAGAAAACGGCAACGCCGCAGGCAAAACCGAAGAATAAACACTTTTGGAACTTCCAACCAGCAAGCGGGGACAATCCCCCGGAACTCATTCTTTACGGCGACATCGCTTCTGAAACATGGTGGGGCGATGAAGTGACCCCGCGGCAGTTCACGGAGGAACTGGACGCGCTGGGCGCTGTGCCTGAAATCGTGGTACGCATCAACAGCGGCGGCGGTGACGTGTTCGCCGCAAATGCCATTTACACCCGCCTGAAAGACAACGCGGCGAAAATCACCGTGAAAATCGACGGTTGGGCCGCGTCTGCGGCGACGATTATTGCAATGGCGGGCGACAGCATCGAAATCCCCGGAAACGGCGTTTTCATGGTGCATGACCCGGCGTTGGGGCTGTTGGGCTACTTCAACGAAACGGAACTTGCGAAAATGACCGATGAACTAAAGGTCATCAAGCAGTCTATCGTGAACGCCTATACCCTGAAAACGGGAAAGGACGCGGCGGACGTTGCCGCAATCATGGCGGCTGAAACGTGGTACGACGGCAAACAGGCCGTTGACGCGGGTTTCTGCGACAAACTTATGTTTGAGGACGCGGAAACGACCGTGGAAAATGCGGCGAAAGTCGTTGTGAACAGCGTTTCCCTCGACCTGACGCGCTTTCCGAATATGCCTGTATCGTTGTTAAACCGCATGACGGCCCGCACGCCCGGCGGTTTTTCAAATAAAACCAACCATAAAAATACCGAAAAGGAGCGAAACACAATGGACGGAATCGAAAAAATCACTACGGTTGACGGCCTGAAAGCGGCTTTCCCCGACCTGACGCGTCAGATCGAGGACGCGGCGACAACCGCGGAGCGCAAGCGCATTCAGGACATTGAAGACGTGGCGCTTGCGGGCTATGAGAGCATCGTAAACGACGCGAAGTTCAACAACCCCATTGCGGCGGGTGACGTGGCAAAAGCTATCGTTGCCGCGCAGAAGAAGCAGGGCGGAACTTACATCAAGAACCGCGACGACGACGCGCAGAAGAGCGGTGCGGGCGACGTTGGAGCGGGCGCACATGAGGGCGCAGGCGATGACGGCGGCGACAATGACGTTGACAAGGCCATTGACAAGCTGTTCCCTGCGACGAAGTAAAGGAGGAAACACCATGTACGAAATCCAGAAAGACCAGAGCGTACCCGTGAAGTTTTTCGCCGGAGAATACCCCGTCGTTACGGCGGTCAAGGCTGTTGCCACCGGAAAGAGCGTCAAGCAGTACGAACCCGTCAAGCTGACGGACAACGGCATTGAACCCGTTGTAAAAGTCGCCGCAAGCGAAGCCGTGAGCGGCACAAGCACCCCGGCGAAGTCCGAGTATGAGAACACCACGGCGGGCATTTACGGCATCGCCGCGACCGCCGCACAAGCCGCGGAAGAAGTCGTCGTCTACCTGACGGGCGAATTTTTCGCGGACGCTATCACCTTGCCGGAGGGCGTGACCGCCGATACGCTGGCAAAGGCGTTCCGCAATATCGGAATCTTTTTGAAGTAAAGGAGCGAAGAGAAAATGGCTATCGAAACAACTATTTACACCCCGCGCACGCTGGGTAAGCTGATTACCAGAATGCCCCCCGTGCATACCTTTTTCCGCGATACCCTGTTCAAGAACCGCCGCACTTTCCCCACGAAGAGCGTTGACGTTGACTTCAAGAAAGGAAGCCGCGCCCTCGCACCGTTCGTTCACCCGAAAGTCGGTGGCAAGGTGGTTCCGAACAGCGGCTATCAGACGAAGACTTACACCCCCGTTCTGCTGGCCCCTGACAAAATCACCACCGTTGACGACCTGCTGAACCGTTCTGCGGGTGAAAACCCGTACAGCGGCAGGACCCCCGCGGAGCGTGCCGTTGAGAAGCTGGCGGACGACCTGCGCGAACTGAACGAAATGATCGTGCGCCGCGAAGAGTGGATGGCGGCTACCGCCATTTTCACCGGGCAGATTCCCATTATCGGCGAGGGCCTGAACGAAGTTATCGACTTTGACTTCACCAACAAGGAAACTATCGTCAGCGCCGAAAAGAAGTGGAACGCCGATACTTCCGACCCGCTGGGAGATTTGGAGCGCTGGCGCGAAGCCGTCCAGAAAGAGGGCTTTGTGAACTGCAATATCTGCATCATGGCAAAGGACGTTGCGAACGCTTTTGTGAACAACGCAAAGGTCAAGTCCGTTTTGGACGTTCGCGCCTATGATTTGGCAGTCATCAAGCCCCGCGAACTGCCGAACGGCCTTACCTACATCGGCACTATTCACAAGCTGGGCCTTGACATCTACCAGTATAACGAGTGGTATCTGGACAACTGGACCAACCCCAACGCCCCGACGCAGAAGCCGCTTGTTCCCGACGGCACGCTTGCCCTGCTGTCTACCGAAGCGGAGTATTCCATCTACTACGGCGCAATCACCATGATTCCCGAAGAGGGTAAGACGTTTGTTACCGTGGAGGGCGACCGCGTGCCGCAGACGTGGGTTGAGCGCCGCCCGGACCGCCGCTTCCTGCAAGTCAACAGTAAGCCGCTGACCGTTCCCCATGAGGTCAATAGCTGGTACGTTGCAAAGGTCCTGTAATGAACTTCAAAGCGCAGGTTGAACGGGACCTTACAGCGGTATTCCATAACGCCCGCGAACACGCCGACGTTATGGAATTCTGGATTGACGGGGTGCGCTACAAAGGCCCTGTCATCATTGATGACGGCGGCGCACAGGACAGGAAAAAGCCGTCTACGGACCATGTAGACGGCTTGGTTCTTGTTGACCTTGTTGTATATGTCCCGCTATCCCTGTTGAAGACAATTCCACAAAAGGGCCTGAATATGGAAATCGGCGACCACATTTACCAAATCACAAAGGTTCACCCGGAAGCCGGGGAAATCGTTCTTTATTTGGAGATGCTGACCGAATGATTACTATTACAGCCGAACAGATCGAGCGGGTCAACCTGATTTTATCGAGTGTTCCCGGCGGCATAGAAAAAGCGCTGTCAAGCACTATCCGCCGGGCGAACAACACTGTTCGTTCTGAAACCCTAAAGGGCATCACGACCGTTTATGCAATCACGCGGCAGAACGTCCGGGCGGAAACGACAATCAAGGTCCGCACACAGTCCAGCGACGGCGGAATAGTTGGAACTGTCCTGTTTGCGGGCCACAAGATACCGCTATACCGCTTCAACGTATCGCCGACAATTCCTATCCAACGGGCTACCGTGTCGGCGGCGGTGCTTGCCGGAAACGGGCGCACGCCGTTTCAAGACGCGTTCATTGCGAGAATGCAAAGCGGACATACAGGTATGTTCGAGCGCAACGGTTCAAAGCGCCTGCCTATCAGCGAGTTCATGGGGCCGTCTACGGCACAGATGGCGGGAAACAGTATCGTTCTTGCCGACGTGGAGGAAAAGGCACAAGAGGTCATCAACAAGCGCGTTGAACACGAAATCACCCGCATTCTAAACGGGTACGGAGGTTGAACGCATGACACCTTTACAACTGCTTGACGCGCTGGAAGCGTTTGTGAAGCAAGAAACAAAAGACATTCTTTTACCCGTCCGGGTGGACCGCAAGAGCGGAGAGAACAAGGAACGCGCGGCGGAGGTCTATAAAATGCGCCTGCCGAACAAAACCGCGCAAACGGAGCGGGTCCCCTACCTGCTGTTGCAGTACATCAAAAGCACCGACACACAGGAACAGGGACAGGACCCGGAAAGCGAATGCACCGTGCGTATCGTCGCCGCCACCTATTCGGAGGACGAAAGCGAGGGCGCAATGTGCGTCTTGAACCTGCTGACGCGAATTCGCGTCGCCCTGCTGAAAGACGGCGTTGTCGGCGGGCAGTTCGTCTTGAAATCTCCGCTTGAAATGATTGTGTACCCGGACAGCACAGCCCCTTACTATTTGGGCGAAATGATGACGACATGGACCATGCCGATTATCGAAAGTGAGGTTCAACAGATATGGCAGTAGAATTCAAGTCCAGCATGAGCAAAAACGAACTGCTGGAAATTGCCGCGGAACACGGCATCGAAGCCGACGACAGCATGAAGAAAAACGACATTCTAAAACGGCTGGAACAGGCACGCGCCGCAGAGGGCGCACAGGAGCCGCAGGACGGCACAGAAACGCCACCGGAGGGTAACGACCCGGCGGCGGGCGACGAAGCAACACAGGGGCCGCAGGACGGCGAGGAAAGCACCACCGAGGACAGCGATACAGAGCCGCCCGCGGAGGACGTGCAGGAAGCCGCCCCGGAGGGCTACGGCCTGTTCGTGTATGCCGGTCCCTCCCTCCCGCACGGACGCTTGAAAGAACACGCCGTATTCAACGGTACGTTCGAGGACGTGAAAGCCTACCTTGCGGACGTGCTGGAAGACTACCCGCAGGCGGAACGTCTGATCGTTCCCGTGGAGCGGCTTTCCACATTTGCCGCAAAGGTCAAGACCCCCGGCAATATCGCGCACAAGTATTACAACGACATTGTTTCGACAATGCGAGGAAACAAGGAGGTATAAACGATGGCAAACTATTTTCACGGCGTTTCGACGCGTCAGAACGACACGTCGATTTCTACCCCTGTAACCGCTGATTCTGGTATTGCGTTCGTCGTCGGCGCGGCCCCCGGTCATACCGTGGACGGCGCACCGAACGACCCTATCATGTGTCAGTCTTACGCGGAAGCCGCCGCCGCTTTGGGGTATAGCGACGATTGGGAGAAGTACCCCATTTGCGAAGCTATCTATTCGCAGTTCAAGCTGTACGGCGTGGCCCCTGTGGTGTTCGTGAACGTGCTTGACCCTGCGAAGCACAAGAAGAG
>ENA-ORUN01002699-ORUN01002699.1-human-gut-metagenome-genome-assembly--contig:-NODE-2699-length-13801-cov-12.337553_pt1 | contig 13801 bp, 9 predicted proteins | sample MGYA00242080_ERZ509209 | MGnify/ENA primary metagenome ERZ509209 (study PRJEB26280, sample SAMEA2338786) | human gut metagenome | biome: human gut; feature: human-associated habitat; material: faeces... | reverse complement strand
AAAAATAGTGGTTCTTCCCGAGAGACGAAGATACTGAGAGGACCGGCTTTCTCCCGAAGAAAAGCCGGGTACGGTCTCTTGGGGAGGTTCACGATACAATAAAGCAAATAACAATCTAAAATCCAACAACGATATGATAAACAAAACAATCAGCTACTACTTTAATTCAAGCGATTCAAGAAGCAGGATCCATTATGACTTCGACCACATCCTTGAACTTATAGCATCCGATCCCAAACTCTCTATACAAACGGACATGGTTAGAAAACAGACGACAGAGAAGGCCTACAGGGAGGAGAAACACAGACTTCCCATGATAGCACCTTCCGGAATATTCGACTACAGAAACGATGACCCGACCAGCCTGCGCCAGTATTCCAGTATCCTTGTGCTTGACTTTGACGATTTCGGGTCACATGGGGCTGCGAGGAAGTTCAAGGAAAGACTCATTCAATATGCCGACCCTCTCCATCTTTACGCGGTATGGTTCTCCCCAAGCAACCAAGGTGTGAAGGCGGCTATGGTTCACGACAACACCGACCCGGGGCATCATTACAACCTTTTCCGGCAGGTGAAGCAAAGGTTATATCCGAGGACTGATGAATTCGATAAGAGTTGTCATAATCTCAGCCGCACGTTCTTCCTGAGCCATGATCCTGAAGTCTATGTCAACTCCGGGAAAGACACGTTGCTTCCCTACCACTTTGAATATGACCCTTCCATTCCCGAACCGGCAGTGAAGAGTTATAATAAGGGTGGTTCAGGCGGCAGTTTTATCCACACGCCGGAAGAGATTGAGAGGAATACAGATTTTCAGAGGTTATGGAAGGACAGTACGCTTATTAACTACGTAGATAGGAAGTGGAGAAAAGAGTATCCGGACAGTTATGAAGATGGAAATAGGCACAGCTCCATACTCTCACGTGCAAAATGGTTATGTCGGTACGGTGTCCGGTATGATGCTGCCTTGAACTATCTCATCGGTACATTCGGCAGGCATGGTATCTCTGAGGATGATATAACGGGAATGGCAATCAACAACTATAATGCCAACCGTGAAAGTTTTGGTGTCTCAAGGATGGAGCTGTATTCAAGGAAGGAGCAGGGAGTGGTGTACAGGAATCAGAAACTGAGGGAGGATACGCCGTTCAAATAAGTTCTAGGACAGTGATTGGTAATAAGAGGTAAGTTTTGACAGCTTGCCTCTTATTATTTTTTAGACTATTTACATGGCATTGTCAGCTTGATGGAATACTTGCATTACCAACCATCAATCATTGGCTCAGTTGCGTGCATTCGGTCTTCGCCATAGGAACGGACAGCAGCAATCCCTCGACGGGCAGATACGTGAAGCAGCTCAAGAGCAGGAACGGCAGGATAGTATGGGACGGGAACCATGTGATACCTTATGTGATTGACAAGACGCTCGATCCCACCATGCTCCGTTTCATACAGCCCGCACAGCTTCATCAGACCGGAACAGACAGTTCAATTCCTATCCAGACAGTGAGGGAGTGTGACCTTTTGAAGGATGCAGACAATATGCAGCTCGAACAGATCAGGAAATTACATGAGCAGGGTATGTCGAACAGGAAGACAGACAATCCTTCACATTATACTGCTGTTGATTAACATTGTCTTACACTGTTTACTGATGTTTATCGGTGTTTAAGATAGAATGACTAAAAGAGGTTGTGTCAGACAACCTCTTGTTTTTTGTATTGACTCGACAAAAAGACAAGCCCTAAGCTAATACTTAAAAAAAAGAAATCATTAAAAAACTTTAATAGAAGATGGTGGGGTATCAAAAAGTAGTAGGATAAATCTCAAGCGAAAAGTAAGGAGTTCCCAAAGATATACAAGGTTTAAAAATATTATACCGCAAAAAACGAAAAGCGATACTCTGCTTATTGCACTATTTTGCCACAAATAACCATAAAAACAGATAATAAGTCTAGGTCTATTAAATGTTCCCTTATTATGGACAGCGCTTTCGTAATGTGTTTTTCCACGGCCTTTTCACTAATGCCAAGCATAAATGCAATGTCTTTATTCTTAAAGTTATAATGTCTGCTATAGATAAATACTTTTTTACATTGTGGCGGTAACGACATGATGCTTTGTTGCAGTTCCCGTTCCAAATCTTTTACAGACAGTGAATTGTCTGGCATTTCAAAAACTTCTTTCTGAATAAGTACATCAATATCTTCTGCTTGAGGTTCTTCCTTTATTGATTGTAAATAGTTTATGCATCTATTGTGGACAGCTCTATATAAATAGGGGCTAATACTTCTTGTCTCAAAATCGATTTTTCCTCTATTAAGCCATATCTGTATAAAGATATCTTGTAAAATATCCTCGGCAATAGACTTCCTGAATACATATTTACATGCATAGCTTACCAATGGACAATAATATTCATAAAATATTTTTTCAAAAGTATAGAATTCTAATCTTGATTTTTGACTGCTTTTCATTTAGTATAAGTATTAGACATTAGAATATATACTGCAAATATAGACAAAAGAACGTGCATATCTATAATTCTGGCTAAGAATTATATGTGGATAAAAGGCGTTAAGGAAAATTAAATCAAAAAAAACATTCTTGAGGTAGGGGTACTACTGTTTGTTTTGTGTATAAAGTGTAAAAACATCAAAAATGGAAAATCTTATTATCAAATATCTAAATGAAATTGCTACTGTTCAAGAAAAGTATCTACTTTTTGAATGGTTGAAATGTAGTAATGATAACAAAAAGAAGTTTCGCGAGATACAACAAATTTGGCTTGCTTCGGAAAATGCAGAACAAAAGGAAACTAAAACTGCTCAAGCTTATAATCTTTTAAAAGAAAGTATTGAAGTTTGTGAGCAGAGAAAAAAGATTATGTTTAAATTGTCCTTATTCAAAACTATTGCTGCTGCATCAGTACTTTTGGCCATATTTTCATTAGGAGGATTTTTGATAGGTGAGTATTCGACTAATCCTACCCAATTACAATCTCAAGTATTCAATAATGTGATAATGGGAAGAGACAGTAAGGGAGTGGTGACTTTACCCGATGGAACAAAAGTCTGGCTAAATTCTCAAAGTAAATTGATATATCCTGAAAAATTTTCAGAAAAAGCCAGAATTGTAAAATTAGAAGGAGAGGGCTATTTTGATGTAACGAAAAATCCTAAGGTTCCCTTTTATGTAGAGACTGATGAGATGAAGGTCCGTGTATTAGGAACCCAATTTGATTTGAAAAATTATCCCAACCGGACATCTATGGAAACAACTCTATTATCAGGGAAAGTGGAAGTCCTTTTTAATGATTTAACAACAAGTGTTATATTGGAGCCTAATCAAAAAATATCAATTAATAAAACTACGGGCAAACATGCGATAGAAGAATTTAATGCAAAGTATCAAATTCTTTGGGCTAATGACCAGTTGGTATTCTCAAATAAAAGATTGTCAGACATATTACAGAGTATTGGATTTTGGTATGGTTTAAAGATAATACCAGAAGGGAAAATCGATTTAAATCAACGGTTATCACTCACTATTAGAAAAGAAAGTAAAGAAGAAACTTTGAAGTTGTTATCATTAATAGCCCCTATTAAATATGAAATCGGAATAGAGGAAATTATAGTCCGTCCCCAATAATAGATTAAGTATAAACCCTAAAAATGATTTTGCCTATGGAATAGTGAATATTGATTATACAAAAATCAGGCAAATGTTCTCACCATTCGCCTGATTACAGTAAAAAATCTGTACAACCCAATAATTTGGAGTACAAAAGTAAAAACTATAATATACAAATGTATGAAAAATAAACCTAATACAAGGATAAACGCACTTTTTGTTAACACTTTTTTAGTAAGAAAGATGAGAATATTCTTTCTTTTCTTTACAACTTTATTTTTTAGCCTTTTCATACAAGAGGTTAAAGCTCAAGATTATAAAATAAATTTAGCTCTGTCCAATGTTACTTTAAATGAAGCGATAAAAGCAGTGGAACAAAACACTAAATATGTTTTCTTTTATAATAATTCAGAAATAGATTTGGATAAAAGGATTAGTCTCAATGCTAAAAATGCTACAATAGAAAGTGTTATGGCCCAAATATTGCCAGATAATGAATATAGGGTCGAAAATGATAAAATTATCATCTTTTCTAAAAGTAGACAATCCAAATGTAAAGTTACAGGTATAATAACTGATGATAGAGGGGAGGCTGTTGTTGGAGCTAATATTATGGAAAAAGGAACAAATAATGGTACTATTGCTGCGATAGATGGTTCCTTTTCATTGGAAGTTAGCCCTAACGCGGTTTTGCGTGTAACTTCCATTGGATATAAACCGCAAGAAGTAAAGGTTAGTAACAATAACAGTTTCAAAATAACCTTGATTGAAGATTCTGAATTATTAGACGAAGTTGTTGTTGTTGGATATGGTACCCAAAAAAAAGTGAATCTTACCGGTTCAGTAGCTGTTGCCGCTTCCACGGATATCAATATTAAGCCTGTAGGACAAACATCAGCAGCTTTGCAAGGGGTTCTTCCTGGTGTTACCATAACACAAAGATCGGGTGAGCCGGGTGCAGATAGTGGTACAATCAGAATTCGTGGTATCGGAACTCTCAGTGACGCTAATCCATTAGTGCTTATTGATGGCGTTGAAGGTTCAATTAATAATATAGATCCGAATTCTATTGAATCCATTTCTGTGTTGAAAGATGCTGCATCATCTGCAATTTATGGTTCTAGAGCAGCTAATGGCGTAGTACTTGTTACGACAAAACGTGGTTCTGAAGGTCGGTTTACGATTTCGTATACTAACTATTTGGGATGGCAAGAACCTACTAATATGCCTGATATAGTTGATGCTTTGGGATATATGGAATTATTAAATGTGGCCTATAAAAATGTAGGAAGAGATCCTTTGTATTCTGATGAATTGATTGCACAATACAAGAAACAGAATGGTGTCAATTCTGATGATTATCCCAATACCGATTGGCAAAAGGAAACTTTAACAAAATCTGGTTTTCAGCAAAGCCACTTTCTTAATATTAGTGGTGGTAATGAAAAATTGAAAACGTTTACTTCTTTAGGCTATTTTACTCAAGATGGTTTAATTGAGAATTCATCGTTTAAAAGATTAACTCTTCGCAATAATATGGATTGGAAATTATCTTCAAAATTAAAAGCGAAAGTCGATCTCCAGTTTACTAATACGAAAAAAACGAATCCGGCCTCAGGAGCAGGAAATATTTTTATGTGGATGAACGGCATACCTGCCAATCAAATCGGAATCAATTCTAATGGTAGTTGGGGAGTCGGTTGGAATGGTGTCAATCCTATCTCTCATGCAAAAGAATCTGGAACATTTGTCACAAGAACAATTTGGGGAAGTGTCAATGCCTCATTAATATATTCACCTTTTAGTTGGTTGACTGGTGAAGTAAATGTGGCACCTAAGTATACGGTAGCTAGCAGTGCCAACCTAACCAAGGCAATACAGTCCTATTTACCTGATGAAACACCAAGCTTTGTTTTTCCAACCAAAAATTCTTTAACAAATTCAGATACAAAAACACTGCATAATAATGTAAGAGCAACGCTTACTGCCGAAAAAAGTATTGGAGATCATAATATTACAATACTTGCCGGTGCTTCTCAAGAAGAACGACATGCTAAAAACTTTATGGCTTATAGAGATTCTATAGATGTCAATTATCCAGTTTTAAGCACAGGTTCTGCAAGTAATCAGAGCGTAAGTGGTGGTGAGGACCGGTTTGTCCTTCGTTCGTTTTTTGCTCGCGCCAATTACAACTATAAACAAAAATATCTGTTTGAGTTTAACATTCGTCATGATGGTTCTTCACGTTTTGCAAAAGGCAATAAGTGGGCAACATTTCCTTCTGTCTCTGCGGGATGGCGTATTTCAGAAGAAAAATTTATGCAACAGCTGAAAAATATTGACGATTTAAAATTAAGAGTTTCCTGGGGAAAATTGGGAAACCAAAATGTAGGCAATTCTTATTATCCATTTACAACACAAATGAAATTTGGAATTACTACAATGGGAGGACAAGTTGTAAATAGAGCCTCATTTGAGGATATGCCTAATAACTTAATAAGATGGGAAACAACAGAATCCATTGATATAGGCCTTGATATGACTCTCTTCAATAGATTGAGTATAACAGCTGATTATTATCAAAAAGAAACACGTGATATTCTATTAAGCCTGCCTATTCCCTATACTATAGGACTTAATGCACCTGTACAGAATGCAGGAGTTGTGGAAAATAAAGGATGGGAGTTTGGCATAACCTATAGGGACAAAATAGGAGATTTTCAGTATAATGTCAATTTCAATTTGAGTGATGTAAAAAATAAGATTACAGATCTTAGAGGACAAGATCAAACCGGATTCATAGTCCATCGTGAAGGTCATCCTATAAGTTCTATTTATGGTTATGTTGCCGAGGGCTATTTTCAGTCTGAGGAGGAAATAGCCAATAGCCCTACTCAGATGGGTAATGTCAAGCCAGGTGATATTAAATATAAAAATATGAATGGCGATAACAAGATTAACAATGAGGATAAGGTTGTAATTGGAAGTAGTATCCCTCGCTATACATTTGGTCTAAATTTGGGAGCTAATTATAAAGGATTTGATTTGTCGATGTTTTTTCAAGGAGTTGGCAAAGCTGATGGGTATCTGGATGGTCCTGGAATCATTCCTTTCGCCAGTGGAGGAAGTGTTGGTGGAAGTGTATTGGAAAGTTTCAAAGATTATTGGACAGAAGATAATCGTGATGCTGCATATCCAAGATTGGCATTTAATGAAACCAATAATAGCCAGATTTCCACTTTTTGGCTAAAAGATGCTTCCTATCTTCGTTTGAAAAATTTGCAAATAGGATACACTATACCTATAAATATTACAAAAAAATGGGGTGTCAACCATTTGAGACTTTTTGCTAATGGTACCAATTTATTCACTATTGACAATTTTTGGGATGGCTACAATGTAGAAGCACCAACAGGTATGGTCAATTTTTATCCTCAAGTAAAAGTGTATAGTTTCGGTCTTGAACTGAAATTTTGATATCCCAATTTAAATATTAATAAAATGAAAAAAATAGTTTATGCAATTGTTACCGGATTGTTAATCTTAGTCACTGCTTGTAGTAGTTTAGACCAATATCCGTTAAATGGACCATCTTCGGATACCTATTTGAATGATGAATCAGAACTTCGAAAAGCTTTATATAGCGCATATAGTGCAAATTCGGCCTATACCCCTTCCAGTTCAAATTATGGAACATGGATCAGTTTGGATGCTGCTACAGATATTGCATTCGAACGTAACTCACAAGGCTTACCGGATTTTGTTTTAGGCAATGCTGATGCAAATACAAAATATGCCACTGAAATATGGAAACAAGCATATATTACTATAAATAAATGTAACTTTCTACTCAATAATATGCATCGAGCTCAAAATAATGTGGCCTCCAAAGTTTATGCAAATATTGAAGCACAAGCCCGAGTTATTAGAGCCTATACTTATCATAAGTTAGTTGAATTTTATGGTGGCGTTCCTTTAGTTACTACTATGATAGATTTGGAGCAAGCTATTATGCCAAGATCTTCTAAAGCAGACATTGTCGATTTTATTTTGAAAGAATTGGATGAATCAGTGGAATACTTGTCTGTTCAGAGTACTGATAAAGGAGAAATTACCAAGGCGGTTGCATTAGGTATTAAAGCTCGTACCGCCCTATATAATGAAAAATGGGAAATTGCAGCAGAAGCAGCTAAGTCTATAATAAATATGGGAATATATGTATTGAATGATGACTTTTCCGAACTATTTACGTATAATGGCAAGGATTCGCAAGAGATTATTTGGGCTTTTCAATATTTAAAAGCCGCTAAAACAACTCATGCCACTTGCCGTAACTTTGGTTCGCGAAATGGGAAGGGAGGTTCCAGTCGAGTACCTACACAGTCTTTAGTGGATGCGTATCAATGTATAGATGGGAAGGATATTGATAAGTCAGATATGTACGATCCTAAAAATCCTTACGAAAATAGAGACCCCCGTTTAGCTTATACAATTGCTCTTCCTGGCTCTATTTTTATGGGATATCAATTCGAGACTCACAAAGACAGTGTTCAATGTTGGAATTATCGTGAAGAAATACCTGTCCGTATAAAAAATGAGGATGCGACTAATGCTTATGCTACCTTTACCGGATATTGTTGGCGAAAATATGTAGATCCGGCGGATTGGGCTAATCCAATAGAATCGGAGCTTCATCAAATCATGCTTCGTTATGCAGAGGTTCTATTGATTTATGCAGAAGCAAAAATTGAGGCTAATAAAATAGACCAATCAGTTTATGATGCAATAAATAAAGTTAGACAACGTCCTAGTGTCAACATGCCACCTTTGCCCGAGGGGCTTAGTCAAGCAGAACTACGTTCTGCAGTTCGTAAAGAACGTTTATATGAATTGGCGGGGGAAGGACTTCGTTTGTTTGATATCAGACGTTGGCGGATAGCGGAAAATGTATTAAACGGCCCTCTCTATGGTCGCCCACCAAGAGGCCTTTTATCTGCGGCGCCCACTATTGATGAGAATGGAGTTCCTGATTACTCTAACGTGCCTAATAGGGAAGAAATGCGTGTAGTCGAAGTACGCAAGTTTAATAAAGAAGAAAATCGTGATTATCTATGGCCTATTCCACAGCGTGAAATCACAGCAAATCCAGCATTGATACAGAATCCAGGATACTAACCATATGTGTTATGCATAAAATATTTTAGGCGCTTTTTATAATGATGCCACACCCGTGGGATTGCATTTGCTCACGGGTGCACATCTTTAAGCCTATAATATAATTCGTTTAAAATTGCTTTTTAAAACAAATACAATGAAGAAACTGATAACATATATACTGCTAACAGGAGTATATATTAACCTTTCTATTGCTTGGGCTCAAGAGTCACTGGCATTATATATTGACCCGTTTATCGGTACATCCAGTGATCATGGACAAACTGATCCATCTGCCAATGTCCCTTTTGGGATGATAAAACCAGGACCGGATACCAGCCCTATTGGACAATCTGGTTATGATTTCCTGGCAGGTACACTCATTGGATTCTCACAAACCAGAATATCAGGTGTAGGGTGTACCGGAGCAGGAGGAAACTTACGGCTACTCCCATTCGTATCCACAAGCAATGCTACTGAAAAAATAGATAAAAGCACAGAAGTTGCGCAAGCTGGCTACTACAGTGTAAAACTAATAAATGGTGTACTGGTTGAAATAACAGCCGGACGTACCTCTGCTATCTATCGTTTTATTTATCCTAAGTCAAAAAAATCAGGACTAAGCCTTGATCTTGCTTCAACACTCGCAACCTTTAAAGGTGAGAGCCATGAGGTTGTCAATCGTAATCAGATTCGTGGATGGGTACAATCTACTAATACTTGCAATTTTGGAATGTACACTTTTTACTATCATATGGAAATCGACAAAAAAACATTAGAAGTTAGAGCAAACAATAATCGGATATATTGGGAGTTTCCGTCAGATAAGAATGATACTTTAACTGTAAAAATTGGATTGTCCACTGTTAGTATGCAAAACGCAAAGGATAATATGGTAATGGAGCTTGGAGGCAAATCATTTGACCAAATAAGAAAAGCTGCAAAAGAGAGTTGGGAGGAGGTTCTTAATACTATCCGTGTTGAAACGCCAGATATAGAATTGAAGAAGTCTTTTTACACCCGTATATATCATGCATGTCAAACTCCGTTCAATATAACTGATTATGCAATGCAGCATCGAGGAAGCGATGGAAAGAAATACTATTCTGGTAAGGATTACTATCATGGATGGTCCATATGGGACACATTCCGAACAAAGGATCCACTGATGAGTCTATTCTGGCCAAGTAAATACCAGGGAATGATATTTTCATTAATTAAACTATATCAACAAAACAAAACTGCTTGGGCCACGAATACTGAACCTTTCCCTACTGTCCGTACAGAACATTCCATCATTTTATTATTGGATGCTCTCAAAAAGGAACTGATTGGTAAGGAGACAATTGAACTTATATTCAATCAAATCCTGGCTGAAGCGGAGAAAATTCCTTTTGATTCTCCTGACAAAATGCTGGAAAGATGTTATGACCTTTGGGCTGTTAGTCAAATAGCTAAAGAACTCGGGTTACTTGACATAGCATATCTTTTCCTGAAAAAGTCTAAAGAATATCGTCCTGTATGGAATAGTAAATTCAAAATTATGGGGCCATCTGCAGATATAATGCATAGTGATGGACTTTATGAAGGTACCCTTTGGCAATACCGTTGGTTTGTGCCTCACGATTTAGATTGGGTGATAAATAGCATTGGAAATAAGGAAAAAATGGTGGCAGAACTTGATACTTTCTTTAATAATAACCTATTTAATATGGGGAACCAACCCGATATTCATGTCCCTTATCTATATTGTTATCTAGGCCAACCCTGGAAAACACAAAAATTGGTACAAGATATCCTGACCCAGTCAACCATCAATAACTATGGTACACATAGTAAATGGGAAAATCCTTATGTTGGAAAAATCTTTAAAACAACTCCTGATGGTTATCTCAAAGAAATGGATGATGATGCAGGTACGATGTCTTCTTGGTTTGTATTATCCTCTATTGGGGTATTTCCTGTTTGCCCTGGTACACCCTATTTTTGGATAATACCTCCACTGTTCGAATCCATATCGATAAGTTTACCGGAGAGTAAAACATTCAATATTAAAATAGTTCGCCAAACCCCAAAGGACAATTGCGTAGAATCGGTTTCTTTAAATGGGAAAGAGAAATCCGAGTGTTTTCTGACTTATCAGGAAATAATGGCTGGAGGAGAATTAGTTTTTAAATTAGGTGCTCAACCTAATAGTCATTGGGGGACAATCCCGCCCTTATATTAATTAATCTTTTATTAAAACAAAAATGAAACGATTTATTCTTTCAATACATATTGTACTTGCCTCCATACTACTTCAGGCGCAAGAAAAATATGATTTGGTTATTGTAGGAGGAACTCCTGGTGGCATTATGACTGCAATTGCCGCTGCAAAAGAAGGTAAAACCTCAGTTATTTTAGAGCGTTCCAAGCATATAGGTGGTCTTCCTGCAAATGGTCTTGGTGCAACAGATCTTCAGACAAGAGGAGCGACAACTGGATTATTCAGCGAATTTCTGGACTATAATTATCAATATTATTTGGATAAATATGGTGCTGATTCCAAGCAAGTTATATTGTCTAAAAATGGATTCCACTTTGAACCTTCGGTAGCAGAACAAACTTTTATAAAGATGATTGACAAATACAAAGATTATATCACAGTATCCACAATGCGACAGTTTGATTCAGAGCCGAGGAATGTTATGATAAGCAATGATAAGATATATTCTATATCTGTTGTTAACAGAAATGAAGCCACAATTGAGACATATACTGGGAAGGTCTTCGTTGATGCGACATATGAGGGAGACCTTGCAGCAGCAGCAGGTGTGCCATTTAAAATTGGTAGAGAGAGCCAAACGGATTACAATGAAGTTGGAGCAGGAAAAGTTTACAAATATTGGGCTGGCAAAGAGCAAGACTGTAGCACTCATATTGGAGATAATGCGATTCAGGCATATAACTATCGTCTTTGTCTGACGAAAGAATCTGACAAGAGACGTAAAATTGTAAAACCTTTGAACTATAATAGAAACGAATATACTTCTTTAGCTGAAGACATTTGGTTAGGTAGGCATACTGGTGCACAAATGGAAAATGTTACAGATAAAATGATGGAAGAAAACCGTATGCATATTGCAAAAGGAAACCAAACCAAAATTCCGGGAGATAGATGGGGGATACATAAAATTGTTAATATGTATGAGCTGCCTAATGATAAAAGTGACTCAAACAATCAACATTTATCATTTGTTTCTACCGATCTGCCTGAAGAGAACTGGCCTTGGCCGACATCTAGTTGGGAATGGAGGGATCAATTTGCCCAACGATTGAAAGAATACACTTTGGGGCTACTATGGTTTATCCAGAATGACAAAGATATTCCTAAACACTTCAAGGAGTCGGTAAAAGAATGGGGATTATGCACCGAGGAATATATGGACAATGAAAATTTTCCCCGGCAGGTGTATGTAAGAGAAGGCCGCAGAATAGAAGGGGAATACTTTTTTACAGCCCATGACGCTATACCAATAGCAGATGGAAAACGTCCTCCTATTCATTCGACCAGTATAACATCTGGTCATTATGCCTTGGATTCTCATGCAGTACGTAAACGTGAGCCAGATAAGGTGAATCTTGAGGGGTTCATCAGCTATGGAACAGTGCCATACACAGTTCCCTATGGGGTAATTGTTCCCAAATACATAGATAATTTATTGACCCCAGTTCCCGTTTCTGCTAGTCATATCGGATTTTCCACATTGCGTATGGAACCATGCTGGATGGCATTAGGGCAAGCTGCAGGAGTAGCCGCATCAATAGGAATTGACCAGCATGTCAAAATGAAGAATGTGAATATAAATATCATACAAAAAAAATTAATTGCCCAGAGAGCCACATTAATCTACTTTAAGGATCTAACTGTTGACCATCCTGATTTTGCGATGGTACAATATATGGGAGTGCGTGGCTATTTTCCGGAATGGGTAGCAAATCTTGATGCTTTAGTAGATAAAGCAACCGCTAAATTATGGACTCGTTTGTCCGGCAAAAAAGTGAATGAAGGTGAAATCCGTAGGGATGCCTTGAATAGAATTGTTAATATGCTTAATCAATGAATATTATGAGCCCAAAGAACTTTATTGTTTTTTTCTTGCTTTATTCTTTCTTGTTTACAAATAACATGATTTATGCTGGTAAAAAAGCAAGAAGCTTTATTGACAGCCTTGCGATAGAGACTCTTAACTCTCAAAACTCTCCTTGGGGAGTAGCCAGTCATCCTACAACAGACCGTGAGTGGGAAAATAGAGATATACTTATGAAAAGAGCTCGAGAGGCTGGATTCAGATGGATACGAGAGGACTTTGCATTCGGTTCTATATATGATTCAACAGGTAATTATAATTATACCAGATATGATAGTTTACTCAATTTGGCAGAAAAACACAGTATACAGATATTGCCTATTTTGGAAGGGTTCGATCATGAAGTAGTACGAAACAATCCTCATTTAGCACCTTTATATGATCATCCGGAGAAATGGCGCGAATTTGTCAAAAAGACAGTCCAACGTTATCATGGAAAATTGAAATATTGGGAAATATGGAACGAGCAAGATGGTGGGTTTTGGAAACCCCAACCAAATGCAGCTCAATATGTCTCATTGCTCAAGATTGCATATGAGGAAATAAAGAAAATAGATCCACAATGCCAAGTATTGGTGGGAGGTATGATAGCTTGGAATGCGGGATTTTTGGAGGCTATGTATAATGCTGGCGCAAAAGGCTATTTTGATATCATAGCAGTACATCCTTATGGATTTGGTCCTGACGTAAATTTGAAAGCCCGGCGTATGCATTCGGAAGTGGTTAATGTCTTAAAAAAGCACGAAAGTAAAGAGATACCGATATGGATTACTGAGTCTGGTGGCAGTAGTTTTGAAGGACAATTGCCTATACAACATCCGGATTTTATATTAACCTTAATTCCGCAACACTATTACAAATATAACTTTTTAAGTACCTGAGCA
>ENA-ORUN01002697-ORUN01002697.1-human-gut-metagenome-genome-assembly--contig:-NODE-2697-length-13807-cov-2.814354_pt1 | contig 13807 bp, 16 predicted proteins | sample MGYA00242080_ERZ509209 | MGnify/ENA primary metagenome ERZ509209 (study PRJEB26280, sample SAMEA2338786) | human gut metagenome | biome: human gut; feature: human-associated habitat; material: faeces... | reverse complement strand
CTTGTCCATGCCCTTGATGCGTGTGGGCGCGGCGGTCAGGTTGTGCATCACGTTCATGTTGTTGAAGAGGTTGAACTGCTGGAACACCATGCCCATCTTCTGACGGTGCTGGTCGATGTGCTTGCTCTGTCCCTTGGCGCAGATGTCCACGCCGTCGAAGAGGATCTGGCCCGAGGTCGGCGTCTCCAGCAGGTTCAGGCAGCGCAGAAAGGTGCTCTTGCCGCCGCCCGAGGGACCGATGATGGACACGACCTCGTTCTTTTCAAAATCAACGCTGATGTGCTTGAGCACGTCGAGCTTATGGAAGCTCTTGCACAGGTCAACGACCTGAAGGATCTTCTCATTTGCCATGATTCATCTTCCTTTCTGCCAGAGCGATGAGGCGGCCGCCGGTGAAGGTCATCGCAAAGTAGCACAGCGCCGCGATGGCAAGGCACGCAAGGCTCTTGAAGGTCAGAGCGATGACGTCGTTCGTGCGGAACATCAGGTCGGCAAGACCGATGACCGAAACGATGGACGACTCCTTGATGACCGTGACGAACTCGTTGCCGAGCGCGGGGAGAATGTTCTTGATCGCCTGCGGCAGCACGACGAGGCGCATAGCCTGACTGTGGCTGAAGCCGACGCTGCGCGCGGCCTCCATCTGCCCGACGTCCACGGCCTGCACGCCGGAACGAATGATCTCGGCGACGTAGGCGCAGCTGTTGATGCTCATGGCGATAATGCCGGCGGAAAAACGCGAAAAGTTCGGGATCCACGAAATGTCCGGCAGCGTGAAGCCGACCATGGGAAGTCCGTAGAAAATAAACATGAGCTGCACCATCAGGGGCGTCCCGCGGATGAACTCGATGTAAGCGACCGCCAGCCACTTGAGCGGCAGAATTTTGCTCATGCGCATACTGGACATGAGCGTGCCGAAGATCGTGCCGAAAAACACGGTGAATGCGGCGATGATGAGCGTATTGACAATGCCTTCCTCAAAAAAGCTGTGATAGCGGACGACGAGCTTTCCGATCGTCTGAATAAATTCCATGGGGACTCCTCCTCAAAGCACTGCGGGCTTCGCCGCCGAAACGGCGAAGACCGTAGGTCGTGTTATCTTATTTTGCGTTCTGCTTACAGACCAAGGCTGGCAGCCAGCTCGACGGCTTCGTCGTAGGCCTTCTGATAGCTGCCGTCGGCAGTGACCTTGTTGATGACCTCGTTCACGACTGCGACCAGATCCTCGTTGCCCTTGGCGATGACGACGGATTTACCGAAGGAGGCTTCCTCGGCGGTAAAAGTGAAGTTGGAGACTTCAAGCGCGCCGTTGCTGGAGGCGCCGACTGCCTGATCGACGACCAGACCCGCGATGTTGCCGTTCTGGACCTCAAGGGCGAGGGTAGGGTACTTTTCAAGCTCGAACAGCTCGCTCTCGGGCAGAGCGGACTGGATCAGCTGGGACTGGATGGTGCCCTTCTGTGCGCCGACCTTCAGACCGACAAGGGATTCCTTGGTGGAGTAGGTGTCGGCGTTGCCGGCCTTGACGATCAGCAGCTGAGCGCTGGTCTCATACAGGTCGCTGAAGTCGATCTCCTCGGCACGCTCGGGGGTGTTGGTGAAGGCCGCGATGCCGAGGTCCACCTGACCGGACTGGACGGCGGGGATGATGCCGTCGAAGGCCATGTCCACGACCTCCAGCTCAACGCCGAGACTGTCGGCGATCTGCTGGGCCAGCCACATATCGCAGCCGGCGAAGTTGGCGTCGAGATCCTTGAACTCATAGGGAGCGTACTGGGCTTCCGTACCCACTACCAGCTTGCCACTGGTCTTGACCTTTTCCAGCAGACTTGCCGCTGCGGCCGGTTCTGCCGGGGTTTCCTCAGCCGGGGTGCTGTCCGCCGGAGCGGAATCTTCAGTTTTGCTGCCGCAGCCGGTCAGCGTCAGCGCTGCTGCTGATCGTCAGCGGGCTCCTGCGCGGTGTCCTTCTTGCCGCAGCCGGTCATCACGGCCAGCAGCATCGCGGCGCCGAGCGTCAGCGCCAGCAGCTTCTTCATCATGTTAAAGTTTTTCATCTTTTCCTCCGTTCCGTGCATTTGTATGCGCGATTTCGTATTTGATGTGGATAATTATACTCTGCGGAACGGATTTGTAAATAGCCGCCTCGAACGATGATGATGAAAAGTTATCCAGATTTATTGTGCAATTTATGCAAAAAGGCGGAGAAGCTGTCAGAACGACAGCTTCTCCATGCGGTCAAACGCGGCTTTGAGCCGGTCGATGCCGACGGTGCAGGCGATGCGGAAGTGGCCCGCGGCGCTCACGCCGAAGGGTGTGCCGGGACTGACGAGAACATGGGCCTGATCGAGTAGGACCTTGCAGAAGGCTTTTTCGTCCAGTCCCGTTTTCTCCACGCCGGGGAAAAGGTAGAACGTGCCCTTCGGCCGCACCAGACTCAGGTAGGGGATCTTTTCGATGCGATCGGCGGCGTAGAAGATGCGGTCGCGGTAGGCGGTGACATATTTCTCCCGAATCTCCTTTCGCATGGCGAGCGCCTGCAGAGCGGCGCGCTGCGAGACGGACGGCGCGGAGTAGATAAGCGAGCCGTTGACGCGGTTCATCACCGCCAGCAGCTCCGGCTCGGCGATGATGACGCCCACGCGCCAGCCGGTCATCAGGAAGTTTTTCGAAAAGCTGTTGAGCGTGATGGTGCGCTCGGCCATGCCGGACAGCGTGCGGATGGGGCGGAAGTCGCCCTCGTAGATGTAGGTCGTGTAAATTTCGTCCGCCGCGATGAGCAGGTCGTATTCCTTCGCAACGCGGGCAAGAAGCTCCATCGTGGCCAAATCGTAGCCCATACCGGTGGGGTTGGCGGGGTTGTTGAAGATGATGGCCTTGGTGCGCGGCGTGATGGCGGCGCGCAGGCGCTCTTCATTGATGGCATAGTCCTCCTCGGCATAGGTCGGCACATCGACGCACACGCCGCCCGCCAGCTCGATCTGGGAACGATACAGCGCAAAATACGGGGAAAAGACGATGACCTCGTCGCCGGGGTCCAGAATCGCCAGCATCGCCAGCGACATACCGAGGCAGCTCGACGCGCTCACAAGCACATGGTCATGCGCGAGGGGCTGGTCAAAGTCCTCCTCCCATGCCTTGCAGACAGCAGAGATCAGCTCAGGGTCGCCCTTGGGGTCGCCGTAATGGGTGTGACCGGCCTTCGCGTCGCGGAAGGCCGCGTTGATGATAGCCTCGTCGGTCGTGAAGTCCGTATCGCCGATGCTCAGGTCGACAATGTCCTTGTACTTGGCCAGCGCTTCGGTGTCGAGCGTCAGGCCCGTGCCGGCGCTCTGAAAGCGCTTGGCGATATAATTTCGCTGCATGGGAGTTCCTCCTTTATTCATGCGCCGCGCGGAAACAGTGTTTCCTTTCCCGCGCGGATAATATTGCGGATGATATTGCAGTATACGGCAAACGGCGTGCGGTTTCAATAGTAAATATTCATAGAATTTGGTAAAATATTTAACCCGATATGCGGCCATGCGCCACTTTTCACGCGAGCAGCGCCGTGAGCAGAAAAAAAGCAGCCTTTCGGCTGCTTTTTTTGCTGCTGTCTGCTCAGTCCTGCGCCATGAAGCCGCGGATGTAGGCGACGAGCATCTTCGCCGTCTCCTCAAAGCCGAGCACATCGCTCTTGACGGTCATGTCGTAGCCGCGCGCGTCGCCCCACTTTGTCTCGCAGTAGTAGTTATGGTAATTCTTTCTGGAGCGGTCGACCTCCTTGATCTCCTCGATGGCGTCCTCGGCAGAAAGGCCGTGCTTTTCCATCACGCGGCTGACCTTGGCCTGCTGATTGCCGCAGATAAACACGCTGATCATATTGGGGTTGCCCTTGAGCACCTGGTCACCGCAGCGGCCGATGATGAGGAAGCTCTCGCCGCTCGCCGCCTTGCTGCGCAGCATCGCAAAGGTCTTTTCCGCCACGTTGACCTCAAGGGAATTGGAGTATTTGCCGATGCGTCGGGAGGCAAAGAAGTTAACGGGCTTTTCATCCATTTTGCGGATCAGCTCCTCGCTGTAGCCCGCCGAGGCGATCTCCTTTTCGATGGAGTCCTTGTCATAGAGCTTGATGCCGAGCTCCCTGGCGATCATATCGGCAATGTAATGGCCGCCGCTGCCGTGCTCACGGCCGAGAGTAACGATGATCTGATTTTTCATGGGGTCGCGCTCCTTTCCTTTCTCCGCTTACAGATAACGCAGGAACAAGTAGGCCGTGGACACCACCATGACGATGAGCGTCGCGGGCACGCAGTATTTGCAGTAGCGCCCCCAGCCGATGGGATAGCCGCCCTTCGCCGAGGCCGACGTGCCGACGACGTTGGCGCTTGCGCCGATGGGCGTCGCGTTGCCGCCAAGGTCCGTGCCGAGCGAGAGCGACCAGGCAAGCACGCCGATATCCATGCCCTCCGCCGCCGCGATAGCGCGGATGACCGGGATCATCGTCGCGGCAAAGGGGATATTGTCCACAAAGGCGCTCGTGATGGCCGAGATCCACAGGATGATGACCACGATGACCGCCGCGCTGCCGCCGCTGACCTTCGTGATAAAGTCCGCAATGATCTGCAGAACGCCGGTCCTTTCAAGGCCCGCCACGGAGACGAACAGGCCGATGAAGAAGAGCAGCGTCTTATAGTCCACGCCCTTTATGATTTCTATAACAGATTTTTTGCCGCTGGTCAAGCCCAAAACGATCATCGTCAGCACCGCGACGATGACACCGATGCAGGCGACGGACAGCTCCGTCTGCGCGTGGGTGACGAGCAGGACGACCGCGAGCAGGAACACTGCCGCGCTCGAGAGAAACGCCTTCTTATTCGTGATGGCCGTCGCGGGCGCGGGACAGGTGACAGGGCCGCCGTTGGCCTTTTCCGCGTGCAGAAGGTCCTTGCGGAAGCACAGCGTGAAGTAGGCCAGCACGAGCACAAAGCAGATGGCCACGACCGCGCCGGTATTTTCAATAAAGTCGAAGAACGTATAGCCGAGCGAGGTGCCGATGATGATGTTCGGCGGGTCGCCGCACATGGTCGCCGCGCCGCCGAGATTCGCGCAGAAGATCTCCGAGAGGATCATCGGCACGGGGTCGAATCTCATCGTTTGCGCCAGCTCGAGCGTGACGGTCGCGAGGAACAGCACGACCGTGATGCTGTCGATAAACATCGCAAGAAACGCCGAGAGCGCCATGAAGCAGATGAGCAGCGGCACCGTGCGGTAACGCACGAGCTTGGCGAGCGTCAGGCACAGCCAGCGGAAAAAGCCCGCCTTGCCGAGGCCCTCGACCATGATCATCATACCGGCGATGAATAAGATCGTCGACCAGTTGATGCCCGACGTGCTCTCCTCGCTCGCGCCGTACCAGAAGGTGCTCTGAAAAAACGCGCCGAGGTTCAGCGTCTCCCAGACAGCGCTCATCGAGCGCATCGCCGCGCCGAACACCAGCACGAGCACGAGCGCCGCGCTGCCGAGCGTCACATAATGGCGCTCGAACTTATCGAGGATGATGAGCAGGAACATGGCGACAAAAATACAGATAGCTATGATCTGTGCAAACATGATATTTCCCCTCTCCTACAGAATTTCTCAACGCGAGTCATTATAGCTGTCCGCGCAGGGAAAGCAAAATATCATCTTGACATAGCCGCCATGTCATTTTGCTATGGGGCGCAAAAAGGCCCGACGCCATGCCGCTTTGCGGCTTTTGCCCGCGGTGTTTACTTTTCGCCAAGCTTTTTTCTGTCCGCCGGAGGCCGTGCTTGCGCCGCCGTGCCGCGTCTGTTATGATAGTAGGGCGTCCACCGGGCGCGTCCGGCAGAGCCCGCCCTTGAAAGGACTCCGCCCAAAGGAGACCGTTTACCATGAACATCAGCTACGACAGCTATCGTATCTTCTACTATGCCGCAAAATACAAGAGCTTTTCGCAGGCAGCCGCCGCGCTCTACAGCAACCAGCCCAACGTCACGCGCACGATCCACCGGCTGGAGGCCGAGCTGTGCTGCCCGCTCTTTTCCCGCTCACCGCAGGGCGTGAAGCTCACGCCCGAGGGGGAAAAGCTCTACGCCCATATTGCCGCCGCCTTTGCCGAGATCGAGGCGGGCGAGGACGAGCTGCGCGCCGATCAAAGCCTGCAAAGCGGCGTTGTCCATATCGCCGCGAGCGGCCTCGCCCTGCGCGGCTGCCTGCTGCGCGTGCTCGCGCAGTACCGCAAGGTCTATCCCCATGTGCGCATCTGCCTGACGAATCACACGACGCCCAATGGCCTTGCCGCCGTGCAGAACGGCCTTGCCGACTTTGCCGTAACGAGCGATGCGCCCGATGTTCCCGACACGCTCACACAGCAGAAGATCAGCGACATTCAGGAGCTTCCCATCTGCGGTGCCGCCTTCTCCGAGCTCTCCGAGGGGACCGTCTCGCTGCGCCGCCTCGCGGAGTATCCCATCATCAGCCTCATCGAGGGCACGGCCTCGCGCAAATTTTACGCAGGCCTTTTCTCAAGCCGCGGTCTTCCCTTCTCCCCCGATGTGGAGGTGACGACCACGAGTCAGGTCCTGCCCGTGGTGCAGAGCGACCTCGGCGTCGGCTTTGTGCCGCGCCAGATGCTCTACGGCGCGCCGGAGGAGACCGGCATCTATCCCATCACGCTCGACGAGCCCATTCCGCCGCGCAGCATCTATCTCTTCCAGCGCAAGGGCCAACCCCTGAGCCTTGCCGCCAAGCGTCTGCGGCAGATGCTTCTGGATGACGGTGCGCAGCAGCAAAAGGGCTGATTGTATTGCATTGTCCACGTGTCCTTTGCAGCAAGAGACGCCGAAAGCAAACGCTTTCGGCGTCTTTTTTTCGCACGCCGGAAGAACATACCGTCTGTCCCGCTTCTGTCCGCCATTTGGGTCCCCCCCACGGATCGCAGCTGCTTCACAGCGCATCCCGACCGAATGGGTCCGGCGCTCCGCACGCAGCGGGGCGGTCCTGCCGGAGCAGAAAAACGAATTTTGCGCGCACAGCGCAACCGTTTTCGCCCCCGTCTCGTCTGTAAGGGTGAAGACGAACCAAACGTCCTTCATGCATGAATGAAAAAGAGGTGATCGTCTTGAACGATGACGAGATCGTGCAGCTCTATTTTGAGCGCAGCGAAGAGAGCATCGCGCAGAGCGAAGAAAAATACGGCAGGCTTTGCCGCAGCGTCATCCGGCGCATCCTGCCGGATGAGCGGGACGCGGAGGAGTGCCTGAGCGACGTGTGGATCCACACCTGGAATTCCATTCCGCCGGAAAGACCGCGCGTGCTGAGCGCATTTCTCGCCCGCATCGCGCGCAATCTGGCGCTCGACAGGCTCTCCTACAACCACGCGGAAAAGCGCGCCAGCGCGCTGACCGAAGCATTCGAGGAATTGGAGCCCTGCCTTGTGGGTGCGGATGATTCCCAGCAGCAAGCAGAAGCCGCGGAGTTCAACGCCTGGATCAGAAAATTTTTAGCCGCGCAGACGCGGGATAACCGCGTGTTCTTCGTCCGCCGCTACTGGTACGGCGAAAGCATCAGTGAGATCGCCGAAGCGTGCAGGTGCAGCGAGGAAAAAGTCAAATCCTCGCTCTTCCGCACGCGAAACCGCCTGCGCGAGGCAATGAAAAAGGAGGACATCGCAATATGAACGGCAGAAAGTTCGAGACCTTTCAGCGCGCCGCCGACAATGCGCTGCTGGAGGAGGCCCAGCGCCTGGCGCAGAGGAGCGGCACGATCCGCCGCTATGCCGCGGCAGCGGCCTGCGTATGCGTGATCGCCGCCGCAGCCGTGATCTGGCAGCCGTGGAACAGCGGCGAGACGAGCGGCGACCGCTTTGACAACGGCGGTAATACGCAGATCGCAAACCCGTGGTCGGATACCACGCTCGAGAACATCCGTGCCATGGGATACAACATGGTACTGCCGGACGGGGCGGAGAATATCACCTTCACCGCGCTGAGCACCGGCGAAAACGGCGCGGAAATGGTCGAAGCGGACTATACGCTGGACGGCGCCGCATACACCTGCCGCGCGGCGAAGACCGGCGAAAGTGAGGATATCTCCGGCCTGTACGAGACCTGGGACCAGGATCTGAGCTGGACCGTCGGCGAGGCGCAGCTCCAGATGTGCACCAACAACCTCACGGGCTATGTGAGCTGGTTCCTGCCGTCCGAGGGGCAGCAGTGGTGTGTGAGCAGCTCGAGCAGCGACGCAAAGCTGCTGGAAAACGCGCAGATCCTCGCCGCCGGTCTCGGTCAGGAGCTTGCTACCGCGCCTGATGGGGCAGAGAATGTCGTCATCAGCGTCTTCTCGCTCGACGGCCGCACCGTGGCGGAAACCGCCTTCACGATGAACGGTGCGCGCTGGACGTACCGCACCGCACCGGGCGAGCTGGAGCTTGCGGATATCTCCGGCTTGGCCGACCTTGCCGTCAATACGGCCGGCAAGGTCAGCTATTGCGGCGCACAGCTCTCCTACGACGAGGGCGGTGCGGGCAAGATCATCTGGTTTGACATCGTCCCCGGCATTGAATACAGCCTGAGCGTTGAGAGCGGCGCAAACGCGGAGGCGCTCAGCGACATGGCAAGCCTGCTCTTCACCCCCATGCAGGGCGAGGCCGGTTAAAAGGCGCGCCGAAAAAGCAAAGAGTGGCGGGGCCCCGCCACTTCCATTCCCTATGGAGCCCGGCGGCCGCCGGCGCGCCTTGCTCATCCTTCGCCGCCGCTATGACAGGAGCGGCAGCAGGCAATTCGTCCAGAGCCAGCTGCACGGCATGATGAGCACCATGGCCGGCAGCATATCCGCGGTGGGAAACATCCGAAGCTTTAGCATATGAAAGCCGCTGGTGAACATGATAAACCCGCCACCGCCTTGAAGTCATTGATCATATCCGGCGTACAGAGCGGAAAGATCATACCGGCTACGGAAAAGACCGCCAAAAATACCACAGCCTGCGGAATTGCCGTCAGAGAGACCACAGCCCCGAGGTCTGCCGCAAAAATAACAGCGGTGAAAAAGTCCAAAACCGATTTGGAGATCAAAATGCTGTGATCTCCGGTCATCCCTGAAATGATAGAGCCGTAGATCCCCGTTCCGCTGGCGCAGAAAATGATCAGGATCGTGACCAGCGCGGCGCTTTCACCGCAGTCCCCGGCCTTCAGCAGCACCTGCATTCCTCTCTGCATTTTCCGGGCGGCGCGCTCCACCATTTACCCGAGGCGGAGGACAAGGCCGACGCCTGTCCCCACCACCATGGCAAATACAAAGGGTGTCATGTTTTCCAGCTTTCCCACCATGTATATCCACATGCACATGGCGCAGCCAGCAAAGATCATCTGCAACCCGTCCTTGAGCTCCCGGGTCAGGTATCGTCCTCCCGCCGCTCCGACAAGTCCCCCGATGGCAACAGCCGCCGTTTTTATGAGAATCCCGATCGGCAGTATCATTGCGTTCTCCCTTCTCTATTTTCTTTGCTCTTTGGCAGCATTAAATATAAGCAGCAGGAATCGGCGGGGCTCGTGTCGACGCCCGCCGATCCCTGCTCAGAAGCCGTGTAAAGCGGTCAGAATTTGTTCACCTGATGGTAGCCGCCCTCACCGTTCAGATAGGCCAGCGTATCCTTCACGATCTGCATACCGGTTTTTTGCAGGGCCTCCTCCGTATTGCCGCCCAGATGGGGCGTAGCGCTGAAATTGCGCAGTGTGAGCAGCTTGTGGTCCGGGCTGACAGGCTCTCCGTCAGCGAAGGTATCGCAGGCGGCGCCCCTGAGCTGACCGCTGACCAGGCAGTCATACAGGGCGTCCTCATCGGCAACGCCGCCGCGGGCGGCAGCGTCCTCAGCGCTGATAAAGGGGTCGTAGCCCAGCACTTTGCAGCCAAAGCCATTGTGCATGATCCTGGCAACTCTCTGCGCGATATTGCCCATGCCGATCTGCCCGAACACCTTGCCGTTCATTTCAAGTCCTCTGAAATTCGCCGGTGCCTTCTTTTCAAAGCTGCCTTCCCGACTCTTCACATTGGCCTCGTACAGCATACGGGAAAGCATCAAAAACAGCGCTACCACCAGCTCGGCAACGCTGTCGGCGTTGCTGGTCGGGGCATTGATCACAGCGATCCGGCGCTGCGTGGCGCATTCGACATCCACACTGTCCACGCCGACGCCATGGCGGGCAATGACCTTCAGGTTGGGGCACTGCTCGATGAGCTCACGGGTGATCGGCCGGGCACGGCAGATGATCGCGTCAAGTTTTTCCGGATGCTCGAAAACGGTCACCACCTCTGCGTGCTCTGCCAGATAGCCTCCGGCGGGCGCATAGATATTTTTATCAAGAAATACTGTCATGCTTGTTCCTTCCCTTCCGTCCGTTACAGCGTATCGGCGACCTTGCGCATCAGCTCCTCATTGGGGTCCTTCTGATTGATGGCGGATACCTCCATAGTCTGCAATGACCGCCTTTGCCGCCGTGTAGTCATAGCGGGCGTAGTCGCACAGGCTGCATTTCTCTACCGTGGCAAAACGACCGTTTGCCGGCTGGGGCAGGACTTCCGTCACCATGCTGTGGCGCTCCAGCTTGCGGCTGACCGTATGATTGGTGCCGTAGCAGAACGCGCAGTAGGTGCCGCCCTTGGTAGTAACAGTGTGATAGGTATCATCCGTATACTCGTAGGAAACGGTTTCGTCCAGTTCCTGCGTAAATACGGCCGCACAGTCATACAGCCAGTAGACATTTTTCAGATAGCCGTATTCGCTTTTGCTCATATTTGTGTTGATGCCGCCGCAGGTCTCACAAACAGCCTTTGTGTAGTGATATCCGGTGTAGGTGGCGTCCTTGCCGGGAATACCGTCCATGGTGTCACCCTTACCGACGCCATCCACCATCGTGCCGTCCGAATATTTCACATTGCGGCTGAGTGCCGGCTGACCGTTCTTCGTGTACTCCGGCACACGAAAGGCAAGGAACGAAGTCTGCTTGCCGCATTCGTGGCAGGTGAAGGTTTCGTGGGTCACGACACTGTTGGCGTCCAGTTCGTTTGTGCGCCCGGATGCGTGCATCCAGTGTTCTGCCGGGTCATGGTAGCTGTTCTGCTGCGCGGCAAAGGCGGTAGGGACCATGCCCACACACATGACCAGCGTCAGCAGCAGTGCCAGCGCTCTGCGGGAATAATGGTTCTTATTCAGATTCATAGGTCCTCCTTATATTTTTTGTTTTTTATCCGCGTTGAAAACAATGTTCTTTTGGCTATCGCCCCCTTTCCCGGCTGCAAATCTTTCTTTGCAGATACTCGTTCCAATCCTTGCCGCAGCGCAGTTTCTCCACGGCAACGGCATACCCCTGTAACTGATACTTTTCCTGTAATTGCCGGGCAGCTTTCTGCCCAGGCTCGTCCGCATCCAGACACAGCGCAATACGGCGGATCTCCGGATGCGCCTGCAAATAGGTCTGCAGTGCGCCGTCATAGAGCCCGCACAGCGCAACGGCGTTGGTTGCGTCTCTGTGGCGCGTGAGGTAACTCATCAGGTCGATGGGCGCCTCAAAGACAAGCACCAGATCTGAGCGCGGATCGTGCAGGAGGGAGAAGCCTGTGCTTTTGTCGCTTCCGGGTGCGTCTCCCTTGAAACCTGGACCATCCAGATCATAGGTGCCGCGCAGCCCCGCATCTCTCCGACGACGCAGACGTTCACGATCCCGCCAAGGGTATTTACTGGCTGAAGCGTTCCGAAGAAAACGGCAACACCTACGCCGCCTACCGGCTGGGAAAGGAATATCTCCGCGGTGAAAATGTGTCAAAAGACACTTCGACTGCGGCGGAATATTTGCGGCAGGCCGCGGATAACGGCAGCACCTACGCCCAATACCTGTTGGGCAAGCTGACCCTCATGGGTGAGGGCGTTCCGAAGGACATGGACGCCGCCTACGAATGGTTCGCGGCGGCGCGGGATAACGGCCACGCCTACGCGGAATTTTTCATAAAACGCATGGAGCGCAGCGAACAGGAGCCGCCCTCCGTCCTGTTGTCAGCCACCCGGCTGCTCTACCACATGGGCAATATTTTCCGGGACAACGCCCCGGCTCCCGCTGCCAACGGCATCCAAATCGACCGCAAGCGGCTGGCGCAGCTGCGGCAAAAGCGCGTCGCCCTCGGCCACAAGCCGGACGACCATGAGCCGGAGCAGCAGCAAGAATTTTCAATGAAATTCCATTGATTCCACAGGTTAAAAGGCCACACAAAGAGTGTATATCTTGAACTGTTGAAATTAATAAGGATTTTCCCAAAAGATGCTGGCAATAAAGGCTCATCCGTTCAGGAAGGACATGGCCATCAAAAGAATCGTCAAAAAGGTAAAGCTGATCCCAGAAAAAAGGAAAAGAAAACGCTTCCCACCATTAGGAACATGGCGTGTATATTCCCGAAAGGTAATGAGGCTTGCCAGAGAAGCCACCAGCGTCCCTGCACCGCCCACATTGACGCCAACCAGAAGAGCACGGGCATCCTGCGTGAAGCGGCTGAGCAGAATGGCGGCAGGGACATTGTGATGATCTGGCAGGTGAGCGCGGAGATCAGCATTGTTCCGTGGGACAAAAGGCGGGCGAACAGCGCCCGGACCGATTCCATCCGGGCAAGATTGCCGGAAAAGGTGAAGAAAGCGGCGAAGGTAGCCAGCAGTCCCCAGTCTACGGTCTTCAATGCGTGCCGATCCAGAAACCAGAGTGCCAGAACAATGACAGTCAGGCCAAGAACATAGGGTACCAGCCGCAGCACCACGGCAACGGCTAAACAGAACAGTCCGCCATAGACGGCAGCCTGGCGGGAGTCTACTGTGACCTGCACTTCCGGCACGGAAAGACGGTCTTTGGGAAATGCCAGGCAACACAAGAGAATGAGAACGGTAGACAGAATGAAGGGCGGCAGCATTGCCGAAAAGAACATCCTTGCGGAAAGATCGTAATAGCTGAAAAGATAAAGATTCTGCGGATTTCCGAAGGGCGTGATCATTCCGCAGAGATTGGCGGCGCAGTTTTGCAGAATGAACAGGAGTGCGGCGTGCTTTTCCTGACCGGTAGAGGAAAGAACAAACCAGCCAAGCGGCAGAAAGGTCAGCAAGGCGGTATCATTGGTCAGAAGCATAGACCCGAACATGGTGATGACCACCAGTGCTGTACATACGCCCCGAACCGTGGAAAAGGTGCGCACCATCCGCTGCGAAAGAGCAGAAAAGATCTGCAGGTCTCGCAGAGCACCTACCACCGCCAAAACACTAAACAGACAGGAAAGCGTTTTGAGGTCGTAATAGCCTAAGTAGTCCCTGTCGGGAGGAACAAAGAACGCCGTTGCAGCCGCAGCCAGCAGTGAAATGGCCAGCATAGCATTAGTACGGCACCAGCATTGAATCTTGCGCATAAAAAAATCCCTTTCGCGTGAAAAATGCAAAATTTCGCGTGTATATTTCCGTGAAGAAGATAACACATTTCGGGATGATTTACAATGAAGTTCTATTAACCCGGCAGATACCAAGCGGCAACGCAAATTGGCGCATATTTTGCGCTGCTGGAAACAATAAAAAGGTATCAAAACGAAGAAATAGAGCCACTGGGCGGAGGGCGACGCTCCCGCCGGGTGGCTCTGCAGGTTTTGGCTATGTTTCCCGCGTGTGGGTCACGGTGTAGGTTAGGCGGTTGCCCCACATTTTGCCCCACACTTCTTTCAACATTTATGCAACAAAAAAGCACCGAAAACCGAAGTTTTCGATGCTCTTTGGAGCTGCTGGGCGGATTCG
>ENA-ORUN01002690-ORUN01002690.1-human-gut-metagenome-genome-assembly--contig:-NODE-2690-length-13839-cov-3.430862_pt1 | contig 13839 bp, 11 predicted proteins | sample MGYA00242080_ERZ509209 | MGnify/ENA primary metagenome ERZ509209 (study PRJEB26280, sample SAMEA2338786) | human gut metagenome | biome: human gut; feature: human-associated habitat; material: faeces... | reverse complement strand
AACTTGTCTCAGAGGAAGTTTCGCTTTCGGAAGAAGTCTCACTTTCAGAGGAAGCGGTTGTATTTCCATCTGAGCCGGATGTGCTGTTTGAATCTGTGGTATTTGCGGAGTCAGATGTACTGTTTGCATCGGAATTATCTCCGGAAATGCTGTTTCCGATCTGATTGCTCAGTTCTTTGACTTTTTCTTCGATTCTGGTCTTCTCACTGTCTTCGGCCGGTGTCGGCTGATAGTTGTTGAATGTGCTGTCGGAAGAAATCGTGCAAGGAATGATGGAATTCGTTGTTTGGGTCAGCTCTTTGCCTGCACTGAAAGTAAAGGTCGGCTGGAAAATAACGGTATCCATGTCGTCCGGGTACATATTTACACCATCGCAGAAGCTTCCCAGGCTGTAGAAGATAGTTCTTCCATTATAAACTTCCATACCCTGCAGAACGTGAGGATGATGTCCGACTACCAGATCTGCCCCTGCATCAATCGCTGCGTGTGCCAGTGTTGTCTGGTCGCTGTCTGGTGTTGTCTCGCCGTTCGCTCCCCAGTGGAAATTTACGATGATCAGGTTTGCACCCTGTTCTTTTACTGCATTGATATCATTTGTCAGCTGTGTCCTGCACTCACTTACCTGTTTGTCAATGGCAGATATACCGACAAGTCCGACCTTGATGCCTTTGATCTCAAGAACAGAGGTATCGTCGTTGCCAAAAGTCGTGATCCCTGCGTCTTTCAGAGTGGTCTGTGTTTCGGTCAGACCGGCGGTTCCGTAATCTTCGGTGTGATCGTTGGCAAGGTTGACAGCCTCGATCGAACTGTTAGAGAGTGCGGAAACATAGGAAGGATCGCCTTTATAAACATCGCTCTTGCTGGCTGAATTCTCAGCGGTTGTCAGTGCACCTTCCAGGTTGATAATGGAAAGATCATCCCCTTCCAGGTAAGATTTCACATTCTGGAAGAAATAATCAATACCATATACGGACTGATAAGCATCAAAATTGTTGTACTGGTCAGAATCCGGAGCAGAGCCAAGAGTGCAGTCACCCATCAGGCTGATCGTGATGCTTGTCTCAGCAGCAAGTGTTTCTTTCGGTGTGGCAGACTCGGTTCCGGTCTCGGACTGAGCTTCGGTTGATAACGTTTCTTTTTCTGCTTTTTTGTGTTCACTGACTGGCGGGATTTTATCAAAAGCCAGCAGTAAAAAAATCAGGGCGGCACAGGCGAAAACACCGAAAAAAGCGATGTTTAGGTACAGCTGCTGCTGTTTGTTACTGCCCCTGTCAGCATTGTGGTTTAATTTGTTTTTATCCATGACTTTGCCCCTTCTGAAAACTTAGTAACTCCCATGGCTGGTTGCTCTATGGTGATTATAGAGGAAAAACAAGAAAAAGTAAACCGTGAAAAAAGAGTGAAAGCAGTTCTTTTTACAAAAGAGCAGAGATTCTTCTTTGATGCCATGAAAAAAGTAATGGGAGTTAAAACAGGAAGGCAGTAGAAAATATACAGGTGTCTTGACACGTGCAAAGACCAGTAGTATAATGTCGCTCATGGCAAAACAAATCCGTGACAGGAAAGAGGTATAAGAAAATGAATGAATATTATGATGCCATTATTGTAGGTACCGGAGCGGCAGGTCTTTACTGTGCCCTGAATCTTCCAAAAAGAAAAAAAATTCTGATGCTTACAAAGCAGGGGGCGGATCTGTCAGATTCGTTTCTGGCACAGGGCGGTATCTGCATGCTGCGTGGTGAAGATGATTACGAGGACTATTTTGAAGACACCATGCGTGCAGGGCATTATGAAAATAATAAAAGAGCGGTCAATCTGATGATCCGAAGTTCCAACGATATCATCCGTGATCTGCTGTGGAGAAATGTAGATTTTGTGCGTGCAGAGGATGGCGAGCTTGCATTTACAAGAGAAGGTGCACACTCCAGACCAAGAATCCTCTTCCATGAGGACATTACCGGAAAAGAGATTACGCAGACGCTTCTGGATCAGGTAAAGACAAAAGAAAATATTGAAATCTGTGAGTATATGACGATGGTAGATATCATATCGAAAGACAATATCTGCGGCGGTGTGATTGCAATGGATGCAAAAAATAATGTTTATCCGATCCGTTCCCAGTTTGTTGTGCTGGCATGCGGTGGTATCGGGGGTCTTTTCCAGAATTCTACCAACTATCCGCATATTGCCGGAGACGGACTTGGTATTGCAATGAAACATCAGGTGAAATTAGAGCATCTGGATTACATACAGATCCATCCGACAACTTTATTTTCACATAAACCGGGAAGACGTTTCCTGATTTCAGAATCTGTCCGTGGCGAAGGTGCACTTCTTTATGACAAAAACGGTCAGCGTTTTACGAATGAACTGCAGCCAAGGGATCTGCTCAGTCAGGCGATTTTTGAGCAGATGGAAAAGGACGGTACTGATTTTGTCTGGGAAGATATGCGTCCGCTGGGTGAAAAAACGATCATGCAGCATTTCCCGAACATTTATCAGCACTGTATTGAGGAAGGATTTGATCCGAGAAAAGAGCCGATTCCGGTTGTTCCGGCACAGCACTATTTTATGGGAGGTATCCAGGCAGATTTGAGCAGCCGGACTTCCATGCGTGGACTCTATGCCTGCGGTGAGACAAGCTGCAATGGTGTCCATGGAAAGAACCGTCTGGCAAGCAATTCGCTTCTGGAATCTCTGGTCTTTGCAAGACGGGCAGCAGATGATATGATATTTGGAGAAGCACCGGAGATGTGCAGACCGGACCGACTGGATCTGAATCAATATGAAGACCAGAATGTAATTTTGGAAGGGTATCATAAACAAGTGCTGAATGAGATAGAGAGGATGAAAAAAGCAAATGAATAGTATAACTATGAAAATGCAGGCGGATCAGCTGATCCGTATGGCACTGCAGGAAGATATCACAAGTGAAGACGTTTCTACAAATGCAGTTATGCCGACCGAGGTAAAAGGAACGGTAGATCTGATCGCAAAAGAAGACGGAATTATCGCCGGACTGGATGTCTATGCAAGAGTTTTTCAGATGTTGGATGAGAAAACGGAAATTGATTTTAAATGCAAAGACGGTGATGAGGTAAAAAAAGGTGAGCTGATGGCAACGCTTACCGGAGACATCCGTGTATTGTTATCCGGAGAACGTGTGGCACTGAATTATCTGCAGAGAATGAGCGGAATTGCCACTTATACAAGACAGGTCGCAAAACTTCTGGAAGGAAGCAAAGTAACACTTCTGGATACCAGAAAAACGACGCCAAACTGCCGTGTATTTGAAAAATATGCAGTGCGTGTGGGCGGAGGATGCAACCACAGATACAACTTATCAGACGGTGTACTTCTGAAAGATAATCACATCGGTGCAGCCGGAAGCATCACAAAAGCAATCACAATGGCAAAAGAATATGCTCCGTTTGTACGCAAAATCGAGATTGAAGTAGAAACCCTGGAGCAGGTAAAAGAAGCGGTGGAGGCCGGTGCAGATATTATCATGCTCGACAACATGACACCGGAAGTGATGAAACAGGCTGTGGAACTGATCGATGGAAGAGCACAGACGGAATGCTCCGGAAACATTACAAAAGAAAATATTGCACGCATCCGTGAAATCGGAGTTGATTTCGTATCCAGCGGAGCGTTGACACACTCTGCTCCGATTCTGGACATTTCCATGAAGAACCTTCATGCAGTCTGAAAGGAGCTGGGACTATGAATACTGCGGAAAGACGAAATGAAATTTTAAACTTTCTTCAGAATGCAGATGAACCGGTTGCTGCAAGAAAACTGGCGAGCCAGTTTGGAGTCAGCCGCCAGGTGATCGTGCAGGATATGGCAGTGATTCGTGCAGCGACTCCGGGAATTTTATCAACAACAAGAGGATATGTGATACAGCAGGACAGCAGCTGCGTCCGTGAATTTAAAGTTCGTCATGAATCGGATCAGACAGCAGAAGAAATGAATCTGATCGTGGACTGTGGCGGCAGGATCTGCAATATCAGTATCAGCCACAGAGTCTATGGAAGAGTCAGTGCAGAAATGGATATCAGGTCAAGACAGGATGTAAATGAATTTATTACCGCATTGAACAACAGTAATTCCAGTGCACTGAGTAATGCAACATCCGGTTATCACTATCATCTGGTTGAAGCAGCAAGCGAAGAGAGACTGGATCTGATCGAAGAACAACTGAAAAAAGCAGGACTCCTGGCACCGCTTCAGCCATGGGAGCAGAATACAAAACAGGAAGGAAACGAAGAATGACAATAGCAGAAATTCAGCAGGAGATCCTGCGTATGAAAAAAGAACAGGATGTATGTATTCTGGCTCATGCTTATCAAGGTCAGGAAATTCTGGAAGTAGCAGATTATATGGGAGATTCTTACGGACTGAGCGTACAGGCATCCAAAAGCAAATGCAGCGGCGTGATCATGTGCGGTGTGCGTTTTATGGCCGAGACCTGTAAAATTTTAAGCCCGGATAAAAAAGTATGGTTGCCAAACCCTGCAGCCGGATGCCCGATGGCAGAACAGCTTGATCTGGAAGGTCTTCGCACCCTAAAAGCAGAATATCCGGACTATACGGTTGTGGCGTATATCAATACAACATCAGAACTCAAGACAGAATGTGATGTATGCGTGACTTCTTCTTCAGCAGTGGAAATCTGCAGTCATCTGGAAAACGACAAAATCCTGTTTATTCCAGATCCGAACCTGGGACGCTATGTAGCGGAACAGCTTCCGGAAAAAACCTTTGCTTTTTATAAAGGTGGCTGCCCGCGTCATATCGTAGTCAGTGCAAAAGATGTCGAAAAAGCAAGGGCAGATCACCCGGATGCACTGCTTCTGGTCCATCCGGAATGCCGTCAGGAAGTTGTCGAAAAAGCAGATTATGTCGGATCTACCACAGGGATCATGGATTTTGCAAAGAAATCCGATAAAGAAGAATTTATCATCGGAACAGAGAACAGCATTGTAGAACACCTTCAGTTTGCCTGTCCGGATAAAAAATTCTATCCGCTGGCAGTTCCGCTCACCTGCATGAACATGAAGATCACAACACTTATGGATGTCTATAACTGCCTGAAAGGAAGAGGCGGCGAAGAGATCCACCTTCCGCAAAACGTGCTCGAAGGAGCAGGAAGATGTATCAACCGCATGGTAGAGCTTGGTGGCTGATGGGGTAAAATCCGAAGTAAAACTTGACAAAACAGCGGATTCACGATATAGTAACTTAGACCACGCAGCCGGGGAGATAGCGGTGCCCTGTACCTGCAATCCGCTACAGCAGGGGTGATACCAATCCGAGGGTTTTTAGCTGCAAAGCTGCCTTCTATAAGTGGTGATGACGTTTGGGTCTTGTGCAACAGAAATCTGTGAACCGTGTCAGGGCAGGAATGCAGCAGCACTAAGCAGAACCTTTTGTGTGACGCGAGGGTGCCTGGATTGAGCTAACTGTAGGAGTAACGTTTGTGGCGGAAGTTCAAAGTGCGGTGCGTGGTAAAAAAATGCAAGCAAATAAAATAAGAAAAAATTCATGATTATATAAAAAAGACATACAAAACAGAAAAATCCTGCGATGTATGTCTTTTTATTATGCCAACACCTGATCGGCTGATAAAATTGCAAAGCCTCACATACGTTCGGTCTGGATACGATCCGGGTAAGAGAAAATTTAGCGGATTGCGTTTACAAGTGCCTTAATATAAGAAGGATCTGTTCCGCAGCATCCGCCGACCATGGAGGCACCAAGGTCAACAAGACGTTTCATGCTTTTGCCGAAATATTCCGGTGTCATATCATAAACAGCAATTCCCTGATCGTTGATCGTCGGCATACCGGCATTTGGTTTGGCGATGACCGGAACAGAGAGACTGCCGGCAAGATTCTGGATAATATTTTCGAGCTGATCAGGGCCTGTAGAACAATTGATACCGACCGCATCTGCACCCATCTCTTCGAGCATCGGTGCTGTCTCGAAAATATTTCCGCCAAAGAAAAGACTGCCGTCAGCCTGCATGGTCAGAGAACAGAGAATCGGAAGGTCGCAGACAGCATGTGCGGCATCGATCACTGCCATGGTTTCGTCTGCACCGATCATCGTCTCAGCGATCAGCAGATCCACGCCTGCATCCACCAGAGCGGTGATCTGTTCTTCATAAGCAGAAAGAAGCTCATCGTATTCTGCATCCATTTTGCTGGTCGTGGTGATATCTCCGGCGATCAGAGCCTTTCCCTGTACGGCTTCTTTTGAGAGAGCAACAAGGGCGTGGTTATAATGATCTACCTGACCAGAAAGACCGTGATTTGCCAGAGAGATGCGGTTTGCAGCGAAAGTAGGAGCATAGATGATCTGAGATCCTGCTTCTGCATAGGCTCTCTGAAGCTGGATGATCGTATCCGGATGTTCCAGAACCCATTTTTCAGTACATACACCTTTTGGCATACCGGCTTTCATGAGATTAGAGCCGGTCGCACCGTCCAGAATTACAGGTCCATGTTCAAAAAGTTTCTTAAAATCCTGTTTCTGCATAGATTTTCCTCCATTATACAAGAAAAAGCACTGTGAATAGAATGAGCCGTACAGTACTTTTTTGTATAAACTTATATTAATTTGAATAGTTAACGGAGACGGAGGGATTTGAACCCTCGTGCCCCGGAGGACAACCTGATTTCGAGTCAGGCGCGTTACGGCCACTTCGCTACGTCTCCATGCGAATACGCATTTCATTATAAATGCAGCGGAAAAAATAGTCAAGCCGGAAAAAGAACAGAGAATGTATTTTTGTATGAAAAAAGTGCATAAACTGTGATAAATAAAAGCACAATGGTGAAAACTATAATATGAATAATCTCTGGATAGGAATGATACTGCTTGGGATCGTCTATGGGGCAGTCACGGGAAATATGCAGGCAGTGACAGATGCGGCATTTGCATCGGCAAAAGATGCCGTGACGCTGTGCATCACCATGACCGGAATGATGGCACTCTGGGTTGGCGTGATGGAGATAGCCAGAGGAGCCGGACTGATCAGAAAATGGTCCGAAAAATTAAAGCCGTTTATCCATTTTCTTTTCCCGGGGATTCCAAAAGGACATAAGGCACAGGAATATATCGCGGCAAATATGATCGCAAATATTCTCGGGCTTGGATCAGCGGCAACGCCGGCGGGATTAAAAGCGATGGAAGAACTGGCAGAAATAAAAAAAGAAAAAGGTCTGCCCGAAGAAGTCGCAAGAAGACCGCCGCCTTGGAAAAGCAGCAGGACCGGTGAGGAAAAGAGGAATTGCAAGCAATGAGATGTGTACCTTCCTGATCTTAAATATTTCTTCCCTTCAGCTGATACCGGTCAGCGTGATCGCCTATCGCAGTCAGTACGGAAGCAGCAATCCCTCTGCCATCACCGGAGCGGCTATCGCAGCAACACTGGTAAGCACGGCAACGGCGGTTATTTTCTGCAAAATAAAAGAAAAAATGACAAAAGATACTTTTTGACAGTGTTATCCTGTAATAACAATCTTGAAAAAACAGGATGATTATAATATACTTAGAACCAAGGGTTAAAAGGAAAGCAGATAACTGCACTTCAGAAAATAACGGAGATAGCATATGAAGAAAAGAAATTTTCTCTCATGTCTTCTTATCATCGCCATAGTACTTGCAACCATTTCTCCGACTGTTCTGTTTGCGGCAGAAGATATTGCCCAGGATGAACAGGTGTATGATGAGACGTACACAGAAGAGACGGAGGAATATGTAGAAGAAACTCCAGAGGCATATGATTGGACGATAGAGACAAATGAATTGAAAAAATGGCCCCAGGGTCCCCGGGTAGAAGCAGAAGGTGCAACTGTCATGGATCTGGATACAGGGGCATTTCTTTACAGCAAAAACGCAGAAGCAAAACTGTATCCGGCGAGCATCACCAAGATCATGACGATGCTGGTCGCCCTGGAGCACATCAGTGACAGTGACCTGGATACAAAAGTGAAAGCATCTGAGAGTGCACTTGCTCCGATCGATTCGGACAGCAGCCAGATCTGGCTGTCCGTCGGGGAGAAGATCACAGTCCGTTCTGCCCTGTATGCGATCATGCTGGCATCTGCAAACGATGCGGCAAATGTGATCGCAGAGTACGTCGGCGGATCGATGGACAATTTTGTGAAGATGATGAATGACAAGGCAAAAGAGCTTGGCTGCGTCAACACCCACTTTGTCAATCCGCATGGTCTGCACAACAAAAAACATTATACCTGTGCCCACGATATGGCACTGATTGCTCAGGCAGCCTTTCAGATTCCGCTGTTCCGGAAAATAACAAAAACAGTCGAATACAAAATCCCGAAAACAAAATATATGAAAGAAGACCGCTGGCTGGTCAATCACCAGAAAATGCTCTATGAAGACGGTGAGTTTACTTACAAAGACTGCGAGGGCGGCAAGACGGGATTTACGGACGAAGCGTGGAACACGCTCGTTACTTATGCAAAGAAAGACGGCAAGACGCTGGTGTGTGTTGAGCTTCGCGTCAATGGTTCCTGGAAAACCTTTAATGAATCTGCGGAACTTTTAGATTACGGGTTCGACAAATTCCGCCACGAAGAGATCGATGCGGCTCTTGATACGACAACACTCGGACAGCTGGCAGGTATCTGTCATTTCGGCACAGCATCCGTTCTGGATCAGAAAGAAGCCGGTATCTGGGCGGTCGAAGGGAAAAGTACCGTAAGCGTTACGATCCCGAAAAAACTAAAAACGGACAAGCTGAAGCGAGGTTTCTGTGACGGAAACAAGATTGTTTACAGTTATCAGGGCTGGGAAGTCGGAGAGGAAACCTTAAAGTTTAACAATCCGGCATTTGAGGTGAAAAAGACAGAAATTTCAGATGCGACACTGCAGGGTCAGACAGACACAAATGGCAGTGAAACAGAGACAGCGGGAAGTACAGAAGCACCGGAAAAAGATGCATCTAGCAGCAAAGGGTTCGAAGAGAAAGTTGATGAATTTATGGATAATATAACATTTGGATTCCTGAATATATGGACATCCTTCAACGGTTGGGTAGATCAGCACGAAATGCTGTCTGCGACGGTAGGGATGATCCTGATCCTGCTTATGATCCCGCTTATCGTCATCGCTTACATGCGTGACAAAAACGATAAGCTGGCAAGGAAAGAACGCGAGCAGGACAAAGAACAGCGAAGAAAGATAGAAGAAAATATAGACAGCAAATCTTTCCAAGAGATCGAGTCAGAGATTCGTTCAGAACTTGAGAAAGAGGAACGCAGAAAGCGAGAAGCCGAAGAAGAAGAGAAGCGATTACGGGAAATGGAAGAGCTGATCGACCGGCAGAAAGCAAAAGAAGCACAGGAAACAAAAGAAACAAAAGAAATAAAACCAACAGAAAAACCCGAAGAAGAGATCCTGCCGGCAGAACAGCCAAAAACAGAGGATCTGAAAAAAGAAGAGGAGGATTAAAAAGAGTATGAACTGGGTAGCACCGATCAAGGATGATACAACACTTGAAAAATTTAAACAGAAATTAAGAGAGGTAGATGACAAGTACTATATTTTATTTGAGATAGGAGTGGGGACCGGTCTGCAGCTTCAGGAGATCCTGAAATTCCGCAACAAAGACATCAGGGATAAAGACAGCATTGAAGCAAGTATCGGAACAAAAAATATCAAACGTACTTTTCAGATTCCGCAGGAACTCAAAGAGATCATCAGCCAGTATACAGAAGGCAAAGATCCGGAGGCTTATCTGATCCTCGGACATTCCGGTTCACCGGCACCGCTTTCCAGAGAACAGGCTTACCGCGTATTTAAAAACGTCGGAAAGAGCATGGGACTGAATGCGATCGGTGCACAGACAATGCGTAAAACCTTTGCATGGAGATATTACAAAGAGACAAACGATATTTACTATATCCAGAATCTTCTGAACCATGCATCACCATCGATCACTTACCGTTATATCGGAGAAAAACCAAACGTAGAAGTTGTTCTGAAAAAGATGACCCCGGAAGAAAATGAGAGAAGCCGTTACATGCTCTACAAAGACAATGCAGGAAAGAACCGTATCCATGCACTGACAGAAGAGCTGATACATATCGAAAGAGAGCTGGATAATCCGACCAATAACGACGCTTTCTACGGCAGAGTAGACTGTCTGCTCGCTGAGCTGGAAGAGCTGATGGATAACTTCAAGAACACAAAATAAAAACAGGAGAAAAAATATGGCAAAGCTCTCCCTTAAGCATGTCAGCAAACGGTATCCAAATGGATTTTGGGCGGTAAAAGATTTTAATCTCGAAATGGAAGACGGAGAGTTTGTGATACTTACCGGTTCTCCGAAATGCGGAAAATCCACCGTTCTTCGTATGATCGCCGGAGCAGAAGATGTGACGGAAGGCATCCTGGAACTGGACGGAAAACCGATTAATGACGTCGAACCAAAAGACCGGGAGATTGCCATGGTTTTTCAGTATTACAGTCTGTATAAAAATATGACCGTTTACGATAATCTTTCGTTTGGAATGAAACTGAAAAAATGTTCCACGGAGCAGATCGAAGCGGCTGTAAAAGAAGCAGCAGATATGCTGGGACTGGAAGAACTGTTAAACCGCAGGCTGAAGATTCTCTCAGAAGGACAGAAAAAGAGGGTGGCTCTTGGCAGGGCGATCATCCGCAAACCCAAACTTTTTCTGTTTGATGAGCCTTTAAATGGTCTGGACGAAAAAGTTCAGGTTCAGATCCGGACAGAAATAGAAAAATTACATGAAAGATACGGCACAACCATACTTTATGCTGCACATGATAAAGATGAAGCAAAGAAGTTTGATGCCGAAAACAATCGCATCTTGCTTTTTTAGCCGGATGCGATTATACTTTACCTATGCGGGCAAAAGACAGAATTCTGCCCGTTTCGTGAATAAGATTTCAATTTTCAGGAGGTAGAACATGGTCAAGTTATATGACGGCGGAGTTTATCTGGTAAACGGCACCGAGATCGTGGAAGATAACCATGATGCAGAAGCAATACTGAAACAAAAAATGGGCGATGGTGTTCCTTCAAAAGCAGAGGCTGCGAAGAATACAATCGCTTATAATATATTACAGGAACACAACACATCCGGTAATATGGATAAATTAAAGATTAAGTTCGACAAACTGACATCTCACGATATCACGTTTGTAGGAATCATTCAGACAGCAAGAGCGTCAGGACTGGAGAAATTCCCGATCCCTTATGTACTGACAAACTGCCATAACAGCCTCTGTGCAGTAGGCGGAACGATCAACGAGGACGACCATATGTTTGGACTTACCTGTGCGAAAAAATATGGTGGAATCTATGTACCGCCTCATCAGGCAGTTATCCATCAGTTCGCAAGAGAAATGCTGGCAGGCGGCGGAAAGATGATCCTCGGATCAGACTCCCACACACGTTACGGTGCACTGGGAACCATGGCGATGGGCGAAGGCGGACCGGAGCTTGTAAAACAGCTGCTCTCCAAAACTTACGATATCAATATGCCGGGTGTGGTAGCGATTTATCTGGACGGTGAGCCGATGAAAGGTGTCGGTCCTCAGGACGTTGCTCTGGCGATCATCGGAGCTGTCTTTGAAAATGGCTATGTAAAGAACAAAGTCATGGAATTTGTCGGACCGGGCGTAGAGAAACTGAGTGCAGATTTCCGTATCGGTGTGGATGTTATGACAACCGAAACGACCTGCCTGTCCTCCATCTGGAGAACCGATGATGACAAGATCAGAGATTTCTATGATATCCATGGCAGAAGTGAAGATTATAAAGCACTGAATCCGGGTGCAGTTACATACTATGACGGCATGGTTTATGTAAACTTAAGCGAAATCCGTCCGATGATTGCGATGCCGTTCCATCCAAGCAACACCTACACCATCGACGAGCTGAATGCAAACCTGATGGATATTCTGGACGATGTAGAGAAAAAAGCAAAAGTCAGCCTTGGCGGAGCGGTAGAATATTCTCTGAAAGATAAAGTACATAACGGCAAACTCTATGTAGAGCAGGGAATCATCGCAGGATGTGCAGGCGGCGGATTCGAAAACATCTGTGCGGCAGCCGATATCCTGAAAGGTTCCAACATCGGAGCAGATGCCTTTACGTTAAGCGTATACCCGGCAAGTACTCCGATCTATGTAGAACTGGCAAGAAACGGCAGACTGGCAGATCTGATGGCAGCAGGTGCGATCGTGAAGACAGCATTCTGCGGACCATGTTTCGGAGCAGGTGATACACCGGCAAACAATGCCCTGAGTATCCGTCACTCTACACGTAACTTCCCGAACCGTGAAGGAAGCAAACTGCAGAATGGCCAGATTTCTTCCGTAGCACTGATGGATGCACGTTCCATCGCAGCTACTGCAGCAAACAAAGGATACCTGACTGCGGCTACCGATGTGGACGTAGATTTCAGCAATCCAAAATATTACTTCGACAGTTCTATTTACGCAAACCGTGTATTTGACAGCAAGGGCGTGGCAGATCCGGATCAGGAGATCCAGTTTGGTCCGAACATCAAAGACTGGCCGGAAATGGCACCGCTGGCAGAAAATATGGTATTGAAAGTCGTATCCGAGATCCACGATCCGGTTACGACAACCGACGAGCTGATCCCATCCGGAGAGACATCTTCCTACCGTTCTAACCCGCTTGGACTGGCAGAATTTGCACTCTCCAGAAAAGATCCGGCATATGTAGGACGTGCAAAAGAAGTACAGAAAGCAGAAAAAGCCCGCGAAGCCGGAAACTGTCCATGTGAAGCTTTTGATGAACTCAAACCGGTCTGGGATGAGATCAAAAAAGCATATCCGGATATGAACAGTGAAAATACCTGTATCGGAAGCACGATCTTCGCAGTAAAACCGGGAGATGGTTCCGCACGTGAGCAGGCTGCATCCTGTCAGAAAGTACTGGGCGGCTGGGCAAACATCGCAAATGAATATGCGACAAAGAGATACCGCTCCAACCTGATCAACTGGGGTATGCTTCCATTTATCATTGACAAAGGGGAGCTTCCGTTTGCAAACGGCGATTACCTGTTTATCCCGAACGTAAAACAGGCAGTCAAAGACAAAGCAAAAGAAATGAAAGCTTATGTTGTCGGAGATGGATTAAAAGAAATCACCCTGAAAATGGATGAACTGACGGATGATGAAAGAACGATTATCCTCAAAGGATGTCTGATCAACTACTACAGAGATTCTTCAGAAGAATAAAAAATAAAGAGGTTAAGATTAAAAAGGTGTCATACGAATTCGTACTTCTTACGCTTACCCTGGCATCTAAAATAAAAAGGACGGCAGATTTTAAATTTGCCGTCCTTTTTATGAAAATGATGTTGGGGGCAAAAAATTTTGCATCATTGCAACCTTTTACCGGTGGAGAGCATCTAACCTACAGAAAATGCAGGATACAAAAAAATCCGGCATAGAACCTGGGAGGTGATAAAACATGAGCAGCGAAGCGTGGCTGATACGGAAAGCCAAAAAAGGCGATACAAAAGCTTACGGAGAATTGATACAGCTTCATAAAGACTATTTTTACCGGAATGCATTCTGCTATGTAAAAAATGTAGATCTGGCGGGAGATGTTTTCCAGGAAGCCGTTACCATCGGGATGCTTTCCATCAAAGATCTGAAAAATCCGAACTATTTCCGCACATGGATGACACGCATTATTTATAACTGTGCAAACGAAATGTTCCGAAAAGCGGAAAGAGAAATCGGAAGCCTGGATGCGGAGATACGGGACAGAGCAGAAGAGAATGGCGGGGG
>ENA-ORUN01002672-ORUN01002672.1-human-gut-metagenome-genome-assembly--contig:-NODE-2672-length-13900-cov-22.835536_pt1 | contig 13900 bp, 10 predicted proteins | sample MGYA00242080_ERZ509209 | MGnify/ENA primary metagenome ERZ509209 (study PRJEB26280, sample SAMEA2338786) | human gut metagenome | biome: human gut; feature: human-associated habitat; material: faeces... | reverse complement strand
TCATCAAAGCCCGGAAACCGAAGTTTCGGACGCTTTTCGAGACCGTTACTTGAGGTCTATTTTATAGGCTGATCTGCACTTCAACTCAAAGTAAAATCCCTTGCAGTAGCAGAGATTTTCCGCTATTGCAAGGGATTTCGTCTGTCATATAGCTATTTCTGCGTACTTGATCAGAAGTATAAAAGAGGACTGCTAATGCACTATTTCTCCGATGACAAAACTCAGCTATGGACACAATGCTCAGTTTCGCAAATAGGCAAAGTCATAACCGGAAGTACGCCTCCAACTAATGATAGAAGCAACTATGACGGTGATCTCTTGTTCTGTGCGCCGGGGGATGTTGGCGAACAGAAGTATATCTCATCTACTGAAAAGAGGGTATCACCGAAGGGGTTTGCTTTAGGTAGACCACTACCACCAAATTCTGTTATCGTAACTTGTATCGGACTTATTGGAAAACTTGGTATAGCGAAAACCAGCATGATTACCAATCAACAGATTAACGCTCTTGTTGTATCAGAGGGCTTCGATCATGAGTTTATTTATTACGCTTTCGAGAACTTCTTCCCAGAATACCGAAGCAAGGTTTCAATGCAAACTCTTCCAATTCTGAGTAAATCGGAGTTTGAGAAGCTGATGATCAAAGTGCCTGATCTTGATGTCCAACATAAAATAAGTAGCCATTTAGCAGCAATGGACAGAAGAATTGAGCATACACAGCAGGAACTTAATGCACTTATAGAACATCGCAGAGGCATTATGCAGCAGCTTTTCATATAAAAAGTTGCTGCATTAGAGCAGAACGAAGCGTAGCAATACTCTCTAATTTCATGAGAGACTTGCTGATACGCTGATCAATCATATCAAGGAAATCAACAACTGCTGACTGTGAGCGATCATCCGGTATGTCGAAAACAAGGTTTTTGATTATTTCTGCTGAAAGATTTCCTTGTCCTCCTTGAAGATAAGTATTCAAGATGTCATCTTTGCTATCTTCGAGAAGGTATTTTAAGAAAGTTCGATTTACCAGCTTGGGGCGAATACACAAAATTGCCTGATTGATCGCTCCGTCAATTTGGGATATATCGACTTCGCCACTTGTTGCACCATATAAAGCAACAATCAAATCGCCTTTGGAAACCAACTTAGCAGATGAATATTTCAAACCGTCATCGGTCAAAAAGAGTTCTGTTTTTGCTCCGTGTATTTCACCGGAACGAATAAACGGAATTTCACCTCCATAAAAACTGCTGTCGGTTGATCTGGGCGTACCTCCCGAAAAGAAGGTGCATTCGTCACCCAAACGAACAGATTTCCATTTTGTTGTTTCAGAGAAAAGGATAGCCTTGCCTCTGAAAATGGCTCTCATGACACCTCTTTTATACTTCTTGAGGGATGCAAGGAGTTTTTCTTGTGCAGCGATGCGTTCATCTATTTTTTTGAGAAAGTCGGCTATGCGCTTCTGTTCAGTGGACGAAGGGAGATGAAGTGTCACGCTCATATAATCTTCAAAGGAGATATTGAGCAGCCCATCCATACGAACGCTTGACGATACGAGCCGTTTTAGTTGCTTATCCATTTTTGCGTTATTGAGTGCCATCGCAATAAACGGTGTATATTCGTGATCATTGATCTTGAAACAATGATACACATAGGGGATTCGTGCTTCTGGCTCAGTCAGCTCATAACAACAGCCAAACTGTTTAGCCTTAGATGCGCCGTGATTATACGCCAATTCTCCTTGTTTCAAGAGAATGTATTTTTTGAGGCTCTGTCCTGCATTGTCTCTGGAATACTTTTCGGACTGCATAATAAAGCCATTTCCAGCACTAAGCATCATAATAGGCGCGTTAGATTTCGGATCGGTGCGATTCACTAGAGACGCTATTTCTCCTAATGGAGTAGTTCTGTACGGCTCATCAAAGCCCGGAAACCGGAGTTTCGGACGCTTTTCGAGACCGTTACTTGAGGATACATTTGCCATAATTATTTGCCCTCCACATCAAAGGGAAAATCAAGTCCCAGCTCATCGAAAAACGGTTTCAGTTGTGCGTCGATGCCCTTGATCTCAGCCTGAATATTGCGGATTTCTGCTGCAACAGCATTGAGGTCGATTTCCTCTTCCGGCTCAAAGGTATCAACATAGCGAGGGATATTCAGGTTGAAGCCGTTCTCTTCAATCTCCTGCATTGTTGCAACGTGAGCGTATTTATCAACATCTTGACGGCGCTCGTAGGTCTCAACAATCTTGTCAATGTCGCACTCCCGAAGGATGTTCTGGTTCTTTCCAGCTTCAAAGTCACTGGAAGCGTCGATGAAAAGGATGTTGTCAGAGTTACCGTTGCGCTCTCTCTTGAGGACAAGAACGCAGACAGGGATGCCCGTACCAAAGAACAGATTTGCAGGCAAACCGATTACCGCGTCCAGAACATTTAATTTCTGAATAAGGTGCTTGCGAATTACTTCCTCCGCAGCACCACGGAACAGGACACCATGCGGCAGGAGAACAACAGCTCGTCCGTCCTCATCCATGTGGTAAACCATGTGCTGAACAAAGGCAAAGTCAGCCTTGCTCTTCGGAGCAAGTTTGCCATACTCATTGAAACGCTCGTCCTCCATGAAGTGCATATCGGCAGACCAGTTTGCAGAATAAGGCGGATTGGCAACCTGAACACGGAACTTCATGTCTCCGAAGCAGTCATGCTCTAAGGTATCACCGTTGTATATGTTAAAGTTGCGATACGGGATTCCACGCAGAATCATGTTCATTCTGGCGAGGTTATAAGTCGTGGAGGTCAATTCCTGTCCATAGTAGTTTCTCACGTTGGCATAGTTCTTGAGGCGCAGCAGCAGTGAACCAGAGCCACAAGTGGGGTCGGCTGCATCCTTGACATCCGTGAGACCGAGGCAAGCCAGACGGCAAAGCAATTCGGCAGGACCGGATGGCGTATAGAACTCACCGGCTTTCTTGCCAGCAGTTGCAGCAAACTGACCGATCAGATATTCATAGGCGTTACCAAGAACGTCAATTTTGGTATCATCCACGCCGAAGTTGATTTCGTCCAGCGAAGCGATGATCTTTGCCATAACAGCACTTCTATCTTTGACAGTATGACCGAGCTTTGATGAATCAAGCTGCATATCAGAAAACAGTCCGTCAAAGTCTTCCTGAGAATCGTTTCCGATTGTGGACTCCATTAGGGCGTTGATTGCACTCTGCAAGAACTCAATGTCGAAGGAGCGGTTTTCTACCATCTTGACCATCTTGCGGAACAAATACTGCGGCTCGATGACATAGCCGAGATCGCGCAGTGCCTCTTCGATAACGGCGGTCTTATATTCTTCGTCTGCCCACGCCTCTTCATAACCGATACCGTCATCCTTGAGAAGATTCGCCATATACTTCTCCGTCCTGTCGGAAAGGTAGTAGTAGAAGATCATGCCCAAGATATAGTTCTTGAACTCATACGCCTCCATGTTTCCGCGCAAGGCATTTGCCATTGCCCATAGCTTATTGCAAAGCTCTTTCTGATGAGCCTGAATCGAATTATCCATTTGTCTCTCTCCTTATTGGTATTTCTCTGTGTGCTGCCGGATGAAGTCAACAATCCTATTTACAAGGGAGCGCTTCTTCAAAAGCGGCAAGGGCTTCTCAATCCTATCTCGGATATTTCCTGCATCCATTGTGCCAGAAAACTCATATTCCGAAATAATATCCGTCAACATAGATGCGTCAATGTCCTCAGTCTTCGCAAAGGCAACGATCTCTTCGCGCTTTGCTTCATTTTCAAAGTCATTATATGCTGCATCAATTTCATCCGCACTTTCCAAGCCGACAACAACACGATCCAAGAACGCTTGCAGGATTTCGACTTTCCGAAGCAACTGCGGATTGTCGGTTCTGCCCAGCTCGTCCTTAATGTGTTTAATATCGTAATCCTTCTGTTTGGGATCGTCGAAATGGATGTTGCGAATCAGGTTCATGATGTACGCCACATTGATCCTGTCACTCTCCATCAATTCGATGCAGAAGTCAACGTCGTTCAGGACGGAAACAACCTCGCGGTCTGTTTTTTGCCTTGAGTAGAGCATGAGGTATTTGCTCTTGTAGTCCTGGTATTCCTGCTCGGACATGATAAGAGCATCCTGATCGAAGCTGAACTCGATAAAAGTCTGCAACGATTGGAGGTACTTTGTCAGCTCACGGAAGGTCACGACGAACTTTTTCTGATCGTCCTCGTTCTGCATTGTATCCACGGACTCAGGGAACAGTGCGATTTCCTTGAGCTTCATCACCATTTCGTTGAACTTCTCCACGAAGTATTGATAACCCGGAACAACAATGCCGGATGTATCTTGACTCTTAGAGAAAAGTGTCAGCGCGTCGTCTGTGCGTTTTTTGAGGTTGCGGTAGCAAATGATAATGCCAAAGGGCTTTGTTTCCTTCTCAACGCGGTTTGTGCGGGAATAGGCTTGCAGGAGATCATGATACTTCAAGTCCTTGTCCACATAAAGGACAGAGAGTTGCTTGCTGTCAAATCCGGTCAGGAACATATTCACGACGATGAGAATATCAAGCGACTTTGTTTTCTTTCCCTTTACTCGGTCAGAGATGTCCTTGTGATAAGCTGAGAACGTATCCGTGGAGAAATTGGTTCCGTACATCTCGTTATAGTCCTTGATGATACGCTCCAACGAATCACGGCTATGCTCGTCCTTGCCCTCGGCATCCTCATTCTGCCCGTAGGAGAAGATGCCGCTGATATTCAGGTCATGCTTGATCTTCTTGAAAATGTCGTAATACTTAACAAGGGCATCAATAGAGGACACGGCAAAAATAGCCGTATACTGTCCATTTCGGGTTTTTGCCTTGTGGTTCTGGATGATGTGATTGGCGATCAGAGACATTCGCTCATCGGACATATAGAGTTCGCCTATATCAATCGCGTCCGCGAGTGTCGGGTCATCCCAGTCGAAATCACCCTCCATTGTTTTTATGTATTCGATGTGGAAGCCCAGAACATTATTATCGAAGATGGCGTCTTTAATCAGGTAATTGTGAAGACACTCACCAAAGAGCATTTCTGTTGTTTGCGTGATTTTACCCTCAGTTTTACCGTTGACTTCAAACCGAGGTGTCCCCGTGAAGCCGAAAAACTGTGCCTTTCTGAAATGCCGCACAATGTCCTTGTGCATATCCCCAAACTGGCTGCGGTGGCACTCGTCGATGATAAAGACAACCTTCTCGTCTTTGTATGCGTCCATTACTTTCTCGTACTGAGGGCGCTTTACAGCGTTTGCCATCTTCTGCATCGTGGTGACGATAAGCTGCCTGTTCTTGTCCTTCATCTGGCGGACAAGGACATCGGTGCGATCTGTCACATCAACGGAGCCAGCCTCAAACTTGTTAAACTCTTCGGTTGTCTGAGAATCCAAGTCTTTTCGGTCAACAAGGAAAATGACTTTCTTGATGTTCGGATTTGCTGCGAGGATTTGCGCCGTCTTAAAGGATGTAAGCGTCTTGCCCGCGCCGGTTGTGTGCCAGATATACGCATTCCGGTTTGTAAGCGTTGCTTGACGGATCAGCGCTTCTACGGCATAAACCTGATAGGGACGCATGACCATCAAAATCTTATCGGTATCATTTAGGATGGTGTAGCGTGTCAGCATTTTAATGATGTGATCCCTTGCAAGGAAAGAAATAGAAAAGTCCTTCAAATTGGTGATGCGGACGTTATTGAAATCAGTCCAGAAGAAAGCAAGACTATACATCAAGTCTCTGTCGGAATTGGCGAAATACTTTGTGTCAACACCATTGGAGACAATGAAGAGCTGAATGAAATGATACAGCCCGTTGTAGGAGTGTTTCTTATAACGCATGACCTGATTGACTGCCTCGCGGATGTCAATGCCACGGCGCTTTAATTCTACTTGGATCAGGGGCAAGCCGTTTACGAGAATCGTAACGTCGTAACGATTGACGTATTTTCCAACCACGGTTGTTTGATGAGTGACTTGGAAAATGTTCTTCGTGTGGTCCTGATCAAAGAAGGACAGATATACCTTTGTACCATCTTCACGCTCAAGGACAAACTTATCCCTCAAGATTTTTGCGCTCTGGAAAACAGACTTTCCGAGCATGAGGTTGAAGATACGCTCCCACTCTTTATCGGTGATAGGCGTATCCAGCTTTGGCGCATTGAAGGCTTCAAACTGAACTTTGAAGTTTTCCACCAGCGCGTCATAATCAGGAATTGCGACTGTGGTATATTCCTGCTTGGTCAGTTGCTCAATAAACTGCTGTTCAAGAGCCGCTTCGCTTTGGTATGCCATATCTTCATCTCCAATACTTGAGGATCATTTGTTGGTTGCCAGCCTGTCCTCATTTCTATTTTATCATAGCAAGTGTCCCAAATACCGGACTTATTTTCGTTTCAACTGCAAAACCACGCACCATCATCTGTAATTTCCATTTGCATTGTTTTTAGGTACTTTGCGATGAACTGTTTTTTCTCAGACGAACTCATCTCAATGCGCGTTGCCTTCAAAGCGGCACTGAACATCTCGTTGATATTGAGCCTGACGGTTTGGTCAATATAACGCTCCATTTCTTTGAAAAGTGCGCCGAGCTTGATGTCCTCGGCATTCCCAGAGTAGAAGTCATCAATATAGCAATAAAATATCCCTGCATTCAGAAGTGCATTCTTCAAGTCCTGTCCGCAGTTCTCTCGTTCAATCATAACTAAAAAGCGTGCTTCCGGCAGAGACGAGATTAACCCCCAGTAGTCGGAGTCGCTGGAAACAAGAATAAAGGAATCGACGTTATTCTTGTAGTGTTCCTGACAAGTTCGGGCAATAAGCATGACATCAACGAGTGACTTGCTTTGCTTCACCCGTTCAATCATCATGTGTTCAACATGAATTGCGGTGAAGCTGTCTAATATCCTCCATGCGGAGGCGGTATGCACATCATCAAAGAGAATGATCGACGCAATTTTTTGTGTATACTCGTGATCGAGGTTTTTTAAGGTAGCACACAGCTTGTAGGGATCAGAGTTTTCACAATCGACAACGATAACAGTCTTTTCGCTGCTCTCAATAAACTCATAAATACTTCCTTTGATATAACTCCCCGCATCTGAGACTTTGCTATATTCGGTGAAATAGTCGTTGTTCCAACTGTACAGCAAGGTAACGAACTTCTTATCATTGTAAAGAATGTTGCCGACTTCCTCCGGCTGCCAGTTTATGTACATCTGATAGGGATAAAAAAGCAAATGAGAGTAATAAATGTCGGCAGCCTCTCTTGTACCATCTTCCTTCAAACCATCAGGCATGACGAAAAGTGCTTTAATGTAATCCCAATTTATCCAGAGTGGAAAGAGCTTCTTGCAGTTGTTGATTCTATCGCAAATCAACCTGTTAATCTCGACAACGTGTTGGCACAGTTTTTTGCTGGTGTTTTTGATGAAGTTCACTCCGTCAAGACTTAGCTGGTTTATGCTTTCCTGCGGAACATATTCCGGCATACTCAGAATGGTCTCATACTGGAATCTCATGCGTTCATTGATGCGCTTGAAATTGCGCTCAATCGCAGTTCGTACAATGCAAAGATGTCTTATAATCCGAGCTGTTTTATCACTGTCCAACCGATTGTATACTTCAACTTTTGGGGCTTCATGTTCGTTGTCAAAGATGCGTTTTGGCACACCAATCAGGTAAGCCACCTTTGAAACGATCTCGTAGGTGCTGTCTTTGTACGCTGCCCTGTCATCGGTGAGAGGGCTTGTTGCATTATCCAACACCTCATTCGGTATGGGATTTTCAAGTATACTCATGATTGCTCCTTTCCACGGAGAGCGTATCTGCTTGTTTAAGAAGCGGTGAGATTAGAAGAACGGCTGTCCAGTGCCTACGCTCTACTTTATCCGATCAGCAATGCTGTCGAGCTGCGCTGCAATTTTAGAAAAGTCGCAGTCCATGTCCAATGTCTTCACACTGATCTGATTCCCGCTCATTTGATAATCATTGTTTGGCTGAATCGCATCGTCTGTTCCCGCATATAAAAGCATACCGGAAACGACCTCATCCGGCGCGGCAGACCAGTTCTTCACATAGGTGAAAATCTGATACAGATTTCCGGAATGAAGTGTCTGCGTCATGTACGATGCCTTCATTTGCATATTGTGCGTGTAGTATTTGGCGTCGATGATGAGCGTTTTCTTTGCTGCCTTATTCGTAATCACAATGTCGGACTGCATCGTCGGCAAGAGCGTTCTGTACCCATCTGTGACTTGCCACGCAATCTGTGGAGAGTATGCTTTTAACTCTGGATGCTCACGCTGATAGTATCCGAGAATAAACTTCTCGTATAGCTTCGCCATTGTTTGATCATCTGCATAATCCATAATCTTTGTTGAGCCATCGGCTGTCGTCTGCAAAAGACCTTTTATCACAAATCGGCAAACGGCTATCAACATCCGATATGTTTGATTATTGCGATCATATTGAATGTCCCAGTTGATACTATGGATGTCCAATATGCTGATGCCATCAAAGAAAATCATCAACTTCCTGATCTCCTTTTTTCTGGCTTTTGAAATACTTCCACGAAGCAGCAAATCCATTGTTGTTTTGATGATTCGGTTTGGGTAGGCATCAACCGAAAACTCATCATAATTGCAAATGAGCTGTTTCTTGCGAATAACCTGTGTCTTTATGGATTCACCAATTTCAAGTTTCCCACGGGGAGACGCAAGTACTTCCTCTCTTGAAATGTATTGTCTGATTAAGCCTCTCTTTATCTGGACAGATACTCCACGGCAGAGAATAGCAGACAGAAGTTCAGCCACATTATCAAACTCTTCGGTGGCGACATTTTTATACCCTTGCTCATGCAGCACTTGGAACGCATAAGCCAGCATATAATAAACGTTCTGGACACGGATCATTTGACTACCTCGCGTAATGTGCGGCTCCAATCCTTCACTTTAACTGCCTCGTCAAACCAGTATTCTTTCAAAAGAGGTATCAGTTCATATTCGACAACAGACCGCATCCATTCATCGTTGATGGTTGCGTTTGTACAGAAATAGCTATGTCCGATACAGAACCCCTCACCAAGCGAGTCATCGTTTGCAATTACGTCGTTAAGCTGCTCAACTGTTGCAATGAGCCGGTCAAACTTCGGGTTATTGACTTTCGTTCTGTATGCTCTGAATCCAGCAGACGAAAATGCCGGAGCAAGCTCAAAGAAAGCAAAACGACGTCTAAGTGCGTAGTCCAGCATGGCGAGGCTACGGTCAGCAGTGTTCATCATGCCAATGATATAGACGTTACTTGGAATGGAGAACTGCTCATCTGCATATAGAAGCTGCAATTCGACACCGCGTTTATCACTCTCAATCAACATGAAGAGTTCGCCAAAAATCTTGCTGAGATTGCCTCTGTTGATCTCGTCGATAATGAAAAAGTATGGACGATCATCCTCAGCCGCTTGTCTGCAAAACTCGTAGAATACGCCCTTTCGCAGTTCAAATCCTGTCTCCGTCGGGCGGAAACCCATGATGAAATCTTCATAGCTATAACTCTGATGAAACTGAACCATTTTCACACGGTTGGTGTCCTTTTCTCCCATGATAGAAAATGCCAGTCTCTTTGCTGCGAAGGTTTTTCCCACGCCCGGTGCGCCTTGCAGAATTACATTCTTTTTGGTTAGAAGCAGCGACTTGAGAACCTTATACCGATCTTCGTCCATATACACATCAGTCAGAAAATCATCAGCGGTGTATGGCTCGAAAGTGATTTCCTCGTCAGCGGCATCGTCGAAGCTGTCTTCGTGCTTGTCTCCGTCAATTATGTTTTGCAGCTTCTTGACGTAATCTGTGTAGGACGTAATATCCGTCAACGTTTTGATAGCACCCTGATCTGATAATTCCCACTCGCCCTTATCTGTCCAGCGTACCTTTCGGGTATTGGCATATTGACCGCGTTCAGGATCAAAAACATATTCGCCTTCGACCAACCCGCGACCGAGGATCTGTTTTCTGCCTTTTTTAACAAAGACGACATCACCGGGTTTCAGCTCGTTTGCAAATTGCCATGTAGCAAGAACCTGATTCTTATATGAGCCAGTATCCCCGTAGACCTCTTTCATCTTTGCCCGCATTTCTTCCTTGGAGCTATATTCCATTAGATCGCCAAGGTCAGACCAGCCGATAGCCATAATCCCTTCGGCATAATCATTCTCCCAATTTGCGGAGCCATCACCCGCTGCGTACAGCCAATAGTGTGTTGCAGTAGCGTCGGATGAAAGAGCTGTATCTGTGTTCTCCTTCGGAATGATTCCATCAAAGATTTCATCGTCGAAGGATATATCAATGTTGTTCTCTTCGACGATCTTTTTGCATCCTCTACGAATGCTGTTAGACTTGTTGCCGGTTTGCTCGTAGTAATATTTAATGTTCTCCTGAGTGGCTTTTAGAGCATTGACCATTTGCTCCTGTCCGTAGTCTTTCCCAATGTGGACGATGAAGTAAACCGTAGTTTCAGTGTTGGACCTGCGAGTGTATTTTATGCCCTTCATCATGGACGCAAAGAGCATGATCGTCAGCTTGTGCGAGGTTTCTCCAAAGCACGGGACCTCCTGACACATGGCTTTTACAGCAGCGTCCATCTCCATTGTGCCATCATAAACCATCTTAGCATATTTGTAGACAATGACTTCGCAGTCATATTCATAACCGATATACGTCTTGACGCCGCCCTTAGAATCAATAAATTCTTTCAGCCGCTTCAAATCTCTATAATACTGTGCAGTGCGTTCGTCTGCTCGATCAGACATTACTTCTTGTTTTAGGTAGTCGAAGATTTCGCCTTTCGCTTTCTCCATAGAGGCATCACTTTCAAAACACTTCCAGAAGGACAGCGCAATAGTGTTTTGATACAGATAGAACGCATCGGAAACATGGGTGCTGATAGTCGTGTCAGCCCAGTCCGGGTGAGTTTCCCGTAAGTATTCTCTGTATTCTTTTCGGACTTTGCTTATCGTTACGCCAATGTCCATCTGTTATCCTCCTTTTTTTGTAACAGTCCTGCTACGCACAAACATTTAATTCGTCTCCACTGGTATATAAAAAAGCCGCACGGAAAAAGGACCTATCAGTTGTCCGTCCGCACAGCCTCACAAATATCTCCAATGTCACAATTCAAATAGCCGCAGATGCGCAGCAAAATAGAGAGGGACACTTCTTCCCCCTTATTCAGTTTCGTCCATGTTCCGGATGCAAGGTTAAGCTCTTGCCGGAAGGTGGACTTCTTTATGTCTCGTTCTATCAGGAGCATCCAAAGTTTTTTGTAGCTGATTCCCATGATACGCACCCCTTTACTCATCCGCTAATCATGACTTCCATTCTATTATACACGAAAACCTCTTTGAATGCAATTATCTCATGCACAAGTTCACAAAAAAGATGCAAGTTCTTGATGGTTTTGATTTTCAAAAAGGGAAAGGCAGTTACTCATGAAAACTGCCTTTCCTTTTCTCTTTATTCGCGCTGAGAATTGCGTTGATACTCTTGGTCGCGCTCTGCACTTGGCTTGAGGAAATCGTCCACGTTTGCCTTCAAAGTGTCGATCATCCGAGCTTCCTTTTTGAGCCTCGCACGTTCGTCATAGAGCTGCTGCTGCTCGTCAAGAAGTCTCTGCTGTTCCGCTTGGAGCGTCTTCAAGCTCGGCAGCTTTTCATCGCCTTGCATGGCAAGCAGTGTACTCCGCGCCGCCTCAAAGATCACAAGCTCTGCTTCGTGCTTTGCCTTGAAACTCGGCTTGTCTTTCGCCTTCTGGAAGGCGTCATATACGGGCTTTAGGTGCTGGTAGTTGGAGATGTTTTTGATAAGCGGCTGGACTTCCCGCAGACGTGCCTCAACGTCTTTCAGCTCCTTGCCGGTGCGGTCATAGGAGCTGTGAACGTCCTCAACCTTCTTCTCAAGATCGGCGTATTGGAGCAAGTTGTTTTCCGTAAGATAGTTGAGTGTCCGCGCCGCTTCCTTGAGGATCGTGAGCTTGGCTTTATGCTCATAGCCCTTGCTGTCGATGAGCCTGATCCGCTCCTGAATATCTCCGATGAGAGAGATGCCCTTCTGCATGGTCTGCCTCTGGCTTCTTCGGGGTGTCCGTCCGGCAATCCGTTCCTTGATGCGTTCCTCGGTGTAGTTCTCTCCAATGGTTTTAGAGCGGGTAAATCGCTCCTGACCTTCAGCTCGGAAGGAGATGTATTTGCCGGTCTTGATTTCATAACCGGCTTCCTGCATGAGCCGCAGAAAGTCATCGTAGTCCTTTGCGGTGATGACGAGCCGGTCGATGGACTGCTTGAGCTTTTGCTTCCAGCTCGTGCCACGTTTGGCTTCGGTGTATTCCTTGTAGTCCACGCCCTTGTTCTGCGACGGAGGGATCACAGACAGCCCGTGTTCTTTGCATATCTCATCACTGAGTTGACGCAGTTCCCGATAGGTTCTCTTGTTGCTCCGGTAGGCATGAAAGTCTACATAGTTCACGGCATTGAAGATGATGTGATTATGACAATGCCCCTTGTCGATGTGGGTTGCAATCACATACTCGTATTTGCCCTTGAGCCATTCATCCGCAAGCTGCTTTCCGACCTCGTGCGCTTCTTCCGGTGTCACTTCACCGATGTCAAAGGACTGGATCAGATGACGGGCAAGCACCTTCGGCATCTGCACTCCTTGCTGCACTGCGAGGTTTCTTGTCCATTCAAATTCTTTTGCTGCCGCGTCGCTTGCGGCACACCCATAGGACGAAACATAGAAAACATCGTCGGTCTTCTGCGGGTCGAGAATATAGGCGAGAGCCTTGTTTACAGTTCCTCGGATTGGCTTGATTTTAGTAACTGCCATATCTCACCCTGCCTTTCTTTCAGCTCTGCAATATCGTCCGCATAGAAGTGTCCGGTGGAGTTTATGCGGCGGCAAATCTGATTGATATTCGAGGCAACACGGCTGACAGCGGCGGCGAGTTTTTTCTGCTGCGTGTAGTCCACTTTGATGATATAGCCGTCAATCGCCATCTTCCGGAGATATGCTCCCATGTTCTTTGTTCCGAGCTGCGCCATCTTTGCCTTGATGATTTTTTTCTCATCGTCGGAGACGAAGAAAAGTATCTGATTTGGTCGCGTTCTGTTTGCCATAGGCGTTCAGTCCTTTCGTAAAGGAAGAGGGTTTGGGAGACATCCCAACAAGCATTTTTCGATTAAGGGGAGGGTTTCCTTAATCGGAAATTGCCGTGTGTATATACACCGGCTGTGCTTGCTATTCTCTAAAATCGTATTCCCTCGTAGAGACCCCTCGTAAAATACCCCTTCACTTTACAACGGACATTCTTTGAGAAAAAAACAGGGGTCTATGAGAAGAAATCTCTTATTTCCTTGACTCGTAGTCCTCGTCGATACGCTTTTTCCAATTCGTACCCAGAGGTACGCTGCAACGGACAGCAGAAACCGCTTCGCTCAGAACCTCATAGTTGAGCTGCGTTCCCTTATGGTCAGAGTGATAATTGACCGCTCGGTCTGCTCCAATACCGAAGTGCTTTGCCGTTTCAACTGCGTCAATATTTGCGCCGAGGAATAGAAACTCCCAGCCGTACTTTTCCTTCTGCCGCTCGATCATTTTCTTAACTGTCTCGCTGTCATAACGGCGGCTTGCATTCTCCATGCCGTCCGTTGTGATGACGAACAGCGTATGTTCAGGGACATCCTCATTTCTTGCGTACTTGTGGACATTCCCAATGTGATGAATTGCTCCGCCGATAGCATCCAGAAGGGCAGTACATCCGCGAACGGAATAGTCCCTGTCGGTCATCGGCTCCACCTTCTGAACCGGCACAC
>ENA-ORUN01002657-ORUN01002657.1-human-gut-metagenome-genome-assembly--contig:-NODE-2657-length-13941-cov-2.991934_pt1 | contig 13941 bp, 12 predicted proteins | sample MGYA00242080_ERZ509209 | MGnify/ENA primary metagenome ERZ509209 (study PRJEB26280, sample SAMEA2338786) | human gut metagenome | biome: human gut; feature: human-associated habitat; material: faeces... | reverse complement strand
TCTACGATGATTAAAAAGCATCCCATTCCTATTTTCTAAAGTAAGAATAACTTCTATAATAAATACCCCCTTCTGTTTTTTTTATTTTTGCATAGAAAGCAGTAACTTGTCAAATCTATTAAAGAATTGTATACTTAAATAAATGTTAAAAAAATTTAGAAAAGGAATAAAAAAATGAACAAAGTATTAATTGTAATAGATATGCAGAATGATTTTATCGATGGAAGCCTCGGTACAAAAGAAGCACAGACAATTGTTCCGACAGTAAAAGAAAAAATTAAAGAATATCAAAAACGTGGAGATAACATTATTTTTACGAGGGATACCCACCAAACCGACTATCTGAATACTCCAGAAGGTAAGAAATTGCCAGTGGAACATTGTATTTATGGTACGCATGGATGGCAGATAGCGGAAGAATTAGAAGTAGAAGGAGCTACATACATTGATAAGCCAACATTTGGCTGGTCTCACTGGGAAGAGCAGAAATTTGACAATGAGATTGAATTAATCGGACTTTGTACTGACATCTGTGTAGTATCCAATGCATTGATTTTAAAGGCTGTTTTTCCAGAATTAAAGATTACAGTAGATGCATCCTGCTGCGCTGGTGTCACACCACAAACTCATAAATCAGCACTGGAAACAATGAAAATGTGTCAGATTGATGTAATTAACGAATAAAACAATCGCTAAATAATAAAACCAATATAAGAACCCCGTCTGTCTGTTTTATATAGAAAGATGGGGTTCTGTAATTGAATAATAACTGTAAATGATAGTTTATTTTTCTTCGTCAAAAGAAAGCTTGATTGCATTTTCAATGACATACCACTCATTAGAGTCAATCATACGAATCATATTATCAAATCGATGAATATCACTCATTCCATCCATGACATAAGACACAATAGAGTCACTGGAAGAAATGGTTTCCTGCAATTTGTTGATGGTCGCAAATTCATGAAAATTCTCAGCAGTTACTGTTGCAACAATTTTAGAAAATTCCTCATATTTATTGGAAAACCATTTCTCTTTCTGCTCCTTTGAAAAACGGAAGAAAATAAAATTTCCCGCTAAAACTACATCTGTATCCGCTTTTGCAAAATCATACAAAAGTTGATTCTGCCAGTCATGAAAATCATCAAAATCTTTGGCAAAATCAGCATAAGAACCAATGACTCCCTCTGGAAGTCTTTCTGAATAGAAACAGTCTGCTTCATAATTGTTGTGTAATACCTCTAAAAAATCAGCATCTATAACTTCTACCAGGCTGTTATTCTCTGCTTTTTGCCTTTCAAATTCTTTATTAAGAAAATCTGAAATTCCATTTGTGTTATATTTCTTGTTTAGCAATTCTGTTTTATCAATGTGCGTTGTATCATCCATAAGGAAAAGAATTTTTGCCATACCAATCCTCCTATTATTTTTATTTTAGCAAGTACATACAAACATAAAAATTCAATTATTTAAAAATGTGTGTCAAATTTATTATAAAAATAGACACATAAACCGACACAGTAAATAGTATATCAAACAATCCTAAAACCGTCAATTTTTACACATTATTACCAAAGAACATCTAACATAAAATACCCCGTTTTTTATATTATACTCCGAAAAATTATAAGAAAAAATTAAGAATCGAATGGGAAAAGTATAAATTTATACATGCTTATACATGGAAAAGTTATTCTTATAAAAGAAATGAAATTTTTTTGTCCAAAAATATTGATTTAATTTTAGACGCAAGATATAATAGTCTAAAAAATACAATTTATTTTTAGACAAGGAGAACCTATTATGGATGGACAAATGAACTTGTTTGCAAATGATGCCTTTTCAGTAATTGAGGGAATCAGTACGAAAGATGATGAGCTCTTAAAATGTTTTAAATCAGAATTACAATCCGTAGAATATATGACCTTGAAAGATTTATTTTCAGGATTTAATATGATTAAGGCAATTACGTTTTCTTATGATATCGGTTTCATCAATGAGTTGATGGAACATTTCGATTATGGAGAAGTAATTCTAGGTGGTAATTTTCTTGTTCAAAAAGATGGGAAATTAAATGATTTATTAGCAGAAGTTTTAACAAATGCTTATGAAGCAGGCAAAGCCATCCAGAAGTATGATAAATTAGCAAACATGCTTACAGACGGTGATATTGAATTTAAAACTCCATCTTTTGTATTAGACCATAGAAAAATTTATTTATTAAAATCAGATAATGGCAGAACACGAGTCATTAAAGCATCTGCAAATCTTTCGAAAAAAGCATGGAATAATGACCATATAGAACATTATGAATACGATGATTCGAAAGAATGTTACGAAGCGTATGTAAAGGATTTTGAAACAGCTTGGGATATATCACAAGCAATTACAATGGATGTGATTTCATCAAAGAAAACAGATAACTTGGTTGAAGAGAATGTTATTTTAAAAGGCATTAAAGAAACAGGTCATGCAATTGTATTACAACAGCCAGAAGGTGACATATCATTCGACAATATTAAATATACCATAGACCACGGAGCAATCAAAGAAAAATATCAAGCCCTTTTAGGGGATGTAAAACCAAAATCGAAAACAGGGCTGTTTGAAATTGTGCCGAAAACACTTGAAAAAATGGAATATAATCAAAAGAAATTATTGCAAAAGAAAATGAAAACACGTAATATAACAGAGCGATATCCTTCTTTGACTTTGGATTTATATCATGGAGAAGCTTTTCTTAATGGTAAACAACTTCATTTGAATCCTACAGATGAAGAAGTAAAGCACGATATCAATGAAATAATTGGGATATTTCATAATTTTGAACAGTTTGTTTCATCTGACATAGAAAAACTTAAATATACACATTATAAATTAATGAATGCAATTTTTTGCTCACCGTTTCATGCAAAATTTAGATGTGCCTCCAAAATAAAAGGAGTGTCGACAGACTCCTTGCCTTTGTTTGCACTTATATCATCAGAAACATCTAATAGTGGAAAGACATTTATGATAAAAGCTGCATTAAAATTAATGACTGGCAAAGAATTAGACGGAACAAAAGCTTGTGACTATTCGAAAGATAATATCAGAGAGACACAACTTGCAGTGAAGGGAGTCCCTTTTTTTATTGATGAAATAGATAACCTATACATCTCTCGAATCAAAGATATTATTAAGAACCCCGAAAAATGTGAAGAAAATCAACTCGAAGATATGCCTATGATTTTATTTGCAAGTAATGATGTTCTGAAACCAGATGAGCCTCTTAGAAAACGAATGATATTTTTTGCGATGGATGGAGCATTGCCAAGTACAATAGATAAAACAGCTTATGCAAGCAGAGGAAAATCGATTATAAGAAAACTAGGCACTGGGTTTTACCGAGAATATTTGAGCAAGATGATGGATAAGGCAAAAGAGGAATTGGATTTTATTATTTACTCAAAAGAATTTCCAGACGATTATTACCCAAAACTTTTGGCTCTATCATCTGAAGTAATCATTTCTATTTTTGAGGATTATGGTTATACGTTGCCTTCATATATAAGAAAGTTAACCTGGAATGATGATTATTCTATGGATTCTAATGCGGGTGAAATTATACACGAGATTGCTTCTTTTTGTAAAAATAACAAGAAAGCTTATAAACTTACAAAAGACAGATTATTGATTGAATGTGGGATAGATAAAGATAGTCAGAGAAAAATTAATTCATGGAAAAATTTACTTCCGGCTGAAATGAAAGCGGAAATATTGTTTACCCGTGAATACTGCAAAATTTCAATCGATAGAAAAGTATTTGAAAAAAGATGTGGACATAAACTTAGTAAATTTTCACTATTTGGAAAGGAATGATTTTATTGACGATACATTTATATGTAAAATTACATGAACCCTTATCTATTTTTGATAATGTAATAAAAGCAATCAAAAAAGAGCAGGATGAATTGCTGGTTACAAGTGAAAATAAAAGGTCTTTTACATCATTCAATGAGATAAAAAAGATTGACGATCATACCATCTTTGTTGTTTCTTCCCTAAATTCTCTTGGACTAAATGATGCCGATATTGCTGCCCAGCTTTCATGGTTTATTGATAATTCTGTAAAACTTGTTATCTGTGATGTTACATCTACTTATGAATTTGGAGTAACACAGCCAATGAATCAAGCTGTTTTAAATACGATATTGGAATCAATATTAAGTGATAATAAGAATGTAGTTACTGTTTCTTTTAAAAGAGCAAATTCAGGAAGAAATAAATTGCCGTTCCCAGATAACTGGGATGAACTATATGAAAAATGGAGGAATGGGGAAATCTCATCAAAACAATTTATTGAAAAATCAGGACTTAAAAAAGCAACCTTCTACAATTTGCTGACAGAATACAAAGACATTCAAGTTCAAAATGAAAAGTATTTAAAACGCTATAAGATTATATAAAGCAGACAGGATGATTCACTATGCAGGAAAAAGAAAAACTGCCACCAACAGCCTGGCTTTCAACATTACTTATTGGAATATATACCCTATTCCTTGCAATCGTAGAAGCAAGAATTGCTATATTTCTGTTTTATGCGAAAAATATAACAACGGCTGGAGCACATATAATTTCTGAATCAGAAACCATGTCTGATTACATCGGCGGTCATTTAGTCCTTTCGGGAGTTTTCACTACTATGCTTGGCGGTCTGACTGGAGTAATTGCATTTCTTCTAGCAGCAGGGATTTTTATTTTATTCTTAGTCTGCCTGGTTACCCTGGTTAGTTCCTGCCTCCTGTTCCAAAAAAGAAAACTGCAGGTAGATGCATGGATGAAACTAATTATTTTCGTTATCTTTTCAATTCTTTCCTGGTTATTGTTCCAGAGTGTGTGGATAACCCTGCTTCTGATAATTCCGGCGGTTCTGGGAATGATGACACTACTTAAAAATAAAGAATAAAAAGACTTGAAATGGCAAAAAAGAACATAAAACCGGCAAAAAAAGAGATTTTCCAATTTATTTGGTTGAACAAATTCAAGTATTACTATATACTTGTAAGGAAAATTACACTAAAGATGTACATACCACTCCTGTTATCTATTTGTTTCGGCACTAGATAGGAGTGTAAATGGATTCAAAAAAAGTGTAAGAAATTTATAAAAATGCTCAAAATTTAAGTAAAAACAAAAAGAGGTAAGAAAACGTGCAACGCATTGTGAGTGGGTTAAAGCTTATACGCTTTGCACAAAAAGAAAGAGGTAAAAATTGAGAAAACTAGCATTAAGTGATGAAATATTACTAGAAATCGAGAAGCCAGCCCGCTATATCGGGAATGAAATCAATTCAGTAATGAAAAACAAAAATGAGGTAGACATTCGATTTGCGATGTGCTTCCCGGATGTCTACGAAATCGGAATGTCCCATCTCGGAATTCAGATTTTATATGATATGTTCAATAGACGCGAGGATACCTGGTGCGAGCGCGTTTATTCCCCATGGCCGGACTTAGATGCCATTATGCGGAAAGAAAATATTCCACTTTTTGCGCTTGAATCGCAAGATAACATTAAAGATTTTGATTTCCTTGGTATTACTATACAGTATGAGATGTGCTATACCAATATCCTTCAGATTTTAGACTTAAGCCAGATTCCGCTTCATGCTTCTGATCGAAGTGAAGATGACCCAATCGTGATGGGTGGCGGACCTTGTGCGTACAATCCAGAACCGCTGGCAAAATTTTTTGATATTTTCTATATCGGAGAAGGGGAAACTGTATTTGATGAACTGTTAGATGAATATAAAATCTGGAAAAACTCCGGAAAGAGCAGAAAAGAATTTTTGGAAAAGGCAGCAGAAATTCCAGGGTTATATGTTCCGGCATTTTATGATGCCGAATACAACGAGGATGGAACACTTGCAGCATTTCATCCAAATAATGAACATGCAAAAGAAACGATTGATAAACAGGTCGTTATGGATTTTGACAATGTCTGTTATCCAAAGAAACCTGTTGTGCCATTTATTAAGGCAACTCAGGACCGTGTTACACTGGAAATTCAGAGAGGCTGTATTCGGGGATGCCGTTTTTGTCAGGCAGGTATGATTTATCGTCCGACCCGTGAGAAAAACGTAGCATTTTTAAAGGAAACCGCAAAAGAAATGCTGGAAAGTACGGGACATGAGGAAATTTCTCTTAGTTCTTTAAGCTCCAGTGATTATTCCAAGCTTCCAGAGCTAATTGACTTTTTAATTGAAGAGTGTTCCGAGCGTAATGTAAATATTTCGCTTCCATCGCTTCGTATTGACGCTTTTTCTTTGGATGTTATGAGTAAAGTACAGGATATCAAAAAGAGCAGTCTGACCTTTGCACCGGAAGCAGGAACACAGAGAATGCGTAATGTAATTAATAAAGGTCTGACTCAGGAAGATATTTTAAATGGCTCTTTTAAAGCCTTTCAGGGTGGCTGGTCTCGTGTAAAACTCTATTTTATGTTAGGACTTCCAACAGAAACGGAAGAAGATATGAAAGGAATTGCGCATCTGGCAGAAGAAGTTGCAAAAAAATATTATGAAATTCCAAAAGACCAACGTCATGGAAGATGTCAGATTGTGGTAAGTACGTCTTTCTTTGTTCCAAAACCATTTACCCCATTTCAGTGGGCTCCGATGTGTAAAAAAGAAGAATATCTTGAACGTGCTAAAATCGTAAAATCAGAAATTCGTGCCCAGTTAAATCAAAAGAGTATTAAATATAACTATCACGAAGCAGATGTTACGGTATTAGAAGGAATTTTAGCAAGAGGTGACCGTAAAGTTGCCGATGTGTTAGAGCTTGCTTATAGAAAGGGTGCTCTCTTTGATGCATGGTCCGAATATTTCCGCTATGATTTATGGATGGAAGCATTTGAAGAATTAAATATTGACCCTGAATTTTATACTCTAAGACAGCGTCCGCTTGATGAACTTCTGCCATGGGACTTCATCAATGCCGGCGTAACAAAGAAATTTTTACAAAAAGAATGGAAAACAGCAATGGAAGAAACAGTAACGCCAAACTGCCGTATGAAATGTTCCGGCTGTGGTGCAGGAAAATACAAAGGAGGGGTATGCGTTGAAGGTTAGGGTAAAATTTGCAAAAGAAGGGGCTATGAAATTTATCGGTCATCTGGATATTATGCGCTATTTTCAAAAGGCAGTCAAACGTGCCAATTTAGATGTCGCATTTTCAGAAGGATTCAGTCCACATATGATTATGTCATTTGCCTCACCTCTCGGAGTTGGAATTACAAGTACCGGTGAATACTTCGATATGGAATTAAAAAGTGCAACGACTTCTTCTGATATGGTAAAACGCTTAAATGATGCAATGGCAGAAGGGATGAAGATTTTAAGCATCCGCCAGGTAGAGGATGGTAAAGCTTCCAAAGCCATGTCGCTGGTTGCAGCAGCAGATTATCGTCTAAAATTCCGTGAAACTGCAAAACTTCCAGAGAACTGGAAAGAGAAATTAGAAGAATTTAAAGCACAAAAAGAAATTGTTATTTTAAAGAAAACGAAAAAAAGTGAAAAAGAATTAGATATTCGTCCATTTATTTATAAACTTTCTTTAGAAGAAAAGGATGAAATTTTTATGCAGCTTGCAGCAGGCAGCTCCAATAATACAAAACCGGAACTTGTGATGGAAGCATTTGCGGCATTTATGGAGATTTCTTATGAGAATCTAAAATTTATGATTCATCGTTGTGAGCTTTATGCAGATACTGGTAGTGACGAAGCAAGAAATCTGGTTTCCTTAGAGGATTTAGGAGAAGAAATTGAGTAAATTAATTATCACTCCTATGCATGTCAAAGGAAAAGAAAAAATTGTCGTAGCACTTGATATCGGCTATAAAATCTGTCAGCTTGACCTTTATAAAAAAGAGGAAGCATCTATTCTTGGAAATATTTATATTGGAAAAGTAAAAAATATTGCCGAAAACATTCGTGCGGCTTTTATTGAAATTGAAAATGGAATTATCTGTTATTATTCCTTAGAGGAAAAAGCAGAGCCATTTTTTGTAAATCAGAAAAAAAATAATCGAGTTTGTATTGGAGACGAACTTTTAGTACAGGTGTGCCGAGAGCCGATTCGCGGCAAACTCCCTTGCGTAACCTGTGATTTAAATCTGGCAGGGCGTTATGTTGTTTTGACTTCAAAATTTGAACCGCTTGGCTTTTCCGGAAAATTAAAAGCACAGAGAAAACAGGAATTAAGAGAACTTTTACAAGCTCATCTTCCAGAAGATGCTGGAGTCATTCTTCGTACAAACAGTGCTCATGCAGAAGGCGGTGAGATTTTAGAAGAATTAGACAAGCTTTATGGTCAATTGAAAGAAATTCAAAAAAAATCTGGAATGAGAACCTGTTTTTCAAAACTTTTTATTTCCATGCCGCCATATCTTCAGGTTCTTCAAAATTTGTATGCAGATGAGCTGGAAGAAATTGTCACGGACGACAAAGAACTATTTGAAACGATTCAAATCTATTTAGAGCACTATGGAATAGAAGCAAAGAAATTACGTTTTTATCAGGATGATTTACTTCCGCTTTGTAAAGTTTATTCAATTGAAAAAGCGTTAAAAGAGGCACTTTCTGAAAAAGTCTGGTTAAAGTCTGGTGGATTTCTGGTGATTCAACAGACAGAAGCCTTCGTTTCAATTGATGTAAATACCGGAAAATATACCGGAAAGAAAGAAGTACAGGAAACTTATCGAAAAATTAATCTTGAGGCAGCAGGCGAAATTGCAAGACAGCTTCGTATGCGTAATCTTTCCGGCATGATTTTGATTGATTTTATTAATTTAAAAAGAGAAGAAGATAAAAAAGAACTGATGCATGTACTTCAGCGTTATTTAAATGAAGACCCAGTAAAGGGAAATGTGGTAGATATTACAAAATTAAACATTGTAGAGGTAACCAGAAAGAAAATTAAGAAATCTCTTGCTGAAGAACTGGCAGAAGAATAGAAATCGAGGGAAAACTATGAAAAAACAATTAAAATGGCTTACTCTTCTACTCTGCCTGATGTTTTTAATGACAGGCTGTGACGTTGAGGGAAACTTAGGAATTACTTCTGAAAGCAGTCAGACAACTGTACAAAGCAGTCCTTCAGATATCAGTGTTAGCTCAGATGAAAAAAATATTCAATTGGATTCTATACCGGAATATTCCGGTAAACCTTATGTTGTAATTAATGATAATCAGCCATTTTTTACAGATGCAGATTTAACCGAAGAACCATTTGAAAATTATAGTGATTTAGATGAGTTAGGAAGATGCGGAGTTGCTTATGCAAATATCTGTATTGATTTAATGCCAACCGAGGAACGTGGTTCTATCAGTCAGGTCAAGCCAACCGGATGGCACTCTGTAAGATATGATAATGTAGATGGGAAATCTTTATATAACCGTTGTCATTTGATTGGCTGGCAGTTAGCTGGTGAAAATGCAAATGAAAAGAATTTGATTACTGGTACCAGATATATGAACGTTGATGGGATGCTCCCATTTGAAAATATGATTGCGGATTATGTAAAAGAAACTGACTATCATGTGTTATACCGTGTTACTCCTATTTTCGAGGGTAACAATTTGGTTGCATCTGGAGTAGAAATGGAAGCTATGTCCGTTGAAGATAATGGTGATGGCATTTTATTTAATGTCTATTGTTATAATGTACAACCGGATATTACTATTGATTATGCCACGGGAGATAGTTATTTATCTACAGACAGTACATCTAATAATACTTCTGCCTCAAATGAAACGACTTACATTTTAAATGAAAATACAATGAAATTTCATACGCAGGACTGTCCAAGTGTAAAACAAATGAATCCGGAAAATCGTAAGAAATATACCGGAAATAGACAGGATTTGTTAGACCAGGGATATGAAGCGTGTCAGAAATGTCATCCGTAATGGAAATTTACAATGAGTCAAATGGATATTGCAATTCACTACATATAGTATTTATATAGTATGCAAAAAAGACCTAAAGTTAACTAGCTTCGGGTCTTTTTTATTATTGTTGTTATTGGCAGTAGGGTTTTCGATTGTTAATATCTGATTATCTTGGATTCGGTGTTTTACAGTTTACATAATATAATTTTATGTTATTCTGGTGGTTCTGCTTTTAATTTTACCAGTCCACGAATTGCTCTTGAAGTAGTATCCATATAATTCATATTCTTATAACGACGAATCTGGCTTTCTGTAACTCCCATTTCTCTTGCTACCTGTTCTGGTTTCGCATCATAAGCAAACATTGTGTAAGCGCATGAATTTCTAAGACTTTCTGCACTGTACGATGGAATTCCAGCCAGTGTCGTATATTTTTTCATCATACGACTGATATACATTGTATTTAATTTTGTTCCTCTGCTGTTATAGAAAAGGTATTTATTTTCTATTCTCTGTGATAAGTATTTTTCTATAATTTTATAGACATCTTCCGGTACAAAACAGGTTTCTCGTCGTTTTGGTATCCTTAGATATACACCATTATCATAAATCGTAAAATGTTCTGGCATAAGCTCTACTATCTCCGTTGACGATAATCCCATTCGATATAACAATGTAATAATACAGTAAACCATATAATCGGGTTGAGCTGCAATTAACAGCTTATCAATATCTTCTATCGGAACGGAATGAGCAAATTTACTCATTTTTTCAATATGAGGCAGATACGCCGCAAAATGATTTTGGTAATTGTCTTTTATATGATAATATTCTTTATTTTCTTCGATATATGCTGATAATGAATTTAATTCTCTTATCTTTTTGGCAACTGTACTAGGCTGTAATTCTTTTTCGTTTATTTTTTTTTGCTGAATGGCGTAGTAATTTTCCACGTCAGAAGCTGTTGTTTCAAGAAAACTTTTTTCGGTAAATTCCAAAAATTCGATGGTATCACTTCGATAAGATGCTGCACTGTTTTGGTTTCTGAAGTGAGAAACAAAATGTTTCCAAATACTTTGCATTTCGGGGTCAAAGAAGTGATTTTTATCGTTTTTGTTATCCATGTGGAAGCTCCTTTCTTTTTTGTGTGTAAAGGGGTTTGTTTTTGTTATATATAATATTCATACTATAACATTATATTTTTTAATAACATATCCCTTTTATCTTAAATTTCAACTATAGATATAGCGAAACGGATAAAAGGGAGTCTTTTTTTATTTACCAGTATCTTCTATATGCTGTCGGATTTCCATTATAATTAATCCGAGAAATTGTGATGCCTTTTGAACGATTTGCAGCATGAATAATCTGGTCATCTCCTATATAAATTGCTACATGAGAATAGTCGCTATAATAAAACACCAAATCTCCCGGCTGTAATTCCTGTCTTGTAATCGGTCTTCCATCTCTCTCCTGCTCATAACTGGTACGTCTTACTGTAATTCCAAATTTCTTATAGATACTCTGAACAAATCCGGAGCAGTCTGCTCCATTTGTCAGGCTTGTACCGCCATATACATAAGGATTCCCAACAAACTGACGTGCATAAGCCACAATATCTGCGCCTACTCCCTCTTCGCTGATAGAACCAATCAGCTCACCATTATCGCTGAATTTGAATTTTACTCCGTCAATTGTTAGGATTCCAGTTGCCATTGCACCACTGCTCTGCAGATAATAGCTCTTATCTCCCATTTCCAACCAGCCTGTCTGCATCACTCCATCACTATTCATGTAATAACGTTCTCCACCAACTGTCTGCCAGCCGGTTACCATTTTTCCAGAAGCATTTAAATAATACCAGCTATCACCGTCTTCATCTGGATCATCTTCTTCATCAGCCTTTTTTCATTGCTCCTGTTGTCTTGTCCAGATAGTACCATTCTTCTTCTTTTACCTTCTGCCATCCAGTCTGCATTTCTCCGGTTGAATTAAAATAATACCAAACATTATTAATCCCCACCCAGCCAATGCTAATTTGACCGGATGGTTTTACATAGTATTTCTTTCCATCCGCTTCCATCCATCCGGTCTGCATTGCTCCTGATGACGGATTTAAGTAATACCAGCTACCACCTACTTTAATCGGACCGGTCTGCATGATACCAGAAGTATTCATATAGTACCAGTAATTTCCGGATTTTACCCAGCCGGTCTGCATCACTCCCGAACTGTTTAAATAATAGTATTTTCCAGAAGTTTTAAGCCAGCCTTTTTTCATCATTCCGGTTTCTGTATCCATGTAATACCACTTATTAGAAACCTTTAACCATCCTCCATGAAACACATGTCCGTCGCTATACATGTAATACCGGTTCCCTTGATATTGCACCCAGCCTGTTTTCTTTAACATTGCTCCAGACTCTTGAAGGATGTATTTCTTTCCATATACCGTAATCATTCCGGTCTGCATTACACCATCGCTGTTTAAATAAAACCAATTGCTTCCAGATTTTATCCAGCCATTTTTTGCAAGTGCTTTTTGAGATGTTACATAATACCAGTTTGCACCATCTTTTACCCAGCCCACCTGTGTCCGCAGTTCACCATTGGAATTTATATAGTAAAGAGTTCCATTTAAATCTAAAATACGGCTTTTTGTATAAGGTTTACCCTCTTCGTCATAATAATATTCTTTCCCATTTTCTGTAACCCAGCCCGTCTTTTTGGGTCCGGCCAGTGTTGCCTGCTGCTCGCCTTGAATAGTATTTCCTGTCTCTTGTGATTCTCCTAATGCCTCTTCTTTAGAATTTTCATCAGAAGTTTCATCTTGATTCCTTTCATCCCGACTCTCTTCTTCTTTCTGACTTACTTCTTCTTTTGATTCTGCCTCTGAATCTGTAGTTTCTGTTTCAGTTTCAGCTCCCTCTGTTTCAGCTTCATTTTCAGCTTCGGATAAATCTTGGGATATCTTCGGTAAGGTTTCACTTGAATTTATTATTTCTTCTTGAACTTCCGCACTCTGTACTTCTCCTGAAAGTGTTTCACCTGCTATCTCTCCAGAAGCATAAACTGCCTGATTCATCAACAATGATGCACTCATAACAAATCCACACAACTTTGTAACTATTTTTCCTCTATTTTTCATAAATCAAAAACCTTTCTTCTTTTCAATTACATTCCGCTTGGACGTTTTAAATAATTCCACGGATTAACATAAGTTCCATTTACCTTCACCCCAAAATGTAAATGATATCCCGTCGCTGCTCCAGTCATTCCTACATAACCAATCACCTGTCCGGCTTTTACTGTACTTCCTTTTTTTACAACCGGACTTGCTATTAAATGCATATAAATTGTATGAATCCCATTTCCATGGTCTATTTCTGCGTAATTTCCCTCTCCATTAAATCCATAGCCAGAAGCAACCACCGTACCTGCTGCAACAGCTAAAACACGGGAATTTGCCGGTGCTGCCATATCTACTCCCTTGTGATTCGTAGAGCCGATTCCACCAGGGCTTTCCCGATATCCAAATTCACTTGATACATAAGTAATAGACGGACACGGAAACACCCAGGTATTTAACGTACTGTTTGAGTCACTCTTTTCACCGTTACTATTAATGTAATAACCATCTATTGTACAGTTGCTTGCCATACTACCATCCGAATAAAAATAATATTTCTTTTTATTAATCGTCTGCCAACCTGTTTTCATGACTCCATCACTGGATGTTCCAAGATAATACCATTTTCCAGATACTCTCTGCCAGCCACTCTTCATCGAGCCATCACCAGAACTTCCAAGGTAATACCATTTTCCCCAGACTCTCTGCCAACCATCTCTCATAGCACCATTTCTTCCAAGCCAGTAATATTTTCCTCTCACCTGATGCCAGTATGTACGCATAACTCCATCATCCGCCCCACCCAGATAATACCACCGACCTGAAATTTTTTGCCAGTCATATTTCATTGAACCATCATTAGAACCGCCAAGATAGT
>ENA-ORUN01002653-ORUN01002653.1-human-gut-metagenome-genome-assembly--contig:-NODE-2653-length-13950-cov-2.432818_pt1 | contig 13950 bp, 9 predicted proteins | sample MGYA00242080_ERZ509209 | MGnify/ENA primary metagenome ERZ509209 (study PRJEB26280, sample SAMEA2338786) | human gut metagenome | biome: human gut; feature: human-associated habitat; material: faeces... | reverse complement strand
AGATTTCTTTGATAGATATTCTTTATCGGCAAGTACGTCCTTAGCCTCTTTAGAATTGATATTAGCAATAGCCTTTAGAAGTTCGTCAGTAGCAACCTTGTTTGCGGCAGCGTCATTCTTTGTTTCAATAAACTTGTCAACAACAGGCTTAACATCTGCATTTTCTTCAGCTATATTTTCAAGCTTAGCGATGTTTGTATTTCTCAATGTATCTTGAGCGATGAACATACCAAGACCGTATTCGGCGTTATCCTCAAATAATGAGTTAGCCCAAGCAGGACCGTGACCGTTTGCGTCTATTGTGTATGGTGTAGATGGTGAAGAACCACCCCAAATTGATGAACAACCTGTAGCATTTGCAATGTACATTCTGTCACCGAATAGCTGTGTAACAAGTTTTGCGTATGGTGTTTCACCACAACCTGCACAAGCACCTGAGAATTCAAGGTAAGGCTTTCTGAATTGGCTGCCTTTAACTGTTGAAATCTTGAACTTGTCAAGAACTTCCTGCTTTTCTGCAAGCTGAACAAGGTAATCATACTTTTCCTGTTCCTTAGCTGTTTCATCATCGAATGATGTCATAACAAGGGCAGGGGCTTTTTTACCGGCATTGTTTACAGGGCAAACATTAGCACAGCTTCCGCAACCTGTACAGTCATAAACTGAAATAGCCATAGCATAGTAATAGCCGTCAAGCTGCATTGCATTTTGGTATCTGATACCCTCAGGAGCATTGTCAAGCTCTTCTTTTGTAAGAATTACAGGACGGATACAAGCGTGAGGACATACATATGAACAGTTACCGCATTCGATACAAGTTTCGTTATTCCAAACAGGAACGTCGATAGCAATACCTCTCTTTTCAAATGCTGATGAACCAAGAGGAACTTCACCTGTCTGATAAGCCTCGAATGTAGAAACAGGTAATTGCATACCTCTGAATTGGTTGATAGGAACAAGTACATCGTTTACATAGTCGATTAGCTTGCCTTCACCGTCATGCTTAACTGAAAGATCTTCGCTTTGAGCGTTCTTCCAGCTTTCAGGAACTTCAACCTTAACGATTTGCTGAGCACCGGCATCAATAGCGTCGTGATTCATCTTAACGATTGCGTCACCCTTCTTTGAATATGATGCAGTTGCGGCGTCCTTCATATACTTAATAGCGTCTTCTTCAGGAAGAATCTTTGAAAGTTTAAAGAATGCTGACTGAAGAACAGTATTAATTCTGTTGCCAAGACCGATTTCCTTACCAATCTTAACACCGTCGATTGTATAGAATTGAATATTGTTGTCAGCGATATACTTCTTAACCTGACCAGGAAGATGTTCTTCAAGTTCTTCTGTATTCCATGAACAGTTAAGTAGGAATACACCGCCCGGCTTAACGTCCTCAACCATATTGTATTGTCTGATATATGATGCCTTGTGACAAGCAACAAAGTCAGCCTTGTTGATTAGATATGTTGAAGTAATCTTAGCATTACCAAAACGTAAGTGAGATACTGTAAGACCGCCCGACTTCTTAGAGTCATAGTCAAAGTAAGCTTGTACGTTCATATCTGTGTGGTCACCGATAATCTTAACAGAGTTCTTGTTAGCACCGACTGTACCGTCTGCACCAAGACCCCAGAACTTACAGCTTGTGATACCTGCCGGAGTTGTGTCAGGGTTTTCATCAAGAGCAAGTGATAGGTTAGTAACATCATCGTTGATACCGATTGTAAATCTCTTCTTTTCTGTGTTTTTGAATACGGCAATGATTTGAGCAGGAGTTGTATCCTTTGAACCAAGACCGTAACGACCTGTGTATACAGGAACATTGGCAAATTCTGTGTCACGAAGTGCCGCAACAACATCAAGATATAGAGGTTCACCGATTGAACCCGGTTCTTTTGTTCTGTCAAGAACAGAAATCTTCTTAACTGTTGAAGGAATAGCTGCAACCAAGTGCTTAACACTGAAAGGTCTGTAAAGTCTAACCTTAACAAGACCAACCTTGCGGCCGTTTGCGTTTAGGTAATCAACAGTTTCCGAGATTGTATCACAGACACTGCCCATAGCGATAATAACTTCATCAGCGTCTTCTGCACCGTAGTAGTTGAATAGCTTATAATCGCTGCCGATTTTTTCGTTTACTTTATTCATGTATTCTTCAACAACTTCAGGAATTGCATCGTAAGCCTTGTTAGAAGCCTCTTTAGCCTGGAAGAATACGTCAGGGTTTTGAGCTGTACCTCTCTGAGCAGGATGTTCAGGATTTAGTGATTTACGTCTGAAGTTGTTTAGTGCATCCCAATCAAGCATATCTGCAAGATCTGCATAATCCCAACAAGCCACCTTTTGATATTCGTGAGAAGTTCTGAAACCGTCAAAGAAATGAATGAACGGAATTTTACCCTTTATTGTTGATAGGTGAGCAACTGCACCAAGGTCCATTGCTTCTTGCGGATTAGTTGACGCAAGCATAGCAAAACCTGTCTGACGACAAGCCATAACGTCCTGATGATCGCCGAATATTGAAAGTGCATGTGATGCCAAAGCTCTTGCCGATACGTTAAATACGCAAGGAAGTTGTTCACCTGCAATCTTGTACATATTAGGAATCATAAGTAAAAGACCTTGTGATGCTGTATAAGTTGTTGTAAGAGCACCTGCTGTAAGTGAACCGTGAACTGCACCTGCGGCCCCGGCCTCAGACTGCATTTCAACCACTCTTACAGTACGTCCGAAAATGTTTTTCTGTCCGGCAGCTGACCATTTGTCGGTTACTTCTGCCATTGTAGATGATGGTGTGATAGGATAGATAGCAGCAACATCTGTAAACGCATATGATGCGTAAGCGGCTGCGTTGTTACCATCCATGGTTTTCATTTTTCTAGCCATCGGAATTAATTCCTCCTCTTTTTTCTCTTATTAAAGAGAGAAAACTCCCTTTAATGTGTATTAGTTATATATACGTATATATATAATATCACTTTTGAAACTCAAAATCAAGGGCGGAACACAATATTTTGTGTTAAATATGAATATTTTTCTAAAAACAGGGGAGTATATAGATTTTAAAATAAAAAACCAAAGCATTTTTTATGCTTTGGTCATTTTCAAACGAAGTCTTTTTTCTTTTTCGATAAAACTGCTAAACAGATAATAGCATTTATCGGACATTTGCGTAAGTTTCTTTGTGGAAATATCTTTTCCGTTCTTTAAACGTTTTTTGACGGCACGATCAAAACGGTATTTATAAAAATCAACATACAGTGAAAAAAGGAAAAGATGTATTGAATTAAACAGTATTTTCATATAATACCTCCCGAAGTTAATAGTTATAGTATTTTCAAAATTAAATAAGTTAACCATGTAATATTTGCGTTGAAGTACAGAAATTGGCTTACCTATCGAAAGGTAAATACTTGTAATATTACTGTAATAAAGCGGTAATGGATGTGTAATTGAAAAAATAGATATAGGGTGCTATAATTAGAAAACAGTTAATCAAACACAATATATTGTGGTTTAAAATGAGTGGGATACGATATTTGAGGGAGTAATTTAGTTATGAAAGTAGTAAAAAAGGACAATACAAAAGAGCCTTTTAACGTGCAAAAGGTCGTTATTGCGGTAAATAAATCAGCCTTTCGTGCATTGGTAAAATTTACGGATGAGGAGATTGACTTTATATGTCGTTTCGTTCAGGACGAGGCGAGAAAAATGGGCAAGGAAGAAATCGAAATTTCCGAAATGCACAACATTGTAGAGGGTGCGCTTGAAAGAGTTAATCCTAAAGTTGCGAAAAGTTATCGTGATTACAGAAACTACAAGCAGGACTTCGTACAAATGCTTGATGAGGTTTATAAAAAAAGTCAGTCGATTATGTACATCGGTGACAAGGAAAATTCAAATACTGACAGTGCGCTTGTTTCGACAAAGAGAAGTCTTATATTTAATCAACTTAATAAAGAACTTTACAAGAAGTTTTTCCTTACAACAGAAGAACTTCAAGCGTGTCGTGACGGATATATTTACATACACGATATGTCGGCAAGACGTGATACAATGAACTGCTGTCTTTTTGACGTGCAAAGCGTTTTGCAGGGCGGTTTTGAAATGGGTAATCTTTGGTATAACGAGCCGAAAACTCTTGACGTTGCATTTGATGTTATAGGCGATATTGTTTTGTCTGCGGCAAGTCAGCAGTACGGAGGCTTTACAGTTCCGTCGGCAGACCTTATTTTAGAACCGTATGCGGAAAAGTCATATAAGTATTATATAGAAAAATATAAGAATATCGGACTTGACGAAGAAAAATCAAAAGAAATAGCAATGCAAGATATTCAAAGAGATTTTGAACAGGGTTTCCAAGGTTGGGAATATAAATTCAATTCGGTATCATCAAGCCGTGGAGATTATCCGTTCATAACAGTTACTATCGGTACTGGTACGGGACGTTTTGCAAAGATGGCGTCAAAGACTATGCTTGAAGTCAGAAAGAACGGACAAGGCAAAAAGGGACATAAAAAGCCTGTTTTGTTCCCTAAAGTAGTGTTCTTGTATGACGAAAAACTTCACGGTGAGGGCGGTCCTTTGGAAGATGTTTTTGAGGCGGGAATTGACTGTTCTTCAAAGACAATGTACCCTGATTGGCTAAGCCTTTCGGGTGAGGGATATATTGCGTCAATGTATAAAAAATACGGTAAAATCGTTTCACCTATGGGCTGTCGTGCATTCTTGTCACCTTGGTACGAAAAGGGCGGTATGAAACCGGCTGATGAAAATGATGTGCCTGTATTTGTCGGAAGATTTAATATCGGTGCTGTGTCGCTTCATTTACCTATGATTTTGGCAAAGGCTCAACAGGAAAATAAACCGTTTTTTGACGTGCTTGATTATTACTTAAACCTAATCAGACAACTTCACTTGCGTACATATGACTATCTTGGCGAAATGCGTGCGTCTACAAATCCGCTTGCATATTGTGAGGGTGGTTTCTACGGCGGTCATCTTGGAATACATGATAAAATAAAGCCTATATTAAAGACTGCAACAGCGTCATTCGGTATTACGGCGCTTAATGAATTGCAACAGCTTTATAATAAGCGTTCACTTGTCGAAGACGGTGAATTTGCAATCAGAACACTTGAGCATATTAATGAAAAAGTAAATCAATTCAAGGCTGAGGACGGAAAACTTTATGCCATATACGGTACACCTGCCGAGTCACTTTGCGGACTTCAGGTTACACAATTCAGAAAGAAGTACGGCGTAATCGAAAACGTATCCGACAGAGAATATGTCTCAAACAGTTTCCATTGTCACGTTACGGAGGATATTACTCCGATTCAAAAACAAGACCTTGAAAAACGTTTCTGGGAGCTTTCAAACGGCGGTAAAATTCAGTATGTAAAATACCCTATAAGCTACAACAGAGAGGCTATAAAAACTCTTGTAAGACGTGCAATGGATATGGGATTTTATGAGGGTGTAAACTTGTCGCTTGCGTATTGTGACGACTGCGGATATGAAGAACTTGAAATGGACGTGTGCCCGAAGTGCGGAAGTAAAAATCTTACTAAAATCGAAAGAATGAACGGTTACTTGTCATATTCGAGAGTTAAGGGCGATACAAGACTTAACAATGCAAAAATGGCAGAAATCGCAGAAAGGAAAAGTATGTAATGCGTTATCATAATATAACAAAAGATGATATGCTTAACGGTGACGGACTTCGTGTTGTACTGTGGGTTGCCGGTTGCGAACATCATTGTCCGAATTGTCAAAATCCCGTAACGTGGGATATAAACGGCGGTTTGGAATTTGATGAGGCTGCAAAGAAAGAGATTTTTGATGAACTTGAAAAAAATTATGTTTCCGGTATAACATTCAGCGGCGGAGATCCTCTTCATACACAAAATCGAAAAGACGTTGGAGCACTTATTGAAGAAATTAAAGAAAAATTCCCGAATAAAACCATTTGGATTTACAGCGGTTATGATTGGCAGGACGTAAAAGATTTGCCGTGTATGAAATATGTTGACGTAATGGTGGACGGCGAATTTGTGGACGGTCTGAAAGATAATAAGCTTTTGTGGCGGGGAAGTACAAACCAAAAAGTTATAGACGTACAGAAAAGCCTTGAAATAGATAAGGATGTTCTTGCGGTTAAGTAAAGGAGTTAATTTATGCAGAGAGTAGCTAAATTTGAAAAAGTCAGCTTTGAACAATTCAAAAAAGACTGGTCAGACACATTTTATGTGACAGATGGTATAGAAAAGATATACGAAGATATAAAGCTTCCGAAAAGAGCAACGTCAGGTTCGGCAGGTTATGATTTTTATGCACCGATGGCTTTTGAATTAAAGCCCGGAGAAACTATAAAAATACCGACAGGTATCAGAGTTAAAATCAATGACGGCTGGGTACTGAAACTTTATCCGAGAAGCGGTTTGGGATTTAAGTTCAGAGTGCAGATGAACAATACCGTCGGAATTATTGACAGTGATTATTATAACAGCGATAATGAGGGACATATATTCTGCAAAATCACAAACGACACAAACGAAGATAAAACCGTTTCTGTAAATAAAGGTACAGGATTTTGTCAGGGAATATTCGTAGAATATGGAATTACTTTTGATGATGATGTTACCGACGAAAGAAACGGCGGTTTCGGAAGTACGGGAATGTAAAAAAATGAGTTCCATGTGAACTCATTTTTTAGTTTGTATCTATATGTTTTCTGTATTCATTAGGACTCATATGTACGATATGTCGAAATGTTTTACAAAAATATGTTGATGAATTATAACCACATGCGGTAGCTATATCTGTTATGCTGTGTTTACTGTTTCTAAGAAGTTCGCAGGCATTGTTTATACGCACTGTATTCAGATAATCCGAAACTGTTATGTTCATTTCTTGTTTAAACAGCTTACACAAATGCGGTTTTGAAATATGAACGGCGTCTGAAATATCGTCAAGGTTTTGAACTGTCTGATAATTCTTGTTTATGTATTCGAGAATTAAATCTATAGTTCTGTGTTTTTCTGAAACTTTTTTCTTTTCCGTATTTTTATAGCTTGAAAGAATGGTGAGTAGTTCGCAAATGTGAATATATGAGTAATTCGGATTTTGTTCCATACGTTGTATTATTTCTATTACAGAACTGAATTGTGCGGAATCCAAATGTATTTTCTGATTGTTAAACATATTGAGCAAGTTTTGGTATGCATCAGGCAACATATATTGTGAAAGATAATGTTCGGTAAAATGAAGAGCATATCTTTCGTGTTCCGTACCGCCGTTGTTTTTGTGAAGATCATCCGGCTTTAACAGAACAATTTCGTTTTTTGATACTGAAATAAGTTTGTCATCGGCAAGCAATGTTGTAGAACCTCTCAAAATGATAAATATTTCATATGAATGGTGATAGTGCAAATTAGATTGCCTGTCACCCTTTTTTCGTGTTTGACGATTGAGGTAAAACCAATCGTTTAAGGGATTATATCCGTTTGCCATATGTGACCGCTCCTTATCTGTTATAACGAGTACATAATATAACAGAAATTCGGTGATGTCAATACGGTATAAATCAAAAATAAAACCGATTGACAACAAGAAATAAATGTGATAAATTATACACAAGGGATATTTATGAAAAACTAATGTATGTGAAAAAACATATAAAGGAAGATGAATATGAAATTAAGAATTTTAGACAAAAATAATAATGAATTGTTTGTAAAACAAGGCTTGAAAATTGACTGTACATATGAGAGCGAATATTCTGCAGGAGATAAAATTTATATTTCGGCAAATAACTGTTATTTCTTCAAAATACAGCTTGACAGTGCATTAAAAGAAACGGTTGTATATGCTCCGTCGGGTAGTTTTGAATATCGAATTCCGACAGAAGTGTTGGAACGTATATATGAAGAAGGTGCTTTTGCGGGAACGGAGCACAGAATACGTGTATCGGAGGCTACTGACGAAGAAGCATACGGCGAGAGGAATATTTCACTTAATCCATATGACTTGCAAGGTCAAAAAAGATGTTATCCGCACGCATATGCGAATTATGTAACACGCGGTGAGCCTTGCTTTTTTGAAAGAAATGCGATTGACGGCGTACTTGAAAATAAGGGCCACGGAAATTTTCCGTATCATTCTTGGGCAGGCGGTGCAAGAGATGATTTGGAGTATTATGTTGATTTCGGTACAGAAGTTGAAGTTGAAAAATTAGTATTTTATTTAAGAGCTGATTTTCCGCACGATACATATTGGAAGAATATTGATATAGAATTTTCGGACGGTGAAATCGTTACCGCAAACTTCGAGGGTGTTGCAGATGGTCAGGAAGTTGTATTAAAAGAGAAAAAAATTACAAGAACAATTCACCTTACAAATTTCATACAAGCGGTATTCCCGCTTTCTTGGGCGGCATTGTCGCAAATTGAGGTGTACGGCAGATACATAAAGGAAGATTTGAGTAAAATTGAAATAAGAAGTGCCTCAAATCCGAAAGATGTAAAAAATTACACAACCGAACGTTTAAGAGAAGAATTTCATATTGCAAAACTTTTCACAAAAGACAATATCAGAATGGTATATAGCCATATAGACAGAATTATTACCGCGGGAATTATGCCTGTTTACAGTGAATTGAAACTTGAGGCAGGCAAGGAGCTTGCGGCGGATTATTTCCTTCAAAGACGTGAAATGGGTTGTATTAATATCGGCGGAAAAGGTATAATTACCGTTGACGGAACGGAGTATGAAATGAATCCGCGTGACGGTATTTATATCGGTATGGGCAATAAAGATATTTCGTTTAAGTGCGTTGATATTGAAAATCCGCCTAAGTTTTATGTTTCGTCGTGTCCGGCACATACATCGTATCCTGTTGTGAAAATTGATATTACAAAGGCTAAGAAAGTTCCTTGCGGAAGTAAAGAGGATTGCAATAAGCGAGTGATAAACCAATATATTCACCCTGAAGTTATGCAGAGCTGTCAGCTTGCAATGGGTCTTACAATGCTTGACGTAGGTTCAAACTGGAACACTATGCCTTGTCATACACATGACAGACGTATGGAAGTTTATCTATATCTTGATATGGGCGAAAATGACGCAGTATTCCATATGATGGGCGAGCCTGACGAAACAAGACATATCATTATGCATAATGAAGAAGCTGTAATTTCACCAAGCTGGTCAATACATACAGGTGTCGGCACAAAGAATTACTCATTCATTTGGGCAATGTGCGGTGAAAACCAAGAGTTTGACGATATGGACTTCATTGAAACAAAGGACTTGAAGTAATAGGAGAAGTAAAATGTATATTGGAATGAGAGGTCATGACTTCGATACTAATACGCTTGACGCTTTGTGCGAAAAGTGTAAAGAGTACGGCGTTGGCGGTGTTCAGCTTGTGCTTTTGAGATCGTTGGCTGATTTTAAGAAAGGTAATTTTACACCTGAATATGCTAAGTCAATCGGTGATAAATTGCATGAAAACGGTATTCGTGTGCCGATTTTGGGCTGTTATATCAATCCGTCTGACGCAAACGAGGAAAGCCTTAATGAAAGCCTTAATTATTTTATCGAGAATTTGCATTATGCAAAATATATCGGTGCGGAAATGGTCGGTCTTGAAACTTGCCGTTTCAGTGATGACGATGAAATAAATAACTCCGAAGAAACATATCAGTATCTTTTGAAGAATATGAAAAAACTTGTTTCTGCGGCGGAAGAAATAGGCGTAAATGTTGGTATTGAGGGCGTTCATTTTCACGTTATAAATACTCCGACAAAGATGAAAAGATTGGTCGATGACCTTAATTCACCAAATGTCAGAGTTATATTTGACCCTGTTAATTATATCAATACCGCAAATTATAAAAATCAAGATGAAATTATTAATACTCATTTTGATTTGTTGGGCGAGAAAACAAAGTTGCTTCACTTGAAAGATTTTAAACTTGTTGACGGTGAAGTTGCTTATGAATTCCCGTGCGACGGATTGCTTAATAAAGATTTGCTTTGGGATAAGCTAAAGCAATATAATCCGGATATTGCAGTTATTCTTGAAGAAGTTAAGGAAGATCACCTTGCACAAGTTAAGGCTGCGGTTGAAAAGAGATTTGTATAAATAAAAAGTCTTGATGTGGGTAAATGACTCACATCAAGGCTTTTTTACTGTGGTATAACAGGTAGACGGTGGGGATAATAATATGAAATTGTATGAAGTAAATAATCAACTTATAAATTCTCTTTTGAATGTTTGGAAAATTTCCGTTCGTGCAACACATTTTCTTTCTGATTAGCAAGTAAATAAGATTAAAGAATATGTTCCACAGACTATAAAAAGCGTAAAATATCTTGTTGTTGCCGAAACGGATAACATTGTCGGTTTTATGGGAACTTAAAATAATCGTTTGAAAATGTTGTTCATTTCACCACAGGAACGAGAAAAAAGGAATAGCTAAACAATTTGTGCGATATGGCGTTCAAAATTATAATATATAGTAAGTAACCGTCAATGAAGATAACCTTAAAGCGGTTGGATTTTACAAACACTTAGGCTTTTAAATATATAAAAGAACAGTCTACAACGAAGAAGGAAATCCCTATCTGCTTTTGTATATGAAGTTGTTGGGATAAAGTTTTGAATTTAGAAAGGAAGAATTATATGATAAAAATACTATTCGTCTGCCACGGCAATAGTACGAGTGTAAAAGACGTATCGGCTTTTGATTGGGTAAATCGGGGCAAATCGTGCCGTTAGGAAAAGTCCCTTACTACGGTTTTACTACTATTCAACAGATGAAAAAATATATATGTACATATCCTATTTTATTGTGATTAGACACCATACAGGTGTCTTTTTTTACAAATAAATATTGTTCTGAACTTCATAAATCGCACAAATTTCGAGAATCATTCCAACAAAAATTCTAAGATATAAGTGCTCTTTATTTGCCGATATTAGTTGCTATTTTCTGAGTTTAGAGTTATATATGTGATAACAAAAAATTATTGTATATGAAATAGGAGGCAGTAATATGGCTAATCAAAAAGATATCAGTAGCATTAAAAATAACATTCCAATAAGCGAAAAATATATGTTGACAATATATGAGGCTTCTGCTTATTTCAATATCGGAGTTAAAAAACTCAGACGGATGGCAGAAAACAATGAAGGCAGATTCGCTTTTTATATGGGTAACAGATATTTGATTGTAAGAACAAAGTTTGAAAACTACATCGAGAAGTTGATTATGGACGAATTTGATATGAATGAGGATTGGTAAGGCTGGTTAGAAGAAAAGACTAACTAAAAAAATAAATAAAAAGGAAAAAATAAAAAAACTTTATCTGATCAAAAACGAGTATAACAAACAGACTTCCAAAAGGAATCCAAAAAATTATATAAAAACAATTATGTAACAGGAATATAAGCTAAATTTGATTTTTCTAAAATAAAAATCAAATTCACTAGCTTCTTTGCGTGAGATATAGTAATATTTGCACTCAAAGCGTTTTTTGCAATATATGTAAAAAGAATGTCATACTCTCAAAAGTATAACTTTTTGAGAGTATGACATTTGGGGACTTATTGTTAAGATATTACAAAATCTTAACAATATTCCCAGGAGCAAAATCCATTCTTTTCCAATATTCATCTGTGATATTAATTCTTTTTATAAGAGCATACATTATCTTAAGTGTCTGATTATGAGAACATATTAGACATTGTTTTGTTTTATCAATTGACATAATCAAATCTGTTAAAGATTGTACGCGTAGAATGACATCGTTAAGTGTTTCTCCGTTAGGAATAGTGCTATTAACTGAAATTCTACCATTTACAAACAAGTCTGGAAATGTAACTATAGCGTGTGACTTTGGCAAATTTTCTAAAATACCCAGAGAACGCTCTAAAAGATTATCTGTATATATGACATCTGATATAAATAACTCTGAAGGAAGGATTCCAAGTGTATATCTACATCTTTTTGAAGTTGATGAATAAACAATATCAAATGTTATATTATGTTTGGGAAGTTGAATGATTTGGTTTGGCAAAATATTACTTTCATGTCTGCCTGATAATATTTCATTTAAATTATTATATGTTTTTACGTGTCTTAAAAAATATATTGACATTATTTCTTCTCCTTTGGAACTTTACCAATATAAGATTTACAATAAATGTATTGTGGGGTCAGAATTTTTTCTATTTTTCCTTGCAAATATTTACTACCACACTTTAAAAATTCATAACCATCATTAAATGTACGAATTTTCTTTTTGTACTGAGCATTAATATTCAAATCAATATTATTATCAATACGAGCAGTAGAAACAATATCATAGGAGATGTGCTGATTATTTATAAGATTATAGTATAATTTTTTATTATATGGGTTTACGTTGGTAATGGCTTCAATTTGTTGTCCCCAACCATGAGGAATAATACATACAGCACCCTTTCTACCACCAAGGTTATATGTCCAATTGTTTTCGCCGATTCTGAATAGATATATAGGTTTGAATACATCAGAGAAAAGGGGGACTAATTCTCCTGGTAATTCTGCAAAAGTTCCAATTGCAATAGATGAATCAGTAGGCATATAATAATGATGTTTGATAATCGATTGCATCGGTTCTTTATTGGCATTTATAGTTTTAGCAAGCCATTTATGAATTTCTTCATTATATTTTTCAAGATGATGAGCTGTTTGTATAAAATATTCAGCCTCGTTACCTTTTATATATCTTAAATATCTATTGTTATCTTCATACTTTTTTATCTTAGAATGATACCAATTTCCTTCTTTGGGATAAAGACCAAAATAGGACTCTTTCATTTCCTTTGCCGATGAATGCAAAATTAAATAATATTCACCTGATTCATCTGTTGCAAACATCAAAAAATGATTTCCACTATCAAAACTAAATGAATATCCACATTCAGATACGGCATTTGCAAAAATATTTTTAATGAATTCTTTGAAATCGTCAAAATATACATCAGTGATTTGTAACTTAAAAACACTGCTTGAACATACATTTACTGTAGCATCAACGGGGATAATAGGAGTACCACATTCCCAATCGATAAGCATTCCTGTGGCAAAACCACCAGCAAGGCGCATTACATTGTTGGGATATCCTAAATCTAAAGAGGGTATTACTATTGCACCACTTTCTTGACGTTTATCATATTTTTTTATGACAGAATTTAGTAAATTCTCTGTTTTTTTTATGTAAGGTAATAAAACTTTTTGAGTATTATCGTCGAGAAGATTTTTAGGATTAAATAAATCTTCTCGACAAGTTATTGTATCATTAAAATCAAATACAAAACGAGATTTATCAATTGCAAATGATGATATTGCCAACTGTTTAAGTTGAGAACTATACAGTTTATATAAATAAATAGAGTGGTTCCCAATTTTTTTTAAATTATAAACGGCATTACGTATATCATAATGCACATGCAAATCTCTTGATAACTTACTGTGAAATTTACATTCTTTTGTTGTGTCAATTAATACACTATTGTTGGATATGGTATCTAGATATCGTCTGTGTGCATTGTATTCTCCAGGGTCGTATAGTTCTTTATCATAGTTAATTGAACTTTGTTCAGTATCAATATTATATTTATAATAAAGCATCACAGAGCCTTTATGATCTTTTTCGTTAGTCCAAAGTTTAGTCGACCTAAAAAGCATAAAAGAATCTGTAATTACAGCATGATCTATATCCAAAAAGGGTAGAAAATGAATTCTTAGATTGCAATTGTTGTGCTGCAATGAAATTTTTAGTTGGCGGATGAGTGACATAATACCTGTATTAAGAGTGTCAATGGGTTCGCTAAAATTTTGTGAGGCAAAAACACTTGGATCCATTATATATATATTAATTTCATTGATTCTTTGA
>ENA-ORUN01002650-ORUN01002650.1-human-gut-metagenome-genome-assembly--contig:-NODE-2650-length-13956-cov-3.054313_pt1 | contig 13956 bp, 13 predicted proteins | sample MGYA00242080_ERZ509209 | MGnify/ENA primary metagenome ERZ509209 (study PRJEB26280, sample SAMEA2338786) | human gut metagenome | biome: human gut; feature: human-associated habitat; material: faeces... | reverse complement strand
ATGATGGCTGCAACCATTCTTGTCATATGGTAGCCATAGGTGTTTCCGGACATAGCATACAGGATGATGATCCCGATACCGGTCACTGCAAAGACAGCATTTCGGATGACAGATAACTTCAGATTCCCCTCATCGGAACACCAGTTGTTCTGAGGGAACAGGCAGATCACGATCCGGACAATGGCAGATATCCAAACGACAGCTTCAATGCTTACCGGTGCGGCAAGTTCCGGGAAGGTAAGTTTCCAGATATACATTAAGATAATATAAAAGACAGTCATGGTAATAGACGAGACCTGCAGTCCGATTCCCAGCTGTCTTTTTATTTTGTCATTGCTTCCGCGTACAGCTCTCAGGATTCGCGGCACCAGATGAAACGCATCGCCTCCGCAAAGGGTCAGGGTCAGGATTCCGTAAAGGATAAATAAGGGATCCCCCTGTGAGAAAAAGAAAAACAAGAGGGCTGCAATCAGATCAAAAATCAGATATACTACGTCAAAAATTGCTTCCATCACATCCGGAATCTGTGGTTTGTAGTTGTTCTGTTTCATGATTCGTTCTCCTTATCATTTTTTAACTGTTCTTCTGCGTTATTACAGATTTTGTCAAATACCCGGATGCACAGACGGGTTTCTTCTTCGGTCAGACCTCTTAACACATTATGCGCAAATTCTTTTTGTGTGTTCAGGCCTGCTTCTATAATTATCTCAGCCTGATCCAACAGCGCGATTTCAATACGTTTTTTATTGTCTTTGCTTTGGATACGTTCCACCAGCCCTTTACTTTCCAGGTTTTTCAGCGAAGTGGACACGTGGGATTTGGTTGATTTGCGGATCTTTACGATTTCTGCCGCGGTATTGTACTGCGGATTATTATGCAGGAACATGAGGATGTCATATTCCATCTGCGTCAATCCATAACGGTCACATACCTCGCCGGAAAGCAATTCATAATAAGTAGTAATTGTTTTATGCTTGTCCCAAAAATACATAGCGCCCTCCTTTATCGTTCTTTTTAGAACGATTATAGGGCGAAACTATTGAAATGTCAATGACTATAATCTTAACTTCTGTTCAATTGATACGCCGGGCGGGTTAATTCACAGTGTAAAAAATCAGATTTGCATACAGAAATGACCCACTTGAAAATCAGGTGATTTCTGAATTCAGGTGGGCCAGAATTAATCTCTGCGCTTTTCTCTTCTACTCTATTTATTTTCGATAAAACACTTCAATTATTCAATTAATATTTCAACTATTCAATTAATACTTCAACTATTCAATTAATACTTCAACTAAATATATCAACTATTCAACTGTCATGCGTCCACTTCTACGGATACCCCAACAATGGAATGTCCCAAATCAGGTATATTATCTTTGTGTAGGTATCTAAAAAATAGGCACTACACTAATTCAAAATGTCCTTGACAAGGGGGACAGTTTAAACAATGCTTCAAATACTCAGCATCATTCAAGTGTATAAAACACGTGTCTCCCTTGTCTATTCTTTTTTAACAAGCCCTTTTTTATAAGTCTGTTTATCGCAACTACTGCACCTTGTATTGTAGAAATCGAATCGCTTATATCTACTACCTGCTGCGTTGTTATTATATTATTTGCTTTAACAAATTGATAGATCATTTGATCTGTCTGATTCAATTCGACAGTTGTAATTGGTATGTCATCTAATTCCAACTGTCTTGGATGTCCTTCATATGAATCATTAATATAATACGTTGTCCAACGTCCGCGATTTTCTGCTATCAGCATCTCTCTTTCCACTAAATCAGCTAACATTCTTCCAACCTCTATTGAAGGCAACCCTAAAACCGATTGCATTCTGGTATTAGATACTTTTTCTTCCAGATAAGCTGTTGATAAAATAATTTGTTCTTCCGCCGGTAACGCTTGATATTCTTGCCCAAAAACATCCTATAAATATTTAGTACATTCTATTGGCATTAACGAAACCATCCATAATCTCAACTCTACCTGATGTAATTCTTGATCATCATATAAATCTGGTTTTCTCCAGTTTTCTTCTCCCCCATATTCCAAATACTAAACTCTATTTTTCCCTAACTTAGAAAACGCCACTTGTATATGGTTATACTCTTCCCATTTTACATTGTTCAAAATATTCTGTCTTTCTGTATATTGTTGAACCGGTGTACGAATTGAAAAATATGTATCAAATTTAGCTTTTGTTATATAACGATGCGAAGTTAAATACCTCTTTTGAGGATCAACCCTTTCAACGAACTGATTACATTCTTCTATAATTGCTTTATCATAAGAATCATTGGCTCCTATGGCATTTAGCAAAAATGTCTCCATAGCTCCGTTCTCTTCAAAAGGAATTACCAGTAATAGAATCGAAAAATTTAAAATTGTCCCTGTCCGATTCTTCATCGAACATTCCGTCCAGGAATCATCTCAACTCCAATCCCAAGTTATCTTTCGCATCAATCGCTTCCTCACAACTTAATCTCCGTACATAATTCTTTTCTTCAAAATTATAATCGGAAACATATATAAAAGCCGTTAAAATACAATCTGTCTCTGATCCGCAAACTCTCTATTCTGGAGCATCGAATCCATGTATCTGTGTCCTCTGAATTATCACTTGTGGACAGCAATTCTAACACACTGGTCTTTCCACTATTATTGTCGCCCATAAGAATATTAATCGCATTCAGGCTCTCCAATGTCAAATTATGAATTCCTTTGTAGGCATGTACTGTAAATTCCTGCAGATGTTTTTTCACGCAAACTCACCTCTTTATTTACATCATTGTCGAATATACAATTTTTAATCATCTATGCTACTATTATTTTCTGCTTAAAAATATAGAGGGCGATTACTCACCCCCCTGCTTTTTTCGGTTCTCTCTTAATGGTGGATACTCACCAGATTCTATTACAGATTTTTATCTCTTATAAAAAAGTATACACAAGACACTTTGAAATGACAACTGTTTCAAATATTTTTTATGGAATTTTTATTGTGCCTGACATCTTCTGTATACAATACCTATCTCACTTCACCGTAAGCACCCCAACCGTCCCCTTAAACGAGGCATCCAGCACATACTGTGGTATCTTCTCCGTCAATTGGTCATCATACGCAAAATGCAGATGCGCGCCTATCACAGCAACCACCGGGCTGTCTTCTGCAAATACCATATCCAGAAATTGTTGTGTCACTTCGTCCGGGCTATAGAAGCAATCTGTTCCCCACAAAAGTGCCCGGTCCTGCCATACAGCCTTCGAAGCATCGCTAAGACCATCATTTACTTGCGATTTCAGCGGAACATGCATTGTTAAAATGATTGGTTTATCTTCCGCCCATAATTCTTTTAATCTTTCCAATCCCGCTTCTGATAATTGGCTGGTATTATTATTAATTCCCACAACCAGGAACTCATCAAAATCCTGAACCATTACCTCTTCCATATCCCAGGATTCTTTTTCTTTCTGCTGCACATCCTCGTCTGTGTATGTATCACTATACCAGATTCCCAAATCATGATCTGCACGATTGTACATAACCGGAGCTTTAATCCGTTTTAAATCTGTCATCAGGCAGTTCAAATTAGCTTCTGAGAAGAAATCGATCATATCACCGTTCAAGATTACACCGTCTGGATTTTCCGCATTGATTGCATCTACTATTTCCGGCCACGTTTCCTGCGAAGTTTTTCCGTCAGAATTCGAAAACATAGCAACACGTTGCTCAATTTCTTCACTTTTTTCTGATATATAGTCGCCATCGGGAACTATAATATGTTGATCGTTTACTACGATTAATTTGTATTCCTTCTTTAAATCCGGGATATTTATTTCCTTATTATCCCAGGACACAGATTCCGTTGGTATGATTTCTGCCGATGGTTGTTCCTCTGTATTTGTCGAAATATTACTCCTTGAGGAATTACAGGCACATATACTCACTCCTAATACACAACTTAGAGTTATGGTCACTATTTTACTTTTCCACATATTGTTCCTTTCCATATTTCCTATTAACATTCTCCATTTTTTCTATTCCTGTTGCATTTTTTTCCAAAAGCAGGTCACTGCAACCGAACTCACATAGCTAAGCATAAGCAGTACTCCTAGTGAAAGAATTGCCAAACGCGATGCTACAACTATCCATACCAATATATCTTGAATATTCCCGTGTATAAACCACAAACCCGTTTTTAAGGAAACCATTACCATACATTCTCAGAATGTAAGTATGCGCCAAACGTTGTAAATACATTTCTTCACCATCTGCTCTTTCTGCATCAATCGCATCCACAGTTTCTTATGAAACCTTTCCACCAGAATCCGCAAACATCACAACACATTGTTTTGCCTCCCTATATTTGTACAATTTTACACAATCCAGGAATTCTATTTATTATCACAGTAAATACATAGCTTGATGCAAAAACAATGCAAAATGCAATCAAGCGTTCTACAAATCCCGAATACGTCCAAAACCTCTGTAGCGTAAATATAAAGATACAATGACTCAGATAGATTCCAAATGTATTTTTACCAATGCTAGCAATAAAAGCATCTACCAAATTATTTCTTTTCTGATAATGTAAAAAAAGCGCAAATAATCCAAGCAAAAAAAGCAGCATAAACAACGAGCTATAATTAAATGATGCGCTATATAAAACTCCTGTCTTTTCTGACAAACATACTGCATAGCCTAAAGCACCAATCCACGACAAAGCACCTATTACAATCCATTTTTTTCTTTTTGCGATTAGCTTTCCCTGTATTTCCAAATCATTCCGCCTAGACAAAAATAAAATACATACCACAAATCTCCAATGGAACTAAAGCGCATGATCGCATTGATAATATTGTTTATATCTGTCACATCTCTATATGCTGCAACTATATCACGTACTAAACCGATTGCATTAACTCCCTCCGCAAAAACAAATACAATTCAGAAAAAATATTCAAATATATTTTCATGTTCGGTATATGTATACCAAAGCAATGGAAATATCAAATAAACTCCTAACAAATTTTGCAAAAACCATAAAACACCCGTATATTTACTTCCCACTACCGTAAGAATAATATATTGAAATACACCGTTTGCTGTGATCTTTTCTCCCGATGTTATACACCCCACACAAACAAGTAATATTCCCCACAGCAAAAAACAGCAAATATCCTAAGCATTTTTTTACAATGTTGTTTCAAAGAAAACGTACTCTTTTTCAACAACAACATCCCATTGATTGTTAAAAAATAGGTACACCTTCCGATACAATCCTTGCGGCATATTGTAAAATATGTACTATGTTAGGACTTGTGATAAAATCTGGATCACACAACGGCACATGAAGACTTAGTACCATACATATTCCCAATGCCTTTAAAACATCTAATCCATCTATTCTCTTTTTCTCCATATTCTATTATTGCACTTGGTATATTGTAATCGACTCATCCAGCAGGCTCTTACAAATATACCTTCTCCTTTCTGTCAATCTTTTTAATCGTGGTTATTATGCTATTGTATATTTGTTTTCTATAATCATTCTTTCCAGCACTCCACCCTTCTTCTCAAAAATCTCTTGTTAATCATCATCTTTCTTTGCTATAATAAATAGAATCTATTATTATTTCACGAGGTGTTTTTATGAATTTTCTCATTATAGCTCTTCTTTTTTGTTTACAGCTCGTCCTCTTTTTTTCCTATGGGCTGTTATTCTTCAAATTCATACACAGAGTTCCAACTTCTATTACTTTAACTCTGCTATCCGGATTCTTATTCTATTTTATGTTGTTCGGTATTCTTTCTATCCCTTTGATACTGACTTCACAGAAATTATCCACTCTTACCTATTCGCTTTTAAGTATATCAGGTATTGTGTTCCTTGTCTCTTTATTTTTATGTCGGGAACACTGGAAAGATTTGTTACAAAGCATTCCTTCATCCGTGCGTAGCCATGGTATTATGATAGTGCCTCTATTTATTTTCATCTTTATATTTGAACTTTTTGTCTTTAATCACATTGATGTGTCAGCAGATGCCAGCTATTATGTTGGAAAAGTTTCCACGGATGTTTATACCAATACCATGGGACATTATGATCCCTACACTGGAAATGCTTTAAGCACTCTCGACGGTCGCAGAATCTTCGCTTGTTTTTCTGAATATAATGCTGTAATTTCACAATTCTTTCATATACATCCTTTAAAACAGGCAAAAGTAATCATGCCGCAGATACTTTCTTTATTTACCTGCATTCTTTATTATCAGATTGGATTGCTTCTTTTCAAAGGAAAAAAGAAAAATACCGATTTGTTTTTCTGCCTTATTTTATTGCTTGATTTTTACAGTTACACGATCTATACGGCCGCAACTTTTTTGTTCACCCGAACCTATGAAGGAAAGTCCATTCTAGCCAACATTATTATTCCCGGAATGGTTTATTGCTTTTTGTTATTGTGGTTTAAAAAGGATATTTCTTTTTCGAAGAAACTGTTATTCATAATCTCTTTAAGCAGCTGCTTTTTCTCTTCGTCTTCTATGTTGATCGTTCCCATTGGTTTAAGTGCTGGCCTATTGCCATGGATCATCAAAGAAAAACGCTGGAAAGATATTTTATTCTACCTTCTGTGTATCATACCGAATTTCATCATATGTGTATTATATCTCCTTAACACAAAAGGTATCTTACTTTATTCTATACAATGAAAGGTTTTAAATTATGCAGGGAATTTATTTAAATGACTTGGGATTAAAATTTGTTAAGACTTGTTTTACAAATTACTGGGGGCAAATCTATTTCTTTGGTGTTTTTGTTGTTGCAGTACTCTGGTTCTTTCTTGCTCAAAAACACAGACTTAAATATTTTTCGTTATATACATTCTTTTTATTTCTGACAATATACAACCCTGTTTTAGTCAAGATATTCTTTAAATACTTTAATCAGGATTCCGTATATTATCGATTTTTCTGGTTGCTTCCTGTGAATCTCGTGATTGCCTACCTGATCGTTCATTCTATCAGCTGTATATCTAACTGCGTCAAAAGAGCAATCACCTTATGTGTGATTATTTGCATGATCGTATTACTTGGCAGTCCTATTAAGTACTTTTCTTCTTTATTAAATGTACCAGACAACTTATATAAAGTTTCTGATGATCTTCTGGAAGTCAGCGAATATATTCATCAGGATACTGATACACCTAATCCACGTGTGGCTGTTTCGGCTGATCTTTTGATGACGATTCGACAGTATGATCCTACCATTACTCTGACAACCGTTCGCGACTATGCACTTTGCTGGCAAGGGCTTCCTGATTTTCAATATTTACTTGCAAATAGTTACTATTCATCAGAGAAATCTATTATGGATGTTATTTATGGAGGCGATTACAGTAATCCCGAAGCATTCTCAACTTCAATAGCTGAAACTGCTACGCAGTATCTGGTCTTTTCTAAAACAGTGGATATTCAGCCATTCTTACAATCAATGAATTACCAGTATATTGCAGAGACAGCGAATTATATTATTTATCGTTCGCCTTCTGTATAATTCAAATCATAGATATTCATATTTGTAAGCACAAAAATGTTTTGTATATTGTCGTAAGTGCTTTATATCCTATCACAGGATAGAGCACTTACGGAATACAGCAATCTAATTCTGAATACCCACATAAAATTATTTAACATCATCTTGTTTCTTTTCTGTTTGTAATGCGGTAGTTGTTCCTTCTGCTACACCTTCTGTACTCTCAGGTATAAACAGAATTTTTATTGTTGCAAACATAATCCGCAAATCTTCAAAAATACTCGGAGTTGCAATATAGGTAAGATCCATTTGTAATTTATCATATGGTGTAGTATTGTATTTTCCATACACCTGTGCATACCCTGTTAATCCGGCTTTCGCCTGAAGACGCAAACGGAATTCCGGCATTTCTTTCTCATATTCGGCTGCTATTTGTGGCCGCTCCGGTCTTGGTCCCACGATGCTCATGTCTCCCTTTAAAATATTGAGTAGCTGCGGGAGTTCGTCAATTCTTACCTTCCGTATAAATCGTCCAATCGGTGTAATACGATCATCGTGTTCCCCCGTAGACAACCGAGCCACACCATCTTTTTCAGCATCTACACGCATAGAACGAAATTTCATCACACCGAATTCTTTTGCATTTTTCGTTAGTCGAGTCTGCTTATAAAAAACAGGACCACCATCTGTCACTTTAATCGCAATAGCAACAATAATCATAATCGGTGAAAGAATAATTAACGCGATTCCCGATGCTACGATGTCAAAACCTCTCTTAATAAACAAATAAAATGGTGACGGATGGTAACGTTCCAGTCGAAGAATCGGAAGATGAAACATATGCATTTTTTTTGCACCACTCATAATCACATCTCCGATTCGTGGAATAACATATATGGAAATATCATGTTCAATACAGTATTTCAAGATAATATTTCTATCATGACTATGAATACCACTCAGAAATACCGTTTCTACTTCAGCTAAAACAGAAAGATTATTCAGACACTCATCAACAAACAAGGTTTTCTGAACAGAGAATTTTTTTTCAAATCCATATTCCTGAATTAGTTCTTCCATTCCTTCTCGCATATCATAAACAATCATCGTACTCATGGCTGGATAGTGAGAAAAATACCATTTATGAGCCGCATAAGACCAAATAGCAGACATTAGTATCTGCCCTACAAAGGCACATAAAATAGGTAACACATTAGGAATATGTTTGGTAAGTAACAGTGTTATAACATACATAATAAAATCTGTTATAATTGCTGCAAGAGCCTGACTGTACACCATCTCAGAAATACGATTCATAGAGACCAGAAATCCCTCATATATTTTTCCAAATGTTATATAAATCAGGCAAAACAAGCCGATCACTACCCAGTTACCCTTATTGTAAAATGGTTCTGCTGTACGGCTTGCATAATAATTTAACCAACACATACCAAATGGAATCGTCAAAAGTAACGCATCTAATAATTTTACAATTTGCATGGCTAAATCATGCTTAAATCTTTTCATAGGGTACTCCTTTGCCGTTTACTTATTCCTTTTTGTATTTTATCCACTATTCTTTCAAAAACAATAGAATATATCATCAAAAAAATCAGATAAATAACCGTTGCATGTCTTTCTAAAATAATATTCTTTTCCGTTATTTGATGTACTATATTTATAATTAACGCCTGCGATACATATATTGCTAATGAAAGTTTCTCACATTTTTGAAATATTGCATGATCAAACAATACATTCTGAATCCCCTTGGAACACATTGCGCAGATTATGATTATGATAAATCCAATAATACACTGATATGTCATATTATTCATCGCATAGTACCATACCGCATAAACAAATAACAATGATATCCATACAGAATTCACTGTTTCCAACTTTCTTGCACATTTATTAATTATCTCATATAACGCAATTCCTATAGAAATCCCCGTGAACGCTTTCAACAGCGGTGCCGATATAAATCCTGCAATTAATTTCCATGATTCCACTTCATGTGTTCCAAAAACATTCGCGAAATACGACGCACCTGCTATTGCTATTAACGGACAAATTACATTCTTTGTCAGTTTTTCATCGTAGCAAAGCAATGCAAAAAGAATATGCGAAGCCACTATCAATGTACACATCTGCCACAGTGGATAATTAATTCCCCCATCATATACGCCAATATTTTGTACCAGTATGCTTTCAGGCAGGATGGTTGTTGCAATGTTTAAGATTTTTTCTTTCAGACTACCATTTATTATAGCAAATATAATTTCATACAGTATCATCATCAGAAGAGCACTTACGTAATATGGATATATACGTATCAGTCTTCCCTGCGTGTATTTTAAGCTGTCTTCATGATACTTTCCCGATTCATAACTTCTCACCAGAAAATAGCCCGAAATAATAAAGAAACAAATAACTACCATTCCCGATGAAACAACCTGCACTCCAAAATGCCCTAAAGCTATAAATATAGCCAATACTATTTTTATAAAATCAATACAATAATTACGTTTCATCTCTTCTAATTTTCTTTTTTCAAATTGTTCACACACGGTCGTCCAATAGAATCATATATTACTTTCATTCCATTGAAAGCTTCCATATCATAACAATTCCGTCCATCTAATATAATCGGTGTCTTCATATATTTCTCAAAACTTCTGGTATCTAACTTCTTTACTTCTTCCCATTCAGTAAATATAAAGCACAACTCTGTATCCCTCAACGTATCTTCTATCGTTTCACAGTACTGAATATCACCTGATATTTGTCTTTTGAAATTTTCTTTTCCAACCGGATCCCATGCTTTCACTATTGCGCCCTCATCCAGAAGCCATGGTACATTTTCTAACGAAGGAGCTTCACGCAAATCATCCGTACCTGGTTTAAATGTCAATCCTAATACCGCCACTTTAAGATCTGTAAAGTTTTCATAATATTTTTTAGCCTTTTTAATCAATCTCAACTTTTGTCGTTCATTTACTTCTATGGCTGCTTTGATTGTTTTTAATTCCTGATCATTAAAATTAGCTAACCAACTTAACGCCTTTGTATCCTTAGGGAAGCATGAACCTCCATATCCAATACCGGCATTTAGAAATCGATTTCCTATACGTTTATCAAATCCCATGCCTTTTGTTACATCCTGTATATCCGCTCCTACGCTTTCACATAAATTTGCAATTTCATTAACATATGATATTTTCAATGCCAGAAAATCATTCGATGCATACTTCACCATTTCCGCACTTCTGCGATTTGTGCAAAGCTTTGGCGCATCAAATTTCTCATATACTTTAAGCATAATTTCTTTGACATTTTCTTCTTCTGCTCCAATTACAATCCTGGAAGGATGAAGTGTATCCTGTACTGCAGTCCCCTGAGATAAAAACTCAGGGTTAGATGCTACATGAACCTCTGCTCCTTCAGCCATATGTTCTCTTATATATGCCTCAATTCGATCATTTGTACCAATTGGTACTGTAGATTTCAAAACCACAATACATTTTTCTGATACAGATTCTGCAATCTGTTCCGCAACTGCATAGACATATTTTAAATTTGCAGACCCGTCTTTCTTTTCAGGGGTTCCTACTCCAATAAAGATAACTTCTGCATCGCCATAAGCCATTTTATAATCCGTTGTATATGTAATATTGTTTCTATACTCATGCATGAGTTCTGGCAACCCCGGTTCATATATAGGCGATTCTCCCCTTTGCATTTTAGCTATTTTCTTATCGTCCACATCAACACACACAACTGTATGTCCTTTACTTGCAAGGCATACTCCCGTAACTAACCCTACATATCCTGTTCCAGCTACCGCTATTTTCATATCACTCAATCCCTCTCTATATACTTTCGCAATTTCATAATAATTTCATTGTCACGATTTTCATCAAATTTTCTTGCAAACATATGTGGTGCCTGAATCAATTCTTCAAAGTCATCCATCTGAAACACATATGGTGTTCCTCTCTTCCAATCAATTTTTCTCAAACATGCATAATGATTATTATCATAATTCTGATCAAAAAGTTTTTCCTTATAAGGTGAATTTACACATATAGTCTGTAAAAACATTTCTTCCCCTGATCTCGAAAAACTAAAATATTTTTTTATGAACTCCTTTTGTTCACATACATACTGTGCAAAATCGCTTGTAATACTAAACCAGTTTGTTCCTTTTTGGACTTCAAAATCTGTTTTTTTCAATCTGTCGATTTTTAATAATTTTTGCAGCTTTATACTTACTTTATCTAAATAAAACCAAATATTCTGATTTCTTCCACACTTTTCCTGAAAGAAATAATAATATCTTATTCTGTTTTTATATTCTTCCGATACTTTTTCTGAATTGAATTGAATAAATTCTTTTCCCGCATTCTTTTCGAAAAAATCATGTATCTGTTTCTGCGATTTAACCGGTAAGTCAGCACCCGAAAGTAAATGCAGATAACTATATTCTTTTTTCAGCGCATTCTCCATTAAACTTAATTCACACTCAATCATACTATAACCAGCCCACTGGACATCCATTGAATTCACAAAATAAATATTTGATTTATTTATGCATTTTCTCAACTGGTCTTCTGTAATATCCTTTGATTTTTTATCTATGTGAACATATATATCATTATTTCTGTTATCGAGCAAAGATAATAATACTTCTACTTGTTTTTCATGGTTATGTACCATTAACAAATATGCATGTTTTTTCATTTTTCTGCGCGTAACTCCTTTTCATATACATAGGTTACTATTCCTGCAAAAACCCAAAAAATAATATTTAAATAAGATGTATTATATAACCATCTTGCTTCCAGCAATTCATTCGCCATAAGCGTAAATAATAAAATTATAAGTATCGAATATTTATTTTTCTCCTTCGTAAATAGATATCTGAATCCATCAATAATTATCATTAATAAAAATATCAAAAATACTCCTACTCCAATAATTCCGGAGGATACAAGAATAGTTATATAAGAATTATGAAATCCTCCTTTTTTGACATTTGCGTATCTCTCTTTACTTAAATATGCTTTGGCCTGTGTGATTACATTTTCGCTTCCGATGCCAAACAGCAAATTATCTTTCACTATTTGCAAACCTGCTTTCCAAATTTCAACACGCCCATTCGACACATCCTGTTCTTCCAGAAATTCTTCGTCAATCCTATCTAAAGATACTTCTTTATCTATCCCTATCTTTTCGGAAAGCTGTGGAAAAGCCGTTTCCATAACCATCGTAACCGTCTGTGGGACTTTTATCAACACTTTTTTCGATACCATTGGCGTACACACAAGGCAGATTAAAATCCCTATCGAAATAACTATACTTTGCCCTTTTTTCTTTTTTCCCTTTTCATTTTTCGATATTGGGAGAATATACAAAAATACAAGAGACATTGCCGAAAAACATATAAACAGCAACCAGCCGCCTCTTCCCTGCGTTAAAATAATATAAATAATTTGAATAACAATATTTGAAATCAATGTTTTTTTATATTTGTTCTGTTCCAACAACGCAAGCGAACATGCAATTGAAATCAAACTTACCGTTGCTGCTGTATTTGCATTATACATTCCCCACAGTCTATTATCACTAATACCATAGTAAATCACTTCTCCGCCAGATTTGTATGCTCCTTTAACGTTAAAGCAATACATAACCAATGCGATAATTCCAAAAATCATCGGCAATATAACATTCAGATAAAGTATCTTCTGCGTAAGTTTTTGTGTTTGTTCCTCATTTAAATCATTCCATCTTAATGTATTAAAAAAAACTAATGTAAAAATACAAACATACGCTAACGTAACAATTCCATACATAAACCTTTCTTTATCGCTGATCAGTACCGTAATTCCGTTAGACACACAAAAAGCAAATAATAAAATAGAATATTTATTTTTTAAAACATATCGTTTCTTAACACTTCCATAGCATAACAGAAAAATTCCCCAAATCAATATTACTTTTCTAAAAGGACTTAACCCATTATAAAAAAAACGGCACAATGAAAAATACGAAATAATCAGCATGAAAAACATCGCATACCACGGATTAATAACTATGTTTTTTACCTTTTCATATACTTGCCTCATGATAGTATTCTCCTTACTTTATCAAACGGTATTATTTCAATAAGACTGATATATAATTTCTTATTCTTTCTTTTTAAGTAAAACATAGCCACTACTATATAAACACATGCTCCACTTAGTATTTCTAAACACATTTTCAGAAAAATCTGTGATAGAGGTAACTTTCTCCCCGTATGTAGTAGGGTAATGATGAAATGTATTCGTTTTTTGGTCAAATGAGTTGATACCTCCTCCGTCTGTTCCAATCCAAAGCAATGTATCCTTATCTTCAAAGAT
>ENA-ORUN01002638-ORUN01002638.1-human-gut-metagenome-genome-assembly--contig:-NODE-2638-length-14007-cov-2.485952_pt1 | contig 14007 bp, 10 predicted proteins | sample MGYA00242080_ERZ509209 | MGnify/ENA primary metagenome ERZ509209 (study PRJEB26280, sample SAMEA2338786) | human gut metagenome | biome: human gut; feature: human-associated habitat; material: faeces... | reverse complement strand
GCGCAGGCGCGCTCACCACAACGGGCTCGGGCTCAGCGTCGGCAGGCACATCGGCAACGCCAGCCGCGCGCAGCTCTTCCAAGCTCTCAAGCGTACCCTCGATATCCTCGTGTGTCTCTTCAAATTCGGCCGCAACGCCCAGGAATTCCTGGATGTTCTCGGCGCGGCTCTCGGACTCCATGGTGCCCTCGGCGCGGAATGCCTGCAGCAGGCCCGTCTTGTCGACAATCATCTCGACGACGTCCTTGAGCTCGCCATCCATGCGACGGCCCTCGCGCACCAGCGACACAAAGCTCGACAGGCCATTGCGCACCTTGGCGCTAAACATGCCGGTTTCGGCGCACGCGATCTCACAAGCCTGGAAGAACGAGCAACGGTTGTCGCGCGCCAGCTGCTCGATCTTTTGGATCGAGGTTGAGCCGATGCCGCGGCGCGGTGTGTTAATGATGCGCTTGACGCTCATCTCGTCGGCCGGGTTCACGATCATCTTGAGGTAAGCCATGACGTCGCGGATCTCGGCACGGTCGAAGAATCGCGTGCCTCCCACGATCTTGTAGGGCACGCCCGCGCGCAGGAACATATCTTCGAGGATACGCGACTGGGCGTTGGTGCGATAGAACACGGCGATATCGTCGTAGCTCATGCCCTTGGAGTGCAGCTTCTCGATCTCGCCGGCAATCCAGCGGCCCTCGTCGCGCTCGTCGCTCGCTTGGAAGGCCTGGATCTTCTCGCCATCGCCCTCGGCCGTAAACAGGCGCTTGTCCTTGCGCTGCGAGTTGTGACGCACCACGGCGTTGGCGGCACTCAGGATATGACCAGTAGAGCGGTAGTTCTGCTCCAGCTTAACGGTCTTGCAGTCTTTAAAGTCCTTCTCAAAGTCCAGGATATTGGTGATGTCGGCACCACGCCAGCTATAAATGGACTGGTCGTCGTCGCCCACGACCATGAGGTTTTGGTACTTGGCGGCCAGCAGGTTGGCGATCTCGTACTGGACGTGGTTGGTGTCCTGATACTCGTCGACGCTAATGTAGCGGAAGCGCTCTTGGTACTTATCGAGCACCTCGGGGCGGGTGCGCAGCAGCTCGAGCGTGCGCACGAGCAGGTCATCAAAGTCCATCGCATTGGCAGCGCGTAGGCGGCGCTCCAGCTCCAAGTAGACCTGCGCGGCCTTTTTGTCGTTGGGGCTATCGGCACTCTTGAGCATGTCCTCGGGGCCGATCATGGCGTTTTTGGCCGAGCTGATCTTGCTGCGGATCATGTTGATGGGGAACTGCTTTTGCTCGATGCCGAGCGCCTGCATAATGTCACGCACCATGCGCTTTGAGTCATCGTCGTCGTAGATGGTGAACTGACCGGTGTAGCCCAGCAGGTCGGCGTCCTCGCGCAGCATGCGCACACACATGGCATGGAAGGTGCACACCCACATGCCGCGGGTACCGCTGGGAATGAGCGCCGCCAAACGCTCGCGCATCTCGGCCGCGGCCTTGTTGGTAAACGTAATGGCAAGAACCTGCCAAGGCTTAACGCCCAGGTCGCCGAGCATATGTGCGATGCGGAAGGTCAGGACGCGGGTCTTGCCCGAGCCGGCGCCGGCGAGCACCAGCAACGGGCCCTCGGTGGTCAGAACCGCCTCGCGCTGGGCGGGATTAAGGCTGTCGATGTCGACGAGCGGCTTGGCGGGTTTGGGTGCCGGCGCAGGAGCGTCGTAGATGTCGAGCGGGACGAGCTCGGGCTCCGGCGCTGCAGGGGCGGTGTATGCATCGAGCGGCACGGGTTCCGGCGCGGGCGGCACGGGTACCGTGGCGTTCTTTTCCCAGGGCAAGGGCTGGGTCATGGGCGACTCCTCATCTGACGGACGGCGCGCCTGCGGGCGGCGCCATAGTTTGAGCCGTACCAGTATACCGAGCCGCGCGGACACCGACGCAAATCACACCACGACTCCGCGCGCCACCGTCAGGCCCGCCCCAGCGGATTTGGCGCAATGGGGTCAGGTTAGTCTGCACCATGTTGCTGCAAAGTAACCTGACCCCAATGCACCAACCAGGGAGCCACCGATATCATGGCAGCAGCAGCGAGCGGCGGCCAGGGCGAACAAATTGGCATGAAAAGAGGGCGGCATAGACCTTTTGGTCATGCCGCCCTCTTTGAATGACAAGTTGTCGTTCTGGCCGCCGCGCAGCGTCAACCAAGTTACAGGCCGAGCATAGGCTCCAGAACGAAGAAGTATGCGAGCACTACGATGCCCAGAATGATGCGGTAAACACCGAAGCACTTAAAGTCGTGACGGCGGACGAAGCCCATGAGCCACTTGATGGCGATGAGCGAAACCACAAAGGCCACAACGCAGCCCACGCCCAGGATAGCGACCTCGTTGGCGCCGAACGTGCCGCCCTTGATGAAATACTTGACCAGCTTGAGCGCGCTCGCGCCAAACATGACAGGGATGGCCAGGAAGAACGTAAACTTGGACGCCACCGAACGCGTGCAGCCCAAAAGTAGGCCACCGATGATGGTGGAGCCGGAACGCGACGTGCCCGGAATCAGCGAAAGCACCTGGAAGCAGCCGATACCCAGCGCAGTCTTCCAGCTCAGGTCCTCGAGCGTGGTGATGGAACCAAAGTCCAGATCCTCGTCATCGTCCTCATCCTCAGCGGTAGCCGCGGCGGGCGCCGCAAAGTGCGCACCGGCAGGGCGTCCACCCGACACCACAGCACGCGAACCAAACGAACCGGCAAAAGCGGCCTGGTCGCGCTTGTTCGCGCGCCAGTTCTCGATCACGATAAACAACACGCCGTACACAATGAGCGCCAGCGCCACGACGGGAGCATTATAGAAATGCTCCTCCATCCAGTCGTTGAGCGGCAGGCCGATCGCCGCCGCAGGAATGCAGCCGAGCACGATCTTGCCCCACAGCACCCACGTGTCGCGACGGCCCTCCTTGCCCTTGCTGGGCGAGAACGGGTTGAGCTCATGGAAGAACAGCACACAGACGGCCAGAATGGCGCCGAGCTGAATCACGACCAGGAACATATTCCAGAACGTCTCGCTCACGTTCATCTTGACGAACTCGTCCACCAAGATCATGTGACCGGTCGACGAAACAGGCAGCCATTCGGTGATGCCCTCGACCAGGCCCATGAAGGCAGATTTTAGAAGCTCGATAATATCCAAAGGGACCTCCTCGTTAGACACCCGCCGATATTGTTCTGCGGACGGTGCGGGCGATGTCCCATTATCAACCGTTCGGGCGCGTCTACGCCTACCCTTACCAAAAAACTCGCCCGTTCACAGAATTGCGAGCGGTCAAACCCAAATCCTTGGGTATAACTGCAACAAGATAAAGTGTCCGGCGGCCAACGCGCCCGCGCCCGCCCGATGCACGAGCCCCGCGCCCGTGCGATAGACCAAGGAGGAAACCATGAACGAGGGCTACACCAAGGTATTTGTTTCACTCGACGGTACTGAGCAGCAGGATTTTGTGCTCGCACGCGCCATCAAGGTCGCCGCGAACAACGGCGCCAAGCTAATCATCGGCCACGTTATCGATTCCACGGCGCTCGAGAGCGCCGGTTCCTATCCGGTCGATCTGGTCAACGGCCTAGAGGAGGCATTTAAGAACTCCATCGCCAAGCAGCTCGAAGAGGCCAAGGCCAATCCCGACATTCCCGAGGTCGAGGTCATGATTCGCGCCGGCCGTATTCGCGAGACGCTCAAGGACGAGATGCTCGACGTGGTTAAGCCCGACCTGGTGCTCTGCGGCGCCCGCGGCCTGTCCTCGATCAAGTATGCGCTGCTGGGTTCGATTTCGACGTTCCTGCTACGCAACACCGACTGCGACATCTTGGTCGTGAAGTAGCGTTGCTCCCACCGGCCGCGGGGCCTGCGGGGTTTCCACGGGCACGTCCTCGCCGCTTTGCGGCTGCGGGATGTGCCCTTAGGAAACCCCTCCCGGCCCCGCGGCCTTCGCAGCCTTACTTCAGCGAGTTGTCTGATAGAAAAATGGCGTGCCGCCCCGTTTGGGGCGGCACGTTTTGTTTGGGCGGGCGTCTGCCGCGTACGTTACTCGAAATATTGGAACTTGTTCGTTGAAAAAGCGAATGTTACGACGAAGCCTTCGCCGGGCTCGGATGCCGCGGTGACGTCGATGCCCATCTTGGAGCACAGGCGCGCCACCAGATAGAGACCGATGCCCGTTGCGCGCTTGGTGGTGCGGCCGTTGTCGCCGGTAAAGCCCTTCTCGAACACGCGCGGCAGGTCGGCCGCGCTCACGCCGAAGCCGTTGTCCGCGACGGTGAGCTCGATGCGTTCGCTCGCCAGGCCCTCGTCCAGCAACGCGCCCGAAAACACGATCTTCGCGCCGTCCTCGCGCGCATATTTAATACTGTTCTGAATAAGCTGGCCCAGAATAAACTCGAGCCACTTCTCGTCGGTAAAGACCTCGAAGTCGAGGTTCTCGCACACCGGGGCCACGTGCGCCGCGATGAGCTCACGCGCGTTGGCCTTAATCGCGCCCGTCACCAAGGTCTTGAGATCCCAACGGCGAATCAGGTAGTCGCGCTCCACGACTTCCGAGCGCGCGTAGTACAGCGCCTGGTCGATATAGCGCTCCACGCGAGCCAGCTCACGGCCCAGATCATCCACGCGCGACAGGTCGTCTTCGCTGCTGTCCAGGTTTTCCAAAATCAGGTGAGCCGCCGCCAGGGGCAGCTTGGCCTCGTGGACCCAGCTCTCGATATAGTCGCGATAGTCATCGGTCTGACGCCGGCCTTCGGCAACCTCGTCGCAAGCGGCTTTGCCCACCCGGCGCAAGACCTCGTACTCGAGCTCGCCCTCGGCATAGGTCGGGCATTGCACCATCTCCTGCACCCATGCGGGACTCTCGAGCTCCTCTGCCGCGCGCTCCAACTGACGCAGAAAACGGCGACGGCGAGCGTACTCGATCACGATGCCGAGCATACCAAAGATAAAGGACACGCCAACCGCCACGACCACGATAGAAACGGGTGCACCGGCGACCGTCAGCACAAAGCAGCTCAGCAGCACGCCGCACGTCCACACGGCGACGGGAAGCAGTGCATCTTTAAAGAACTTGCCAAACGACATGGACAGCCCCTAGACCGAATAGCCTTGGCCGCGATGCGTCGTCAAATACCACTTGATGCCGATTTTTTCGAGCGTGGCGCGCAGGCGGTTGATGTTGACGGTGAGCGTATTGTCGTCCACGAAGGCATCGGAGTCCCACAGGTCCTGCATGATGGCCGAGCGCGAAACGATCTTGCCCGCGCGACCCAAGAGCAGCGAGAGGATACGCAGCTCGTTTTTGGTGAGCTCGGTGCTAGCGCCCGTTTGCGTGTTGGTGACCATGGAGCGTGCGAGGTCGAGCTCCAGTCCCTTGTGGACGAGCGTGCTGCGCTCGCCCGCCGCCGCGGTGCGACGCAGCAAGGCATTGATGCGCGCCACGAGCACACGGGCGCTGTAGGGCTTGGGAACAAAGTCGTCCGCGCCGAGCGTCATGGCCATGACCTCGTCAATCTCGGTCGTGCGCGACGTGAGGACGATGATGGGAACCTCGGATTCGCGGCGAACCTCATGGCAGATATGCTGGCCGTCCTTGACGGGAAGCGTGAGGTCGAGCAGCACCAGGTCGGGCGCGGCAGCGAGAATATCGCGCGAGACATGCTCAAACGATTCGCAGGCCTCGATTTCAAACCCGGCGCGGGCAAGAATGTCGACAAGCTCACGACGAATGGGCCCGTCGTCCTCAACGACATAGATCAGCGCCATGTGTCCTCCCATTTCGCGTAACTTGCACCTTCCACACCATTATGCCCACGGCGTCGCGGCGATACGACCCCGTGGGCACCTAATATGACAAAAGTGTTCGGTAGCCTTGAGAGAAAATAGGGGCCGACCGGTCCTAAACCGATCGGCCCCATCACTTCGACCTCGAGTCTCTACTCGAGCGTACGCATGTACGCAGAGATGGCATCCAGGCCCTTCTGCAGGTCGTCGGTGTTATCGGAATATGCATAGCCGATGCGCATGCTCTTGGGCTCCTCGAAGCAATCGCCCGGGGTGACGAGCGCGCCGGACTTCTTAATCATGTCGATGCAGAACGTCCTGGAGTCGATGTCGTAGTCGTAATACACGAGCGCGGTGGTACCCGCCTCGGGCTTGACAAACGACAGGTGCGGCTCGCTCTCGACCCACTTCTCCAGAACAGCAAGGTTCTGACGGACGATGCGACGGCTGCGCTCAAGGATCACGGAAGCGTTGCCCAGAATCAGCTCCGCCACCGACTCGCTGAATATGCCGGCGGAAATCAGGTTGTAGTCGCGATGCGAGAGCAGCGCGCGACGAAGTTCCGGGCTCTTGGTGACCGCCCAGCCCAGACGCAGGCCAGCGAACGACCAGACCTTGGACATGGATGCGGTGACGACGGCCTTGTCGTACAGGTCGATCACGGACTCGCAGTATTCATCCGTCTGAGTAAGCAGACGGTAGACCTCGTCACAGAGCACCCACGCGTCGTGTTTGCGCGCGACCTCGACAATCGCCTTGAGCGTATCGGTGTCGAGCAGGGCGCCCGTGGGGTTGTCCGGGTTATTGATGCAGATGAGCTTGGTATCGTCGGTCACCAGGGCATCGAGCGCGTCGACGTCGACGTGGTAGCCGTTCTTGCGATCGAGCTGAAGAATATCGACCTTCGCGCCGCACATCTCGGGAATCGAGTAAAGCTGCTGGTAGGTGGGCTTGACGGAGACTACACGATCGCCCGGTTCGACAAGCGTGGAAATAACCAGGGAGTTGGCACCGGTCGCGCCGTGCGTGGGCACGATATGCCCGGGCTCAACCGTCTTATAGAGACGCGCGACCCCCTCGAGGAAGCCGGGCTGTCCCTCGATGTCTCCGTAGGTGAATCGGCGCGAGCACAGGCTATCGAGCCACGCCTTCTTGTCGGTGTTCGTAAGCTCGAACAGCTGGTCAAGCGTGAGGGAGTAGACGCACGTCTCTGCAACGTTGTGGGTGCACTTGGTCTCCCACTCGTTCATCCACTGCTCGACAGCGAAATCCTTGATCTGCATTGTCGTTTCCTTTCCTTGACTTTCTTACAGTTCCACCACGGTGCCCAGCCCCGCCTCAATGGCGCGGTCGTAGGCGATTTTCGATGCCGAAAGGTCCTGAACGGCGATGCCCGACGTATCGAACACTGTCACCTGTTCGTCATCCGAACGCCCCGTAGCCGTACCGGCGATGACTTCGCCGAGCTCCGCTTTGATGTCCTCGGGCGTGATGGCACCCTCGGCAGCCGGAATCTCCAGCTCGCCGGACTCGACCGATTGCTCGCGGTCGTCGACGTAAACAGCGGCACGGGCGACAAGCGCCGAGGCGAGCTCCTGCTTGCCGGGCATGTCGGCACCGACGCAGGAGATATGCGTACCAGGACGCACCCATGAATCGGGAATGATGGGCTTGGTCGCCGGCGTGATCGTCACGATGATGTCGGCCTCTGCCGCAGCACCTTGGCCGTCGGCCGTCGCCTCGATGGAATAGGTGGATGCCTCGCGAGCATGCTCGCAGGCGCCCAAGATATGGGCGACCTCGTCTCGCATGCGCTCGACGCGGGCCTCGGGCGCGGCATCGGAAACTGGCTCCCACACCTTGACCTCGCTCACTTTGGGACAGGCGGCGAGCACGCCCGCCACCATATAGGTGCTCATATGGCCGGCACCCGCAACAAGCAGTTTGGACGCATCCGCCCGAGCCAGCCACTTGGCACCGAGCGCAGCGGCGGCACCGGTGCGAAGTCCAGTGACGGCGGAGGCATTGAGCAGCGCCAACGGCTCTCCCGTCGCGCTGTCGCACAGCAGCGTGGTGCCAAAGATCTCGGGCAGCCCCTTTTTGGAATTCTGAGAGAACCAAGCAGTGAGCTTGAGACCGAAGAGGCCGCTTCCCGCCAACTCGCCCGAGCGGATATCCATATCGGCCACACCGGGTTCAAACTGCTCATATATCATCGGCCACGCAACACCCTTGCCCGTTGCCTTCTGGCGATATGCCTCCTCCACGGCAGCGATTGCATCCTCAATCGTCAGCACCTTGGAAACTTCCTCGGCCGAAAGCACCACCATCTGCCCCATCATCGCTCCTCTCAGCGAAAGCTTTACGTTGCCTCACTGTACGGTTTAGTAACGATGCCGCCAAGGATCATTTCTTGTTGGAATCTACAACGATTCTCAATCTGATTTTTCGTTCTATCAGCAGGTATTTGAACTATTTCCCGCATCAACGGCATACGGATGTGCGATTATCCTATTTATACCTGTACTTATTGTAGTGATTTACAAGGTGATGTTGATGCTATACACCATCTCGGACTTCTCACGGGAATATGAGGGGTCGGTCCGTCTAATCGCCGGCAGCGATGGCGTCTCGCGTGCCGTCTCTGGCGTCGGGATTCTCGATTATGAACTCATGCCCGGCCTCAAGAACAAGTACCAGCGCGTCAACTTCAGCCCAGACGAGATCGTCCTCAGCACCTTCCTCTATGCGAAGGACGACCCATACCTCATCACTGAAGCCGTGAAATACCTCGTCGCCAAGGGGACGAGCGGTCTTATCATCAAAAATGTCCTGCACATTCCGATTCCCGACCAAGCCATCCGCTACGCCAACGCGCGGCACTACCCGGTCTTTCTCACGACCGACGACTCACTGTTCTTTGACAGCGTCATCTATGAGGTCAAACGGCATATCGAGCAGCTCGCGTCCATCGACTTCGCACAGCGCGAGATCGATGCCCTGAGGACAGACGTATCGCCTGAGTCCATCTGCCGACGCATCCGAGGCCTCAACCCGTCATTTCTGGACGAAGCGGTCGCCCTGTTCGCATCGTTTGCAGAGCCCCTCGACCCACGTACGTTTTTGCAAATCGAACGTCTCTGTGCAAAATCGACCCTCGCCGGATGCCACAACATGCTGGCACCCTATGACGGAGGTTTGTTATTCGTAGCGACAAGCGACTCGGAGCAGACGCTCGATGTGGAGCGAATCGTGCAGGCGCTCACGGAGCTCATCGAGGCTAGCGGTATCGATGGCGGAGCGGAAGGGCTCGGCATCAGCGATATTCTGTTTGGAGACGAGGCGGTGGCGCAGGCAATCTCGCAGGCGATTTACGCACAGCGTCTGTCTTGTCAACGAGCCGATGGTCCCGTCCGCTATACGCAGCTCGGCATCCTGAGAACCGTGATGCCTTTTGCGGAAACCCCGGAGATGCGATCGTTCTCGGAGGCGATTCTCTCGCCGATACGCGAGCACGACAGCGAGCATGGCAGTGAGCTGGAATCCACGCTCGCCGCATTCATCGAGAACGACCGACGTATCGAGCGAACCGCCAAGCAGACTGGCCAGCACCCGAACACGATTCGATATCGCCTCGATAAGGTGACAGCCCTCACCGGACTGAGTTACAAATGCGCCCCGGAGATGGAGCAGCTGTCGCTCGCCTACGCCATCGAACGCGCTCGCTCGCTTCAGTAAGCCAACCCCGCCTTGAGGTTAGGAGCGGCGGGCACGGAGCTTTTCGTAGCCGTCGGCAAAGAAGGCGACCGTGGCGGCGTCGGCCTCCGCAGCGTCCGTCTCGGTTGCGGGAACCACGCCGTGCTCGTCGCTCACCAGGAACAGCGCGCCCTTGAGCTGCGCGGGAATGTCTACGCGCGTGACCGGGATGCCCTTGATCTGGGCCAGTTGCTCAATGAGCGTCGCCGTGCCGCACAGGCACTCGTCCGCCGGCGCCACAAAGGCAAGCTCGCCGTTGTTGACGGCGGCGAGCAGCTCGGGCGCCACGCCGGTCTCGTCGGCTTCGGAGCGAGCCTCGGCAGAACGGGCACGCAGCGCCTTGGCCGACGTGTCGGCCAGCGGCTCGTACTCCCCCACCGTCATGGCGGCATTACCGTTAACGTCGATCACCAGCATGAGCACGCCGTCGCGCGCGGTGTAATCGCCCTCGGCAAGCGACCACTCAACGTGCTGCTTGGCCCAGCTGAGCATGTTATGGGTAAGCGGCTCGCCCTGCACCAGGCGCTCGGACAGCGCGCGAATGTGGCGGTTGAGCATGGGCACCTTTTTGTTGGACATGCGCCAGCGGCAGATAAGCGCGGGCTTGTCGAGCGTAAACTTCTCGACCGCCTCCTGATTGGCGCAAAAGTCCTCGTACGCACGCTGATCCTCGGCATTGCCAAACAGCTCGGCATCATCAATCTGGGGCATGGTCATACCTTTCGTGTTAGTCATTCCGTCCTCTTATACCAAAAAGACGGCCCTCCAAACGGAGCAGCCGTCTTTTGCGGAGATTATTTTGTCCCAAGGCGGAACTTAGTGGCGGAAGTGGCGAGCGCCCGTAAAGACCATAGCAATATTGTGCTCGTTGCAGGCCTGGATGCTCTCGTCGTCGCGCTTGGAGCCGCCGGGCTGGATGATGCAGGTCACACCGTGCTCGGCAAGCACGTCGACATTGTCGCGGAACGGGAAGAATGCGTCGCTTGCGCAGGCAAAGCCGCCCTTCTCCACGCCCTCGCGCTCGCAGAAGTCCTCGGCGCGCTCGCAGGCAAGCAGCGCAGAGTCAACGCGGTTAGGCTGACCCGGGCCCATGCCAATGCCGGCCTTGCCCTTGGAAACCAAGATAGCGTTGGACTTAACGCCCTTGCAGACCTTCCAGGCAAACTCGAGCTCGGCCATCTCGGCGTCGGTGGGCTTGCGGTCGGTGGGGAACGTAAAGGTCGCGGGGTCCTCGGTCACATGGTCGACTTCCTGCACCAGCATGCCGCCGTCGACGGAGCGCAGCTCCACCTGGGCGCCGTGGTCCACGCCGCCGGTGGCCAGCACGCGCAGGTTGGGGCGCTTGGCCATGCGCTCGAGCGCCTCGTCGGTGTAGGTCGGGGCGATGATAACCTCGACGAACTGCTTGTTCTGATCGGCAAAGTGCTCGACCAGCTCATAGGGAACCTCGCGGTTGCAGGCGATGATGCCGCCGAAGGCGCTCTTGGGATCGCAGGCGAAGGCGCGGTCGTAAGCGGACGTAATGTCCTCGGCAACGGCGGAGCCGCAGGGGTTCTGGTGCTTGAGAATCACGCAGGCCGGCTCGTCGAACTCGCGGACCAGGTTCCAAGCGGCATCGGCATCCAGATAGTTGTTGTAGCTGAGCGGCTTGCCCTGGATCTGCTCGGAGCCCACGAGCGGGAACTGCGAGCTCGCGGTGTTCTCGCAGCCCTCGGCAAAGCGGTAGACCGTAGCCTTCTGCTGCGGGTTCTCGCCATAGCGCAGGTCGTCGACCTTCTCCAGCGAGATCTCGAGCTTGGCAGAGGTGTCCGCCACGTCGCTTGCCTGGGCGGCAAGCCAACGGGAGATAGCCGTGTCGTAGGCGGCGGTGGTCTGGTAGACCTTCACCTGCAGGCGACGACGGGTGGAAAGCGTGGTGCAGCCACCGGTCTCGTGCATCTCGGCTAGGACGGCATCATAGTCGGCCGGGTCGGAAATGACGGTAACGCTCGTGGCGTTCTTGGCGGCAGAACGCAGCATGGAGGGGCCACCGATGTCGATGTGCTCGATGGCGTCCGCGAAGGTGACCTCGGGGTTGGCGACGGTCTTCTCGAACTCGTACAGGTTGACGACGACCAGGTCGATCAGCTTAATGCCGTGCTGAGCGGCCTCCTGCATGTGCTGCTCGGAATCGCGGCGGGCCAGCAGCGCGCCATGAACCTTGGGGTGCAGGGTCTTAACGCGGCCGTCCATCATCTCGGGATAGCCCGTGAACTCCTCGATGGGGGTTACGGGAACGCCCGCGTCCTCGATGGCACGAGCCGTGCCGCCCGTAGAGATGATCTCGACGCCAAAGTCATCGACCAGCGTCCGTGCGAAATCGACGACGCCCGTCTTATCGGTAACCGAGATCAACGCGCGTGCGATCTTCACATCAGATCCCATGCAGTCCTCCTGTCTGGTACGCCGCCGTGCTCTGTGAGTCGGTGATACGTCGATCTGCAGCGCTCGCGCAGCGGCAATGAAAATACTGATTTAATGTAGCGCATCGAGCGCATCGATGCACCCCGCAACGGGCGCATGTGCAGAAAAAGTTTGCGTGCGGAGGGGATGGGCACGGCACCGAGCACGGTGAGTTCATGGAACACAGGGGCACCATAATTAGATGCCAATGGCGTGGTAGAACTGTGCTCGATATGCATCCGCAAAAGAAAGAGGCACCATGGTCTCGCGGGTTCTCTACCGACCGTTTGATACCGAAGACTTCGACGCCATCGCGCTGATTCTGCAGCAGCTTTGGCATAACAATTCGGATAACGATGAGTACAACCGCCTTGAGGCCGCGTGCGACCTCGCCTACTGCCTTTCGTCGTCGACGTTTTCACAGGTTGCGGTGATTGACGGCGAGGCGCGCGGTATTGCACTTGCACGCGCAGGACAGAACCCCGGCGTCACTATCAACGAGCATTGGATGGATACCGAACGCGCGCTGCTATCGCAGATGCGTGAGCTAGAGCCCGATGCCTGCGCCGAGTACCTCTCGTTTGTGCGCGCAACCATTCGAACCAACAACCGCCTGCTCGAGAGCAGCCCGTTGCCGCACGACAACGAGGTCACGCTGCTTGCCGTGGATCGCGATGTCCATGGCCTGGGCGTTGGCACGGTTCTGCTCGATGCCGCGGTCTCGCACCTGTCCTCGCTTGGAGCGACGAGGGCGCACCTGTACACCGACTCCAACTGCTCGTGGCAGTTCTACGAACTGCACGGCTTTAAGCGCACGGCCACGCACCGCGCCAACCGCGAAGAGCGCCGCCACGACATGCCGCGCGAAAGCTTCCTCTACGAACTCGACCTAACAGCCTAAACCCAGCAGCCATACCTAGTCATTTAGGAACGTCCCCAGTAACTAGTCGCTGGAGACAGTCTTCGTAGGTAGCGCATAAAAAGGGGATGGATCCGTCGGCAGTCGCCGGAGAAGATCCATCCCAAAAATCAGAACTCGCTAGAACGTTCCGCCGCCGCCTCCGCCGACGCCGCCACCGCCGCCACCGGAAAAGCCGCCGCCGCTGCCGCCGCTCGAGCTATCGGAACTCGAAGCCAGCTCGCGGATGGTCTCGTGATACACATCGTTGAACGAATCGAGCGGAGACTCGTTGCCGTAGTGATGGTAATACCACCAGTAGCAGGGGTAGTTGTCGTAGAAATCGTCGCTGTTGCGCAGGTCCGCAGGCACGGCCTCGGCCAGCTGTCGCAGCACTTCTTTCGAAACGCCCAGGGCAACGCCCATCACCAGCAGCTTGTTCCACAGAATCAGATCGCTGGGGATGGCCTCCTTCAGGCGCGTAAAGTCCTCGAGCCAATGCTTAAGCGCCTTGCAGCGAGCCGCTACCTCGGCGCCCTCCGGCGTGTAACGGCGGAAGGTGCAGCTCAGGACAAAGCCCACGATCGTGACGGGGATCGAGATCATAGCGGCACCGACGTTGGCATCCGCAAAGTCGGTATAGAACAGAGAGCCCAGAATGCCAAAGACAATGATGATGCCGAGAACCAGGCCGGCCACCATCGCGATAGTGCCATCCGAAGCAATAAGCTCGCGCGCCTCCAGCTTGCCCTTAACTGTGCTCTGATAGTCCTCGAGCTTGTCGCCAACAGATGTGGTGCGCTCGCTAGCGTACTCCTCCAGCTCGCTAAACGTGCGCGAACGGACTCCGTCCTTATCGGGCTTAACGCCGGCGAAGAAGACCTTGAGCACATCGCGATCGATGCCGTCCTTCTTGGCAGCCTTCCAGGCCTCGTCGGTCACTGTGATGCGATACGTCTGCTCCTCTTTTTCGCGACGGAGCAGACCCTTCTTCTTGGTCTCGGTCGCTTCTTCCAGCTTGATCACGCGGTCGTCGGTCAGCTTCATCAGTGTGGCGATATATGCCTGATCGGGCACGTCATTCCAGCTCATAAGAGCTGCAAGCACCG
>ENA-ORUN01002610-ORUN01002610.1-human-gut-metagenome-genome-assembly--contig:-NODE-2610-length-14122-cov-2.533234_pt1 | contig 14122 bp, 10 predicted proteins | sample MGYA00242080_ERZ509209 | MGnify/ENA primary metagenome ERZ509209 (study PRJEB26280, sample SAMEA2338786) | human gut metagenome | biome: human gut; feature: human-associated habitat; material: faeces... | reverse complement strand
GCGAACTGAAGGTAAGTAAGTGCCGCATCTGCGCTGGCATTCCCCTGGGTAACATGTGCCCAGTCTACAACTGTCAGCTTGCCGTCCTCGCCTACGATGACATTACTTGGATTAAAGTCTCCATGGCATACTTTTGTATGCTTCGGCATGCTCTCCAGACGTACCAGAAGCTCATATCTCTGGGTCGCATCCAGTTCTTTTAACTGATTGATCTGTTTTGCCAGTTTGTCTTTCAGTTTCGTAAGCATCGGAGCCGTCTTTGCGTGGATCTGAAGCTGAAGATCTACGAACTCTGCCATATATTTTTCCAGATTATCCGGATCCTTTTCCATGACTGTTTCCAGAGTCTCGCCTGCCTGACACTCAATAACAAGTGCCCATTTTTCATCGATCTGTGTGACCTCATCAAGCTTTGGAATATCCAGTCCTGCCTCCTCGACTCGAACTGTATTCAGCGCCTCATTAAAAACGGCTGACTTCGGGTGATCTTTTTCAAATATTTTTACAATCTTATCCCCGTCCTTGTAGACTTCCTTATAAGAACGTTTCACAATTAATTCCGGATTCGTAAGTTTCATCACATTTACCTCCTTACCAGCACTTTAAGTATAACTCTTTGATTTCTTTCATGAGTGGATATCTTGGGTTTGCTGCTGTACACTGATCGTTAAATGCCTGCTCCACCATGTCGTCCAGTGTGTCCATGAAATATTTCTCATCAATGCCGTACTCGTGAATGGACTTCTTAATACCGATTTTTTCTTTCAGCTCTTCCAGTTTTGCGATAAAGTTTTCAAATACTTCTGCATCGTCTTTTCCCTGGCAGCCTACAAAGCGGCCGATTTCAGCGTATCTTGCCAGTGCATGTGGATACTGATACTGTGAAAATGTTCCCATTTTTGTCGGTACTTCTGCAGCATTATATCTCATAACTTCTGTCAGGATCACTGCATTTGCAACTCCGTGTGGCAGGTGGTGGAATGCACCAAGTTTATGTGCCATGGAGTGGTTCAGTCCAAGGAATGCATTTGCAAATGCCATTCCTGCCATACAGGATGCGTTTGCCATCTTCTCTCTGGCCTCCGGATCATTTGCACCATTGTCGTATGCTCTCGGCAGATACTCAAATACTGCTTTTGCTGCCTTGAGGGCAAGTCCGTCTGTGTAATCCGTCGCCATAATAGATACATATGCCTCAATTGCATGAGTCATAACATCGATACCAGATGCACTGGTCAGTCCTTTTGGCTGAGTCATCATGTTATCTACATCTACAATTGCCATATTCGGAAGAAGCTCATAATCTGCAATTGGCCATTTTACACCTGTCTCGGCATCTGTAATAATAGCAAATGGTGTCACCTCGGAACCTGTTCCGGAAGAAGTCGGGATTGCTACAAAGTAAGCTTTCTCGCCCATTTTCGGGAAAGTGAATACACGCTTGCGGATATCCATGAAGTCCATGGCCATATCCTCAAAGTCAGCTTCCGGATGCTCATACATTACCCACATAATCTTTGCTGCGTCCATGGCAGATCCACCGCCAAGAGCAATGATCGTATCCGGCTCAAATGCGCGCATCTGATCCACACCTTTTTCAGCACACTGAAGTGTCGGATCCGGTGCCACCTCGAAGAAGCATGTGTGCTGGATTCCAAGCTCATCCAGTTTCTGCTCGATCGGAGCTACGTAACCATTCTTATATAAGAAGCTGTCTGTTACGATAAATGCTTTCTTTTTGTGCAGTACATTTCCAAGTTCATCAAGCGCTACCGGCATGCAGCCTTTCTTAAAGTATACCTTATCCGGAGTCCGAAACCAAAGCATATTTTCTCTCCTCTCTGCAACTGTTTTAATATTGATCAGGTGTTTTACACCTACATTTTCAGATACGGAGTTTCCTCCCCAGGAACCGCAGCCAAGTGTCAGTGACGGTGCCAGTTTGAAGTTGTAGAGATCTCCGATTCCTCCGTGAGAAGATGGTGTGTTGATCAGGATTCGACATGTCTTCATAGCTTCAGCATGTTTTGCAATTTTCTCTGTCTCAGCAGGATGTACATAAAGAGAAGCTGTGTGTCCATATCCTCCATCTGCTACAAGGCGCTCCGCTTTTTCAAGAGCTTCGTCAAATGTCTTCGCACGATACATTCCAAGTACCGGTGATAATTTTTCGTGTGCAAATTCCTCGGAAATGTCCACAGATTCTACTTCACCAATCAGAATCTTTGTATTTTCCGGGACTTCCACACCTGCAAGTTTTGCAATCTCATATGCAGATTTTCCAGGAATCTTATTATTCAATGCTCCATTTATAATAATCGTCTTACGAACCTTATCAAGCTCTTCTCCTTTTTTCAGGAAATAGCAGCCTCTGTATGCAAATTCTTTCTTTACTTCATCGTAAATGCTGTCCAGAACCGTTACGGACTGCTCAGATGCACAGATCATACCGTTGTCAAATGTTTTGGAATGAATGATGGAGTTAACTGCAAGTTTAATATCTGCTGTGTCATCAATAATAACCGGTGTATTTCCGGCTCCAACTCCAAGTGCCGGTTTTCCGGAAGAATAAGCTGCCTTTACCATTCCCGGACCACCTGTTGCAAGGATGATGTCAGATTCTTTCATGACCATATTGGTCAGTTCCAGTGACGGTGCATCGATCCAGCCAATGATTCCTTCCGGTGCTCCGGCTTTCACTGCTGCGTCCAGAACAATCTTTGCTGCTGCAATTGTAGAAGCTTTTGCTGCCGGATGCGGACTGATGATAATTGCATTTCTCGTCTTCAGACAGATCAATGTCTTAAAGATTGCTGTTGAAGTCGGGTTCGTTGTCGGAATAACTGCTGCCACAAGACCGATTGGCTCTGCGATTTTCTTAATTCCGAATGCTTTATCTTCCTCAATCACACCACAAGTCTTTGTGTCTTTGTATGCATTGTAAATATACTCTGCTGCATAGTGATTTTTGATTACTTTATCCTCAACAATACCGCGTCCGGTTTCCTCAACTGCCTGCTTTGCAAGTGGAATACGCATTTTGTTCGCTGCAACTGCTGCCGCATAAAAAATCTTGTCAACCTGCTCCTGTGTATAGGTGGCAAAGATTTTCTGCGCCTCGCGCATCGCCTGCATCTTCGCTTCCAACGCTTCCACATTGTCAACAAATACCGGTACAACATCTTTCTTCTTAGCCATCTGGATTCCCTCCTGTAAATAAAAAGTATGGATTATAGTTTGCTTGATTAGACGTCTTTTATTCTTTACATTCGGTAGTATAAATTATCGTTAATTATTTGTCAATATATAAATGATATTTTTTTAACATTATTGTTTATTTTTTGTCATATCCTGTGATAAATAGAATTGAAACAGGCATTGCGCACAGAAACTGAATATTTTTTGTTGATGCTGCGTCGCTTATTTTGAACTTTCTACGCAAACTCGCCTGATGAACAGGCTCAAACAATGCTCCGAAAGTTCAAGCTATGCTCGCATCAACTACAAAATAATTCAATGTTTCTGTGCGCACCGCCTGTTTTTCAGTTCTATTTCTCCCACTCAGTATGTAAAAAATAAACTGCTTGGAAGCAGGACGGCTTACGCCGAAAGTGCATTATGCAGGCTAAGCGGAAAGCCTGTAACATAGATACTATTTCACTATTTTTCCCCATCGATATATTCTAAAGTAGGCATTAGAAAAACGTGGAAGCTGCCCTCCACGTTCTTTCGTTTATTCCATATTTGTTTCTACTGTTATAATTTTATTCTCTTGATGTACATCGAAAATCAATGGATTCTCTTCTGCCCATTTTGGATCTTCTTTCTGGCGCTTGCACCATTTCTCATATGCTTCCAGAAACCTGTCATGAATCAGATATTCTGCCTCCAGTCTTGCATCGACTGCATCCTGAAACTCGCGATATGTCCCGAGCTGATATCGTTCTCCTTTAAAGCCGATTGTCACTCGATACTTTCCCGCTTTCGTCTTGTACACTCCACGGAAACCACTCGTACTGTCACATCGATTTTTCCGGTGCTTCAGCCATTCAACACAAGTTCCGTTCAATAAATGCAGCCGGTCATGCACGTTTTTTTCACACTCTTTCTTCAGGCATCCACAGCTTTTATAATTACCATATACAAGTCCACTAAGAGAAACATCTACTTCATTTCCGCATTCACACTTACAATGCCAATATACAGAGCCTCTCTTGTCACGTTTTTCTGTTGGATACAAGGCCGTCAGTCTTCCAAATTTCTGTCCACTCAGATCACGAATCACTGACATTTCTTTCTCCTGATAAATACTGCAAGAAAAAATACTGCGACTGCTATTGCTGCTATCGAACACCACAGTATGATATTCTGTGTATCTCCGGTTTTTACAATAGTATTTCCTTTCGCCGGGTTGTCTCCAGTATAAGAATTATGGAAAAATGCCTCTGCACTCTTTGTCCCATCTGGATTTTTTACAACAACTTGCGTATCAAGTCCTCCATTGTCTGCATTTGTCACATATACTGCCACCTTGTAGTTCGTCTCATCATAACTGAATTTATCCTTTTTATCAGATACTTGCTGTTTCAGATTATAATAGTAAACACCGGCATGTTCATAAGCAATTTCGATTACTTTTTTTTCATTATCTTTTAAAGTAAATGTATAAGTTCCTTCTGAAGTTTCCTCCGGCATCGGAGCTTTTGCCTCTTCACAGGTCATTATATATTGAAACTCCCGGTTCAATCCGTCCGGCACTTGATTCTTTATTTCAAATGTCTGGGACACTGGTATTTTTACAACAGTTTTTTGAGAGGCTGCCTCTGCCTTCACCGACAATCCCTGCAACAGAACTGCTATAAGAGCAATCCCTGCAACACATGCAGAAAATCTCCCCCTATTTTTTATATTTTCTGTTCTCCGGTTTCTTACCATTTATCTCCCCTCCCTTCTGTCTTTGTACTGCACGATTATCTACCGCCATACAATTCTTATGTTTCTTTCTGATATATCGAAGAGTAGCTGTAATCTCCAGCCCTATAAGTACACTTTCCAAAAGCACATACCACCAAAATGGAATTTGCTCAAGAAGGTTTCTTGCCGTCCCCTGCTGTTTTTCTGTCTCTCCTTCCGCAAACGTATCTGGATAAGTTTCATCTGAAATCACACCAATCAACACATCTCTGCCATTTGTAGTCTGTGAATTACAAGTAGATAAAGCTATAATCCGTACATTTTCATCTTCCACAGAAATGTTTAAATCCCGGTAATACAATGCCTGTTCCCGTACATATGATAAATACTTCGATTTTTCTGATTGATCTGCAATTCTGACATTGTAAATCATGTTGTCATATGCATCTGCTTTCACAAATGCGAAAAAATGCACACCATGATCCTGACCACTATAATATAGATTTCCATATTCATGTGTATTGAAATACATCTCATCCTCATAGTGACCAAGATCACCGAACATCAACTCTTTTTCCATATGATGTCCATAAATAATATTATTAAAATTGCTAAAATCCGGTGCGTTCATGCAATCCAGAAATAAACTTCCCGACAGTGCATATTCACCCATAACATCTGTATTCACATATTTTGAATTATCTTCTGCCTGCGTGAACGGATAATCAATTTTCGTTCCATATACATGCAGCCAGCCTATAACTTCCGGGTTTTGCGCCTGCAATTGTTCAAATGACACCGAGTCATCTTTTTCCGGCTTGTAGGTCTTGTATTTCTGCACAGAAGCCGCATCATAGACCTGTCTTGTGTCCCAAAATGCATACACGCCGTACAAAATCAGCAACATGGTGAATATCAGTACTACAAAATTGACGATCCGGTCTGCTATACGCACCAACATTTTTTAGCGATACTGTCTGCGTCTGTTGATCAGTACGAGTGCCACAAGAGCACATACTGCTGCAGCAGCAAGGACAACATATGGAAGGTTATTGATGATAACACCTGTAATCGGAGTGTCAGCATAAGCATTGGTAAATACGACACTGTTTGCCTTCTCGCCAATCAGCTTGTTATCTGCTGTAATTCCGTCAGCTTCGCTGGTCGCGTTAATTTGCTCTGCTATTCCACCATTCTCAACAACTGCTACACTTGGTGTATATCCATCTGTTGCTCCTGCTTCAGTAACGGTATATCTTGTTCCTGCTGCAATGTTGTCAAATGTGATTGTATCTCCGTCACACAGTTCTACATTTGCTGTTGCTTTACCATTATTATCAAATGTAAGTACTACATTCTGATGTGTTTCTTTACATTTGTCACCTTTTACAATTGTTCCTGTGTAGGAAGCTCTTGTATCTGTAGACGCTTTTGTCATGTTAATTGTAAAGTTGAAGTGTTTTGTTCTGTCTGCCTGAGTTCCTGTTACTTTCTTTTCAATTGTGAGACTGGAGTCTTTTACATATGTATTGTCAAAAGACATATCTGTTACTTTTGCTGTTCCATCGTTTGCAGTAATGCTGTCTACTTTTAAACCATCGCCATCATTTACTACATATACATTTACTGTGTAAGATTTTGTATCATATGTCATGCCGGCTACATTGCCTTTTACCTCGTTGACGGTAAATGTGTAAACACCTGCATGTGGATATTTTGTTTCATCTGCAAGTTCTGTTGTTGCTGCTTTCGATACAAGATCATTCGTCACCGTATCTGCTTTAAAAGCTGCTGTCGTAGTTTTTGTAACAGTTGTCGCATCTCCAGCGGTCTGAGTGATATTAAATGTAAATGTTGTATCTGGTACGGTAATTCCTTCTGCAATATGCAAATTCTTGGTAACACCTGCCTGTCCAACTGTTGGAACCTGTACCTCTTCTGCCATTACTGCTGTTCCAGCACATAAGCTCATTGTGAGCATTCCTGCCATAAGCATTCCTTTGATTTTTCCTGATTTCATTGTTTCTCCTCCTTAATATATCCTTGTATTTCATTTATAATAAAAAGCAATCTATTTTTCTTCCTGTCTTCAATCCTGCCTGCCAACAGATTGTTTCCTATCTGAAATTGTTGCCACCTATTTTATAAATTACGGCGGCGCATAATGGTCATAACATTTCCCTTGATTGTTGCTATGTCTACCGGTCCATATATCCGGCTGTCTCTTGCACTGCTTCTGTTATCACCCAATAAAAACACCTGATTTTTGCCTACTGTGACTGGGAATGTAATTCCTTCTGAGTATGGAAGTGTTTCCATATAAATGTCATCTTCCTGTTGTATATAGCCATTGACACTTAATCCTTCCTCTGTAATATCCACTACATCCCCCGCCCGCGCTACGATTCGTCGGAGTTCTGTCTCTTTCTCCTGCCTGATTACCACTACATCTCCAACCTGATAATCCTTTTTCAAACGATAATAAATTATCAGGTCTCCTTCTTTCATAGCCGGGGTCATGGAAGCATCTGGATTACGGCAGATGCCAAATAGAAATGTAAACATAACTACTGCCAAAGCCCCTATAATCAAAATCTTTAGCAGAAGATATCCGATATCCACAAGAAGCGGCACCGGTTGTCTTTCTTCCTGCATCTTAAAATCTTCTCCGTCTGTGGCCTGCCACACGCTTCATTTTCTGGCAGATGATCACATAGATGGATCCTGCTGCCGCCATCAATGCTGCCATCAAAATTCCTCCAGCAACCCAGTTGCCTGTGTCTACGCCACTTGTCGGAATATCTTTTGCAGTATTTGTTACAGTAACACTTTGGTCACGATTCATTGTTCCTGTCTTCTGATCATACTGAACATCGTATCCTTTGGAGCTGTCACTTGTCTCCTGAACTTCATATGTTGCTTGCGCTGGGATTCCAACAATCTTTATAGTTTCATTATCCTTTAATGAAACGGTTGCTTTTCCATCTGTAAATCTGATTTTTTCACCATCATCTATATCAAATTCACCGCTTACATTTTCTCCATTTTTATCCTTTAATGTAATGTCGATATCAAATGCCTTCGTCCGGTCTGCGTAATCATTTTCTTTCGTCAAAATCTTTGTAACGGAAAGCACATATGTATTCGGAGTATATGTATTTTCAAACCAGATTTCAGAAGTCGTCCGGTCTTGAATACTGACAGTCCCCGAAGCCTCCGGACTATCTGTTCCATCTACCTTTGTACTTACGGTATATCCATCTCTCTGTGCGGAATCTGCAACCTCACTTACGGTATAACTTCCAATTGGAACATTCTGTTCTACATATGTAGCCGTATAAGCCTGCTTTTCCTCGTTCCAGCTAAATCGATTCAGTGTAACAGTTTTTGTCGTATAAGCATTTGGTCCTTCTATTTTTACACCAACGGAATATTCTGTTGCTTCTTCCGGTGTCAATCCCTGAATTGTTTTTACAATCTTCAAATGTCCTGTATCCGGATTCGGCTGTGGAAGTTCCGATGTAAAATACACATTATCCAAATGGTTTCCAATCGTTCCTTTCAACTTCTTATCTGCACTAGAACTGGAATCATATGCGGTCGGTCCTGACACAAAGAAAAATCTGGTCAGATATTGTCCCTCTGGAACTTCATATGTTCCAGTATGCGTATACCATTTCTGATTATCATCTGTAATCTCCTGGACCGTTGCACCTTTATAAGTCTCATCTCCATTGTTTATAGCCTGAATAACCCTTTCAACATCTGCCTGATTGTTAATATTTTCTGCAAGTTTCGTCGGCATGATCAGGACGTACATGGTATCCTTGGCCGTCTTATCTCCTCTTGCCCGATGAGCCAGTCCCCAGTTCAATGTTGCCCCCGGTGTCGTCAGCACATCCTGATATAAAGAGCCAACTTCATTTGCATTCAGTTCTGCGAACTGTTCTCCATCGGCTGCCGCATCGACCTGATGATGCTTTTGAGACAACGCTTGATATGTATTTGCCCATATCCATCGGCTTTCTCTCTTATTAGGTGAAGCATTGACAATTTCTATCTTGTTATCAGAAGCTGTTGTTTTCCATACAATTCCTTGCGTATCACTTGTTATATACGGCTGGTAATTGCTATGATCACTACAAAGCGGCGTTTCAAAGCTTCCATTTTGAAGTGCTGAATAATAAGAAACCTGAGTTGTTGTTGACTCACCGGTCTTATTTCCCTGTTCATCATAAATTTCCACCTTGTAATATTTTCTTGCCCCACTATCAAGCGCTGCATTCAGACTTTTTCCATCTTCTGAAATGTTGTAGGAATCTCCGGTAATCTTACGGCTTACAACTTCTGTCCAGTTGCTTGTTCCGTTGTCACTTTTGAACCACTTATAACTGGCTGCAACGACGGATTCCGGAACATTCAATGTTCCCTGATCTTTGATATGATTCTCCAGTGAAAATGTTGTAATTGCCACTGGCATAATATCTTCCTGTACACTTCCCTCTGAGCTCTCACTCTCATCAGAAACCGTTGCCTTTGTCCATGTAAGTGCAAATGCAGAAACACTCTCGACGTCATATTTTGCTGTAATCACATTTCCGTCTACACTTATTTTTCCATCTGTGGCATCAGCAACTTTTTTCATCTGAAGTCCTGTCTCAGTTTTTACGAGCTGTTGTACTGCAATGGTATTCAGATCAACTTCTTCTGCCAGTGTTTTGGAATCAATCTGCAACTCAATAGCCACTTTTCCACCCGTCGGCTGACAGGCCCCGTTTTCATCTTCAAATGACATATCAAAAGCTTGAAATCCATCATATGCTGTCTCACCATCTGTCAGTGCTGTTTCCACCTCTTTATAATGTTCTGCTGTCTCCCCTTCGGATTTCAACGCCGTCACTGAAAATGTTACGTCCGCTGGCAATACCCCATTTGCGGCACTCGCTTTTACCGTAATTCCTTTCATTTGTTTTTCAGGAGTGAAAATCACATTTTCTCCACCCTGGTCACACTCTGTACTTGCTCCTGACTGAATCTTTACCACTGTGTCTTCTTCGGCAAATGCCTGTATTCCAGACATTCCCAGAAGCATCGACAAAGCAAGCACCACTGCCAGTACACGCAGTACTTTAGAATGTGTACAATATTTTCCCCTATTATTCATACTCTTCTCCTCCTTCTCTTTTTTAGGGAATGGTCTAAAACAGTTTTCCTGTCCTGCCCTTATATGCAAAAGCCTTATCACTACAGAATCTATATTCCGTGGTAATATTTTTACGTTCCACCCTTCCAGGAGTCTTCTTTGTTAAAATAAAAAGCATGAAAAGTCCCTCTTTCTGTTCGTCACATCACAGACAGGGATTATTTTTCATGCTTCAATTTATATTGGAGGAATTTCAACAGTATTTTAGTGATGTATTTTCATGTAAATATATTGACATTTACTAAATACAGGGGTAACATTATTAGTGTTAAAAATTTTTATATGTATTAGAGTTGGCTTTATTTACCACGGAATATAGATTCTGTGGTCTTTTTGTTTTTCTGCTCCATTTCTATTAACTTGTACGGGAAATTTCATTTTCTCCAGTATTTTTTCATAAGTATCTATCGTCTCCGCCACGTATATTCTGGTCGTTTCGATGCTGCTGTGTCCAAGTACATCTGCCAGATGTGCCAGATTCTGCTCTGTATGATAAAAAATCCTCGCAAATAAATGTCTCATATTGTGCGGAAATACTTTTTCCTTTTCCACACCTGCTTTTTCACATAATTTCTTCATTTCATGATAAATATTAGAACGATCTACCGCTTTCCCATTCCGTGTCCGGAATATATATCCTGATTCGATTTTATTTTTTTTACAATATTCTAATATATTTTTTCGGAGTTCATTTTGAAATTTTACAGACCTCGTTTTTCCTTTCAACGATATCTCAGCTTCACCTTGTTCCACGGATTCAACTGTAATAAATGGCAATTCACTGATCCTTATTCCCGTGCTTACAAGTACTTGCAAAAGCATATATAATCTCTGGTTACTCTTTTTCTGTGCCACTGTAAGAAGTCTTGAAAATTCTTCCGAAGATAGTTGCCTTTTCTCTGAGATAAATGCTTTTTTCTGAATCTTAAGGAAATGCATTTTTAATTCTGGTCTTTTGCTCCATGCAAAATATGCATTAATCGCTGAAATCTTAACATTTACTGAACGCACATTATAGTGTTCCTTTTCCAGATTCCTATATTCCACGAAAAGTTGTTTTTCCGGTACCCTCCCATCAAGAAATTCCATGAATTTTCTCACTTCCTGGCAATATCTTTGAATTGTGTTATCTGAGTGTTCCGTTTCATAAAGACTCTCTCCAAATTCTGTAATTTGTTTTTCTGTAATTATCTGAATTTTACTCTCCTCACATTTTCGCTGTTCTTCTTCCATTTGATTCCAAATTTTCCGTGCAACTGAATCTGTAAATTTCTCCATAATTTTCCCCATAATTATTTACCTCCCGTATGATAGTTTTGAATTTATTATTTTCAGGATTATAATTTTCCATGCCAAATTCCAGAAGCTTTATACTCCAATTTATCGTAACGTAAATATCCAAAAAAAGAGAATGTACCTGATATAGCACATTCTCTTACAGTTTATATATTCAATTTTACCGATTCATCTCACTATGATATCCGACTGTCTCGTGATCATGGATAATATTCTCTATCTCCTCACGATCCAATGACGGCATATCACCTGGGATAGTATTCTTGGCTGCACTGCTGGCATTTCCATAGCGAAGAGCACTTGCACACCCTCCGTCTTCTCTCAAAAGTCCATACAGAACTCCGGAACAATAAGCATCTCCGCTTCCGATACGATCTACAACTTCGATATTCTCGTATGGTTTCTCTTCATAGAATTTCTTCGCTTTTGCGTCGTAAATTACAGAAGTAAAGTTATGTATCTTTGGACTTAATACAGTACGCTGGGTGGATGCGATGACGGAGATTGGATATTCAGCTGCAAAGCTTTCCATGATCTCTTTTACATTGCCTTCTTTTCCAAATGTCAGTCTTGCAGTGTCTTCGGAGCAGAAGAAAATGTCTACATAAGGAAGGATTCCTTCAATACATTTTCTTGCTTCCTCTCCTGACCAGAGATTCAGGCGGAAGTTCACGTCAAATGAAATGAGTGTGCCTTTTTCTTTAAATCTCTTAATCATCTCTACTCCGGTCTTCCGACACTCTTCACTGAGCGCCAGAGTAATTCCGGAGGTATGAAAGCATCTGGTCGATTCATATATACTGTCATCAAATTCATCGATGTCAATTCTGGTCATGGACGAATGCTGTCTGTCATAGACCACGCCCGGTTTTCTCGGGTATGCTCCGTTCTCGTAGTAATACACGCCCAATCTTGCATCTTTTCCTGTATCGTATACCAGATAATCATCACTGACTCCACAGAATCGGATCTTATTCTTTGCGAACATACCGATACTACTGTCTGGAATTCTTGATATGATACCGGATCTCAGACCAAGAAGAGATACGCCGGAAGCTACGTTAAGTTCTGCGCCGCCAACCTGCTTCTGAAATGTCTCTCCACGTACGATACGCTCATTGTCCGGTGGGGACAGACGAAGCAGAATCTCTCCTAATGTCAGCAGATCAAATGCTTTTTTCTTCATAAGACTAGCCTCTTACTTCTTTTACAATCTCTACAGCTTCTTTTGTCATTGCCTCAATCTTATCGAACTCTCCAGCCTCTACAAGACTTCCTTTTACCATCCAGCTTCCGCCACATGCAAGAATCTTGTCATATGCAAGATATTCTTTTACATTTGTCGCATTGATTCCACCTGTAGGCATGAATTTCAGTCCTGTATATGGAGCTGCCATAGCTTTGATCATCTTCAGTCCGCCTGCTGGCTCTGCCGGGAAGAATTTTACAACTTCAAGACCATTCTCGATTGCCTGCTCAGCCTCGCTTGGAGTGCAGATTCCTGGTGTGATTGGAATATTCTTCTCTACACAGTATTTTACAATCTTAGGATTCAATCCTGGGCTTACGATAAATTTTGCTCCTGCTGCTACAGCACGGTCCACCTGCTCTGTTGTCAGAACTGTTCCGGCTCCAACAAGCATCTCTGGATATTTCTCAGACATGATACGGATTGACTCCTCTGCTGCATCTGTACGGAAAGTAACCTCTGCACATGGAAGTCCTCCATTGCAAAGAGCTTTTGCAAGTGGCTCTGCGTCCTTTGCATCATTTAATACAACGACTGGTACAATACCAATTTTCTGAATCTTCTCTAATACTTCATTCATGATCTTCTTCTCCTTCTTCTTTTTCAGTTTCATTATGCGAAACCTATTTTCATATTATGAAATCTCTTAATTCTGATTATACTCAAAGGACGCATAATGTCAAGAGTATTTCAAGTTTTCTAACTACCTCTTTATTATAATTCTAAGCTTATGTAAAAACAACCTGTTCTCATTTGTAAATCTATATCAGCTTGAATGCAATTCTACATTATGCAAAAAGGGCGCATGAAAAAACTTCCGTTTTTTCACACGCCCCTTCTCTTATCCATCATTTTCTTTATGATGTCGGGTGCAAAAGCCCCCAACTATGATACACACAGACTGCCTATCTTTCTTAGGCATTTTTCTACATATTTTTCTTATGCTCAGTATGCAGAAGCATGTGAGCTTTGTGAGACATCGGTGCCTCAAAGTACTCTTTGTACATCTGAATGACATCTGGATTCTCATGAGAGAATCTAAGGTTCGCATTGCGATCCAGATAATACAGGTTCTTTCCACGTTCAAATGCTCGCTCTTCGCCGTCGTGGATCGGCTGTCCGCCACCACCGACGCATCCTCCCGGACATGCCATAACTTCTACAAAGTCATAGTGCACTTCACCGGATTCGATCTTGCGAATCAATTCTCTTGTATTTCCAAGTCCGCTGACTACTGCAGTTCTCACTGTAATATCATTAATCTGGAAATTTGCTTCCTGAACGCCGTCATTTTCATTGAATCCCTGGCTTCTGACTGCTGTAAATGCCTCTGCCGGCGGATTCTCACCTTTGATGATATAGTAAGCCGACCGAAGTGCCGCCTCCATAACTCCACCGGTTGCACCGAAGATGACTCCAGCTCCGGTTCCCTCATGCATCGGGCGGTCACTCTCAACATC
>ENA-ORUN01002597-ORUN01002597.1-human-gut-metagenome-genome-assembly--contig:-NODE-2597-length-14161-cov-2.881185_pt1 | contig 14161 bp, 9 predicted proteins | sample MGYA00242080_ERZ509209 | MGnify/ENA primary metagenome ERZ509209 (study PRJEB26280, sample SAMEA2338786) | human gut metagenome | biome: human gut; feature: human-associated habitat; material: faeces... | reverse complement strand
CGTCGATAAGCAGGACGTCCTTACGGTCGCCCTTGATGACGCCGGACTGCACGGCGGCACCGACAGCCACAACCTCATCCGGGTTCACGGACTGGTTCGCTTCCTTACCACCGGTGAGCTCCTTGACGAGTTCCTTGACGGCGGGCATACGAGTGGAACCACCGACGAGCACCACGTGGTCGATGTCGCTCACGGAGATGCCGGCGTCGTGCAGCACGTTGTTGAACGGCGTGCGGCAGCGACCCAGCAGGTCGGAGGTCATTTCCTCGAAGTGCGCACGGGTCAGAGTCTCATCCAGGTGCACCGGGGTGCCGTCAGGGGTCATGGCCAGGTACTGCATGGAGATGCTGGTGGAGGTGGAGGAGGAGAGCTCCTTCTTCGCCTGCTCAGCGGCTTCCTTCAGACGCTGCAGCGCGATCTTGTCCTTGGACAGGTCGACGCCGTACTTGTTCTTGACTTCGGAAACCAGCCAATCGATGATCTTCTGATCCCAGTCGTCACCACCGAGGTGGTTGTCGCCGTTGGTGGCCTGAACCTGAATGGTGGAGAAGCCGTCGTCATCCTTGCCAATCTCCAGCAGGGAGACATCGAAGGTGCCGCCGCCGAGGTCGAAGACCAGGATGCGCTCGTCTTCCTTGCCCTTCTCAAGGCCGTAGGCCAGAGCGGCTGCGGTCGGCTCGTTGATGATACGCAGGACGTTCAGGCCGGCGATCTTGCCGGCGTCCTTGGTGGCCTGACGCTGGGCATCGTTGAAGTATGCCGGGCAGGTGATGACGGCGTCGGTGACGGGCTCGCCGAGGTAGGCCTCAGCATCCCTCTTCAGCTTCATCAGGATCTGCGCGGAAATCTCCTGCGGGGTCCACTTCTTGCCGTCGATGTCGACGGTCCAGTCGGAGCCCATGTGGCGCTTGACGGAAGAAATAGTGCGGTCAACGTTGGTCACGGCCTGACGCTTGGCCACTTCGCCGACGAGGATCTCGCCGGACTTGGAGAAGGCCACCACAGACGGCGTGGTGCGCGCGCCTTCAGCGTTGACGATAACGGTGGGCTCGCCACCTTCAAGAGTTGCGATGCAGGAATTCGTGGTTCCCAGATCGATACCAACTGCACGTGCCATAATGTGTGCTCCTTAATTACTCGTTTGTTCTTACGTTCTTTGCCCAAGTTCCGATTGGTCGTCTCTTGGACCTTCCAAACTTGAGCCTACATCACTCAACTTCCATTTGGCAAGTTCTATTCCCAATTTCAACACAAAAAGTTGAGTATGTTTGGCTCAAGTTTTTTGTGGGAGTGACTGACGGCGATGACGGAGTGGTGCGTTTGGAGCCAAAATCCACTTATACAGAAAACTGCAAGGGGTGACTGGGGCGCGCCATCAGCCTTGCCATCAGACTTGCCAGCGGCGGCGCGCGATTGCGGCGCATGGGGTGTGTCGGCGACGTTATTGTCGCTGGGGGCATCGATGCGCTGAATAACTCAGACACAGTGTTTGTCGCCGATTTTCTGCGGGAATTGTTTGGCAATATCGCCAGGTATGCCGATTCGACGCAGCGTTACGTGGTGCTGGTTTCCGCCGCTCAGGACCGCGTCACCATTGATGTGACGGACCGTCCGCGTCAAGGTGACGCGACGTTTGAGGGGGCGGCATTCCGGGCTTGCGTACTATCGGGAGCGTGTGCTGCATGCGCACGGAGATTGGGATGTGCGGGAGAAACGCGGGCAGTGGGTACTGCATGCTTCAGTGCCGGTCGATAACGCTGGCTAATCGACAACACCGGCTCATCAATAACGCCGGCTAATTGATACCGCCAATCACTCGATAACGCCAGCCAGTCAATAACGCCGGTCCCCGGCCGCGCCGGCGTGGGTCGCGAGCGAGGCCGCCATCGCGACCGCGCAGACCGCGGCGGCCACCGCGACGCCCTTGTGCTGTTTCACCTTGTGCATGAAAAGTTCCTTTCCACTGACCGCACGATGAGTGCAATCGCGAAGGCCATCCCACGCACTGCACCCGGTATGCCACGCTCTTCGGCAACCATGCCGAACTTATCGCCGCATACCGGGGCGCACCCGGATGTTGCAGAAAACTGCAACCGGGCTCAGCTGCGCAGCAAAATTTCTTCGAGCGCGCCGGCCACCGCATCGGGCATGTCGGTGATCCAGAAATCGTTGGCGTAGCGCGGACCACGGTTCATGGTGCGCAGGGCGCCGATCGCGCCGATGCCGAGCTTGTGGACCGCCTGCAGCGCGAGCTCCTTGGTGCGGTAGAGCATCTGGGCGTGCAGCAGTAGGTCCATCGCGTCCGATTCGACCGGATTGTCGGCGATGCGCAGACCGCCGGGAATCTCGATGCGCAGACTGGCAGCCGAGCTGATGCCGGTGACGGACACGGTCAGGCTCATGGTCGCCTCGTCGTACGCCACCGTCGCCTCGACCGGAGCCTCGCCGGACCATGCACGCACGCCGCTGGCCGCGTCAACCGGCGCGACGCCGCGGAACACGACCGTCCAGTCGCGCAACTCGGGTACGGCGGACGTATCGCCGGTAACCGGCGCGACGGTGAAGGCGCTGGGCGACGCATCGGCCCCGCCCCACGTGAACGCTATCGCGGTGTCGGCGCTGGGGGCGCCCCACGTGCCGCGATCCTCGCGCATGACGAACGAGCCGTCGGCACCAGGGAACACCAGCACGCGCAGGGCCTGCGGGTTGGCGATAGAGTTGATCGCTTCGCCGGATTCCGCGACGTCCTGCAACGGCACGATCGCGCCGGCCTTGGCGAACACCGGCGTGCGGTCGAGCGAGCGCCAGACCTCCAGTCGGCGGCCGGCGGCGTCGGATGAGACGTATCGGCGGCCGTCGAAGAAGTCGAACCACTCCCCCTGCGGCAGCCAGGCGTCGGCGCGGCCGCGGCAGGCGGCGGCATCGTCCGGGGAGACGATCGGCGCGACCACGAGCTCGGTGCCGAAGCGGAACTCGTCCGGCACCTCGTAGGAGTCCGGCGTATCCGGGTTCTGCCAGTACATCGGCTCGACCAGCGGACGGCCGGCTTCGGCGGCACGGTAGTTCATGGTGTACAAGTACGGCATCATCGCGTGGCGCAGACGCAGCGCGTCCACCATCGCGGCGCTCACGTCACGGTTGAAGTTCCACGGCTCCTTGCCGGAGAACGGCGAGTTGGACGAATGCAGTCGGTTGATCGGGCTGAACGCGCCGAGCTGGTACCAGCGGGCCTCCAGCTCTTCGTTGCGGTAGCCGAACATGTGGCCGCCGATGTCGTGGCTCCACCAGCCATACCCGATGTTGGAAGCGGTGGCGGTGAACTGCGGCTGGAAGGCGAGCGATTCCCAGGTCACGATCGTGTCTCCGGAGAAGCCGACCGGGTAGCGGTGGGAGCCGGGGCCGGCGTACCGGGAGAAGGTGAGCGGCCAGTTGCCGCCGCGCCCTGAGTCGAGGTAGTGCATGTGGTTGAGCATCCACAGCGGGTCGAGACCTTTCTGGCGGGTCACGCCGCCCTGCTGCCAGTCCAGCCACCAGAAGTCGACGCCTTCGGCCTCCATGCGGTGGTGCATGTCGAAATAGGCGTCCACGAAGTCCGGGTTGGTGAGGTCGAATTCCACGTTCTCCTCGGTGGCCGGGTCGATGCCGACGCGCTTGGCGACTTCGGGGTAGGCGTCCTCGAACGCGCGCACGCCGTCGCGCGGGTGGACGTTCAGTGTGGTGCGCAGGCCGCGCCGGTGCAGGTCGGCGAGGAAGGCCGGCGGGTCGGGGAACAGTTCGCGATTCCACGAGTAGCCGGTCCAGCCGGAACCGTACTTCGGGTCCACGTCGTCCACGCGATGCCAGTCCATGTCGATCACGGAGGTGGTGAACGGGATGCCCTCGCGCTTGAAGCGGTCCATCAGGGCCAGATAGCCGTCCTGCGTGTACCGGTAGTAGCGGCTCCACCAGTTGCCCATGGCGAAGCGCGGCAGGAGCGGCGTGGGGCCGGTCAGGCGATAGAAGTCGCGTACGGCCTCGATGTAGCGGTGGCCATAGCCGAAGAAGTACAAGTCCGTTTCGGCGGTGGCGCGCGGGGATACCCAGGTGCCGAACGGGTTCGCCTTGCCGTTCACCGTGTCGGTTTCGATGATGATGTTGGCGGCGGAATCGTCGATGACGGCCCAGCCATCGCGCGAGATCACGCCGTTGTCAAGCTCGATGGCGCCGTCCGCCTCGTCCAGCGTGCGGGCGGTGCCTTTGAGGTTGCCGCGCTGGGCGTCGCCGTAATGCCAGGTGTTGAACTGGGTGTCGGCCACGCCTTTGACGACCACGCTCAGGCCTTCCTTGCTGAACGGCTGCTGGTCGTAGACGATGGTCAGGGCCGCGGTGTCGATGATGACGCGGCCGTCACGCTCGGTGACGCGGCGTTCGACCGGGCTGCCGAAATCGCGGTTCAGGACGGTCTGGGTCGGACGGTTCTCGAATACGCCGGAATCGGACCATTCGAATCGCACGAGCGAATCGGTGATGAGTCCGATGCGCCAGTGGTCGCCGGACACCACATTGTCGGCGCGCATGGCCGGCGTGGCGTCGAGGCGGAAGTCCTGCGGATCGGGCGAGGTCGGAGACGACTGCTTGAGTTGTGGTGACTGTGCCATGGTTACCCCTTCTGTACGGTTATTCACGATGATACGAGTGATGCGGCCGCGGCTCCCCGGGACTGGTGGGAGACTGCGGCGCGGTTCGGATTCGGCCGAAACCGGCCGGGTTTACTTGCCAGAGCCGGTGGCGATGCCGGCGATGAACTGCTTCTGGAACACCAGGTAGACGATGACCACCGGGATGATGGTCACGGAGGTGGCGGCGAACAGTCCGCCGTAATCGGTGCCGTACTGGCCGGAGAACATCTTGAGGCCCACCGACAACAGCTGCTTGTCGTCATCGGTGATCATGAGGAACGGCCAGAGGTAGTCCTCCCAGTTCCACAGGAAGGTGAAGATGGCGAGCGCGGCGATGGAATTGCGGCTCATCGGCAGCACCACCTGGTGGAAGATGCGCCAGTCGCTGGCGCCGTCGAGGCGGACGGCGTGCGGGCGGAGCAGGGCATCCTCGGAGTTGTGGACGTTGAACAGCACGGGGGCGTTCTTGTTGCCCTTGAGCGAGAGCGGGGTCTTGACCCAGTAGTCGCTCCAAGCCACCTGCGAGATCTTGAAGGTGACGTTCGGGTGGATCTTCTCGTACTCGTGGAGCATGGAGATCACCGGGTCAGTGCTTTCGTCGCCCCAGGACCAGTAGCCCAGTTCGATGGGCTGGCCGTCGTTGACCAAGTGGTTGGGGTCGTAGGTGATGGTGTCGCCCATGACGGCCAGGCCCTTGTCGGCCTGGGTGTCGACGACGCCTGACGAACCGCTCGAACTGCAACCGGTTGCAAGTGCCATAATGCTCACGGTTGCAGTCAGCGCGGCGAGAGATTTCTTGATCTTCATTATCTCCCTTACTTCCTCGCAAGCTCTAAGTGAACACGGTTCAGTATACGGGTGTCGAACTAGTTCGGCAACCCGGCTTTCTCAGCCATGCAAACCGTTACATTTGCAACCTGTTACATTCCAAAGCTATTGAGACCATATTGGTCTATATTTTCGGCGTGTCGCAATATCGCAACCCATTGCACTATGACTGTCGTAAAACGTACTGCAATGATTTACAATGAAGAGAAGTTTGTCACACCGTCAACTTTGAAAAACCGGGAGGGGCCATGAAAGCCAGCATCGAGGACGTCGCCAGGCAAGCAGGCGTCTCCACCGCCACGGTCTCCCGCGCGTTCTCCCGCCCTGACATGGTCTCCGCCAAAACGCGCGCCAAGGTGATGGAGGCCGCCCAACAACTCGACTTCTCGGTATCCCGCATGGCCGGCATCCTCAAATCGGGCCGCTCCCACCGCGTGGCGCTGCTGGTGGGCAGCAGCAAGCTCGACTGGTTCACCTCGCGCATCATCGAAGGCCTCAACGAAGTGCTGCGATCGGCCGGCTACGATCTGGTCATCCAACCGATCGGCGACGCGGGCGCGCGCGAGGAGTTCTTCGACGAACTGCCGGTGCGCGGCAACGCGGACGCGGTCATCGTCTCGTCGTTCGCCATCACCCCGGCCGAAATCAGGCGACTCAACACCACGCGGATCCCGCTCATCGGCATCAACACGGCCTCGCAGGGGTTCACCGCCTCCGTGGGCATCGACGACAAGGCCGGCATCCGGCTGATCGTGCGCCATCTGACCACGCTCGGCCACCGCAACCTGTTGTATTTGTACGAGACGTTCGATGCCACGATGGGCTTCAGCTCGCACAACCGCGTCACCGGATTCCTGGAGGCGTGCAGCGAACTGGACGGCGTGACCGGCCAGACGATGGACATGCAGGCCGGCGACGATCCGGTCGACGCCGCCCTCACCGCGCTGCTCGCGCGCGACGACGCCCCGACTGCCCTGTGCTTCCATCAGGATTCGCTGGCGATTCCGCTGTTCTTCCGCCTGCGCCAATGCGGCATGGCGATTCCGGCCGACCTGTCCGTCACCGGATTCGACAACAGCACGTTCTCGGGCGAGGTGGGGCTGACCACCGTGCGCCAGAAACCGTACGACATGGCCGTCGCCGCCGCGCGCAAGGCCCTGGACCTTATCGAGGGGCGCACCCTGGACCAGCCGCACGAGATCTTCCCCGTGCAACTGCTGGTACGCGACTCCACCGCCGCGCCGCGGGTGCGCGGCTGAGCGGGGCCGAATCAGTCGTTATTCGGGCCGCTGTTGTCGGACTGGGCTTTGCCGTTCCTGCGAGCTATCGCCATGAACGTGACGCCGACGATGACGGGCAGGAGGATGGCGGCGAGCGTTGCGGCGCGGCGGATGGCATCGGACGTTGCCTTTCCGGACTTGGCGTCGCCTGACTTGGCGGACGCTGCGGAATCGGCGGACTTGGCGGCGGTGTCATCGCCCTTATGCGGTGTTTCGCCGGTGAACCAGGCGGGATCGGACGGATCGTATTTCCGGGTGCCGGCCCAGTTTGCGGGCGTCGCGCCGGCGTATAGGGCGACGGCCGAGCCCTTGGCCACGGTGGCGGTGAAGGTGCCGGCCACGGCGTTGCGGAAGCCGATCATGCCGCGGATGGCGGTCCAGCGTTGCGCGCAGTGCCAGGTGCCGGCGGTTTCGATGCCGTCGGTCGGACAGGTCATGTCCGGCACGGAGGTGCGGGTGGCGCCGGGAGCGCCGTCGTCGACGCCGGCGTAGTAGTAGCCGGAGAAGATGTGCGGCTGGCCGTAATCGTAGGCGAGCATGAAGGCGTTGGCGAGCAGATAGCTGGTGCCGTCACGGGTGGTGAGCGAGGAGCCGTTGCGCTCGGTGTCCCAGTTGGTCACCCATACGGCCGCCTTATCGGAATCCACCCAGGTCGGTCCGCCGATGGCGTCCAGGCCGTCCGAACGAATCGATGCAGGCCGGCTTCGACATGGACCTCTACCTCGACTGGCGCCGGGACGGCCACCCGAACGGCTACAACCTGTTGCTGCGCAATACCGACACGCCTATGGAGCACGAAGGCGATTCCAGTTATTTCAACGCCGATTCAGGTGCCTCAATCGCCTCATTCCTCACGGAATACCTGCCGGACGAGCTCTCTTCCGACGCCGACGTGCTGCTCAGTCTTGGTGAACCGGCCGTGAGCGGCGGGCAGCTGACGCTCTCCCCGCAATCGTTCGTCGTGTTTGGTTAAACCCGTTCGACCTCACCTCCGCCGGCGAGGCTGTCGGCAAAGTCGACTGGGGATAGTCAACGGGCCATCACGACAAACACCAACACCTCTAGCCTCGTCCAACTCACCGAATGTATTGCAATCGTTGTCAATATGAGTTACGGTAGAGGCAGAACAGCTCGAACATTGGTCTGTTAGATTGCCGGAACCTCAACGCAGAGCGGCCCTCGAACAGCAATGCAAACGACTAGCAGTACCCAATTTGCAAGCAAGGAGTCATCATGACCGACGCGTACAGCAACGACGCAGCGACCAGCACCGGCACCATCGCAGACACCACCAACAACGCCGCTTCCGGTGCCCCGCAGCGCGCGGAAAGCACGGAACGACTCGCCCGCCCGCTCATCAAGCTCGCCAAAGCCTGCGGACTTGCCACCTCATTCATCGACCAGCTCGGCACCTACACCGAAATCAGCGACGCGGCCTTGGTCGCCGTGCTCAAGGCCCTCGACGTGGACGCATCCAGCGACGAGGCCATCGTACGCTCCATGACCCAACTTGAGGTGGAAAACAGCAAACGTTTGCTCCCCTCCACCATCGTCGCCACCACCGGCAAACCGACCGGCATCACCCTGAACTGCTCGTCGGACGCGGACATCACCGCCTCCATCGAACTGGAGGACGGCACCGCGTTTGGCCACTTTGCCCTGCTGCCGAACCTCAATTCCGGCAAGCCGGACTTGACCATCGCCCCCGACCTGCCGATGGGTTACCACACGCTGACCGTCACGGTGAACGGGCGCGAGGGCAAGGCGGCCATCATCGCCGCCCCCGCGCGCATTCCCGTGCCGAAGGCGGTCGAGGAGCATCAGCGCTGGGGCTGGATGACGCAAATGTATTCGGTGCGATCCCACGATTCCTGGGGCATCGGCGACTACGGCGATCTGAAGCGTCTTTTGGCGGATGCCGCCGAGAAGTCCAAGGCCGACTTCATGCTCATCAATCCGATTCACGCCGGTGCGCCGATTCCGCCGCTTGAGCCATCGCCGTATCTACCGGAATCGCGCCGATTCCTCAACGTGACGTACATCCGGCCGCAGGATATCCCCGAATATGCCATACTGCCGGCCGACGTGCGCGCGCAGGTGGATGCGCTGCATGATTCGGTGGCCGCGCACAACGACGAATCGACCCCGATGGACATCAACGCGGCGTGGGAGGCCAAGCGCCCGGCGCTGCGCCTGATCTTCGAAGCGGGCCGCAACAACAAGCGCGAGCTCGAATTCGAGCATTTCAAGACCACCGCCGGCCCGGACCTCGATTCCTTCGCCACATGGTGCCTGTGCTTCGAGGTATGGGGCGCGCCGTGGGGCGAGAACCGTTGGTTCTTCGAGAAGACCATCGACGACCCGGCCGTGCGCCAGCTCGTCGAGGAGCACCACGACCTGTTCGAGTTCAACCGCTGGCTGCAGTGGATCGCTGCCGAGCAGGTGAACGCCGCGCAGCAGGAGGCGCTGGACCACGGCATGACGCTGGGGCTGATGCAGGACATGGCCGTGGGCGTGCACGGGCTCGGCGCGGATGCCTGGGCCAATCCGGAACGCTTCGCCTCAGGTGGCGTCACGGTCGGCTGCCCGCCGGACTTCTATAACCAGCAGGGCCAGGATTGGGGCCAGCCGCCGTTCAACCCGCGCTACCTGGAGGCCACCGGCTACCAGGTGTACCGCGAGATGGTGCATTCGATGTACGAGCACGCGGGCGCGGTGCGCATCGACCATGTGCTGGGCTTGTTCCGCCTGTGGTGGATTCCGCAGGGGCTCGGTGCCCGCAACGGCGCATACGTGACGTACAACCACGAGGCGATGTTGGGAGTACTGGCCATCGAGGCCACGCGCGCCGGAGGCATGGTGGTTGGCGAGGATCTGGGCACCGTACCGGATTACGTGCGCCGCATTCTGGCCGATCACGGCGTGCTCGGCACTGACGTGGAATGGTTCAACCGCGTGGACGATTCGCCGAACGCCGGCGACCCGTACCGTGCACCCAAGGACTATCGCAAACAGGCATTGGCCTCGGTGACCACGCACGATCTGCCACCCACCGCCGGCTACCTGAACTTCGCACACGTCAAGCTGCGCGAGGAGCTGCATCTCCTGAGCGAGCCGGTGGAGGCATTCGCCGCCTCGGCGATGGCCGAGCGCACGGCCATGATGAACCGTCTGGTGGAGAACGGCTATATCTCGCAGACCGTGGCGGATGATGTGGAAGGCCATGTGCAGGAAATCGTGGAAGCGATGCACGCCATGCTCACCGATACGCCGTCGCTGCTGCTGCAGGCAGCGCTGGTAGACGGCGTGGGCGAATGCCGCTCCCAGAATCAGCCGGGCACTTCCAGAGAGTATTCGAACTGGCGCGTGCCGCTGGCGGACAGCTCAGGCCACGTGGTACATACCGACGAGGTCTTCGACCTGCCACGCGTGCAGTCCCTAGCCGCCGTGATGCGCCGAGAGAAGCGGTGATCGATTCCGGCAATGGGAAATTGGTCTAAATCAGCCCCTCGTAATCGAGATAGCCGAAGACGACGACTTGTTATGGGCATGTTATCGTTGTCATGACAATGATTGTTCGCGACGGCGAAGGAGCGACGGCATATGACCAAGGCAAGCATTCAAGCGGTGGCCCGCGAGGCCGGCGTTTCCGTATCCACGGTGTCCCGAACCTTCGCCAAGCCGGATCTAGTGCTTCCAGAGACTCGAGACCGAGTGATGACCGCGGCCGAAAAGCTCGACTCCTCCGTCTCTCGCTCGGCCGCCGCACTGAAGTCCGGCCAGTCGTTCCGCATTGCGCTGCTGGCCAGCGAGACCATCACCACCTGGTTCAATGCAAACATCTTCGCCGGCCTTGACTCGGCGCTGCGCCCCTCCGGCTACGACACTGTGCCCTACCCCATGCGCAACGCCGCCGAGCGCCATGACTTCTTTGCGGATTTGCCCGTGCGACGCAATGCGGATGCGGTGATTGTCAGCTCCTTCGACATTGAGCCGGCTGAAGTGGAGCGACTGAAGCATATGCACGTGCCGATTGTCGGCATCAACATTCCCTCCACCGATGGGTTCGACGCAGGCGTGAGCATTGACGATTACGCCGCCACACGTTCGGCCATCGAGCACCTGATTGCACTCGGCCACCGACATATCGCATTCGTCGGCAGCGCACCGACCGAAACCAATATGCGCTACAGTGCCGAGGCTCGCCTGCAGGGCGTCATCGACGCTACTGCCGCCCATCCGGGGATCGAACTAACGCCTCTGAGCATTCAACGCGGTCTTGGCGAAAGCAACGCGGCATTGAACGCCGCACTGAACGCCTCCCCCAGCATCACCGCCTTCTGTTTTGAGGATGATGAAATGGCCGCACCCGTGCTGTATCGCCTGCGTCAATACGGGCGGCGGGTACCTCAGGACATCTCCATCATCGGCTTCGACGATTCCACCCTGTCCGCCGCCGTGGGACTGACCACACTGCATCAGGACCCGTTCGCAATGGGCGTGGCCGCCGGGCACATGGTATTGGATGCCATTGCGGGCAAGTCAATCGAACCGGCATTCGTACGGCCGGACACTCCGCTGATACTGCGCGAAACTACCGCGCCGCCTGCCGCAACAGCAGCGTCCGCGCAGGCGTGACTACGTTACCATCGCAAAACGCCGATAAATCGACTTTTGCATGCGTAATTCACATGATATCGTTGTCATCATCAATACAACGGTTGGGTCTTCACACAGCAGTTCGAGCACAACCGGAACAACCCAACCACAACGCACCCGGAACAGGAAGGAATCGGCATGACCGCCAACAACCTCAATGACGACTGGTGGAAGCAGGCCGTCGTCTACCAGATCTACCCGCGCAGCTTCAAGGACGTCAACGGCGACGGACTCGGCGACATCGCCGGCGTCACCGAGAAGATGGACTACCTGAAGAACCTCGGCGTCGACGCGATCTGGCTCTCCCCGTTCTACCCCTCGGATCTGGCGGACGGCGGCTACGACGTGATCGACTACCGCAACGTCGACCCGCGCCTAGGCACCATGGACGACTTCGACGCGATGGCCGAGGCCGCGCACGAGGCCGGCATCAAAGTGATCGTGGACATCGTGCCCAACCACACCGCCGACAAGCACGTGTTCTTCAAGGAAGCCCTCGCCTCCGAACCTGGCTCCCCCGCACGCGATCGCTATATCTTCCGTGACGGCCGCGGCGAGCACGGCGAGCTGCCGCCGAACGACTGGCAGTCCTTCTTCGGCGGCCCGGCCTGGGCGCGCGTGGCCGACGGCCAGTGGTATCTGCACCTGTTCGATAAGGCGCAGCCGGACGTCAACTGGAAGAATCCGGACATCCACGAGGAGTTCAAGAAGACCCTACGTTTCTGGTCCGACCACGGCACCGACGGCTTCCGCATCGACGTGGCGCACGGCCTGGCCAAGGATCTCGAATCCAAGCCGTTGGAAGAGCTCGGCCGCGAATACAGCGTGGTCGGCGTGCTGAATCATGACTTCAGCCACCCGCTGTTCGACCGTCGTGAGGTGCACGACATCTACCGCGAGTGGCGCAAGGTGTTCAACGAATACAACCCGCCGCGCTTTGCCGTGGCCGAGGCGTGGGTGGTGCCTGAGCACCAGCACCTGTACGCTTCGATGGACGAGCTGGGCCAGTCCTTCAACTTCGACTTCGCGCAGGCCAACTGGTATGCCGACGAGTTCCGCAAGGCCATCGCCGCGGGTCTTAAGGCGGCGGCCGAAACCGGCGGCTCCACCACCACGTGGGTCATGAACAATCACGACGTGCCGCGCAGCCCCTCCCGCTACGGTCTGCCGCAGGTCAAGGGCGCGCCCTACCACCAGCTGCCGCACGACTGGCTGCTGCGCAACGGCACCACATATCCCGAAGACCGCGAGCTCGGCACCCGCCGTGCCCGTGCCGCCGCGCTGATGGAGCTTGGTCTGCCCGGCGCCGCCTATATTTATCAGGGCGAGGAGCTGGGTCTGTTTGAGGTGGCCGATATTCCGTGGGATCGACTGGAGGATCCGACCGCTTTCCACACCGCTCAGGCCACGATGGATAAGGGCCGTGACGGTTGCCGCGTGCCTCTGCCTTGGACCGCTTCCGACGAGCCCGCTCTGGCCGATTTCAGCCGTCCGGCTCCGGCCGACGATGGCACCGGCGAGAACCATGTGCCGCTGTGCGCCGCCGGCCAGTTCGGCACGGGCGCTTCCTTCGGCTTCTCCCCTGCGGTTCGCGCCGATGGCGTGACGCCGGCCGCCGACCCGCACCTGCCGCAGCCGCTGTGGTTCAAGGATTACGCGGTGGACGTGGAGCAGGCCGACCCGGATTCGATGTACACGTTGTATCATGCGGCGTTGGCGATTCGTCAGGAGTCGCTGACCGCCACGCGCGACACCACCGCCGAGCAGGTGGATATGGGAGCGGACGTGGTGGCGTACCGCCGTGCGGCGGTTGAGGGACGCACGTTCACCTCGGTTACTAACTTTGGCACTGCCCCGGTCTCACTGCCCGAAGGCTCTGTGGTGCTCACTTCCGGCCCGCTGACTCCCGACGGCCAACTTCCCACCGACACCTCTGCGTGGGTAATCAAGTAAATCCCTTGGAATAAGCGAAAGGCCGCCGTTCCGAATGAATCGGAGCGGCGGCCTTTTAGTATGCGCTAATCAGCGAAAATCACTGAACCTGGGCGCGGGCGATCTTGCCGGTGAAGGAATTGGCCTCGTCGGCATCCTTGACGCCATCCTTGTTCCAGGAGAACATGGCGCGCAGCTTCGGGCCGACGGTCTCGATGCGCTCGTTGGAGTACTTCTCCTGCAGCTCCTTGAAGTGCGGGGCGCCGGCATCCTGATCGTCGATGAACTCCTTGGCGAAAGAGCCGTCCTGGATGCGCTGCAGGTGGTATTCCATGCGCTTGCGGCAGTCCTCGTTGATGACGGTGTTGACGTAGTCGCCGTACTGAGCGGTGTCAGAGCAGGACCAACGAGCCTTGTTCAGGCCGCCCTCGTTCATCAGATCGACGAGCATCTTGAGCTCGTGGCAGACCTCGAAGTAGGCGATCTCCGGCTGGTAGCCGGCGTCGGTCAGGACTTCGAAGCCCATCTCGACGAGCTTGTTCACACCGCCCATGAGCACGTTCTGCTCGCCGAAGAGATCGGTCTCGGTCTCTTCCTTGAAGGTGGTCTTGATGGCACCGGCGCGCAGAGCACCGAGGGCCTTGGCGTAGGCCAGGGTCAGAGCCCAACCATCGCCACGCGGATCCTGCTCGACGGCCACGACGACCGGCACGCCACGGCCAGCGGCGTACTCACGACGAACGATGTGACCCGGGCCCTTCGGGGCAACCATGAACACCGGGTGATCCTCAGACGGCTTGATGT
>ENA-ORUN01002594-ORUN01002594.1-human-gut-metagenome-genome-assembly--contig:-NODE-2594-length-14186-cov-6.770717_pt1 | contig 14186 bp, 17 predicted proteins | sample MGYA00242080_ERZ509209 | MGnify/ENA primary metagenome ERZ509209 (study PRJEB26280, sample SAMEA2338786) | human gut metagenome | biome: human gut; feature: human-associated habitat; material: faeces... | reverse complement strand
GGTGCAGGAAGTCAGAATTGTTTATAACTTTGTCGGGGAAATCCCGGAGATTGCAACGTAAATAGTTTGCCCCATCTCTCAATCACTGAGGGATGGGGCGTTATTTATGCCATTATAATCATTTTCTCGTTGTTTCAATAATCAATATGGGGCAAATTATTATTAACTAATAATGATTTTCATACCCGTCTCAATAATTGTAACTGCCTGAATGAAATTACTCTGCTGTCTTAATGCGCTCCACAACGGATTGCTTGAAAAATAATCTGTTCTGATAAGCATTAACGATACTGTAAACCAATAGTACAGCCACAAAATAGAGAACCATAAACAGCGCCGGAAAATGATATTCAAAATATGAAAGTCCGGGAATCTGTGATACACGGTTGCAAAGGATAAATCCCATTGGAATCCCTAAAATGCAGCTTCCAACAAAACTGCCGACAAGATAAATAAGGTTTTCGGTACGCTGCGTTTTTCCAATCTGCTTTTTTGTCATTCCTGTAGCCTCCAGCAATGCGTAATCGTGTTTTCTGCTGATTACATTGGTAATGCTTGTATTTAACAGATTGATGAACGAGAACAGGCTGACCAGCACAGTCAAAACCATTACAATGACGGTGGCATTGTGGAAATAATTTTCCAGAGAGGAAATATCTTCTGCAAGCACCGACACATAAAGTCTATTATCCTGATTTGTCATCTCTTTTATCTCACGAATGGTATCTGTTTTTGAACCGTCATCTGTCAGGCAGATATACCATGTCAATGTACAATTCATCTCGGATATTTTGTCTAATACCTCGCCATTTGTATATAAAACAACACCGGTATCCTGATCTTCTACAAATCCAGTGACAGAAAATGTTACCGGGATATCGGAAAATCCTGTATCGACTGTACCTGATAGACTGTCACCAACATGAAGTTTTTTACCCAATTCTTGATAATAGGGCGACTTACGGTTTACAATTACCGGAACTGTTGTGTTTTCGCAGTTTCTATCAGGCAGATTTCCTTCTACAATTTTTTCCTGAAAACTATCGGGGTTTACGATACTCTGTATTCCCAATTCCGTTTCATTGTCTTGTGTATCATCTATATAAACAATACAGTCTAACATTTTTTCTTCGTACAAATGTTCAACACCTGACATCTGACTTATATATTCTTTTGCTTCATTGGTAAAAGGACTATCTTTCATTAAGTTATATGTGGAATCCTCGTCAGCCGTTGAATTTAGCCGGATATATAAATCACTTCCTTCATCATAAGGCTGTACGGCAAGTCTTTCTACATCAATCGCATTTAATACAGAAAATACCAAAAACATTAAAATGCCGCTTAACAGTAAAGATGAAAACGTATATGCCATTTTCTTTTTATTGGAACAGCAATATTGCCACCCCAACCATGTAGGAGTAATTTTATGGTTCTTTTTGCGCTTTTTGAACCCTGTTTCACTTTGCCTTTTCATTGCGTCTATCGGAGAAACAGAGGCAGCTATTTTAGCCGGAGATCGAAAAGCAAACCAAGCAATCATCCAGATAAAGCCACCTGCAGCAAGCATACAAAATATGCTGGGTAATACATAAAAATCAAGCGGTAAAAGGATATTTAAGAGAAAGCCAGCTAAGATACCAACTATCATGTAAGGGCGGACTAATTTCTGACGTTCTCTTTTTACCATACTCCTAATTTGACGATAAGTGGCACCAATCGCCCTTAACTGTGCAAAGTCCTGTACCCGTTGAAGGATAGACACATATACAATGTTTTTTATTGCCAATCCAGCCGTAAAAAGCAACAGTATAACAATACCCGCAACAGTTCCAAGCATTTGAGTTGAATTATCTACTTGGCTACTCTCTTTCATGTTGATTGTAGCATTGCATAAAAGGATTACCATAAAACTTAACAAGAATCCGGAAATCAAAATAATGATACCGACAAAGAAATTTCTTTTTCTATTTGCAGAAAGACTTTTTACAGCTAATTTCTTCTCGATACCCGTTGTATCGTTTTCAAAAGGCCAGATCATAGTTTCATCCCTCCTGTAATCTTGCCGTCCTCAATACGGACAATCCGATCTGCAAGACGAGCAATATCATTATTATGGGTAATCATCACTATGGTTTGATGAAATTCTTCACTGGTACGTTTGAGAAGCCCCAAAACCTCGGAGCTTGTTTTGCTGTCGAGATTTCCGGTCGGTTCATCGGCCAATACAATAGCCGGTTTTGAAATAAGGGCGCGAGCAATAGCAACACGCTGCTGCTGGCCGCCGGAAAGTTGGTTCGGCATATTATTTAGTTTGTCATCAAGTCCGAGCATATTCACAATGTTGTCCATAAATCGCTGATCTGCCGTGTCGCCGTCCAGCTCCACAGGCAGGACGATGTTCTCATAAACATTCAAGATGGGAACAAGGTTATAGTTCTGGAAGATAAAACCGATGTTGCGGCGGCGGAAGATGGTAAGCTGTTCGTCATCCATTTTCGACAGTTCTTTGTTCCGAACAATGACCTTGCCGGAAGTAGGGGTGTCCAGCCCTCCCATCATGTGAAGCAGGGTAGACTTTCCGCTGCCGGAAGTTCCCACAACTGCCACAAACTCGCCGTCCTCTACGGAAAAATTCACACCATCAAGGGCGCGGGTGATGTTCGGCTCTGTACCGTAATACTTTTTCAGATCAATCGTCTGTAAAACGCTCATATTCAAAACTCCTTTCAAGACGTCCTGCCTGTTGATAAGAGTATTGTAAAACCAAAATGTCCGTGAAATGTTACAGCGTCCAGAAAAATTCATTGAAAATCGGGGTGAAATGTTACAACGCTCGAACATTTCAAAAATATACGGCGGGCAGCCGGAAATGGCCGTCCGCCGTGTCTTATCTTACAGGCAACATAATGGAAAATTCTGAACCCTTGCCCGGCTCCGAAACAACTTTAATATAGCCGCCCTGCCGCGTTACGATCTCGCGGGCCAGATACAAGCCAATTCCCACACCCTGCTGGTCGTGTACTTCTTCCTCCCGGTAAAATCGCCGGAAGATGGCGGCCTGATTGCTTTCGGAAATGCCCTTGCCGGTGTCAGTCACTTTGATCTCCACATACATTTCCCACAGCACCACCGACACAGCGATTTTCCCGCCTGCCGGGGTGTACTTCACCGCATTGTCCAGCAGATTAAAGAGGGCTTCGGATGTCCACTTGCCGTCGTGGGAAACGGTCAAATCCTCCGAGCAGTCCACAGACACGGTGATTTCCTTTTTCTCCGCTGCATACACGATCCCACTCATGGCCTGTGCCACGGTATCAAAAAGGCGGCCCGGTTTCTTTTCCAACTGGATCACGCCCGTTTCCAGACGAGAGGTTTTTACAAGTACCTGAAAAAGAAAATCCAGTTTATCCGTTTGTGAGAAGATGCCCCGGATAAAGTCGATACGTTCCGCTTCGCTCACAGGCTTTTCAAGTAGCGTATCCGCAGCCATTTTCAAATTACTAACCGGCGTTTTCACCTGATGGGAAATATCTGAAATGAGGGATTGAAGCTCTCGGCGTTCTTCGTCCACCTTGCGCCGGTTCTCCTGCATAATCTGGTAGAGGCGGGACAGCCGGTAACAGATCCGGGCCAGCATAGTTTCGCTGTCCTCCGGGCGCAAGGGAGCTTCGTGCCCCTCAATCATGTGGTCGAGAGTTTGGCACAAAACAGAAGTAAATGCGGACAATCGTTTTCCAAATATCTGCGTCAGCAGAAAAAGCCAGATCAACGCGCACAGCAGCAATACGCCACCTGTCAGCAATACCGCCGTCTGTTTAGTGATAAAGAACAGGGACAGAGTAATAACAGCCATCGAAAGAAATAATCCGGCCACAATCCAACCAAACAACCGCTTGACGGAAAGGTTTTTGAATGTCATTTTTTTTCGCCTCCCGTCCATTGATACCCCATGCCGTAAACTGTCTTGATATAGGGCGCACCGCCGTCTGCTTCAATTTTGCTGCGAATCCGGCTGATTGAGGTCGTCAGCGTGTGTTCATCTACAAAACGTTCATCTATATCCCACAGCTTTTCCAAAAGCTGCCTACGGGTCAGCACTTGCCGGGGATTTTTGCGGAACAGGTTCAACATCTTAAATTCCATTGGAGATAGGGACAGTGCCTTGCCATTCAATGTAGCAGCTTGCTCGGAAAAATCTAAAAACAAACGCCCATCGTCATAAATATCTTTTGCTGGCCTGTGGTGTTCCAGCATGGCGAACATGGCTTTGATTTTCCGCTGCAAGGCTCCAATTACAAAAGGCTTTGTAATGTAATCTACTGCGCCTACTTCATATCCCCGTATCTGATCGCTCTCCTGATCGTTGGCAGTCAAAAAGATTACAATGGTGTCCGGGTGCTGGGGCTTTATCAGTTTGCATAATTCAAAGCCGTTACCATCGGACAGGTTAATATCCAGCAGAACTAAATCAAATTCCCTTGAATTTAGAGCTTGTGTAGCTGTTTTCACATTTGAGGCAGAGATTACGTCATAGCCATCAGCACTCAAGTTGTAGGTTACCATTTTATTCAAGAAACTGTCGTCCTCGACGACTAAAATATGCTTCATATCGTCACTTCCTATGCTTTTTGAGATAGCATAACAGGAAAATGTCCGCACAATGTTACAACGGACAGATTTTCCTTCAAAACGCTTCTTTATCATTATAAAATAGCCTGCCTTACAGTACAAGGCAGAAAACATGAATAAAAAAGGCAAGCGTAATTAGAGATTGATCTCTTTAATGGCGCTTGCCTTTTTTTGAATTTACCACTTGACATTGTGGCAAAGAACTGATGAGCCAGGATGAGATTGCAGTCATGGATGGCAGCAAGTGTATCATGCAGCTTAGGGGCGTGAGACCTTTTTTCTCAGATAAGTTTGATATAACCAAGCATAAGCAGTACCCACTGTTATCCGATTATGACAAAAAGAATGAGTTTGACATTGAAAAATACGTCAAGAACCGCAGCAGACTCCGCTTTAAGAGGGATGATGTGGTGGATGAGGTATGCGATGTCGGAGAAATCACAGCTTAACTTCTGGACATTGTGACCAGAAGTTGTTTTACAACTGAATATGGAACTTATGATATGGGAGCTTTTCTAAAAATTATAATTCAGAGAAGCGCCTTTTTATTTTTTGAAAAAGGAGACAAACAAATGGGCTTTTTTACAACATCAGTAACAGGACTTAAAACAGTAGTAACCGCAATCGGCGCAGGTGTATGGGGCGTTATCAATCTTCTTGAGGGATACGGAAATGATAATCTCGGTGCAAATGCTCATGTGCGGTAAAGTAACACACAAGAATTTGATAGACAGCCACTCACTTTTCCGAATGTATTTACATCTTTTCTCTTGACAGGTTCACACAAATTGCCTATACTGTGCTTATCGAATAAGTACGCTTATTACGATAAGTACACATGGTGAGGTGAGCAAGTGGAGATTATCATAAGTAATAGCAGTGATAAGCCTATTTACGAACAAATCTGTATGCAAGTAAAAAGTTTTATTATGGACGGCACATTATCTGCTGGCGAAGCCCTCCCTTCTATGAGAGCTTTAGCAAAAGATTTACATATCAGTGTTATTACCGTTCAGAGAGCATATGAAGATTTAACGAGAGATGGATTTATAGAAACTGTATCTGGAAAAGGCAGTTTTGTAGCATCACAGAATAGGGAATTTATTCAAGAGGAACAGTTACGAATTGCTGAAGAACTTTTACAAAAGGTCGCAGAAATTGGTCGAGCATATGGCATTAGTCTTGGGCAAATGACGAATATTCTAAAACTATTTTACGAGGAATAACGAGAGGTGACAGGCATGGATAACAACATTTTGGTGCAGAATTTATGCAAGCAATTTGAGGGATTTTCTTTGGACAATGTTTCGTTCAAAGTCCCTAAAGGCAGGATTGTAGGTTTTATTGGCGAGAATGGTGCAGGAAAAAGCACTACTATCAATCTGATATTAAATGAACTAAGCAAAGATAGCGGACAGATACAAGTCTTTGGAATAGACCATACAATTCCAACTGTCAAAGAAAATATTGGCGTCGTTTTTGATGAATGTAATTTTCATGATGTGTTTACAGCCTCAGATATTGAAAAAATCTTGAAAGGAGTTTATAAGACATGGGATAGTAACCTTTTTTCACAATACTTGAAAAAATTCAAAATCCCGACCAAGAAAACGATTGGCACATTTTCTAAAGGTATGAAAATGAAGTTGTCTATCATTTGTGCTATGGCACATAGACCTAAACTGTTGATTTTGGACGAAGCAACAACAGGTCTTGACCCCGTTGTGCGTGATGAAGTATTAGACCTATTTTTGGAATTTATCCAAGATGAAGATTGCTCTATCTTCTTTTCGTCGCATATTACTTCGGACATACAAAAAATTGCAGACTATGTGATTTTAATTCATCAGGGAAAAATCATTTTCGAGGAACAGAAAGATAATCTTGTTTATAATTATGGCGTGGCAAAGTGCGGAAAAGAAAAATTTGCACAGCTTTCCTCTGATGATTATATCATACACCGAACTACAAATATGAGCGTGGAGTGTCTTGTTCATGACAAGGAAGCATTCAAACGAAAATACAAAAACATCATTGTGGATAATGCCACATTAGAAGATATTATGCTTTTCTATGTTAAAGGAGGTACATCATGCGAGGATTGATATATAAAGACATATCCATTTTCTTCAAGAGTATTGATAAGAAACTTATTCTTATTGCAGTAGCAGCTATTGTTCTGCTTATTTTCAATGCTGGAATTTATGCTGGCTTATTTGCTTCCGTTATGTTTGCCATGACAATCGGTATGCAAAATATTATGAGTTTCGCAAGTGATGAAAAGGCAAGCTGGAAAAAATATCAATTAGCTATGCCGATAAGCAATTTTACTGTTGTTGCAAGTAAATATGTTTCCGTAATATATACTGTTGCAATCAGCATTTTGGGAAGCATTGCGTTCAATAGTTTATCCAGCATAATTTTTCAAAACTTTGATATGCTTATCTGGTTATTTTCGATTGCAGCAGCAATTATTATCCCATTATTATGGACAGGAATTTGCTTGCCATTAACTTATTGGTTTGGTTTTCGTTCTGCGCAAACTATGGGATTGATTGTGGTAATTCCAATGTTTTACTTTGTAAAATATTTTGAAGATGGGCCGGGAATGGCTGCTATGGTAAATACCGTTCATTCATATGTGCTAATCACAGGGATAGCGGCAATTTTGATTTTTGGAATTTCCCTCATAATAAGCACCATTGGATATAGTCGCAAGAATTAAATCTGCAATTACCATTCAAAAATAGTAAACCCAGCCGAGCCACACTAGATGAAAATTTCAAGAACAATATGGATTCTGCTTCGAGCATTGAGCAATAACCGCAGCTGCTTTGAAGCACTTGAAGTAAAAGCTGAGAAAATGGCTAATACAGATTTAGCAACTATTGAAAAAATGGGAAATGTTATCAAAACTCGCTTGGAAAATGGTGGGTGCAAAATTTCGGAAATGTACGCAGTGAAACATGATAAAGATGAAAGTAATTTATGGAACGAATATACAATGACTTATGATGTAAAATTAACTTGGAAGACTAAGGATAGTGCTGTAAGTAATATATTTAAGCAAAGGAAATATGTTGTTTAGTGGAAAGTGTGGTATGATATATTTAAATTTAGTTAAAGAATGGAGGCAACATAAATTGCATTTTAGTTATTGCCCGTATTGTGGCTCAAAACTTATTGGAAAAGAAATCGGAGATGAAGGAAGTGTGGCATGGCAATTAGTGAAGAAGGTTATAGAAAAATGATATATTTTCATCTTCCGGGCTTGTTTGAATTTTATGATTTTTATAGTGTGTTTTTGCCCTTGTTTAGAGAACATAGAGAATATTTTTATGATTGGTGTGAAATTGGTTCGATATACGGTGCCCCGGCAGACTGTCTTTGGGGCGGTGGTCGTGTAGGTTTTGGAGAGTGCAATGCTAAAGTTGTATTAAAACTTATGAATGAATACAACATTTCTCCAAGGCTTACATTTAGCAATTCATTGTTAAGAGAAGAGCATCTTTCAGACAAGAGGTGCAACGATTTATGTGAAATGTTTTATAAAGAAAGCAAAGCGCAGAGTGGCATAATTGTACATTCGGATTTACTTTTGAATTATTTGAAAAATAAATATCCAAATTTTTATTTTGTATCATCAACCACAAAAGTAATAACGGATTTTGAAGAGTTTAAAAGCGAAGTTGACAGGAAAGAATTTAGTTATGTTGTACCGGATTTTCGATTAAATAAAGATTTTGAAAATTTAGAAGGATTAACTCAGACTCAGAAAAGTAAAGTAGAGTTTTTGTGCAACGAATGTTGTTGGTTTGGATGTAAGGATAGGAAGAACTGTTACGAAGCTGTAAGCCGAAAAAACTTAGGAGAAAATCAAAAGGAGCATATATGTAAGTCACCTACCGCTGAAAAGTGGTATCGCTTTTCAGAAGCAATGAAAAATCCGGGATTTATAAGCATAGGTGACATTGAAAATAAATATGTTCCTATGGGATTTTCTAACTTTAAAATTGAAGGCAGAAGTCTTGGAAGTGCGTTGATATTAGAATTTTTATTGTATTATATGACAAAGCCTGAATACCATATAAATGTTAGGGAAGAAATATATCTGGATAATATGCTTGATTTGTTTTAAATGTAATTGGCAGTATAGGATATATCCTATATAATTAAACCATAAAATATTACTGACAAATATATTGAAAAAATGGAATATAAAAGTTTGCATACAGATGAGAAAAATAAACGGGAGATGATTTTATGACACCGAGTAAGTGTATAACTGATGATAATTTGAAAAAAGATCCGTTCTATAGTAAGGAAAATATTGATGAACTTGTAAAAAGAATTTCAAATTTAGAGGAAGGTAAGACTACTCTGAAAGAACATAAATTGATAGAGAATGCTCAATAAAATTAGGAGATAGGCGTTTTAATGAATAGAATTAAATCAGTTACACCATTACCTAATATGATATTGCTGGTTGTTTTTCAGAATGGAATTGAGAAAAAATACGATATTAAGAATCTATATAAAATATTTTCACAGTTTAAAGAACTGGAGTCTGACAATAAATTATATAAAAAAGTTGGTGTTGATGTAGGTGGATATGGAATGATGATTTAGATCTTGATGCAGAGGAAATTTGGAATAATGGGATTGAATATTGAATTTGTCTCGAAAAAGATAATTTGAGCATAACATAAATAACAAAATAGTAATAAAAGATAAAACCAGAGGACTGTAGTTGTCCTCTGGTTTTATTGATTTACTAACAAATACTAATTAAAGTAAGGAGAACATTAAAATGAAAAAATATGGTTATGTAAGAGTGTCAACAAAGGAGCAAAATTTGGATAGACAAATAGCGGTAATGAGAGAAGAAAAGGTTGAAGAAAAAAATATATACTCGGAACAGATATCTGGTAAAAATTTTGAAAGACCACAATATAACAAATTAATAAAAAAATTAAAGCCAGGAGATTTGCTAATAATAAAGAGCATTGACAGATTGGGGAGAAACTATACAGAAATTTTGGAACAATGGAGGATTATTACTAAAATAAAAAAAGCGAATATAAAAGTTGTAGATATGCCATTATTAAATACAGAAATAGGACATGGTGATTTGACGGGTGTATTTATATCCGATTTAGTTTTACAGATATTGGCTTACGTTGCAGAAACTGAAAGAGTGTTTATTAAGCAACGTCAGGCAGAAGGAATTGCAATTGCGAAAAGAAGAGGGGTTAGGTTTGGAAGAGAGCGGGTTGAATTACCAAAAGACTTTGAAAAGTACTGTATACTTTGGAAAGAGGGGAAAATATCATTGAGGCAAGGAGCAGAAGCACTGGGGATGAGCGGAACAACTTTTTATAGGAGATGTAGAGAAAACATATAAAAACGAAATAAGTGTTTCAAAAAGTAGACTTATTGAAATGCTTGAAAATATTCTATTTTATACATATAAATCGATTAAATTTTATAATAAAACAATTATACCAAACGAATTTCAATAAGTCTACTTTATGAAAAAATATGTTTGTTATGTTACCTATGATTTAGAGAAGGATAATAAAATGAAGAAAAAAGTTATTGTGATATTGGTGATTTTTTTAGGAACTTTTTTGACGATATGTTTAACAAATTTTGGCGAAAGTGACAAAAAAGAAAATTTGAGTAGTTTATCAAAAAGAATGGAATATAAAAATGTTGAAAAAATGCTACAGGAGATGAAAGAAAAAACTGTCTATACATCTAAAGGAAAAGTATTTGTTGATAACAAAAATACAGGAATCAACAGTTCATTAAAACTTGATAAAAAAGATAATTTATATGTTGAAGAGTTGGGGATTGAAAATAACAAGCTAATTATAAAGTGTTCTAATGGACAAAAAGTATCTTTAGTTAGTTTAAAAGAAAAAGAGAAAAAAGAAATTACAAAAATAATAAATGAAAAAGACGCTATTGATGTTGCTGAGAATAATGATAAAAGTACAATTCAAAAAGAAAAGAAACAATGTGAATTAATAGTTTCAAAGAAAGAAACTAACTTGGGAAATGAAGTAGAAGTACCTATAAAGATAAGGAATAATCCTGGAGTATTAGGTATGACAATATCAATTATATATGATGATCAGTATCTTGAATTGAAAGATGTAAAAAATGGTGAAGCTTTTAGCAATATTTTACAATTTACAAAGCCAAACAAATTTTACAATGGATGCATATGTTTATGGGATGGAATAGAAATTGAAAATCAGGATATTAAAGATGGAGTTATAGCTACGCTTGTTTTTTATGTAAGTGATAAAGCAACTTCAAAAACGTATTCCATAGGAATAGAGTGCAAAGAAAATGATGCTATTAACAACAATCTTGAAACAATAGATGTAAGAGTTAATAATGGTCAGATAAAAATAAACTAAGGAAAAACAGGAGGAAAGAAAAGTGGAAAAGATGAAAATTAAAAAATTGGTAGCTATTTTGTTAGCGGTTGTATTATTAGCGACACTTCCAAGTGGTTTGACAACGGTTACAGCAAAAACAGTTAAAGTAAAGAAAATTACTTTGAACAAAAAAAGTCTCCAACTTGATGTGGGAGAAAGCGTAAAATTAAAAATTAAAAAAGTTAAACCATCTAAAGCTTCAAAAAAGGTTAAGTGGAAAAGTAGTAATACAAATGTTGCAGTTGTTTCAAAAAAAGGAGTAGTTACTGCCAAAGGTTCAGGTATAGTTAATATAACAGCAACTTCAACAAAATATAAAAAAGTTAAAGCAGTATGCAAAATTACTGTAAAAGAAAAAAAGGTTACAGTTACAAATCCGACAGAAAAAATAAATAGAGAAGAAACTACAACTGTGTACCAAAAACTTCAAGGAGATAAAGGGGACAAAGGAGACAAGGGAGAAAAAGGCGACAAAGGAGATAAAGGGGACAAAGGAGATAAAGGAGATAAAGGAGAGCAAGGAGTAGGGATTGAAAATGTCTATATTGATGAAAACAATGATTTAATTATTATACTTACAGATGGACGAATAATAAATGCAGGAAATATAGGAACAGCAAATAAGCCAACAACAAAAAAATATACTGTTGTATTTAAAAATTATGACGGAAAGGTTATAAAAACGGAAGAAGTTGAAGAGGGAAAAGCAGCAACACCACCTGAAAATCCTGTCAGAACAGATGGGTATGTGTTTAGCGGATGGGATAAAACATTTGATAATGTTACACAAAATATGGAAATTATGGCGCAGTATACACAAATATCAGGTTTGTTTATGAGTGCAAATAAGGTCGAAGTTGAGCCGGGAAGCAAGGATGTAAAGATTGCACTTTCAGTAAATAACAACCCGGGAATACTTGGGATGACATTATCAGTTAAGTATAATCAAAAATGTTTAACACTAAAAAATGCTGAAAATGGAACAGCAGTAAAAGATGTGTTAACAATGACAAGAGGGGCTATTTTACAGAGAGGTTGCAAATTCATATGGGACGGTCAGGATATATCAGATGCACAAATAAAAGATGGAGAAGTATTGATACTGACTTTCGATGTTCCTGAAAATACACCATCGGGAATCTATGATATAGATTTTGTTTATGATGAAGGTGATATAGTGGATAGGAATCTTAATCCATTGAGTTTATCTGTTAAATCAGGAAGTATTGTTGTTAAATAGTTAATTGTTAAAGTAAATAAAAATTGAAAACGTAGAGAAAGGAGAGAAAATCTATGAAAAGATTAAAGAAAATTTGTGCATTTATTATGGCAATTGTTCTTGTTGTTTCAGGATTTACTATTAACAGTGATTCTGTAATGGCGGAAGAAACAAAAGAAGCAAAAATAAGTGTTGAAAGTCTATATGCAAAACCTGGAACAAATGTAGTTGTTAAGGTTTCGATTAAGGATAATCCGGGAATACTCGGAGCAGTTTTAAAAGTATCCTTTGATGATAAAAATATGACGTTGGTAAAGGCTGAGAGTGGAGAAGCTTTTTCAGCATTAACCTTTACCGCACCGGGGAAATTTGGCGAAAGCAATACGTTTAGCTGGGATGGACAGGATATATCAGAAAATGACATCGCAGACGGTGAAATCTTAAAACTAACATTTAAAATTTCCGATAATGCAATTATAGGAGATTGTTATAATGTCAAAGTTACATATAATTCATCAGATATAGTTGACTCTAATTTAAATATTGTTAAACTTACATCAGAAAATGGAGAGATAAACATTCTTAATTATATACCGGGAGATTTAAATGATGATGGAAAAATAAACTCTACAGATGTAATTTCTTTAAGAAGGCACATTGTAGGAAAGTATGATCAGACTATAATTGAGGATGCTGGAGATGTTAATGCTGATGGCAGGTGGAATTCTACGGATGTTATTATGATACGTAGATATATAGCAGGCGGATATAATGTAAAATTAAAAGCAGCAGGCAGTGAACATATGCACACAATGTCAAAAGTTGAAAAAGTAGATGCAACTTGTACAGAAGATGGAAACATAACATATTGGTATTGCAGTGATTGCGGAAAATATTTTAAGGATAATGCCGGTCAGGAAGAAATAACCTTAGAAGATACAATTATTCAGAAAAAAGGTCATACTGTAGTTGTTGATAAGGCAGTACCGGCAACAACTGAAAGTACAGGATTAACAGAAGGCAGTCATTGTAGCGTATGTGGAAAAGTATTAAAAGAACAAACTGTTATACCAAAAACGGAAGGATATTCAATTACTTATAATATAACAAATGGTGATAAGTATCTGGCACAACAGGAAATAGCTAATTCTAATCCAAAAGAATATTATAAAGAACATGAAAAGATTGTTTTAAAAGGGTTACAGGCACCTGATGGATATAGATTTCTTGGCTGGTATGATGGAGCAGGAAGTAATGCAACACAGATAAAAGAAATCAAAGAAGATACAACAGCAAATATAGAATTGTATGCTCATTGGGAAGAAGTAGTATATGATGTAACTTACAAGCTATATCAGACACCATTGGCTCCAATTTCGGATGAAAAATATTTAAAGTATACAGTTAGTAAAGGATTGGCAGATTTACCAAATCCAACTTTGTATAATTACATATTCCTGGGCTGGTATGATAAAGATGGAAATGAAGTCAATGAAATACCGGTAGGAACAACAGGAAATATAGAGTTAAATGCTTATTGGACAAGTAAAAGAAATTTGACAAAAAAAGTAAGCAAACTAGAGGATCCGGTTATAGTTGAAAATCCGGATAATGGAGTTGTATATTTTACATATGAAATAGGAACGATTGAAAATGTTCCGTTATCCGATGCAATATGGACAATACAAAGTGTTGCAGGCTTAGCACAGCAGACATCTAAAACAGTAACAACTTCTATTTCTGATGAACAGGCAAAGAACATTATGAATTCAGTATCTCAGGCAACAGTGGATTCAAAAACATGGACTTTGTCATCAGATTGGAATGATTCGACTACAGTTAATGAATCTTGGGCAGAAACAAATGGAATGACTCAGGAAGAA
>ENA-ORUN01002586-ORUN01002586.1-human-gut-metagenome-genome-assembly--contig:-NODE-2586-length-14232-cov-15.150243_pt1 | contig 14232 bp, 10 predicted proteins | sample MGYA00242080_ERZ509209 | MGnify/ENA primary metagenome ERZ509209 (study PRJEB26280, sample SAMEA2338786) | human gut metagenome | biome: human gut; feature: human-associated habitat; material: faeces... | reverse complement strand
CAGAGCGCGACAAACGCGAAATTTAAAATATTCTTTCCGCTGAATATGCGCAAAGTGCAACGACGACGACCGCCGCCAGCGGCGGAAACAGGGAGGAGTTGTTGGGGCAGCGGCCAGCAAGACGCGAGTGCCGCCCAAGGCACGATGCGGATGCTGGGTGCCGCAACCCGATAGCGGCGCGCATTCCAAATCGTCCCGTCTGCCGCCGCAAGTAAAAATTGCATCCGGCGGCAAAAAGGATTATACTATAAAAAATGTCTGCGGTGCACAGGCCGCAGGGGCAGAGGAGATGAAGCATGAAACGACGGGACTTTTGTAAGGGTCTTGCGGTGACCCTTGCGGCGGGGGCACTGGCTCCCGGAGCGGCGCTGCCGCAGGCCGGGGCGGCTACGGCGCTGGTCGGCCGCGCCGTGCCGGACGACTACTATACCCTGTGGTACCGCAGCGACCGCTGCAGCGCTGACCTGCGGCACGATTACTATTACAGCGACAGCCTGTTCGACCACGCCGCCACAGAGTACGACGATAAGCTGGCACTGGCCACCTTGGGCATGGCTGCGGCTGCGGACAGCTCGTGGGAGAGCGACCAGTACTATTGGATGACGGGCGAGGTCGGCCGTGCCGACCATATCCGGGATGCCTTTGCAAAGCTGGGCTTTGCCGAGGTGCAGCTGTTCAACTATACCCACAGCCTGAACGATGCTCCGGACACGGCGGCCTGTGCCGTTGCCCGCAAAACACTGGTGCGCGGCGGCAGACAGGTGACCATCATCGGGGCGTTCGTGCGCGGCTCCGGTTATGGAGCCGAGTGGTCCGGCAACCTTCATACAGGCTCCGGCAGCGCCCACACGGGTTTTGTAGCAGCGGCGCGGCAGCTGACTGAAAAAATACGCGGATATGTTCAGGCATCGGCCAAGCGCCAGCCGCTGGGTACCCTGAAGCTCTGGATGGGCGGCTACAGCCGTGCCGGCGGCGTAACGAATTTAGGGGCGGCGCGTCTCCCCGCCGTGCTGCCGCAGCTGGAAAAGAAAAACACCTTCGTCTATACCTTTGCCGCCCCGGCTGCGCTGGCGGCGGCAGACTGCCCCGAGCTGCAGCAGGACTTTGACAACAACCATACGGCAAGCGGCAGTCTGAAAAAGAACTGGAGTGCCAGCAACATCTTCAACATCATCTCCAGCGGAGATGTGGTCCCCCGGGTGCTGCCCGCAGAGTGGGGCTTCTACCGCAACGGCAACGACCGTTTTCTGCCCGCTACAGTTGTCCCGGAGGAACTGCAGGCGCTGAACGACCGCAGCGCAGGGATGGAGGGCGCACCGCTGGATTTCGGGCGGCTGGCCGTCACCGAGGAGACCGATGCCATGCTGCAGTCCATGATGACCCTGTTCGGCAGCCGTCAGACCTATCACGAGGACTACGAGGATGCCATGCGCTGTATACTGCAATGCGTGACCACCCGCTCGGAAGCAGAGGTGACCCGGGGCGTCATTCTGGACGATGCTGCCGTGGTGGCGCAGCTGCGCAGCATGGAGCCCATGCAGCAGTTCCCGCAGGAAAAGGTGGAGCGCTGTGTGCAGGCGGCCTCTGCCCTGAGCCGCCCGCTGCTGGAAAAGCTGGGCAATGCAGTGCCGCTGCAGGCACAGCAGATCGTGATCCCCATGCTGGCAGTCGGTCTGTGCTTTGAATTGGACCCGGAGACGCTGCAGCTGGTGTCAGACTTTGTATTGTCCACCATCACGGTAAAGGGGCAGCTGAGCGGCATCCTGAAAACAGTGCTGTGTCACTTTTTGGAAACCTACATTACCCTGCTGGAATACTATGACCCTGCCGACCACGGCATGGAGCCCTATACCCGGCAGGAAGAGCTATAAGCAAAAGGCCGCTGCGCAGACATCGCGCAGCGGCCTTGGCTTTTTACAGATAAGATCAGAACTTGAACAGGTTCAGCCCGGTAACGGGGTCGTACTGGCGGTCTACTGTGCCGTCCAGAACATCCACCACCATCTCACAGGTGGCGCTGACCACCGCCCGGTTCAGATGTCCGCCGAACACCTCGCCCTTGTCGTTGCCGGCGCTCATGTGCAGGTGGGTGTAGAATGCGCCGTTCATGGTGTTGATGGTGCCGGTCAGGGACACGATCTCAAAACTGCCGCTGAAGGTGTTGGCGTAGTATTTCTTCTCCGCTACATTGTATACGCCCACCGTAAAGCTGTTGGTGGCGCCCAGCGCCTGCACGGCGGCAAGGCGGATGTTTTCCTTCAGGGCAAGCTCTTTGACCTGTTCAAGGATCTCTTCGTCCTTGTCGATGCGTACAATGATCTTATTGCCAAAACGTTTGTATTCCATGGAAAAGCATCTCCTTTATGTGGCTTTTTTGTGCGCTGCTCTTTGCCGGGAGCGCGTGCGGATTTATTGATCTTCTGAACCCGATCCCTCCAAATTTCAATTTGTTGAACGAAATCGAGTATACCACACCCGCCAAGGAAAGAACACCCCGATAGCGTAAAATTTGCAGGTGGAAACTTGTCGGGGCGGGGACTTGGCAAACCCAACGTGATTGCGCTATAATAGAGCCGTAACAGTTCCACAAAGGTGTGGTAAGGGAGGTGCGGTCATGATCCGGGTGGCAGTCGTAGAGGATGACGCGGAGGTGCAGGGGGTATTGCAGGAGTACATCCGGCGGTATACCCGGCAGTACGGGACAGAATTTGAGGTATCGGTCTTTGCGGACGGGGTGGACATTCTGGAGGATTACCGCGCCGTCTACGATGTTATTTTTCTGGATGTGGAGATGAAGCATCTGGACGGCATGACCACGGCAGAGCGCATCCGGCAGATGGATGCAGACGTCATCCTGATCTTCATCACCAATATGGCGCAGTATGCCATCCGGGGCTACTCGGTGGGAGCGCTGGACTATGTGCTGAAGCCGGTGCCGTATTTTGCATTTTCCGAGCAGCTGAAAAAGGCCGAGAAAAATTTGGCCCGCCGCGCCAGCCACTATCTCATGGTCCCGGTGGAGAGCGGCCTGCGGCGGCTGGACAGCTCCCGGCTGTATTATCTGGAAAGCGAAGGCCACCGGGTGCATTACTACACCGAGGACGGCGATTTTTCGGCACCGGGCACCCTCAAGGCAGTGGAGGAAAAGTTGGCGGGCCGCCCCTTTGCCCGCTGCAACAGCGGCTATCTGGTAAATCTGGCGCAGGTGCAGGCGGTGCAGCAGAACACGGTGCAGGTGGGACCCTATGAGCTGCAGGTCAGCCGCCCCAAGCGCAAGGCCTTTCTTGCCGCACTGACCGACTACATCGGAGGCGAGGGCTCATGACCATGCTGCCGAACATCCCCCGCCTGTACACGGCGCTGGCAGAGGTGTTGGCGGTGCTGCTCTACGCCCGCCACCTGCCGCGGAGGTTCCACCGGCAGACCGCGGTCACGGTGGTGTGGGCACTGGTGCTGGGAATCTTTTTGCACAAGACCGGCTATGTGCCGCTGGCGTGGTGGGTGCCCTGTATGCTCTGCGCGGTGCTGCTGCTCTACGGGTACCTGTGGGGCAGCCGGGCGGTCAACTGGCTGGAGGCACTGTACATCACCGCCCGGGCGTTTCTGCTGGCAGAGTTTGCTGCCAGCGCAGAATGGCAGCTGCACTGCTGGCTGTTCCCGCACCGGAGCGGCTTTGACCCGCTGGCGCTGGCGCTGCTGGCGGCGGTCTACGGCGCGGTCTACGGCCTGATGTTCTGGCTGGAGCGCAGCCGTCCGCTGCCCGAAAAGCATCTGGACATCAGCAACAAGGCTGCGCTGGCGGCATTTGTCATGGCGGGCACGGTGTTCGTGGTCAGCAACCTTCTGTTTCTGGGGGAGAGCCCGGCGACCATGAACGTGTTCTGCATCCGCACGCTGGTGGATTTCTGCGGGGTGCTGATCCTGACGCTGCAGCACGAGCAACTGCGGGAGAGCGCGCTGCATCAGGAGCTTTCTGCCATGGACAATGTGCTGCACCGGCAGTACGAACAGTACAAGCGCAGCAAGGAGGGCATCGAGCTCATCAACAGCCGCTACCATGAATTGAAGGTCCAGATCGCTGATATCCGTGCCCAGCGGGACCGCGCCAAGCAGGACGCGGCGCTGGCAAAGATGGAGAACAGCATTCTGCAGTATGAGGCGGAGAACAAGACCGGAAACCCGGTGCTGGACATCCTGCTCACCGCCAAGAGCATGGAATGTCAGGAAAAGCAGATCCGCATGACCAGCGTGGCAGACGGGCATCTGCTGGACCATCTGTCCACCCGGGAGATCTGCACGCTGGTGGGCACCGCGCTGGACAACGCCATTGAAAGCTGCGCCGCCGAGCAGGACCCGGAAAAGCGGCTGATCCGCACGGCGGTGTATGCCCAGAACGGCTTTGTGCTGTTCCGGGTGGAGAACTACTGCAAAAAGCCGGTGGAGCTGGGTGCAGACGGTCTGCCGCTGCGCAGTGCCCACGGCGGTTACGACCTGCGCAGCCTGCGGGCGGCTGCGCAGCAGCACGGCGGCAGCATGACCGTGCACTGGGAGGACGGCTGGTTCACCCTGCGGGTGCTTCTGCCGCAGGCGGGGATTCAACAGACCGAGGGCGGGGAGTGATCCCCGCCCTTTTTGCAATATGCACAAAATCAGGGGCAGTGGAATTGTGAATAAGCACAATAAAAAATGAAACCAATTTGAAACTTTTTTCAAATTATGCATCCCAAACGACAGATTGTGCAAAGAACGGTTCGTTTTGCGGTTTATATGATAAAATGACATCAAGCAAAGGAGTGGACGCACTCCGGAGAACAGCCATGAACCGGGTCGTGTACCCAAAAGAGAAGGAGTTAACAGTTATGGCACAGAAAAAGAAGGACGGTAAGATGATGGGCAAGATCATCAAAACTGCCGTTTCGGGTGTGTTGTGTGTCGCATTGGCGGGCGGTATAGTTGCGGCCAATGTGCTGATCCCGCCCAACGCCAGCAGCGTGCAGAGCATTTTGGGCCTGAAGAGCGGAGGCATCGACAACAGCAAGGCAAAGACCGAAGGCATTAATATGGAATACGGCAAGCCCGGCTTTGACACAGAGGATGCGCTGGTTGAGGATGAGATCGCCCTGAACAAGCAGATTGCAGCAGAGGGCATCGTCCTGCTGAAGAACGATGAAGGCAGAATGCCGTACAGCACGGATACCACCTTCAGTTTTGTCAGCCATTCGGCAGTCAGCTACATCGGCGGCAACAAAGTCGATATGAAAACGGCCTTTGAAGATGCCGGGTTCGGTGTCAACGAGGACCTCTGGAAATTCTATTCCGAAGGCAACGGCAAGGATTACGGTCTGGGCGTTGGTTCCGTTTCCTACGGTGATGACGAGGACTTTTCCATCAACGAATGCCCCTTGTCTGTTATGAAAGCAGAGCCGGGTCTGACCGATTCCATGAAGAATACGGTTCCTGTTTTTGTGTTCAGCCGTGTGGCGGGCGAAGGCCGTGATATGCCCCGCTCCATGTACAACCACACCGATGTGGAAGAGGACAAGACCAAGACTTATCTGGAGCCGGATTCTACGGAACTGGAGATCCTGCAGTATCTGAACGACAACTTTGACGATGTGGTGCTGCTGCTCAACTCCAGTGCAGCGGTCGATCTGAGCTGGGTGGAGGATTATCCCAGCATCCACACGGTCATCTCGGCTCCTGCCATGGGCGACTACGGCCTGTGCTCTCTGGCTGAGATCTTCTCCGGCAAGGTCAATCCTTCCGGCCGCACCGTGGATACCTATGAAGTGGATGCCATGAACAGCCCGGCGGCGCAGAACTTCGGCGACTTTGCCTACTACGATGAGAATGGCAACCTCACCAAGTACAACTACGTCAGCTACAAAGAGGGCATCTATGTTGGCTACCGCTACTACGAGACCCGTTACGAGGATAAAGTCCTCGGTCAGGGCAATGCGGGCGATTACAACTACGACGATGCTGTGATGTACCCCTTCGGCTACGGCCTGTCCTACACCACCTTTGACTGGTCGGATTACAACACCAGCTGGGATGGCGATACCTGCACCGTGACGGTCAAGGTCACCAACACCGGTTCTGTTGCAGGCAAGGACGTTGTGGAAGTCTACGCACAGAGCCCTTACACCGATTATGACAAGGCCAACAAGGTGGAAAAGGCTGCCGTTGAACTGGTCGGTTACGCCAAGACCTCGGAGCTGGCTCCCGGTGCAAGCGAGACCGTGACGGTCACCTTCGACCAGGAACAGCTGAAGTCCTACGACTACGTCAATGCCAAGACCTACATTCTGGACGCAGGTGATTACTATATCACTGCGGCTAAAAACGCACACGAAGCGGTCAACAACATCCTCTCTGCCAAGGGAAAGAGCGTGGCAGACGGTATGACCACGGATGGCGACACTGCTTTTGTTGAAATCTACACCCCGGCAAACGGCACCGTGGATACCACGACCTACAAGCTTGACACCACGACCGGTGTGGAGATCACCAATCAGCTCGACCATGCAAACGGCGGGCTGCAGTATCTCTCCCGCAGTGACTGGACTGGCACCTGGCCGACCGTTGACGGCGAGGTCAGCGACCAGATCAGCACCTGGGGCAACCCCATCAATGGTACCGATGCCAGCGGCAAGGCTGCATCCTATACCTACCGCAAGACGATCAGCAAGGAGGACCTTGCAAAGCTGGATTCTTTTGATTCCCTGAACCCCACCGACTTCTCCACCCTGACCGATGAGATCGTTTACGGCAAGGACAACGGTCTGGGTCTGATCGATATGCGCGGTCTGGATTACGATGATGAAAAGTGGGACGCACTGCTCGACCAGCTGACCCCCAGCGATTATCAGACCCTGATCACGCAGTCCGGCTATGGCACGGCTGCCATCAAGTCGGTGGATAAGCCCTCCACGACCGACCGCGACACTGCCACCGGCCTGGTCAACTACGGCTTTGATGCAAGCGGCAACCTCTACTTCAAGGGCAACATCACGCACTGCGGCGTGATCGTTCTGGCACAGACCTACAACGATGATCTGGCCACTCACTACGGCGAGAACATTGGCGACGAGTCCTACTATCTGGGCGTTGATGGCTGGTATGCACCTGCTGTCAATATGCACCGCACGGCATTCTCCGGCCGCAACAGCGAGTATTACTCCGAGGATCCGTTCATCGGCGGTCACATTGCTTCCCTCGAGTGTGAGGGTGTCGCCTCCCGCGGTATGTATGTCTTTGTCAAGCATTACGCCATCAACGATCAGGAGGACCACCGCGGCGACCGTGAAGGCCAGTACAGCATTGCGACCTTCCTGAACGAGCAGGCGGCCCGCGAGATCTACCTCAAGCCCTTTGAGATGTGCGTCAAGTCTGATAAGGTCGAGATGAACTATGCAAAGGACAACGGCGACGGCACTTACAGCAATGCCACCACCGAGATCCCGTCCGTCACCGGCATCATGACCTCCTTCAACCGCGTTGGCTATACCTGGGCCGGCGGCAACTACAACATGATCACCGGCCTGCTGCGCAACGAGTGGGGCTTCCACGGCTTTATCATCACCGACAACGCAAACACCGGTGTCTTTATGGACGCTGGCCAGATGATCCAGGCCGGTGCAGACGGCAAGCTGACGAACCTGCCCACCGGCGCACGGTACACCTTTAACAAGGATGACGTTGCAGACTACCACTACGGTCGTGAAGCAATCCATAACATCCTGTACACCATTGCAAACTCCAAGGCAATGAACGGCGGTATGCCGGGCAGCCGTTATCTGGCAAAGGTCGAGCCTTACCAGAAGGTCATCTACGCAGTGGATGGTGTCTGCGGCGGTCTGATCGCAGTTCTGGTCGTTCTGACGATCCTCCGCTTCCGTAAAAAGAAAGAGGACGTAAAAACCGTCTGATCAACACATAGGAACAGAAGGGGCGGCGGGCAAACGCCCGCCCCCTTTTTTTGATTGTCAGGAGAGACCCATGAAACACACAGATATCATCAACAGCCTGAGTCTGGAACAAAAATGCGCCCTGCTGAGCGGCGGCACGGTGTTCACCACCCGGGCGCTGCCGGGCAAGGGCATCCCGGCCATTACCCTGTCGGACGGCCCCAACGGCGTGCGCAAGCAGGCGGGCGCGGCCGACCATCTGGGTCTGAACCCCAGTGTGCCCGCCACCTGCTTTCCCACCTCGGCTACCGTTGCCAACAGCTGGGACCCGGAGCTTGGCGAGGCTGTGGGCGCAGCCATGGGCGAAGAAGCAGCGGCACAGGGCGTGTCGGTGCTGCTGGGCCCCGGCCTGAACATCAAGCGCAGCCCCCTGTGCGGCCGCAACTTCGAGTATTTCTCGGAGGACCCCTACCTTGCCGGTAAGATGGCTGCGGCCTACGTCCGCGGCATCCAGAAAAACGGCATTGCCGCCTGCCCCAAGCACTTTGCGGTGAACAGTCAGGAGCTGCGCCGCATGGCCTCGGATTCCATCGTGGACGAGCGCACCCTGCGGGAAATTTACCTGACCGGCTTCGAGATGGTGGTCAAGGAAGCGCAGCCTAAGACCATCATGTCCGCCTATAACCTTGTCAACGGCACCTACGCCAACGAGAACACCCACCTGCTCATGGATATCCTGCGCGGGGACTGGGGCTTTGACGGCGCAGTGGTCACCGACTGGGGCGGCAGCAACGACCACGCCCTTGGCGTAAAGAACGGATCTACGCTGGAAATGCCCGCCCCCGGCGGGGACGCCATCCGGGAGCTGATGAAAGCGGTGCAGACCGGCAAGATCACCGAAGCGGACGTGGACGCCCGGCTGGAGGAGCTGCTGGAGCTGGTGTTCACCACCAAGGCGGCGGTGGACGCCGCACCCGGCAAGTTCGATGCCGACGCCCACCACGCACTGGCACGCCGGGCTGCTGCCCAGAGCATCGTGCTGCTGAAGAACGAAAACGGCCTGCTGCCCCTTGCAAAAGGGGAAAAGGTGGCGGTCATCGGCGACTTTGCCCAGACGCCCCGCTATCAGGGCGCAGGCTCCAGCGCCGTCAACTCCATCAAGGTGGATTCCTTTCTGGACTGCCTTGCCGAGAGCGGCCTGAACAGCGTCGGCTACGCCAAGGGCTTTGACCGGCAGGGCAAGCCCGATGAGGTGCTGAAGGCCGAAGCGGTGCAGCTGGCAAAGAACGCCAGTGTGGTGCTGCTGTGCATGGGTCTGGACGAGATCAAAGAGAGCGAGGGTATCGACCGCGCCGACATGAAGCTGGCAGAGAACCAGCTGGAACTGCTGGCGGCTGTGGCGGCGGCAAACCCCAACGTGGTGGTGCTGCTGAGCGCGGGCTCCTCGCTGGAAAGCGGTTGGGTCAAGGACTGCAAGGCGCTGGTCTACGGCTGTCTGGGCGGTCAGGCCGGTGCGGGCGCACTGGTCGAGGTGCTCACCGGCGCGCAGAACCCCTGCGGCAAGCTGGCGGAGACTTGGGCGCGCAGCTACGCCGACACCCCCGCAAAGGCGCATTTCGGCGGCGACGGCCCCACTGTGGAGTACCGCGAGGGGCTGTATGTGGGCTACCGCTACTACGACACTGCCGGTGTGCCCACCGCCTTCCCCTTCGGCTACGGCCTGAGCTATACCAGCTTTGCGTACAGTGACCTGAAAGCGGACGAAAAGGGCGTGACCCTGACTGTCACCAACACCGGCAGCTGTGCAGGTGCCGAGGTGGTGCAGCTTTATGTGGCAAAGCCGGATGCAACGATTTTCCGCCCCGCCAAGGAGCTGAAGGGCTTTACCAAGGTGCAGCTGGAAGCCGGAGAGAGCAAGACCGTCACCATCCCGCTGGATGATAAGGCGTTCCGCTACTGGAACGTCAAGACCAACCGCTGGGAGGTGGAAGACGGCAGCTATCAGCTGCTGGTGGGCGCTTCCAGCGCCGATATCCGTCTGACTGCCGCCGTCACGGTGGCGGGCACCGGCGCACCCGACCCCTATGCGGGCAAAGACCTTGCCCATTACCGCACCGCACAGGTGCAGAATGTGCCGGACGCGGAGTTTGAAGCGCTGCTGGGCCGTCCCATCCCGGAGAACAAGGTACACATCGACCGCAACATGACGCTGGGCGAGATGGGACACGGACGCAGCCCCATCGGCTGGCTGGCGGCTGCCGTGCTGGGCACCCTGCTGCGCCGCAGCATCAAAAAGGGCAAGCCCGACCTGAACATCCTGTTCCAGTACAATATGCCTCTGCGTGCGCTGGCCAAAATGACCAACGGCGCTATCAGCATGGGCATGGTGGACGGCATCGTGATGGAGCTGCAGGGCTTCTGGGTCATCGGCCTTGTGCGGGTGATCGTGGAGGCTGTGAAGAACATCGTGCTGAACAGCCGCATGGAAGAGCGTCTGAAAAACAGCTGAAAGGAAGCAGGCTATGAATTTCTGGAATAACTTCGCGGCAAAGCACCCCGCCGCTGCCAAGTGGGTGCGCGAGGGCGGCCTGTTCGTCATCGTGTCCAACCTCATCACGGTGTTCAAGTACTTGCTGCTGCAATTTCTGCCCAAGGCCTTTGCAAGCCTGCCGGTGGTGGATTTCGGCTGGCCGGGCATTGATATCACCCTGTTCGGCGAGACCTTCAAGTGGAACATCCTCGGCTACGACGCCGCCCACGGCGGTCTGCCCTACTTCTGCGCCTACATGATCGCCATGGTCATCGGCGAGTGCATCAATTTCCCCATTCAGCGCAATTTCGTGTTCCGCAGCAAGGGCAATCTGGCAAAGCAGATCGGCTGGTATGTGCTGGCGTTCTGCGTCATCACCTGCATCGTCAACTCCATCAACTGCATCTGGGTGGCGGTGGCAGGTCTGCTGGTGCCGGACTTCATCTACAACATCGGCACCACCGTCCTCAACGGCGGCATCTCCATGGTCATCTTCTTCTTCGTGAATAAGATCATCTTCCCGGAGGGCGAAAAAGCCGCCAAGTAACAAGTCATCTTCTTCATTTTCTTCTTTTCATCACAAAGGCTCTCGCCCGCTCTGTGCATACGACAGAACAGGTGGGAGCCTTTGGCTTATGATCATCCTATCGCACAAAAGGCAGGATACCATCGTAATGATGATACCCTGCCTTTGCTCGTTCCGGTCCTCGTCCTGTGACCTCCGCCACAAAAAAATCCCCAGACCGAATGGTCTGGCGGCATCTTTCTTGGTAGACATTCCTACGCGTTGGGAACCGCGCACTAATCAAAGCCCCACTGGGGCTTTGATTGCCTTCGCTGCGCTCGGCACGTGCTGTTCTCGTCCTGTACCGCCCACCACAAAAAATCCCCAGACCGAATGGTCTGGGGATGTGGTGGACGGTACAGGACTCGAACCTGTGACCTCCTGCACGTCAAGCAGATGCTCTACCAGCTGAGCTAACCGTCCATATTCTGTTTTGCCGAAATCAGCTAGATTATAATACCATAGCCTGTGCCAAAAAGCAAGGCCTTTTTTCAAAAATTGTAAAACTTTTTTGAAAAAGCACCCCGAAACCCGGCTTCTGTGCGGTGCAGCGCGGGTTTTGGGGCGGCGGACGACAGCTTTCTTGTTGCCCCCAACCAGACGTTGTGCTATAATAGAAAACTATAATAGGAGTAGTGTCGGAAAGGGAACGCAGCATGAGAGTTTTGGGCATCGACCCCGGTTACGCCATCGTGGGCTGGGGCGTGGTGGAGTATGCGGGCAACCGCTTTGCGCCGGTGGATTTCGGCGCGGTGTGCACGGACGCAGGCGTGCCGTTTGAGCGGCGGCTGGATGAGGTGTATGCCGGCATCAAAGAGGTCATTGAGCGCACAAAGCCCGAGGTGCTGGCCATCGAAAAGCTGTTCTACCAGCACAATCAGACCACCGTCATCGGCGTAGCCGAAGCGCGCGGGGTCATACTGCTGGCGGCAGCGCAGGCGGGGCTGCCCATCTACGAGTACACCCCCATGCAGGTCAAGCAGGCGGTCACCGGCTACGGCAAGGCCGTGAAAAAGCAGGTGCAGGAGATGACCCGGGTGCTGCTGCATCTGCCCGCCGTGCCAAAGCCGGACGACACCGCCGATGCGCTGGCCATGGCTATTACCTTCTGCCACACCAACGGCAACCAGCTCAACCGCTACACCCGCCGGGTGGCGGGCCCCATCTGACCGCATACCACAGCCGCCCTGCGGGGCGGCGGGTCTTGACTGAGAGGATTCTATGATCTACTGTCTGACTGGAAAAATCGTGAAAAAAAGCCTGAACGCCGTGGTGCTCAGCTGCGGCGGCGTGGGCTACTATACCCAGTGCCCGGCCAGCGTGGCGGGGGCACTGCCCGGTGTGGGGCAGGAAACCACCCTGTACACCGTGATGAGCGTGACCGAGAACGATGTAAGCCTGTACGGCTTTGCCACCGAGGAGCAGCAGGCCTGCTTTGAGATGCTGACCGCCGTGTCCGGCGTGGGCCCCAAGGTGGGGCTTGCCATCCTCAGCGTCATGGAGCCGCAGCGGGTGGCGCTGGCTATCTCGGCGGGGGACCACAAGGCATTTAAGGCTGCCTCTGGCGTGGGCCCGAAGCTGGCGCAGCGCATCGTGCTGGAACTGAAGGATAAGGTGGCCAAGGGCTTTGTGGACGGCATCTCGCTGGAGGATGTGGCGGGCTCTGCCGCCGACACGCCCGCCACCCAAAGCAGTGCACAGGCCATTGCGGCGCTGGTGTCGCTGGGCTACAGCCAGAGCGAGGCGGCGCTGGCCATCGCAAAGATCGATGCCGCGCTGCCGGTGGAAGAGATCATCAAGCTGGCCTTGCGCAGCATGGCAGGCAGGAGGTAAGCAATGCAGGACGATACCGCGCTGTACGGCGCAAAAATGATGCAGCCCGCCATGACCCCGGCGGACAGTGAGGAAAATAACCTCCGCCCGCAGCATCTGGAGGACTACATCGGGCAGGAAAAGGCCAAGCAGAACCTGAAGATCTATCTGGAAGCCGCCAAGCGCCGGGGCGAGCCGGTGGATCACATTCTGCTGTACGGCCCGCCGGGTCTGGGCAAGACTACGCTGGCGGGCATTATTGCCAACGAGATGGGGGTGCAGATCCGCATCACCAGTGGCCCGGCTATTGAAAAGCCCGGCGACCTTGCCGCCCTGCTGACCAACCTGCAGGAGGGCGATGTGCTGTTCATCGACGAGATCCACCGCCTGTCCCGGCAGGTGGAGGAGGTGCTGTATCCCGCGCTGGAGGACTACGCGCTGGATATCATGATCGGCAAGGGCCCCAGCGCCCAGAGCATCCGCATCAATCTGCCCCGGTTCACGCTGGTGGGCGCTACCACCCGCGCCGGACAGATCACCGGCCCGCTGCGCGACCGCTTCGGCGTGCTGCTTAAGCTGGAACTGTACAGCCCGGACGAGCTTTCCCGCATCATCATGCGGTCGGCGGGCATTCTGGATCAGCCCATCACCCCGGAAGGCGCTTATGAGCTGGCAAAGTGCAGCCGTGGCACGCCCCGCGTGGCGAACCGCTTTTTGAAGCGCATCCGCGACTTCGCCACCGTGCTGGGCGACGGCATCATCGATCGGGATGTGGCGCTGCTGGGTCTGAAGCGGATGGACGTGGACGCGCTGGGTCTGGATGAGCTGGACCGCAGCCTGCTGCGCGCCATCATTGAGATGTACAACGGCGGCCCGGTAGGTCTGGAAACGCTGGCCGCCGCGCTGGGCGAGGAGGCGGTCACGCTGGAGGATCTGTGCGAGCCGTATCTGATGCAGATGGGCTTTTTGACCCGCACCCCCCGCGGACGCTGCGCCACCCGCCTTGCCTACGAGCATCTGGGCATGAAAGCCCCGGAGACCGGCAGCGCCGAGGAAAACGGCCAGCAGAGCCTGTTCTGATCTATCATATAAAGGAATTAAACGGAAGGAGGACGCTATGCGCCCTGCAGATACTTGGAAAGACTATGAGCTGCTGGATGCCACCGACGGCAACCGGCTGGAACGCTGGGGAGAGACTTTGCTCATCCGCCCCGACCCGCAGGTGGTGTGGAAGACCCCCAAGCAGAGCCCCCTGTGGGCAAAGGCAGATGCCATCTACCACCGCTCCAATCAGGGCGGCGGCGAGTGGGAGTACCGCCGCCGTCTGCCGGAAAAGTGGAAGATCAGCTGCGGCGAGGGAGAGGATAAGCTCACCCTCATCGTCAGCCCCACCGGCTTCAAGCACACCGGCGTGT
>ENA-ORUN01002581-ORUN01002581.1-human-gut-metagenome-genome-assembly--contig:-NODE-2581-length-14254-cov-2.263751_pt1 | contig 14254 bp, 18 predicted proteins | sample MGYA00242080_ERZ509209 | MGnify/ENA primary metagenome ERZ509209 (study PRJEB26280, sample SAMEA2338786) | human gut metagenome | biome: human gut; feature: human-associated habitat; material: faeces... | reverse complement strand
TGTCTGAATGCAAGCATTCACAGAAAGCAATTTTGCATGGCTCTGAATAGTTACATATAAGGAGTAATTTATGGGAATCCCTGTTGAACGCTACAGTAAAATTACTGATAAAAATAACCGTGAAATTTGTCTGCTGCGTGCTTTTCCATGCGCTTGGGGAAAATGCACATTTTGTGATTACATCGAAGACAATGGACATGATGAAGCAGCGATGATTTCATTAAATAAAAGCATTTTAGATCAAGTCACCGGCGAATTTGGTGTTTTAGAGGTCATCAATTCAGGAAGCTGCTTTGAACTTCCAAAGCAGACACTTGATGATATTGAAAATGTAATAAAAACCAAAAACATCCATAAGCTCTTTTTTGAATCGCACTGGATGTATAGAAAACACCTCGCTGCAATGCGAAGCCGCATGCCGGTGCCGATCATTTTTAAGATTGGCGTAGAGACATTTGACAGCGATTTTCGTGAGCATGTTCTTAATAAGCATGCCGACTTTCAGTCACCTGAAGAGGTAGCAGAATATTTTGACTCTCCATGTCTGATGGTCGGCATAAAGGGGCAGACAAAGGAAATGATCGCGCACGACATTGACTGCCTAAAGCGCTATTTTAAGCTTGGAACAGTAAATGTATACAACAATAATACTACACCAATCAAACGTGATGAAGAGCTTGTTCGCTGGTTTATGAAGGAATATAACTGGCTGCTTGACGATCCTTCTGTTGAAGTATTATACGATATCACTGATTTCGGTGTTGGGTGAGTTCCCACATTGCTAGTCCGGCTGCGACTGCTACATTAAGAGAATCGACTCCGTTCATCATTGGAATTTTAGCTACATAATCAGCTGCATTGATTGTGGACTCTGCAAGTCCCTGTCCTTCGTTTCCCATGATGATCGCGAGTCGATCTTTTTGTTTTAAAACTGGATCATCAATTCGAATATTATCTGAACGAAGTGCCATTGCAACTGTCTGAAAGCCTTCCTCCTTCAGCCATCCAATGCCCTCTTCCTTCCATCTTGCCTCGCTGCTTCCAATATAAGCCCATGGAACAAGAAGTGCATTTCCTACACTTACACGCATTGCACGGCGATAAAACGGATCTACACAGGCTGGTGACAATAATACAGCGTCTATGCCAAATGCTGCTGCACTTCTAAAGATTGCACCGATGTTTGTTGGATTTTCTACATCCTCAAGCACAACAATACGCTTTGCATTTTCAAGCACTTTTTTATAATCAAAATTTTCTTTTCTTCGCATCGCGCATGAAATTCCACCTGTCAATACATAGCCAAATTCTCTTTTGGCATCCTCTGGATCTACTATGTAAATAGGTGCCTCTCCCACACGATCTAAAATCTCATCTTTTTCCATTTTTTCAGTACAGACAACGCTTAGCGGCTCGTAGCCTTTGCGAAGAGCAATATCAATAACATTTTTGCTTTCCGCAATAAAAATGCCCGGCTCTGGCTCATAATAACGAAGAAGATGCACTTCTTTATTTCCAACATACCATTCTAATTCTGGAAGCTGTGCTGATGAAGCCTTGATTATATTTTTTTTATTTCTCATATACATACCTCTGCTTGCTGCTATTTATTCTTTATCTAATAATAGCAGATCTTCCTCTCTCACGTAAAGTACTTTTGGCACTCCTGCAGAAGGATTCCAGTCACTTTTGCTGATCTTCCACTGCAGCCACTCACAGTTCTCATCTTTTCGAAATGAAATATTCCACTCAAACGGATCCTCTAATATCCTGTATTCGCCAACTGTCAATTCAGTTATATGACCTGCTTTTGGCTTTTTTTGCATCATATAATGAGCCCTGATTCCAACAGTACGCGCCGTAAATGCTTCCTTTGATACATTAAACGCCACACCCCATTCTGCTGCCCAAAGTTTGCCAGACGCTGTGTCCTTCATCTGTGTTTCTGTCGGCTCTAAATCCTTTACCAGTTCCACGCTGCAAATATTTTTACAGCCTGACAAGAGAGCTGCTGTTTTTGTCTTTGGATTCTTAAAAAATTCTTTTACCGGCTCAATCACTTCCATCTTTCCCTGATTGATACAGCTTACAGTATCGCAAAGGCGATACACTTCATCTCTGCGATACAAACAAGACTGGCTTTTGAATATCTTTTAACAAATCCATCATCTGCTGCTCCATCTTCCACTTAAGATAGCTGTCTAATGCGGCAAATGGTTCATCTAAAAGAAGAAGCTCTGGTTCTGCCGCTAACATACGCGCCATCGCGACGCGCTGCTTTTGACCTCCTGAGAGTTGATCTGGCATGTGTTTTTCAAGACCTGTCAGATGAAAACTTGTTATGTATTCCTGCACCTTTTTTTGATCTGGCTTTCTGCCCATTCCTGCCTGTATATTCTGTACCACATTCATGTTAGGAAATAATGCATAGTCCTGAAACATATATCCAACTTTTCTTTTTTGAGGCGGCAAATTTATCTTTTTTTTCGAATCAAACAGCACTCTGTCATTTAAAACAATTCTTCCTTCATCTGGACGCTCAATACCTGCAATGCATTTTAATGTCATACTTTTTCCGCATCCAGATGCACCCAGAATTGCAAATACTCCGCCATCCATGCAAAAGTCCACATCTAGCAAAAAATTTCCCAGTTTCTTTTTTATCGTTACCTGCAACATATCTGTCTTTTGCCCCTATCATTACCATTGTTTTTTCTGTTTGTTTTTTCCTGATCCTAAAAGATTCATTAACAGCACAACGACAAATGCAATCACCATGATCACCATTACCCAAAAACCGGCTGTCTTGTAATCTCCATTTTGAATTACCATCGCAATTTTCTGGGAAATCGTTCCTGTCTTTTTCGGAATGTTTCCTGCAAGCATAGATGTAGCTCCATACTCTCCCATGGCTCTTGCAAATGTCAAAATCGTTCCAGAAAGTATTCCTGGACGCGCCGATGGAATCACAACCTTCCAGAAAATTTTTATTTCGGACATACCAAGTGTTCTGGCTGCATAGATTAAATTTGCATCTACCTGCTCAAATGCTGCTCTGGCATTTCTATACATAAGAGGAAAAGCAATCACAGTTGCTGCAAGCACGCAGCCAAGCCAAGTCTGTACGACCTTAATTCCACAGCCTTCATAAAGCGCAGCGCCAAATGGACGGCGCAGACTAAAAATCAGTAAAAGAAAAAAACCGGCTACCGTTGGCGGCAGTACCATTGGCAGTGTAAGAATACCATCCAATACTGCTTTTGTTTTAGGTCCTGCTTTTATTACCTGTCTTGCTGCAAAGATCCCGCCAAAAAAAGAAAGAATGGTTGCCACCACTCCAGTCTTTAATGAGATCAGCAAAGGACTCCAATCAAGCCCTCTCATAAATTCCATCAATTCTTCCATTGTGCCACCATTATTTCCATCAATTTAGTAAGAGTATCACGTCCACAGAAGCAAAACTTACTTTTAATCTTCTACATCAGTATCGAAATAATACTTCTGAAAAATTTCTTTTGCATCATCTGTAATTAAGAAATCGACAAATTCCTTTGCTGTCGTAGCTTCTGCCTCGTCTGCCTCTGAATTTTGAATTTGTGCTACCGGATAAATAACATCTCCTGTCAGATCATAAGGAATCTTCTCTAAAATTTCAAGACGATCTTCTAATCCATATGTATCGGAATAATAAACAGTTCCTACCTCATTTGATCCCTCTGCCACTGCTGACGTAACAACACCTACATTTGCACATTCATTGATTTCCACACCGCCAAGTGCTTCTGAAATGTCTGTTGTTGAAATCTTTGATACATCATCTGCCTTTTCTAACATTCCTGCATTTACCATTGCCTGACGTGTGTATTTTCCTACAGGAACTGAACCATCTGCAAGTGCAATGCTGCCAGCATTTTTAATATCCATAAGACCTGTTACCTTGGTGTTGCTTCCCTTATATGTTACTACACAAACCTGGTTGTTTACAACGTTGTGACGTGTTCCCTCTACGACAAGACCATCTGTCTCATCAAGCTGATTCATCTGCTTAACTGCTGCTGAGAAAAATACGTCACAGTCTGCGCCTTCTTCAATCTGAACCATCAAAGTTCCTGAGCTGTCATAGCTTCCCTGTACATTTACATTTTCGTGTGTTTTCTGAAACTCTGCGATCAGTTCCTCCATTACCTGATTCAGACTCTTAGCTGCAAATACAGTGATTGTAACTTCTTCTTTTTTGTCTGATGCCTTATAACCACATCCTGCAAGCAGTGATGCTGCCAAAGCCGTTACCATTAACATCCCTGCTTTTCTCATTTGTTTTTTCTCCGTAATCCTGCTTTTTCTGCTCTAATTTGTATAAGCTGTGCCGCAATACTGATAGCTATCTCTGCCGGTGTCTCACTTGCAATGTCTATTCCAATTGGTGCATGTACACGGTCAAGTTCTTCATTGGTGAAGCCCTCCGCCAGTAGTTTTTCTCTAACGTACTGAGTCTTTCGTTTGCTTCCCACTACGCCTATATAAGAAGCAGGTGTGCGCAGCGCAAACCGCTCAACATCTGCATCACAGCTATGTCCTCTTGTAACAACTACAAGATAATCTTCCTTTTTTACTTCCAAAATATCAGAAAGCAAAGTAAAATCAACAGTTTTTGTCTCCTGTACGCCTGGGAATAAATTAGGGGCTGTGTACTCCTCTCTGTCATCCATTACCATGCACCAAAATCCCAAATGACTGAGTACTGGGACAAGCTCCTGCGCAAGATGGCCGCCTCCGAAAATATAAACCTTTCCATCAAAGTTAAATTCCTCGGCATAGATTTTCTGAACTTCATTATTCTCGTATTTTTCAAGTATTCGGCAATGACCTCGTCCTTCCTCAAGATGAGACTCTATTTTTGGATATCCTTTTGAAAATGGAAGTACCAGCCAATATGGCTTTTTCTCTTCTTCCATCTTTAATGCTTCCTTTAAAAAAGATGCAATCTTTGTATCCTTGCTTTTCACGCTGTAAAATAAAACCTTTACTTTACCTCCACAGACCATTCCAAGGCCGCCATTTTCCCCTGTTCCCAAGTCAAAATCCTCGACAAAATGAGCATCCCTTCCAGCAAGCGTAATTGCTTTTTTTACGGCCTGATATTCCAGATTTCCGCCGCCGATTGTTCCATAAATTCTGCCTGTCTGATCTGCCGCCATATAGGCTCCAGTCATGCGCGGAATTGAACCATTTCCTTCCACAATAGTGACCAGAACTGTATCACAATTTTGATTCCAGCGATCTAATAACAATTGATAAAGTGTTTTCATGTATAACGTTTCCTCCAATTGTTTTTTGCATCTTTTGTAACTATTCAGAACCCCATTCGCAAAATCGCATCTTCGATGCTTCTATTTTGCTCATGTGGTTACCTCGCCATATAAAATTGCTATTCTGTCTGAATGCAAGCATTCACAGAAAGCAATTTTGCATGGCTCTGAATAGTTACATCTTTTCAAGAATATCGCCTTTTTTGATTTTTCCACCCTGAATTACAACAGCAAATACGCCCTCTCTTGGCATGATGCACTCGCCCATTCTCTTATAAATTTCACAGTGGCTGTGACATTCTTTTCCAATCTGAGTCATCTCTAAAATGACATCACCGCATTGAAATCGTGTTCCCACTGGAAGATTTCGAAAATCATAGCCCTCTACGATCAGGTTTTCTCCAAAAGCGCCAAGTCCAATCTGCGCTCCTTTTTTTCTAAATTCCTCTATTTTTTCATATGACAGAAGGCTTACCTGTCTGTGCCAGTGACCTGCATGTGCATCTTTCTCAATTCCCCAGTCCTTCACAAAAACTGCTTCTTCAATTTCATGTTTTGCCGTACCGCGCTTTTCGCTGATACAGATTCCTTTAATGACTCCCACTTTTGTTGTTCCTTTCCTGTCGCGCTGCTGGTCTTTAACTTTATCGGCTTCTACCCACCAATTTTGACCATCTCGTTGATTTCAGTCATCTCCTCTGGATGCTCAAAGCAATGAGCTGCCGGCTTTTTGTAAATGGCTGCTCTCATTGCAGTTGTTAGTTTCTCATTTAGCGCTTTTTGTATATTTTTTTCGTTTTGCCCAGTTTCTTCTCCTCGCAGAATCTGACGCAGATCAATTCCTTTATCATAGCAAAGACACAGCTTTAAATACCCCTGTGCCGTCAATCTAACTCTGTTGCAGCTTTCACAAAACTTTCCATGAATTGCACTTATAAAACCAACTGGAATTGTTAATTCGGAAAACCTATAATACACTGCCGGGCCGCTTCCTATTGGGACTTCTTTTGTATGTAATGTCTGAACCATGTGTGATATCTGTTCTGATATCTGTTTTTTTTGATTTGCTTGATACGTGATCATTTCTGACTTTCCAAACTCATCTTCAAGACATGCTCTCAGTTCATCATTACTTCTTCCTACATACTGTTTTCCATAGCCAACCGGCATCATCTCAATAAAACGAAGCGGTATTTTTTGCTGCTGTGCATACAAAACAAGAGAAATAGGATTTAGCTCTTTTCGATTAACTGCATTGATTTTCACAGGCAGCCCCATTTCTTTTGCCGCCTGTATCCCATCAAGTACTTCTTTTAAATTTTGCCTTCCTGCAAGTGATGCAAATTCTTCAAAATCAAGGGTATCCAGACTCACATTTAATCCGTCCAATCCCGCTTCCTTTAATGAAGCAGCATAAGTTCTAAGTAAAACTCCATTCGTGGTCATTGTGATCGTTTCCACACCCGGAATTGCCCTAATTCCTCGAATGAGATCTACACAGCCTTTTCGCACTAACGGCTCACCGCCTGTAATTCTGACATGCGTAATGCCAAGGCTGACGCCAGCCCTTACAATCTCCCAGATTTCCTCAAACGTAAGAATATTTTTCATTCCTACATCTGTAACTCCATCTGGCATGCAATACTTACAGCGCAGGTTACATCGATCTGTGATCGAAATACGCAAGTAAGTAATATTTCTTCCATATTGATCCAGCATGCTGCTTACCAGCCTTTTCCAAAACCGCAATTAGGATAAGTACAGACTGGACAGTTTAAGCATAGTCCGCCTTCTCCCAGTAATGCCAGTTCCTCTGCCGTGATAAAATCATCTGCTAACAGGCGCGGCAATGCCAGATCAAAAATCGTTCTTTTTGCATACATAACACAGCCCGGCAGTCCCACAATCGGAATCGTTTTATCCTTATATTCATAATAAGATACTAAAAACATTGCTCCAGGAAGAACCGGTGCACCGTAAGAAACAATTCTTGCCCCCGTATTTTTGATGGCAAGCGGTGTTTTGTCATCTGGATCTACGCTCATGCCACCCGTGCATAAAACAAGCTCTGCGCCCTGTTCTATAGCACTAAGGCAGCCCTTAGTAATTGCCTCATTGTCATCATCATAAATCTCGTGGAATATCACTTCACTGCCATATTCCTTTAATTTTTCTACTAGAACTGGCGTAAATTTATCCTGAATGCGTCCGTGATAAACTTCACTTCCTGTTGTTAAAATCGCAGCTTTTTTTGGCTGCAGCGGCTTTATTTCCAAAATAGACCCGTCATTACAAATCTCTTTTGCGCGCTCCATTTTTTCTTTTTCAATCACAAGCGGAATGATTCTCGTCCCAGCTAACTTATCACCTTTCTTTACAAAGGTGTTGCCATGACGTGTCGCAATCATCATTTCTCCCAAACTATTGACTTTCCTTAGCTTCTCGCGATTAACCTTAAAAAGACCGTCACAATCCGCAATAAGCTCTATTTTTCCTTCCTTTACAGCAGATGGATGCATATGCTCGTTTCTGCACATCTCATAAAGAATTTGTGCTGCCTCATTTTCGTGCAGCATATGCTCATCCTTTTCCCAAATATATATATGTTCCTTTCCAACACTTAAAAGGACAGGAATATCCTCCTTTGTGATTATGTGACCCTTTCGAAATACCGCATCTTTTGTCACACCAGGAATAATCTGTGTGATATCATGGCACAATACCTGACCCACAGCTTCTTCTGTTTTCATTAGTTTCATAATATTTTCCTTACTTTCTTTGTTTACTCTAATGTTTCGCAGATAACTTCTAAAACGCTTCCTGCAATGCATCTTGCCTTATCTGAAATCGTAAAGCAATTTGCCAGTTCTTCTTTTCTTGGATCGATATCTGCAATCTTAAAGCCTTTTGTGACTGGATAATTGTCTCGAATAAGTCCACGAAGAAGACCGTCAATAGTTGCTGTCACCTCTGTTTTTTTTATATCTGCAGCTTTTTCGTTTTCTTTGTCTGATGCTTCAATTACAGCTATCACCTGACCTTTTTCTACGATATCGCCAATTTTACTCTTATTTTTTAATATGCCCTCTGCCGGTGCATGAATTACGCGCTCTGCTCCGTAACCGCCGATTATGCCTGGTATTCCCGTATTTGGATATGCACTTCCTTCGCGAATCACCCGGCCCAAATTGTGACCGCGCTTTGTCTCAATTACAACATCCACATCGACACCTGCAGTAAAACCAGGACCAAGTGCAATAGTAAGTGGTGCCATATTTTTATTAGTTCCGAGATTATGCTTTGCAAGAATCGCATCGACTACAACTTTTGGTTGCATTGAAGCAATACTTTCTCCCATTGGATCAACCATTACTGGTACTTTGTCGTTTTTCCATGCATCAAGCATTTGTTTTTCATCTTTTACACGGACTGCCTCTACACCTTCCACACAGGAACTTTTGCTATAAACTGCCTCGCTTAAAGCCACCTGTCTTCGAATGGCAGCCGGATGATCAGTTTCTAGCACTAGTAAACGAAATCCACTCTTTTTTAATCTATTAATCGTTCCCGTTGCCAGATCACCAGCACCGCGTACTATAATCAGATCACTTTTTTTCATCGGAAGTTTCCTTTCACATTACAATTCTAAAATATACTCTGCCTCCCAGTGATGTCCAGCTGCCTGTAATGCTTCTAACACTTTTTCCCTTTCTTTTGGGTCAGCTTTCCAGCAAAGACCACATCCTGCGGTGATTTCCCGCGGAATCGGAATCAGTCGCCCCGGCAATTTTTGCTCTATGCCAAATTTATCAGCTGCCATTGCCTGCGTAGCACTTTCAAATGTTAAAATCCAGGTTTTCTTTTTTATTCTCATATCAGATTGACTCTCCCATTATTCAAGCAGCTGTGACAGCTTTTTTATCGCATTTGCTGTTCTGTCAATTTCTTCCTCTGTATTTTTATGAGACACAGATATTCTAACAGCTCCCTGCATTTTTGTGCCCAATGTCTCGTGCATGAGCGGCGCACAATGAGCACCTGAACGGACAGCAATTTCTTCCTCTTCAAAAAGCCAGTCTGCAACATAAGCAGAATCTTCATCTCCCATGTTAAATGAAAGAATCCCCACTCTCTGATTGCTGTCAGGATTTCCATACAGGTGGATGTTCGGCAGATCACGAATCTGATCCTCTAATCGTTTTATAAGCGATCTTTCTTTTTTTATAATCGCTTCTGTGCCAATCTCACTCAAATAGTTCAGCGCACCGCCAAGGCCAGCAATTCCATGTACATTCAATGTACCGGCTTCAAGGTGCTCTGGCATTGCCTTTGGATGATCATGATCAAAGCTGTGAATACCACTTCCTCCGACCTTTAAGGGATTTATTTTTACTCCTTGACGCACATAAAGTCCGCCTGTTCCCTGTGGTCCCATCAGCCCCTTATGTCCTGTAAAGCAAAGGACATCGATTCCCATTTTCTGCACATCAATCGGCAAAATTCCGGCTGTCTGAGAAGCATCTACAATAAGAAGGATATCTTTATGTGATATTTCTTTTTTTATGCATTTCAGATCCGTAATATTTCCTGTAAGATTCGATGCATGTGTCACAATGACTGCTTTTGTATTTTCTTTTATCAGTGCTGGAAGCTTGTCGTAGTCTAATATTCCCTGTTCATCTGCAGATAAAAAGCTTACTTCTACTCCCTGCTTTTGCAGGCGATAAAGTGGACGCAGCACCGAATTATGTTCACACACTGTTGTAATCACATGATCGCCTTTTTGAAACAACCCTAAAATCGCTGTATTTAAGGCTTCGGTGGCATTTGATGTAAATGCAATGCCATCAGCACTCTCTGCGTTAAAAAGCTGTGCTAACTGCTCTCTAACCTGATAAACGCATCTTCCTGCCTGCAGCGTGGCATCATGCGCACCACGCCCAGGATTGCCCATCGTATGTAGGGCTCTAATCATTTCTTCTTCTACTTCTTTTGGCTTTTGCAGAGAAGTTGCTGCATTATCCAGATAAATCATGGTTTTATAATCCTGTCTGCTTTGCTCATTCGCTCTGCTATATCATACATATTTGTAACGTCTCCAACCTGGAGCTTTTCTGTCAATCCATAAAAATTCAGGCATGTACCGCATGTGCGAATCTCTACGCCCTGTGCTTCTAGGCTTTTAAGATCTTCTAATGATTCTGAGCCCTCACACGTTAAAAATGCACCGCCATTATAAAAAAGTATCTGATCCGGCAGCTCATCCTGCTGTGTCAGCGCATAAATAAAGCCCTTTAATAATGTTGCGCCCAACTGCTCATTTGGACCTCCCATAGTTTTAGAAGAAATAACAACAAGACTAGTCTTCTTTGCCGGTGCACATGGAATACATTCTTCTATATTCTTTGCAGTTTCACTATCAGTTTTTTGTGTTGTTTGTTCATCTGTCTCTCCAACTGTCAGCGTTACACGATATTCCTGATCTTTTACCTTTTTAGATGCACAGCCATATCCTTTTTGCTGCGCCATTTTCGTTAAATTCTGTACAGCAATTTCATTATCGACTAATACCTCTACTACACCTGCTCCATTTAATTCTTTGATTGCTTCTTTTGCCTTCACTAATGGAATTGGACAGATATCGCCAATTGCATTTACTTCTTTTTTCATAATGTTTTTCTCCTGTTTTTCACTATTTTTTCTTATGATTAATTACAAAAATTTCTGATTTTTTTTGCTCTGTCACTTCTCCTACGATAGCAGCTGGAAGACCTGCTTTTTGCAGCTTTTCACACAAGTCATCTGCCTGCTCTTTTGATACAGCAAACAATAAACCGCCTGACGTCTGTGGATCATACAACACTTCTTCCATTCCAAATGATATATCCTCAAATTGTACATATCCCTCAAGATGGTTTCTATTTTTTTGACCTGCTGCAGTCAATAAAAATTCTTCAGCACATTCCCTTGCACCATCAAATACCGGAATCTGATCGGCATAGATTACACTTGAAAGCCGTCCGTCCATCATCTCATGAAGATGACCTAAAAATCCAAAGCCTGTCACATCTGTACAGGCATGTATGCAAAAATTTCTTCCAATCTCAGATGCTGTTCGGTTAATTGTTGTCATGGAAGCAATCACCTGCTCCATGGCTCCCTCAGGTGCTTGTTTTACGCGGTTTGCTGCACATATAATTCCTACACCCAGCCTTTTTGTTAAGATCAGTTTGTCTCCAGACTTAGCGCCATTATTTTTCCAGATTTTTTCTGGATCAACTACGCCTGTAACTGACAATCCATATTTGACGTCACTGTCAGCAATTGAATGGCCGCCGGCTAGACTTCCGCCTGCTTCCTGCACCTTCTCTGCACCGCCCTGAAGAATCTTTCCAAGTATATTTAAATCCATTGATTCAGGAAAGCAGACAATATTAAGTGCAGTTTTTACATCACCGCCCATCGCATATATATCACTTAAGGCATTTGTTGCTGCTATCTGTCCAAACAGGTAAGGATCTTCCACCATAGGCGGAAAAAAATCTAGTGTCTGCACAAATGCCTGATGGTCATTAAGCTTATAAACTGCCGCATCATCACTGCTGTCATAGCCTACCAGCAGATTTTCATCGTTTTGTCCTTTTGGAAGGCGCTCCAAAATATGCTCCAGCACACCAACTCCAAGCTTTGCCGTACAGCCGCCGCTTTTGCAAAATATAATTTCTTTTTCACTCATATTGGCACACTTTCTTTATTTTCTGGCACATTCAAATGCTGTTCCTAAAAGGATATCAAGTCCATGAGACAGTGAATCCAATATATAAGTAAGACTCTCCTCAACTGCCTTTGGGCTTCCTGGCAGATTCACAATAAGCGTCTGCTTACGAATAACACTAGCTCCACGGCTTAGCATGGCGCGTGGTGTGATAGTCAAGCTATAGGCGCGTATTGCCTCTGCAATTCCCGGTGCATTGCGATCAGCCACAGCAAGCGTTGCCTCTGGTGTCACATCTCTTTTAGAAAAACCAGTGCCGCCTGTCGTAAGTATAAGGGCACATTGTTCTTCGTCTGCTAATCGACAAAGTTCTTTTTCGATTACATTTTGATTATCCGGTAAAATGCAATATGATACCACTTCATACTTTTCTGTAGGAAGAAGTGCCTTGATCTTTGGACCGCTTAAATCCTCTCGCTCGCCTTTAAAACCTTTATCACTAAGAGTTACAATTCCTACTCTATATTTTTGATTATGTTTTTTTTGTTCCATTGCAGTGCCTTTCTAATTTGCTTTTTTATCGCTGCTTATTTTTCAGCTTTATAATGACCGCTTTTGCCACCAGATTTTTCCACTAGATGAATCCCTGATATTTCCATGCCGCGATCCATAGCTTTGCACATATCATAAATTGTCAGCAGCGCAACACTAACGCCTGTCATAGCTTCCATCTCCACTCCTGTTTTTCCGATACAGGAGGTTTTGCATGTTGCTTTAATTTGACGATGCTTTTCATCTAACTCAAAAGAAATCTCACAGTCTGTCAATGCAATAATGTGGCACAACGGAATCAGCTCTGAATTTTTTTTCGCACCCATAATGCCTGCAATTCTGGCTATTCCAAGCACATCACCTTTTTTTGCCGTATGATTAGTAATAGCCTGAAAAACTTCCTCATTCACAGTGATTGTTCCCGCAGCAACAGCTACCCGATATGTATCTGCCTTTTCATGCACATCCACCATCACGGCATTTCCTTTTTGATCAAAATGTGTAAATCCACTCATCGTTTATATCTCCCCCAAAAATGGTTTATAGTCTATTGACTAGTTTGCCATATTCACTGCAGTTTTGCAAATATTATTTTTTCTATAGTTTTACTATTCTGTCCAGTTGAATTGATTAACATTTCCCCAACCTGTTCTGCACTTTTTCGCACGGTGCTGTCATCACACTGATTTAAAACGGCAATGTATCTTCTGTCTCCTACATCTTTTAGCAGTCCCTGATCAGATAACAAAATTGCTGCCATATCTTTTTCTGTCAATAAATGATTTTCATCCGCTGACAATAGCTTTTTTGCTTTTTCCAGTCGAAAACAACACTCTTTAAGTGAACGCCCTAAGGCTGAAAGCCCCAAAACAGCCACCACTATATCCGACTCTGGCAAAAGTACAGGCTCATGATCAGCTGGCACTTTACATGGCAAACGCTTTGAGCCATCAGCCTCAATGAGTACAAGGTCAGAAAGCTCCATTGCCTGTCTCATCCAGTCAAGCTCTGGCATCTTTAACTTTTGCGGATCTTTTTCCTCAGTTGCTCCGATCACCGCCCAATGTCCTGCTGCCCAGATTTCCTGTAACTGTTTTTCGTTCATTGCTAAAAATTCATCCTGCGGTCTGAAAATATGAGTTGTAGTCGTCACAAGCACTTTTTTTCCCTGACTGCTGCTCCACTTTGCAATTGCGTCAATAAGAGAACTTTTTCCTCCTGCTCCAACAAACGAAACAATATGTTTTCCTTCGGCTAGAAAAGTAAAAGCAGTCTTTATTGATACTTCTTGGATTTTTTTTTGCTTTATATTCGATTTACAATATTGATAAAATCCACTCTTGCTCCTTGCAATCGCCGCAAAACTTTCTGCTGATGGATTAACATAATATCCCATTCTGCTGACACTCCTTCCCTCTCAATATCATGTGTTATTCCTTAAAATACTCATTTTTACTCAATAAAATCATTATACCATGCATTCTGCCACTTGTCATTGAATTCATAGTCCAATGTGACCGAATGAGCAATAACAATGTTACAGTTCACGCGTCATGTTACGAAAGCCCTTCGGTGCAATGGTTTCGTCGTCGAACCAAATTCCGCAGGTTCCTGTTATGTCCCTTCTTATTATACATTACTTTGAAAGACCTGCTCCAAGTGTCCGGCTCGTGAAAGC
>ENA-ORUN01002564-ORUN01002564.1-human-gut-metagenome-genome-assembly--contig:-NODE-2564-length-14320-cov-3.011567_pt1 | contig 14320 bp, 11 predicted proteins | sample MGYA00242080_ERZ509209 | MGnify/ENA primary metagenome ERZ509209 (study PRJEB26280, sample SAMEA2338786) | human gut metagenome | biome: human gut; feature: human-associated habitat; material: faeces... | reverse complement strand
TCGAAGAAGGAATGATTCTTGAAGGAACAGTTGTAAGCATTAAGGAATTTGGTGCTTTCATCGAATTTGCTCCTGGCAAGGAAGGAATGGTTCACATTTCTAAGATTGCTAAGGAAAGAGTTGAGCATGTAGAAGATTACCTTACACTTGGTGACAAGGTTAAATGTAAGTGTCTTGGAAAAGATAAAATGGGAAGAATCAGCTTCTCAATTAAGGATGCTCAGTAAGAACTTACTTGAAATAAATACATTAAAAATATTAACCTGCATTGGCTTTGCTGATGCAGGTTTTTTAAAAACAGCATTAAATAAACAAAAGAAGAAGGTGAAAATATGGCATATAATGAGTTGGTTAAAAATTTCAAACGAATACGTGATTATATGAGAGAATTTTACGTTTACGGATTCAAAAGCCGAGATGAATTTACCAAAAAGAGCGCACGTTCATATGACGATGAACGACGCCGTTTGGAAAGCTGGCTTGGTGATTATATGCAGTTTCGCCAGACAGCAGAAGGCAAAAATATGTTTCTCTCAATTGATAGCCGTTTGACAAAACATAATCCGCTGTTTAAAGCGTGGAAAACGAAAAGCTTCACAGATGGAGATATTACCTTACACTTTATTATTATGGATATATTGTCAGAGCCGGGAATTAGTATGGCACTTGGAGAAATAACAGATGCTATTGATAAATATTTATCTAAGTTTTCTAATCCAAGAATGTTTGATGAATCTACAGTTAGAAAGAAACTTAAAAAATACGTGTCATTGGGCATTTTGTCGTCAAAGAAAAAGGGAAAGATAGTGTATTACCAAAGAGCTGAAAGCGTAGATTTGCCTGACAAAAGTATGCTTGACTATTTTTCGGAGGTGCTTCCCTGTGGAGTTATAGGTTCCTATTTACTTGATAAGACGGAGAGTAGTGAGAGTAATTTTGCTTTTAAACATCATTACATAACTGGGACAATGGACAGCGAAATTCTTTATTTGATTTTTAATGCAATTAGAGAAAAGAAAAGTGTAACACTTGAAACGGTTAACAAAAAGAAGATGTTGATTACTGAAGATAATGTGATTCCAATTAAGGTAATGATAAGTGCGCAAAGTGGCAGACAGTATCTTATGGCATATGCACCACGAATTAAGAGAATAAAATCATTTAGAACAGACAATATAGTTTCTATTAAACTTAAAGATAAATGTGAACGTTTTGATGAACTTCAGGAACAATTAAAAAAGATGCAGCCACATATTTGGGGAGTAAGCACTCAGGGAAGTCCCGGTTCAAGAATGGAGCATGTGGAATTTACAATTCATTATGCAGATGATGAAAAGTTTATCAGAAGGCGTTTGGAGAGAGAAAAGCGTTGCGGAATAGTTGAACACATTGATGACAACACAAGTAGATTTTCGGTGGATGTGTTTGATTCAAGTGAGGTTATTCCGTGGATTAGAACTTTTATTTGTAGAATTATGGATATTCAGTTTTCAAATAAAGAATTGGAAAATCAGTTTAAAAAAGATATTGAAGATATGAACAGGTTGTATGGCATAGGAGGTGATGAGTAAATGATTTTCAGTGAACTTTATGGAGCATATTATAATACAGTTGCGGCAATTCTTACGGAAGCCATTGCTCATCCCCTAACTGACCGATGTATGAATGAAATTATAAAGAAATATGCTTTTTCTGAAAGTATATGGGCAATTCCAGATGCCATAAAGGAAGAAAGATGGCAATTAATATTGCCTGATGGAACAACCCCGATTAAAAATAAACCTTCCATGCCAATTACACTATTACAAAAACAATGGCTGAAAGCTATAGGGTGTGATCCAAGAATAAAACTTTTTGGTGATTTTGATTTTGACTATGCTGATGTTGAACCCCTTTTTTTACCAACGGATTATATTATTTTTGACAAATATTCTGACGGTGATGATTTTACAGACGAAAATTATATTTCGAATTTTAGACTAATCCTTGATGCAATAAAAAACAAACATCCGTTAAGGATTGAAACTTTAAATAGAAAAGGAAATTTAGTAGGGCAGGTTGTTTTGCCTGAGTATCTTGAGTATTCAGAAAAAGATGACAAGTTTAGATTAATCAGTGCAGGAAAGCGATTTGGCAGCACAATAAATCTTGGCAGAATTGTTAGTTGCAAGAGGGAAGAAAAGGCATTTGAAGGAGTGCCTGAGAAAAGAAGTAAGGCAAGACCAAGAAGTGTAATATTTGAATTAAAAGATGAAAGGAATGCAATGGAACGTGTTCTTTTGCATTTTGCACACTTTGAAAAGACAGCCGAGCGAATAGGCGAAAATCTATATTCAATAAAAGTTTATTATGACAAAGAGGATGAAACAGAGATAGTAATCCGCATATTATCATTTGGTCCAATGATTAAAGTTACGGCACCTGTGCATTTTATAGATTTAATAAAACAAAGATTAATTGAGCAAAAGAAGTTGTGAGCATTATGTTCGCAACTTTTTTTCCGTGATAAGGAAATGAAAATTTTATAGAATAACGGTGTAATCAAAAAGTAAGCGATAAGAAAAAATAAGTGGATAATACTTTTGGCATACCAATTAAGAAAGAGGGAGTGGTATTATGTTGGAAATAAAAGGAAAAGTAAACACAGCAATATGTTATGCTAAAGTTATAGATGAGGGGGCAATAGACCAGATTCAAAGAATGTGTGATTATAATTTAACAGAAGGCTGCAAAGTCAGAATTATGCCTGATGTGCACCAGGGAAAGGGGTGTACCATAGGAACAACAATGACGGTTAAGGATAAGGTTTGTCCTAACATTGTTGGAGTTGATATTGGCTGTGGAATGTACACTGTGAAGTTGGCTGATAAAACGTTGGATTTTGAAAAAATAGATGAGGCGTGTCATTATATTCCATCAGGAATGAAAGTGTGGGAAGGAAGAATGGAAAGATTTGACCTTACACAACTTCGCTGTTACCGAGCTTTGAAAAATTCAAAAAGACTTGAGCGTTCTTTGGGAACACTTGGAGGGGGAAATCATTTTATAGAAATTGACCACTGTGATGATGGTAAATTATATTTAGTTATACATTATCTTGTAATTCATTCAGGAAGCAGAAACTTGGGAAAACAGGTAGCAGAAATATACCAGCAGCTTGCAATTGATCTTCATTCAGGAAAAGAGGAGTATTTCAAAAAAAGAGATGAAATTATAAGTACATATAAAGCAGAAGGACGACGAGCAGAAATACAGAATGTTTTGAAAGAACTTAAAAAAGAATATACATCAAATGAACCGGATGTGCCTATGGATCTTTGCTGGTTATATGGAAATTTTATGGAAGATTATCTTTATGATGTGGAAATATGCCAAAAATTTGCCAAGAGAAGCAGAGAAAAAATGGCTGAGATTATTTTGGAAAGAACAGGAATGACGGCTAAGGAGCAGTTCCATACAATTCATAATTATATTGATGTTGACGAGATGATTCTTCGAAAGGGTTCAATTGCAGCTCATAAGGGTGAGAAAGTTTTGATTCCAATTAATATGCGTGATGGCTCAATTATTGCTATGGGGAAAGGTAACCCGGAATGGAACTATTCGGCACCTCATGGGGCAGGGCGTGTAATGTCAAGAGCAACGGCTAAGCAGACAGTAAATATGGATGAGTATAGGGAGGCAATGAAAGGTATTTATACAACATCAGTAAACGAAAATACAATTGATGAGGCACCTATGGTTTATAAATCTTTAGATGATATAATTGATGTAATTAATGAGTCCGTAGATATAATTGAAGTAATAAAACCGGTATTTAATTTTAAGGCATCAGAGGATCAAAGACCATGGAAAAAAGAAGGAGATGAATCAAATGGAAAAGCTGATTTGCAGTAAGCTTCATGAAATTGAGAAAGAGAATAATGTTAAAATATTGCTGGCAGTTGAATCGGGAAGCAGAGCCTGGGGATTTGCTTCCCCTGACAGCGATTATGATGTAAGATTTATATATGTACGACCAAAGGAAGATTACCTTCGTCTTGAAAATGTTAGGGACGTTATAGAATTGCCAATTGATGATGTGTTAGATATTAATGGTTGGGATTTGCAGAAAACACTTAGACTGCTTTATAAATCAAATCCAACATTGTTTGAATGGTTTTCTTCTCCAATAGTATATTTAGAAACAGACTTTGCTGACAGATTTAGAAAAATTATGGGAGAATATTTTTCTACAAAGAAAAGCCTGTATCACTATATAAGTATGGCAGAGGGAAACTATCGTGAATATCTAAAAACTGAAATGGTAAGGGCAAAGAAATATTTCTACGTACTAAGACCAGTGTTGACATGCAGATGGATTCTTGAAAGGGGAACACCGCCACCGATGTTGTTTAGAGAATTAATGGAAAGTGAACTTCCAAAAGAACTAGTGCCGGAGGTAGAAAAACTTCTGGACTTGAAAATGAACTCACCGGAAATAAAAGAAATTCCACGCGTTGACAGAATCAATAAATACTTAAATGAATCAATTGAGGAAATAAAATTTAAGTTAAAATCAGTGGGAGAAAATAAAGAAGTGCAGTGGGAAGAATTGAATAAAGTGTTTTTGGAAGAGATTGATTAGCATATGTACCTCAAAAAATGAAAAATTTGAAATGTCTGGGTACGTTTATATCAAACTCAAACTATATGTTGCGTGAAAACAATGGAAATATAGTCGAGTGTACCCAGAAAATCGAAAAGTTTTATATATCGGGGTATATTTACTGATTGTTAATACTTTATGTTGCATATCTCAATGGAATTTTTCTCAAAACGTACCCCGATTTTAGAAAAAAATCATATGTCGGGGTATTTCAATTGCTAATATATACAATACATTACATTCTGAAGGCGGAAATTGATGATTACGTACCCCAAAAATCAAGAAAATAATTATATCTGGGTACAGGGCGCAAAAAAGGGGCCAAGAGATAGAATGTCTGCAAGTAATAGGTAGTTTTTACAAATTAACTTAATGACATTGTCTCTTGGCCCCTTGTAATTTTTTATCTATTTTTTCTTATTCAAGAAGTACAATACTTCATGTTTTCGTGGGTCTTTTACATTTGGTGCAGGGAATTTAACCTTGCCGAACCACCACTTAAATACTACAAAATATAATCCGATTGAAAGTATGGCTCCGCAGATTAAATCAATGACTGAGTGCTGTTTCAGGAAAACAGTTGAAAGGCAAATGAGAACCGTAAGAACCCATGAAACTTTCTTAATGCGTTTTCTTGAATTAAGTTTCTGCATATGCTTACTTTTAACCAAACAAAGATGAGCAGAAATTGTGGCAAAAACGTGAATGCTTGGGCAAACATTAGTAGGTGTATCGCTAGCGTAAAGGAACTGAACGATAGTTACTAGAATGTTGTTGCGACCAATATCTGTCAATCTTAAATTAAGTCCGTTAGGAAATACTGTGTATACAATAAGTGCAATTGTCATTCCTGTAAACTCATAGGCACACATTCTATAGAATTCTTTCTTTGAATGGTAAAACAAAAAAAGAAAAACAGCAGGTATGTACAGAAACCAAATCAGATATGGTATTACAAACCATTCACAGAATGGAATCATGTCATCAAGGGGACAATGTATAATATGTAATCCGGCATAATCCGGAGTTATTTTTTGCTCTAATATTAAAAACCATGGCAAATATATAAAAAAATACAATAAAGGCCAGGCGTGTTTGTACTTTGGAAGTTCTTTTTTTACTCTATTCATAACTCACCTTCTAAAATTGTATGAAAATAGCAGAAACTAAATGAGTAACTGCCACAATATTTTACATAGAAAAATATCATAAAATAAAAACAAATTATTAAAAATCTGTTATAATACTAAAGAATTTGAAAAAAACATATACATATCTTTAGAAACACATAAAAAGAAGTATAACATCCTTGTGAAAAAATACAAGCAGACATTTACAATGAATATAAAAAAATCAAAATTGAGTGTTTTGACACATAAATCGTATAAGAAAAGAAATGATACAAAACATCAAAAATGAAAAAGGAGAAATTAGTAATGAACATTAATCATATTATTGCAAATGAGCTTTCAGTTAAGCTTTGGCAGGTTGATGCAGCAATAAAACTTATAGATGAAGGAAACACCATTCCGTTTATTGCAAGATATAGAAAACCGGTAACAGGTGAATTAAATGATGAGCAGTTAAGAACACTTGATGAGCGTTTGAAATATCTTAGAAATTTGGAAGAAAAGAAGAAAACAGTTGTGGATTCCATAACAGAGCAGGGCAAGATGACAGACGAAATAATGTCTAAAATTGCCATGGCAGAAACAATTGTTGCAGTGGATGATATTTACAGACCTTTCAGACCTAAAAGAAAAACAAGAGCCACAGAGGCAAAGGCTAAAGGACTTGAACCTTTAGCTGATATTTTCTTAAAACAGGAAAAAAACAAAAATCCGGAAGAAGAGGCGAAAGCTTTTGTTAATGAAGAAAAAGGTGTAGCCAATGTTGCAGAAGCAATTCAGGGAGCAAAAGACATAATTGCAGAAACGGTATCAGATAATGATGAGTTCCGTAAGGCTATTAGAAATATAGTTGTTAAACATGGTTTAATTGTTTCCAATACTAAAAATCCTGAGGAAAAAACACCATATGAAAACTATTATGATTATAGCGAAGGGGTAAATAAAATTCCGGGGCATAGAATCCTTGCCATTAACAGAGGTGAGAAAGAGAAAGTATTAAATGTAAAAATAGAAATGCCGGAAGAAAATATAATTGCATCCTTAGACAAAGTTATTATAAAAGGCGAATCTCAATTTAAACCGCTGTTAAAAGAGGCGATTGAAGATGGCTTTAAACGTCTTATAAAACCGGCAATTGAAAGAGAAATAAGAAGTCAGCTTACGGAAAAAGCTGAAGATGGAGCAATAACTGTATTTGGACAGAATCTTAAACAATTACTTATGCAGCCTCCTATTGCCGGAAGAAATGTTTTGGGCTGGGATCCGGCGTTTAGAACAGGATGTAAGCTTGCAGTTGTAGACAACACAGGAAAAGTATTGTATACAACGGTAATTTTCCCTACAGCACCGCAGAATAAGGTGGCTGAATCAAAGAAGATTGTTCTTGACATAATTAAGAAATACAATGTTAGTCTTATTTCCCTTGGAAACGGTACAGCTTCAAGGGAATCAGAAGCAGTAATTGTTGACATTATAAAAGAATGCCCTACAAAGGTAGAATACATTATTGTAAATGAAGCGGGAGCTTCCGTATATTCAGCAAGTAAGCTTGCAACAGAAGAATTTCCTAATTTTGATGTTGGACAAAGAAGTGCCACATCAATGGCAAGAAGATTACAGGACCCATTGGCTGAACTTGTAAAAATAGAACCGAAAGCAATAGGGGTTGGTCAGTATCAGCACGATATGAACCAGAAGAAACTGGATGAAGCATTATCTAACATTGTTGAAGACTGCGTTAACAATGTAGGCGTTGACTTGAATACAGCCTCAGCACCGTTACTTGAATATGTTTCAGGTATTAGTAAGACTATTGCAAAAAACATAGTTGAGTATAGAGAAGAAAACGGACAGTTTCAAAGCAGAAAAGATTTGCTTTCAGTAGCAAAGCTTGGACCTAAAGCTTTTGAACAGTGTGCCGGATTTATGAGAATAAGAGAAGGAAAAGAACCACTTGACTATACAAGTGTTCATCCTGAAAGTTATTCATCAGCAAAGAAACTTTTAAAAAAATACGGATTTACAACTAAGGATATTCTTGGTGGAAATATTCATTTAACCGACGAAATAAAAGATGTTAAGGAAGTTGCCGAAGAAATAGGCACTGATCCCATAACATTAAGAGATATGATTAAAGAATTGGAAAAGCCGGGAAGAGATCCGAGAGAAGAAATGCCAAAGCCTGTTTTGAAAAGTGATGTTTTAGATTTTGATGACCTAAAAGAAGGAATGGAATTAAAAGGCACAGTAAGAAATGTAATAGACTTTGGTGCTTTTGTGGATATTGGTGTACATCAGGACGGACTTGTACACATATCAGAAATGAGTAACAAGTTTATAAAACATCCGTTGGATGTTGTTTCTGTAGGAGACGTTGTAGACGTAAGAGTTCTTAGTGTAGACAAAGAAAGAAAACGTATACAACTCTCCATGAAGAAATAAAAATTAAATATTTTCAAACCAGTTTTTTGTAAACTGAAGAAAATTAATTGCCTGTTTGCTAAGCGAAGTGTTTTCATCCCAGGCAATAATTAAGGTTCTAAAGACCTGTTCTTTTAAAGGTACGATTTTAATGTTGGGATATGGTTGAAGTCTGAAGAATTTTTCAGGCATCAATCCTATCCCTTTATTTTTGCTAATCATATAACGAATGGAAGAATAATCGTGGGACTCAAAAGCTACATTAGGAACAAATCCACCAACATTCTTACAAAAATCATCTGTAAAATCTCTTAAATTAATAGAACGATAATAGGCAACAAACTTTTCATCCCGAAGGTCTTTAATGCTAAGAAGAGAAGAACTGCTTAAAGGATTTTTCGTTGAAATAACAGCAACAATAGGATCGTCCATAAGCTTTTCATATTTTAATCCGTTCATATCTTTTTGAGGTTGCATAAAAGTAAAGTCATATCCGTTTTTATTATCTAATGACAACTGATTAACAGAAGAAATAAAAATATCCATTGTGGAATATAGAAAATCAGCGGTAAGAAGAGAAACAAAACGACTTCCCGCCTGAGTATAAATTTTAATATCTTTGTGTACAGGGGCTTTAAAATGCTCAATGCCACTGTCAATATTATTAGAGCAGTAGAAACTTTCTCGTAGAAAAATTTCCCGTTGTCATTTAAAACAATTCTTTTGCCCTGTCTGTCAAAAAGCAAAACTCCAAGCTCATCTTCTGATTTGCCAATAGTTTTACTAATAGATGGCTGTGGAACCATGTTTTTCTTGGCGACCATAGAAAAATTCTCCAGTTCTGCAGCATCTTTAAAATATCTTAATTGAAGTAACTCCATAATAACAGCCTCCCTATAATAAATATATATCCATAGTAGTATAGAAAAATATATAAATCAACTAATATTAAAGAATATATATATCTTTAAAGGTATAATGATATAACCTTTTTTGTATTTTACGTAGCAAAGAAAAATAATTATATTTGAATTATATAAAGAAAGTGAATTTAGGAGGTAAAAAATGAAAGTGAAATTAAAGAAAATATTAGCAATGATACTTAGTGTTTGCCTTGTTTTTTCAGGATTAACCTTTTTTAAAGGGATGGAAACAAATGCAGCAGACAAAGGGGATGACACAATGAATATTTTGTTTATAGGAAATTCAATGACATATTACAACACGCTTTGCAGCGTAGTTGAAGGCCTTGCAAATCATTACGGACATAAAGTTAAGTGTACAGCAGCAACAAACGGTGGCTATACACTTATCAGAAATGCAAAAGCCGATAATGTAATAACAGCAATACAAAAAGGTGGATATGACAAGGTAATTATTCAGGACATAGTTGGAAGTTTTGATGCAGATAATCATATGGAAGGTGTTCAGACTATTACTGAAATGATTAAGCAGTACAGCCCTGATGCAAAGATTTATTCATATGAACCATGGCCAACTAAAGATTCAATTCTTGGAGAAAACAGTAAGCTTCCATATTTTACATATTATTACATAAAGGCAGCAAAAAAATATTGTAATGGTGTGGCACCGGCAGGAGAAGCTTTCTACGACATGTATAAAACAGAAGGAAAAGATTACTACTGCACAGATGGCAAGCATCCAATGCCACTTGGAACTTTTGTTTCGGCAACAAGTGTATTCTATACAATATTCCCGGAAGAAGCGCAGAAAACTTTTAGTGGAGACGACTATACATACGTAACAAATTTAATACACAAAAACATTGCATATGTAGGAGCAAGTAATACAGAAGTTTACGACAATGATGAGCTAAATAAAATATCACAGTATTCATATACAAGAGCACATCAGGTAAATGAAGTAATTGAAGCAAATACAATTTATACATCTGTCGCAGGAGAATATGTTGATGCAGATGCAGAAGTAAATCCTGACGAATTAGAACCAATAACAGGTAGTGATGTTGACCGAAGTATATTCGAAGCAACCGAAAATATTGCAAAAGGTTGCAGCGTTGTAGCATCATCAGAAAAAAATGACAAGGCTGCAAATGTTACAGATGGAAAACTTGGCACAAGATGGGAATCAGAGTGGAATGTTGATCCACAGTGGTTATATGTTGACCTTGGCAGCGTAAAAAACATCAACAAAGTAGGTTTCTCATGGGAAGGTGCTTACGCAAAAAGATATTATGTACAGATTTCCAATAATGCAACAGACTGGAAGACAGTTGCAGCAGTAAAAGCAACAAGTGCGAAAACAGTTCAGATAACATTGGATAAAACATATAGCGCAAGATACGTAAGAATGTATGGAACAAGAAGAGGATTAGACGCTTACGGATATTCAATGTATGAAATGGGAGTATGGGAAGCTAAAGAAGTTCCAACAACAGAAATAACTACAACTGTTGATGTAACAACAGAGGCACCAACCGCAGAAGCACCTACAACTACTGAGCCAACAACAGAGGCTCCAACAACGGAAGCACCAACAACGGCCGAGGCAACAACAGAGGCTCCAACGACAGAAGCGCCTACAACTACTGAGCCAACAACGGAAGCACCAACAACGGCTAAGCCAACAACAGAAGCAGCCACCACAAATAAAAATATTCAGAATGCTTCTACAGAAATTGCAACTGAAACAACTGTTGGACCTACAGTAAAAATAACACCAGCTAAAGTTAAGGTTAAAAAAGTTGCAAGAAAAGCTAAGGGTACAAAAGCAAAAATTTCATTAAAGAAGGTAAAAGGTGCAACAGGTTATGTTGTAAAAATATCAACTTCAAAGAAATTTAAAAAGAAAACAACAATAACAAAAAATGTAAAATTAACAACATTTACATTGAAAAAGTTAAAGAAGAACAAAAAGTATTACATTAAAGTAAGAGCAGTCAGAAAAACAGGAAAAACAAAAGTTTATGGTTTATGGAGTAAACCTAAAAGAATTTAAAGAAAGTTACTTAAATTAGAATAAATTCAGAGTATGTTGTTGAAGGTTTCAGAAAGTGATTATGTAAGAGATTATGTTGCAAAAGCTTATTTAAAGATTAGTTATGCAGACGGAACAAGTGATGGCTTGATAGATGTTAATGGGCTTCCAACATTAGATGATGAAGGATGGTTTGATGAATTTAAATAAAAAACTTTAAAATGTGAAAATATTGTGTTAATATAAAAACGTTGCTTAAATATTTAATACGTAATTAGTTAGAAAAAAACTTTAATGTTTGGCAGGACGTTTTTGTAAAAGATAGATGGCCGAAATTAAGACCATCTATCTTTTTTTAAGCAGAGTAGTTGATGGACAAAAAGATAAAATGAACGGAGAAGTTAAGATGAAGTTTAATATTAAAAGCGATGTAGACACAACTCGTAAAGAAATTGAATCTGCGTTGAAAAACAATGAGCAGGAAAAACAAGAGGTTCAGTCATATCTTAATAAAAAGAAGAATAACAAAGTAAAATGGGACAGAACTAAGTGGATTATTTCCATAATTCTTTTATTGGCTGGCATTATTTTTATAGGAGTAAACAACGGATTGGCATATAGTACTGTTAGAACAGGACACAAGAAGTACGAAGATGCCAAGGTTTATTATTTAAAATCAGATAGTAAATGTACACAGGAATTTAAAGGTTATGACGGAACCTTGGAAGATATGTCTATTTATATAGACAATCAGGGAAGAGAAAGTTCAAAGGGTTCAATGATTCTTACTGTAGTTGACAAGGATGGAAATGAACTTGCAACTACTTCAAAACCGTTAACAGGAATGAAAACAAGAAAGTATACTCATTTTACTTTTGAGAAGCCTGCTAAACTAAAAAGAAATGAATATTATACACTTATAATTCAGTGTGAAGATGCTTATAATCCACAGAAATTTGGTGTATATACAACAGACAAAAATAACAGTTACTTAAAGAGTGGAACAATTGATGGGCAGAAGTTGGCTGATGGAGAAAAAATAGCCATTTCCATGGAATTTCAGTTTTATAACATAGGTGCTTTAAGAATAATGTTTGGAATGCTTATTCTTTCGCTTATTTTTGTTTTAGTACCTTTTGGAGTAATAGAAGAAAAGTTTAATAAGAAGTTTAACAAGAACATATCACTTGATAAGATTCTTTCGAGAATTTTATTCTGGGTATCTCCTATAGTTGCCTACTTTATGGTTGAAAGTTTGTCATCTTTTACTGTAGGACCTATTTTAGAGTCTTTGTTTACAGTAAGAGGATTGTTAAATATTATTATTTATTATATTGTGCTATTTGTATTTTTTGCAATTACGAACAAGACACAGTATTCAGCTATTTTAATGTGCATAGCAATGTTTGTTCTTGCATTAACTAACTATTTTGTATTTGGCTTTAGAGGAATACCTGTGCTTGCGGCAGATGTTTTATCAATTGGAACAGCCTTAAATGTGGCAGATAGTTTTGAGTATACATTTGATATATATGTTCTTTGGGCAGTAAGCTTTTTAGTGGCATTCTCAGGAGCAATGTTTAGCTTAAAGAGCTATAAAGGATTAAAATTAAAGAAACGTTTGGTATCAGTAGCAGTTATTATTGCTATTGTTATCGGTGGATATAATTTCTATATTAATTCAAGTGGGGTAGTAAATGCTGGCATTATTGACAGTCAGTGGAAACCACAGTTAACATATGCTCAGAATGGCAGTGTGTTGTCATTTACAACATCATGGAAATATATTAAGAATAATAAACCTGATGAATACTCAACAGACGACGTTGAAAAAATTGCAAAGAATTTTAAGTCAGATTCAACAGACAAAAATTCTGCAAAAACAAAGAAAATGCCTAATGTAATTGCAATCATGAATGAATCATTGGCAGATTTAAATGTGGATGGACCTTTTGAAACATCAGAGGATTATTTGCCATTTATTCATAGTCTTACAAAAAATACAATTAAGGGTAAACTTTATGTGTCGATTGAAGGAGCAAATACTGCCAACTCAGAATTTGAATTCTTAACAGGAAATTCATTGGCGTTTTTTGCACCAAGAGCAGTACCATATAACAATTATGTTAAGGGCGTTGTTCCTTCATTAACAAGAACTCTTGTATCTCAGGGATATATGGGCAATAATTCATATCATCCATATAAGAGAAGCGGATGGAACAGAGAGAATGTATATAACAGCTTAGGATTTAATCATTTCTATTCAATGGAATATTACAAAAAACCTGAGTTTATAAGAAACTTTATTTCTGATAAAACAGACATGGAACAGATTACAAAAGATTATGAAAAGGCAAGAAGCAAGTCATCTGATCCGTTTTATTTGTTTAATGTTACAGTTCAGAACCACGGCGGTTATGTTGGAAATAGAGGTTTTGTAGATGCTGACATTCAGGTAACAAACAGTATGTTAAGCTCAGATGAAGTAGAACAGTATGTTACATTGGCAAAGAAGTCAGATGAAGCTTTCGAGGAGTTGACAAAATATTTTGAAAAAGTGGATGAGCCAACTATTATTGTAATGTTTGGAGATCACCAGCCACCTCTTAGCACAGATTTTTACAGTAATATTTTTGGAAAGAAAATAGATAATTTTACAGCTAAGGATACTGCAACGTGGTATTCAACACCATACGTAATCTGGGCTAACTATGATATAGAAGAAAAGCAGAATGAGGATATGAGTGCAAACTATTTATCTTCATATCTTTTAAACCTTATTGGAGCGGATATGACAGGATATAACAAGTATCTTTTAGACTTACAGAAAAAGATACCTGTTCTTACCGGATTGTTCTACCAGGGAGATGATGGAGAATTTAGAAATATAGATGAAAAGTCAAAATATACTAAATACATAAATGAATACTCAAAAGTTCAGTATAATGGTTTATTTGATAAAAAACATAGAGTGGAGGATTTCTTCTTCCTAAAAGATGGAGATTATCAAGTGAAAGAAGATAATTAAAAAAAGTTTGAAAAAATAAAAAAAGTTGTTGACAAATGTTGCCTAAACGTATATATTAATAGAGCAGTTTAAATCTGTAAGGGATCTTAGCTCAGCTGGGAGAGCATCTGCCTTACAAGCAGGGGGTCACAGGTT
>ENA-ORUN01002562-ORUN01002562.1-human-gut-metagenome-genome-assembly--contig:-NODE-2562-length-14340-cov-3.977599_pt1 | contig 14340 bp, 7 predicted proteins | sample MGYA00242080_ERZ509209 | MGnify/ENA primary metagenome ERZ509209 (study PRJEB26280, sample SAMEA2338786) | human gut metagenome | biome: human gut; feature: human-associated habitat; material: faeces... | reverse complement strand
GGATAGCCGCCGCATTGTGCTTCGGCTCCGTACCGCCGCAGGTAATACGGACAGCGAACGTGTCCCTGCCTGTCAGATCGGGGGCCCGCTCGCTGAGTACATACGCGCCGACCTCGGTGACGGGCACGCCGTCGATCTCGTCCGGCAGACGCACAATATCGTCCTGTGTTTCGCACCGCAAAAGCGCAATGCCGCCGCTCGCACTCCGCGAACAGGTCAGCCGCAGTTCGTTTTCCCCCTCGATCACGCGCATTTGCACTCGCTCCCTCGATAAATTCTCATTCTGCTACCCATTATAGCACAGTATGCAGAAAAAGACGATACTGCGGCCTTCATTCTCATGATAAGAATTTATATCAGAAATAATATATTATTTTTCGCAAATTATACTTGACAATCCTCCGTTTTGCGAATATACTGTGACCATACCAAGTAAACCAACACAAACCAATGACGAAGACGAGTAGCAGGGAGACCAAACCTCCAAGAGAGCCGCAGGCGGTGTGATTGCGGCAGGCAAGGACCGTGTGAATGGACTTCAGCAGGGCAAGGCGAACGGCTTCGGCCAAGTAACTGCGACGGGGACTCCGCCCGTTATCAGGGGAGCGCGCATTGTTTGATGTGTGAGCAGAGTGGACGCAGTTTGCGTCAATCTGGGTGGTACCGCAAGAGCGTATTCGCTCCTGTCCCAAGAGAAATCTGGGACAGGAGCTTTTTATTTTGTAAAACAAATTGAGAATTGAAAATGGAGAATTGAGAATTGTGGTATCGCGCAAAGCGCGATGATTTAATAAACGCGCTCTGCGCGTCACATTCATTTTCCATTATCCATTATCAATTCTCCATTACTGCAAAGGAGTAATCACCATGGCTAAGATCCCCCACAGACTTTATTTGACCGAAGACCAGATGCCCAAGCAGTGGTACAACCTGCGGGCGGACATGAAGGAAAAGCCGGACCCGCTGATTCATCCGGGCACGCATCAGCCGCTGCCGGAAGAAGCGCTGTATTCCATCTTCTGTCAAAAGCTGGCGCACCAGGAGCTGGACAACGACACCCGCTACATTGATATTCCCGAGCCGGTGCTCGATATGTATAAGCTGTACCGTCCGTCTCCACTGTGCCGCGCGTACAATCTGGAGAAGGCGCTGGACACTCCGGCTAAGATCTACTACAAGTTTGAGGGCAACAACACCTCCGGCAGCCACAAGCTGAATTCCGCGATCGCACAGGCGTACTACGCCAAGGAACAGGGTCTCAAAGGCCTTACCACCGAGACTGGTGCCGGTCAGTGGGGAACCGCGCTCTCTGAGGCATGCGCGTACTTCGGACTGGATTTGAAGGTATTCATGGTTAAGGTCTCCTACGAGCAGAAGCCGTTCCGCAAGGCCATCATGCAAACCTTTGACGCGAATGTAACGCCGTCTCCGTCCAATACAACCGAGGCAGGCCGCGCTATTCTGGCACACGATCCGACCACCGGCGGTTCGCTCGGCTGTGCGATTTCTGAGGCCGTAGAAGTGGCTACTACGCACGAGGGTTACCGCTATGTACTCGGCTCGGTGCTCAATCAGGTGCTGCTGCACCAGTCCATCATCGGTCTGGAGAGCAAGCAGGCTATGGAAATGCTCGATGAGTATCCGGATATCGTGATCGGCTGTGCCGGCGGCGGCTCCAACCTCGGCGGCCTGATTTCCCCGTTCATGCAGGATAAGCTGCTCGGCAAGGCCGATCCGCGCATCATCGCGGTGGAACCGGCCTCCTGCCCGTCGCTTACCCGCGGCAAGTATGTTTACGATTTCTGCGATACCGGCCATGTCACGCCGCTGGCCCGCATGTATACGCTCGGCAACGGCTTCATGCCCGCGCCCAACCACGCAGGCGGCCTGCGCTACCACGGCATGAGTCCGATCCTCTCCAAACTGTACCACGACGGTTATATGGAGGCGGTTTCCGTCAAGCAGACCGACGTATTCGACGCGGCAATTCAGTTCGCCAAGGTGGAGACCATTCTTCCGGCGCCGGAGTCCAGCCACGCCATCCGCGCCGCAATCGACGAAGCGCTCAAGTGCAAGGAGACCGGCGAAGCTAAGACCATCCTGTTCGGTCTGACCGGTACCGGCTACTTTGATATGGCAGCATACGAGGCGTATCACAATGGCACCATGCGCAACCACATTCCCACCGATGAAGAGCTGCAGATCGGCTTCGATACCATTCCGCCGCAGGAATAAAACGCAATATAAGGTATATGGCAGACCTCCAATTTCTCTGCTGTATATAGCCGCCTGTTCCCCCCACAGGCGGCTTTGTTTTGCCGAAAACAGGTTTCCGAAAAAACTTTCAAAAAATCTGAAAATAGTTGTTGACATTAGGCCCCACCCGTGATATTATAATAAGGCAGTCAGCGAGAGCGACAAAGCGAAACGCCGACAGCGAAAGAAAATAGATCTTGTATGCGCCAGTAGCTCAGCTGGATAGAGTGTTTGGCTACGAACCAAAAGGTCGGGGGTTCGAATCCCTTCTGGCGTACCAGATCAACCGGTTATTTCGTAAGAAATGACCGGTTTTTCTTATTTTCTGATATAGGTAAAAGTTTTTGTTCCGATTTGCGAGAGGCAATATAAAGATGCCGCCGCCATACCGGCATACGAGCCGAATACCTAACTTTAGCCCTAAAAGAAACCCTGTCTGTTCCAACACCAGACAGGGTTTTCTCACTTTTACAGCACTTTTACGCCCGCGTTCTCGCACGCCGAAAGGAATTCCGGCGGCAGTCTGCCGTCCGAAATGACGGTATCTACCTCATCGAGACCGCAAATGCGGAATGTACTTCTTCGATCAATTTTAGAGGAATCCAGCAGCACCGCCACATGCTCCGCGCGATGCAGCACAGTCTGCTTGAGCAGCGCCTCCTCCTCTACACCGCAGGCAAAGCCGGTCTCCGGACTGTAGCTCGTCACGCCGAGCAGCAGCAGGTCGAAATGCACGCCCTCCAGTTCCTGAATGCCGCGCACGCCGCACACGCTGTGGCTGAACCGGTTGAGCGTGCCGCCGGGAATGGACACCTTGGGCTTTTCCAGCCGCGCGAGTTCGATCGCACACGTCAATCCGCTCGTGAAGATCAGCATCGGCTCATCCGGCACACAGCGTGCCACGGCGGTTGCCGTACTGCCGGAATCCAGAAACACCGTGGTATTCGGCCGCAGCAGCGCCGCCGCCTTCTCCGCAATGATCTGCTTTTCCGACGCATTGCGCGCCGTGCGCCTGCCGAACTGGTCGTCCGTGCCGACGACTACCTCGACCGATTTGACGCCGCCGTGCACGCGAACCACTCTTCGCGCCTGATCGAGTGCCTTCAGATCGGTTCGCAGCGTCATTTCGGACACCGACGGAAAAGCCTCCTTCAGCTGTACAAAGCTCAGGCTTCCCTCTCGGTTGACCAGTTCGACGATTGCATTGCGGCGTTGTTCCATCGGTTGTTTCCTCCAATTAGTCGTGCTGCTGAAAGTTTGCCAGCAGATATTCCTCTGCCTCCGGGCACCACAGGCCGTTGTGTGCGTCCACAATGTCAGCCAGCGCGGTAAACCGCGCATCTTCCGCGCCCTTTGCCCGCAGATCGGTCAGCGCGGTAAGCGGCATGGTCAGATGCGTGTAGATCAGCTTTTTGCCGCCCGGAATCTTCGGCAGATTGAGCGTAGTCTCGGCTGCCGCATCCAGACCGCCGATATGCGTCACCATAACCGCCGGGTCGATACGTCCGGATGCGGTCAGCTCAAGCGACTCGATCATATCTGCTGTATTGCCGCCGGTCGTACCCATAACGTGCGTGGAATTATAGTGTACATCGTAAAAATTCATCTTGGCAGAGAACTGCTTGTCGGTCGGGCCGGCGAAGAAGTTCAGACAGCCGTCACGACCAAGCACGGCGCTGCACAGTTCAACGACTGCCGCAACCGGCGCGTAGCAGAATACATCGTCAAAACCGGTGCCGCCGGTCATTTCGCGCAGCTCTGCCGCCGGATTCTCCATCTTGCCGGTGTTGACAAAGTGCAGATCGATGCCGTCCTTCTCCTTGACCTCAGCCGGCGGGAACAGCGCCTCGGCGCGTGCCAGACGATCCTCGTTCACATCGGTCACAACGACCATGGACGGACGGACGTCACGGTGCAGCGCATACGTCAGCGCACCCAGACCCATCGGACCGGCACCTGCCATGATGGCCAGCTTTCCGCCCTTTTTAATACCCATTTCGTGGTGATAAACACCCATCTTGGTGTGATAAGCGGCGTTGAACGCACCGATCGAGCAGCTCATCGGCTCGGCAAGAGACGCCTCGTAGTAGGCACGCCCCTTGTACTCGAGCAGGCAGCCAAGTTCCATAACCTCAGCCGGAATGATGCAGTAGGTCGCATCGCCGCCGAAGAACTCGTAGGAGTATCCGGGGCTCCACATCGTGCCCTTGTAGTTGAGCGCCGGCTGCAGCGTGAACTTCATGCCCGGCTTGAACTTATCCTGATGCTTCGCGCCAACCTTGACGATATCGCCCGCAAACTCGTGACCCATGATGGCCGGATGCTCGGCAACATCAGGATGCACGCGCTTGTGCTCGGTACCAAGGATCGCGCACTTGTAGGTGGACATGCAGATGCTGTCGGATACGACCTTGACCAGAATCTCATCATCGCGAATTTCCGGCAGCTCAAAGGTATCCAGACGCAGATCATTCGCAGCATGCAGACGTACAGCCCTTGCTTTCATAATAATAACTCTCCTTTATCACTTAGGCAATAGATTTCAGTAATTACAGCTTGGAAAAACGTACTTTCGGAAGCAGCTCCTCGATAACCGAGCGCTCGGCGGCCTGTGTGCCGCTGCACATGACATTCGCGGCCCCGGTTGCAGTCGAGAGACGGACAGCGTCCTCCTCGCTCATATCCTGCGACTCGGCATACGCCAGCGCGGCCACCACGCTGTCACCCGCACCGACCGTACTGCCGACCGGAACCTTGAGTCCCTCAGCATAAATCGTGCTGCCCTTGCGCAGATACAGCGCGCCGCGTCCGCCCAGCGAGATAACCACCCGTTCGATGCCGCTCTCCAGCAGCTTTTGACCCTCTGCGGTCAACTCTTCGATGGTTTCCAGTTTTTTGCCCGCCAAACGCGACAGCTCATCATCATTCGGCTTGATGAGGTACGGCGCGGCCTTTAAGCCTTCTGCCAGTAAAGCGCCGTCCGCATCGAGGAACACCCGCGCACCTGCTTTTTTGCATGCACTCGTCCACACGCGGTAGGTGTCCTGCGGTGCGCCCTTCGGCAGACTGCCCGCCAGCACCACGATGTCGCCTGCGTGCACCTCAGCCAGAAGGTCGTTCAGCAGCGCATCTAAATCTGCGTCCGTGACGGTCAGACCCGGCTCGTTGATGTCGGTATTCGTGTGGCCGACCCGGTCAATGATTTTGATATTCGTGCGGGTCTGCCCCTCAACGAACCGGAACTGCGTGGTGAAATTCTCGTTTTCGAGCAGCTTTTCGAGCGTTCTGCCGCTCTCACCGCCCAGAATGCCGACTGCGCGGCTGTCTCCGCCAAGTTTGGCAATCACCTTGCTCACGTTGATGCCCTTGCCGCCGGGATCCGTGCGCATTTCCGTGATGCGGTTGACCGTGTCAAGCGCCATACCCGGAATTTCCACCGTTTTATCCAATGCGGGGTTGAGTGTTACCGTATAGATCATGGAATGACCCCTTTCAGATATTTGAAACTGTTGAAACGAAAGCTATAATTATAATACCAACAGTCTGCGCAAGCGTCAATCTGTTATTTCAACAAATAATCACTTTCGTTTTTGTGATGATTCACAAGAGCGCATTCTCTCTGTAAATTCTGTTCTGCGCGCAAAAGGAGCGGCAATGCAGAATATTTTCCGCATTACCGCTCCTTTTTATGCTTAATTTCCGTGTTCTGAGAACAGACGATCCAGCTTTTCTTCCAACAGCTGCACGGCTGCGTCGCGCTGACCGGTCCGCAGGCGCTCGATCAGCTCAGGCTCCTCGATCAGCTGTGCGCTCACCATGCGCATGACCTCCACCGGAATCGGATCATCGGTATCCGGCGCAAGCAGCACAAATGCCCCCATAATCATCTTTCCGGCCTCGTAGACCGGCGGCTGTGCCTGTAAATAGCCGAATCGGCAGTCCGATACCGCCTTTGTCCTGCAATGCAGCAGCAACGCGAACAGCGGCTTGATATAGGTATCGCCCATGGCTTCCCGTCGGCGCAGCTGCTGCGCCACCAGACGCGATGCGTCCTCATTCGGGCAGAACAGACGGCTTGCCGCGTCAATCAGGCCCTGCCGCGAAACCGGTTTGCACACAGTCCGGATGCATAAATGGTCGAGCATCTGCACCATCGAGCGCGTGAGGCGATAGGTGTAGCGCAGGCCGCCTTCGGCCGCCGAGGCGGCAGACGGCTTTGCCGGTGTGCCGGTCCGCACGGTGCCGTTCAGCCGCTGCACCGCATCCCGCAGAAGGGCGCGGTCCGGCTCGAGCAACGCGGGATTGACCGTAATCGACGGATACGCCAGCTCGAGCGGCACGGTTGCAATCACAAGGTCGATGCCGCGGCTGTGCAGTTGCTCCGGATCGAGTTCGCGCACCGAACAGCAGCCGTCCACCTTGAGGGTCGGGAATTCGCCCTCGATACGCGAAGCCAGAAATCGACTTGAGCTCATACCCAGCGGGCACGCAACCACCACGCGGGCGGCCTGCCGCAGTGCGCCGTTCTGCTCGAGCACCGCGCCAAAGTGCATGGCAAGATATGCCGCTTCGCTGTCCGGAATGTGCGGCAACGCCAGTTCCATCTCAACGGTGTCGCATGCGGCGCGTGTTGCCGCCCACAGCTGCGGATATTCACGCTGAATCGTGTCCAGCTGCGGATTATCCATGTGAATCTGCTCACGCACACGCAGCAGCATCGGGCGTAAATGCGTAAACAGGTTGTCTCTTAACGATACATAGCCCGAGAAATCCACGCGCATCGCGCGTTCCACCTCGCTGATCAGCCGTCCGGTCAGATGGCGCAGGTGCATCTCGCCGGCTCCCCATTTTTCGCCATCGTCACCGGTGATATACGCTGCCAGATACTGCTCTAAATACTGTACTTCCTCGGTCGGCAGCGTCAGGCCGAACGCCTGTCCCAAAGCTGCCCCTAACCGCTGTGCGGCGTTTTCCGGCGGATGAACTGCGGCAGACGAACCGCCCTGTTCGCGCAGCTGCTGCACCGCCAGCGTGCAGTGGATGGCAAGCGTCAGGAAGCCCGCATCCGGCAGACGGAGCTTCTCCTTCTGCTCGAACTGCTGCAGCACCTGCCATACCCGCTCGGCGATTTTCGTATTCAGCAGCGCGGCAAATGCGCCGCCTGCAGCAAAATTACCACGCAGCACCGCCTGCAGCTCTTCTTCGGTCAGGCTGCTCTGAAGCAGCGCGGCAGCGGCGCGGCGGCAGGACAGCTTTTCGCCCTTGAGCCATACGCCCACACCGGGTCGGCGGTGCAGCGTCACCGCATACGAGGATACCCACTGCCCGATTTCGTCCAGATCGGCGGCCAGTGTGCTCTCGGAGACGAGCAGCTCCCGCGCCAGTGCTGCGGTTTTCATCGGCTCACGCGCCTGCAGCAGCATACCGAGCAGCTTTTGCCGCCGCTGACGGCGCGGCAGCTCCGCGTAGACTGTGCTGCCGTTCAGCAGCGCGCGCATTTGCTCCCGGCGTGCGGGCGGCTCGTCCAGCAGCAGTCCCTGTCCCGGACTGCGTACAAAGCGATAGCCTGCCGCGGCAATCCATTGCTCCACACTCGGCAGCTCACGCAGCACCGTGCGGCGGCTCACGCCGATGCTCTCCGCGAGCATCGCCGCCGTCACCCAGCCCTGCGGCAGCGTCAGCAGACGGTCGATTAACTTTTGTCCGTTCGCAGTCAGCGAAGGCAGGGTTTCAGACATCGGGATGGCTCCTTTCTATAAAATCCAACAGGTTTAGAATGGAAAATGAATGTCACTGTCAGCATAGTGCATTCATTTGTAAATTCATTTGCAATCGTGTATACGTTAATTCTCCCTTTTCCATTCTCAATTACTTATCTCTATGATACCACATTCTAAAATGACAGCACAAGTGACACTGTTCCGTATCCTGCGTTTTTTGTCACCATCTTCCGGTGACACAACTCCGACAACCAGCTCTGCTGTCACCTCTGTTCTGTGCAGACTGCACAAGCAACCATTCTTTCCCCTGCGCGTTTTCGACAGTCTTACGACATTTGTCACTATTCGCCGGTGACATCAGTCACTATAGTTTCCCTTGTCAGACCCGGATTCCGCCTGTACAATATAGTCAAACGAAACGAAAGCGACTCCCCGAATCCCGCAAGTCATGCGGCAACACAGATAAGGAGTTGAAAAGCTATGAAAAACGCAATTTCCCGTTTTGGCAAGTTTTTGAGCGGCATGGTCATGCCGAACATCGGTGCATTTATTGCATGGGGCTTCCTCACAGCGCTGTTCATCGAAAAGGGCTGGTTCCCGAACGAACGGCTCAGCTCGATGGTCTCACCGATGCTGAGCTACCTGCTGCCCATTCTCATCGCCGGTCAGGGCGGCTATATGGTCGCAAAGGAACGCGGCCGCGTCATTGCCTGCATCGCCGTTATCGGCTGCATCTGCGGCTCGGACTACACCATGCTGATGGGTGCGATGGTGATGGGCCCGCTGGCAGGCTGGGTCATCAAGCAGTTTGACAACCGCGTGGAGGAGCACATTCCCGCCGGTTTTGAAATGCTGGTCCACAATTTCTCCATCGGCATCCTCGGCATGCTGCTGGCGATCCTCGGCTACTACGTTATCGGCCCGTTTATGACCGCCATTCTCACCGTACTTACCGCAGGCGTTGATTTTCTGGTCAGCCACAGCCTGCTGCCGCTGGTTTCCATCTTTATTGAACCGGCAAAGGTGCTGTTCCTGAACAACGCCATCAACCACGGTATTTTCAACCCAATTGGCGTCAGCCAGGCCGCAGAGGCCGGCCGCTCCATCATGTACATGCTCGAGACCAATCCCGGTCCCGGTCTGGGCGTTCTGCTGGCGTACTGCCTGTTCTGCAAGGACAAGACCACACGTCAGTCCGCTCCCGGCGCGGTTGTCATTCACCTGCTCGGCGGTATCCACGAGATCTACTTCCCGTACATTCTGATGAATCCGATCATCATTCTGGCTCCGATCGCGGGCAACTTCTGCGCGATCCTGTTCTACACCATGACCGGTACCGGTCTGTCCGGCCCGGCATCCCCCGGTTCGATCATTGCCTACATGGCGATGGCGCCGCGTGACTCCGTTCTGACAGTATTTATCGGCGTTGTCCTTGCAGCTGCCGTATCGTTTGTACTCTCGTCTGTCATTCTCAAAGCAACTTCCGGCAATGCGCAGAACCTCAGCGAAGCGCAGGCCAAAATGCAGGACATGAAGGCGCAGGCCAAGGGTGAAGCACCCGCAGCCATCGAATCCGCACCGATAAACGCCGGTGACGTGCACAAGATTGTCTTTTCGTGCGACGCAGGCATGGGGTCGAGCGCGATGGGCGCGACCAAGTTCCACAACCGCATCAAGGCCGAGCGTCCGGAGCTGATCGTCACCAACTCCAGTGTAGATAACGTACCTGCTGACGCAGATATCGTTGTCTGCCAGCGTGTTCTCGCCGAGCGTGCCCGCAGGAGTGCACCGCAGGCACAGATCATCACGATTGACAACTTCCTTGCGGACCCGAATCTGGACACCCTGTACCAGACGCTGACCGCTGCACCTGCCGCGAAAGCCGCGGCTCCCGAAACCACTGACGAACCTGCCGCGCAGGATCAGGGCCTTGTAATCCAGGCCGAGGACATTCAGCTTGGCTTACCCTCTGTTGATAAGGAAACCGCGATCCGCGCCGCAGGTGCGCTGCTTGCCAAACGCGGCTATGTCGATGCCGACTACGCCGATGCAATGGTCGAGCGCGAAAAGCTCGTTACCACCTACATGGGCATGGGCGTTGCCATCCCGCACGGCACGAGCGAAAAGAAATCCACTGTCAAAAAGTCCGGCGTTGTCATGCTGCAGTACCCTGACGGCGTAGACTTCGGTGACGAGAAAGCATACCTCATTTTCGGCATTGCCGGTGTCGGCGATGCACACCTTGACCTGCTCGCCCATGTCTGCGAGGTCCTCGAGGACGAGGAGGCGCTTGAAATGATGAAGAAAACCCCGGATATCAAGTTTGTACTGACCCACCTGCAGTAAAAGGAGAGAGTTTCATGAAACAGTTTACCATCACCATTCAGGATAAGGAAGGCCTGCACGCCCGTCCGGCCGGTCTGCTGAGCAAAGCCGCCAAGGGATTCCAGTGCGCGGTAACGCTCACCAAGGGCGAAAAGACCGCTGACCTCAAGAAGATTTTCGCAGTAATGGGTCTGGCCGTCAAGGGCGGCGACAGCATCACTGTTGCCTGCGACGGCGCGGACGAGGAAGCTGCAGCGGCTGCGCTTGAGAAGATGTTCGCTGAGATCAAGTAACTGAATTTCGACACAATCAAACCTGAAAAACCAGGAGAGGGACAACCTCTCCTGGTTTTTCCTGTTCCGAACGCAAAGGGTCTCCCGCCGAATGGCGGGAGACCCTTTCTCATTTTACCGGCTTATTTACCGGTCTTTTCACACAGATTCTGCATGATAACAGCTACCTGTGCACGGGTGGCCGTGCCCTGCGGGTCAAAACGGTTGCCCGATTTGCCGCTCAGCAGACCAGCCTTCTGCATTCTGGTTACAGCGTCCTTCGCGTAAGCGCGGATGCTTGCGCTGTCGGCAAATGCGGCTGCACTGCCGGTTTCCTCTACCTTAGTGCCGGTGGCGGTCAGATAATTATCCATGATAACCGCAGCCTGCTCACGGGTGATGAGCGCATTCGGATTGAAATGCGAAGCGTCCACGCCGGAAACGATCTTGTTGGCTGCTGCCCAGTTGACGTATGCGTTGTAGTACATTTTGCTGTCTACGTCGGCAAACTGGCTCTGGGTGTTGTACGCGGAGATGTCTGCGCCTGCCATACGGCCAAGCACGGTGACAAACATGCCGCGGGTCATGCCCTCGTTCGGGGAGAAGGTGGTTGCGGTCGTGCCGTTGAACAGCGCCTTATCGGTCACATATTCGATGGCATCCTTTGCCCAGTGGCCCGCGATGTCGGTGAAGGTGCTTGCCGTACCCTCAACAACCTTGACATTCTTGCCTACGGTGCCGTAGTTGTCGTAATCCACAGAGTAATCGTTGAATACATCATCGGATTCGTAGCCTACTGCATCGGTGAAGGTGCCCTCGTTCCAGTCTGCCAGTGTTGCCCAGATATTGGTATTGCCAGCCTTGATGGAATACGAGTTGATAACCGGAATATCGGTGGACTTCTCTGCAACAGAGGAGTTCAGTACGGTAGTAACGCGAACATACTTTGCACTGCCCAGTGCGGAAATATCAACCGTATTCTTGCCGTTCTTCAGCTCTGCGGACTGGGAAGCCTTTACGGTCTTGCCGTCGTCCGAGGTCTCAACGGTTGCGGTTGCAGAAGCCGCGCCGGTGATCTCTGCGTTATAGGTAAACTGTGCTGCACTGCCGGTCATTGCGCGCCACTCGGTGGTGTGCGTGCCCTTGGTGACGATATTCTCCGGTGCATAATCCAGCCATACGACCAGCTTGTCGCTTTCCGGACCCTTTGCAGTCGGATTTGCGTAAATCTGCTTGTTCTCCTCTGCGGTCAGCTTGGTGGTATAGAAGCGGAGCTGGCCGATGTCGCCCGTCAGCATGGTGTGCGTCTTGCCGCGGCCGCGGCCCGTCAGCAGATGACGATGGAATGCAAAGCCGGAGTACATGGACTTGCCTTCCCAGTTGCGGATCTCAGAATCAAAAGCCGGTGCATCGGTGTGACCGCTTGCCTTGGTATCCTCGTAGCTGTCGCCGCCGGTTGCACGATCAAAGCCGCCGGTGTACTGTACCCACTTGCCGAGGGTAACGCCGCCGCCCATATTCTCGTCGTCGTTCCAGAAGTACTCGCCGTTATCGTTGTTAAAGCCAATGCCATAGGTAACCATGCCGGTCTTGCGGACTGCCATGCGGAACAGGTAGTTGGTGCCGTAGCTAATGGAAGCACCCTTCATCAGCAGCGGGTTGTGGTCCCACTCATCGCCCGTTGCCAGACGATCGATGTTTGCCCAAACCATGCCGGTAACGCCGTTGTCTACCACATAGTTCTTGTTATCCGGAATTTCCACATAATCATCCACGCCGTCCAGGGACAGACCCCAGCTGCCGTTGTACTTAACGAGCGTCGGATTGCCGCGGATGATGCCGTCGTTGCCCTTGCCGGACTTATCCTTTACGATCGGGGTGCCCTGAATGGAGCCGAGCACGGCAACGGTCTTCTCTGCCGAGTTGCCGACCTTGACGGTATAGCTGCCGCCTGCCGGTGCCTTGTAGGCAAACTCAACCGTGCGGGTCTCGCCTGCCTTGAGCGCAGTCTTCTGCGAGGTAACGGCTGCGCCGTTGATGTACAGCACTGCCTCTGCGGTGCCGTCCTCATTGCCGATGTTCTGCACATCCGCCTTGGCGTAGATGACATCGCTGGTCGGCTCGCTTACCGTGCCGCTGCCAAGCTGCAGGCGCAGGTTGCTGTAGGCGTAGGTCGCCTTGCGGAAGGTAACATTGACTGTCTTGGTGTAGCTGTCCAGCTTGAGGGTATGCGTGCCGAGTGCGGAAAGCGTCAGCGGTGCGCTCAGCGTTACGGACTCGCCGGGATTCAGACCGACAACGCGCTCCTTGCCGCTCTTGCCGAACTCATACAGCCAGCGGTCGGTGCCGTTGTCCTTGACACACATGGAGGCAGTCGCCAGACCCTTGCCGACATTGGTCACCTTTGCGGATACCGTGACAGTGCCGTTGGACTGAACGGTGTCCGGGGTGATGGAAATATCGCTGTACGCCAGCTTGGCGCCGTCCCTGGACAGCGTAACCGTCTCAAATACCTTCTCGCCGTCGCCACTCAGGCCCAGATTCTTATAGGTCAGCAGACCGTCCTTGACGGTTACTTCGAGCATATCGCCCTTGCCGGTTGCAAGCAGGTTGGGATAGTTGTCATCCAGGCGCTGATCCGGCTTGCCGGTGTCGATCTTGCCGTCGCCGATGCGGGCATCGCCCTGGGTTACATACAGGGTATCTGCGCCGCGCTTCGGGTCAGCAGAAGCATAGCGGGAATACAGATGGGTATGGCCGCTGAACATGATATTCACGTTGCCGTTCTCCACGATGGGGGGAACGTACTTGCGGGTCAGGTCATCCTCGAACGGATGGTGCATGGTAACAACGCGGAAGTCAGCCTTCTTGGCATTGTCGGTTGCAAGATCAGCCTTGAGCCAGCCGAGCGACTCGTTTACAACGGCCTTGGTTGCCGCATCCGCCTCGCCGCCTCCTGCGGTGGAGTTCAGTTCAAACAGGGACCACGGGTTGCTGTCCAGCATATCGAAATGCACCGGACCGCAGTCAAACGCTACGTTGCGTCCGGTCTCGTTGGACTTATACTGCTCCTTCTGCACCTTGGTGACATACTCATCAAAGTAGACACCGTAATCGTGGTTGCCGCTGTTGTAGATGACCGGCACATTGTGCAGGAACGAGCCGACATTCTGGAACCAGTACGGGAACTGATCCTTCTGAGAGCCGGTGCCCTCTACCATATCGCCGGTATGCAGGATAAAGTCCGGATCGAACTGTGCGATCACGTCGGAAACCTTGGTTGCCGTTTCAAAGCGATGGCTGTCGCTGACAACCACAAAGCGGATCTCATCCGAATTTTCGGGCAGCGTGCGGAAGTGACCCTCCACAATCTGTCCGTCCTCGGTCTCAACCTTGTAGGTATAGGTCGTACCCGGAGTCAGATCGGTCAGGCGGGCACGATACATGTGCATGCTCTCACCCTTAAACTTTTCGCCCTCCTCTACCGGAACCTCAAGCGTTTTCTTGTCCGCATCGCTCGTACCGTAGGTAATGGTGGACTTCATCGGTTTATCCAGTTCCCAAACGACAACCATGCCGTTTGTTTTCGGGGTCATCAGGTACGGACCCGTCAGAAAGGAGCCGGTATCCGTCCTTCCGATTGCGGAAGCAGTGCTCGGCACCAGTGTTGCCAGCATCACGGCCGACAGCGCACCGCTGAGCAGCCGCCGCATACGCGAAGATTTTTTAGCCATTTTCTTTTCTCCTTTCTCTTCACGGTACGGCTG
>ENA-ORUN01002557-ORUN01002557.1-human-gut-metagenome-genome-assembly--contig:-NODE-2557-length-14378-cov-6.325141_pt1 | contig 14378 bp, 27 predicted proteins | sample MGYA00242080_ERZ509209 | MGnify/ENA primary metagenome ERZ509209 (study PRJEB26280, sample SAMEA2338786) | human gut metagenome | biome: human gut; feature: human-associated habitat; material: faeces... | reverse complement strand
GATTAGGTGTGTTTGTATTCTCCCATGTTCCACGCTTGACCTCCTGCACATCTGCGGTAGGCTGTTCGTTGATTATATCGGCAATACTGCTGTTATCACCCAGAATGCCTGTTATGCCCTTTTCGTATATCGGCATACACGCCGCCGATAGTTCGTTAATCAGATTGTCTGCGTCAATATATCTTGCCATTGTTATACCTCCTAAAACGTCACTGTCACATTCAGCACTGCCGCCGCTAACCAGTAGACAGCCTTTTTGTAGTCTTTCTGCACAGCGTATACGACCGCCGCTCCCACGTCCAGTAAAATCAGCAACAATGGGAATATGTATTCAGGTTTTATTTTTGTCATTCTATCCCCACCAATCTGACACTGGAATATTCAGCCCTAAGTGCCTGAGAATTAAATAAGCAAACCGGGGCGAGCCCGAAACTGTTGTTCGCACTGTAGCCGTTGAAAGCTCCTGTTGGGCCGACGTTACGCACGTAGTAAGCGTTGCCAGTGTCGCACCTCCAAGGAGTGAGCGTCCACATACATTCTTCAAACAGCGGTACATAGTCTCTATACTTGCGGTACTGCTCGCAGGAAAGGAGCGTTATATAGTCCTCGCACGTTCCGTAAGCCTTGTCGCCGTTGTCCGCAGTAAGGTTTGATGTCTGTTTTATAAGGTGTTTTGCGTCGAAATGCTCCTCTAGCACATCTTCATTGAGAAAGCGACGGAGCGTTGACGTTTTCCAGTTGTTACAACCGTCATTGTAATTATCGTTGAAACGTTTTTCACACCAACAATCGGCCGTTATTGCTAGATAGTTGCCGCCGATAATATCGAGGCATATAAAGTTTATACCCTTGTATTTAAACTTCATTCCAGGCTTTAATTTGATTTCAACCATTTTTTTATCCCTCCTCAAACTCAGGGCACTCAACCACAGTATACGAATGTATCATGCCGCCCTTTTGTGCCTTGTAAATTCTGTGCTGATGTGTTTTCCAACCGACAACAGGCTGTCTGTCTATCGACCAACTGCACCCTGTTATCTGCTCACCTGTCAGCTTGTCGCTCTTTGGCACTGCGTGTTTGCAGTACCAGCAGAGTGTTGTAGCAGCACTGCATTTCACAGCCGCTATCTTGTCCTTGAACTCTTCGCAGATAGGGTGCTGATAGTTGACTACTCTCGGGCAAAGTCCCTGTCTCACACCATATTTACACAGCCCATATTTTCCGTTCTTTCTGCCGCAGTTGTCAGGTGACTTCTCGAAATATTTGCAGCTGGTGCAGAATTTATTGTTACCCATGCTCTTCGTCCTCCTCATACGGACCTAGCCCTGACAGCACATCGAACATATGCTTGATAAATTCTATCAGCTCTTCACGGCTTTTCTTTTCAAATTCCGCATAAGGTCTGATGAATTTTTCCATTTCACGCATAACACGTACACTGTCATTGAATGCCGCTATCACGTTTTCGTTAGGTTCGCTCTGCTTTATCTGCTTGTCCAGTTTCTGTGTCAAGGCGCTCTTGGCTTTTGCCGCCTGCTCTGCAGGAATGTTGTTCAGTGTGGCGGTTTTGTACAGATAGTACATAGCCAGCCAGTATATTTCATCAAAAATGTTGCTATCGTTTGGTAGCTCTTCACCACGATATGCCAGCTTGTCGATTTCTGACCTTTCCATGTTTTTTCACTCCTCTTTTTTTGATTTTAAAATGGCGGTAAATCTTCGTCCTCAGCCGTGTCAACATCTTTGAAGCAGCCGTAGATCCTGCCCCATTCTGCATTGTTGCAGCCGATACGTTTACAAATCTGGCTGTAGGCGACCTTGATGTTGTCTGCCACATTGCCTGTCAGTCGGTTTTTTACAATGGCAATTTTGCTCTGAAAATCGTCCTTGTCATCGTCGTTGTTTTTGCTATATGTTAAAACTAAATCGACCCTGTTTGTGATGTCGCCCGAACCGCTGACGCTATCTGCATTCAGTTCAATGCCGTCTGCGGTTTTGCGTGGGTGCGCTATCAATATGATAGCAACGTTATATTTGACCGCTATGTATTTCACAGCATTTACAAAATCAGACTGCGCCCGATACAGTTCTTTGCTGAGGTCAACGTCCAGTGCCGTCATGAGGTTATCAATCAATATCAGTTTGACGTTAAATCTGCGGATAGCCGTTTCAATCGTACCCAGCAATGATATTTTACCGTCACGCTTGGCATTATCGCCGTCAAGTTTGATTTCAGCCGTCACAGCCGTGTTGTCGAAGATGTACGCCCTATCATCATACCAGCGGTTGATTTTGTCGACTACATCATCAGGTATGTCATATGTTTCATCACCATATTCGTTGACCGAACGTATAACATTTTGCTTTCCTGCAATCTGCAAATCTAACCAGCGTTTGAAATGATAGTCAGGCAATTCACCCGAATAAACGAAAATCGAATATGGATTGCCGTCTAGGTCTGATTGGTCTAGTGCATTTGCAATTATCTGTGACGCCAGCGTTGATTTACCTTCACCACGCTTGCCTGTGATAACCACCACCTGCCCCATATAGATACCGCCGATATATCGGTCAACATCGTATATGCCAGTTCTGATATGTTCTTGTTTGTCAAGATTTACCGCCTTGACCTGCGATAACTTTTTGACAGCCGTGACAGGTATTTCTTCGGCGTTATTCACAGCGTCGCATATCGCTTTACAGCCGTATTTCTGTAGGATTGCATTTGCGTCCTTTTCGCCCAAATAGTCTTGCGCCCTAACGACTTTCAGTTTCTTGTGTGGGAATGACGTTGTGAACTGGTCAACCAGTGTTACGTGGCCGTGTTCGTGGTCTCCGAAAATTACAATTTCGTCGAAACTGTCAACAAAATCATAGCAGAACGGCACCCATGTTTTATTGCTCTGACCGCCTGGCACAGATACCGCATTATCTATCTGACAATCTGCCACCGACAGACTATCTATCTGCCCCTCTGTGACTATCAGCCTATCATGCTTTTCCGTACATCGGTTCATGCCGAACAGTATCGGTTTTGTGTTCTTTTCAAACCACTCTTTTTGATTATCTCTGCCTTTGACAAAATCTGTCTTGCGGTATTTGACCGACGTCAACACGTTATTTTCATCAAAAAATGGAAACATTAGCAGATTATCACGCTTATCACCGACAGTGATGTTGTATTTTCGTGTGGTGATCTCTGAAATTCCCCTCGACCGCAGGTATTCAACCGCCTTGTCACGGGTGACTATCTTTACAGGTGGTAACGTGCGGTATTTCTTTTTCTGCTCGTCGTCGAATTCCAACGGATAGTTGAAATCCCTAGCCAGCTGCACAAAATGACCTGTCATGCCACAACTGCTTCTGAAACACTTGAACGCCCCCGTATCAAGATTTACAGAAAATGTATCTTTGTCATGACCGCCCCCATTGCAGTACGGACAGTATTTGAAATACAGTTCACGTCCCTTGCGGTGCGTTTCTGCATTTAATGCCACAGCCAGACCGACCACATCATCATCACGCATTGTATATCCCATGTTTTTTCACCTCGCTCAAAAATCTGTCCTGCCTGGATTGTCCGTCCGTCTGCCATTTGTGTGCGCTGCGGGAGCAGCATATATTTCTTTATCTTTGTTATACTTTGTTGCTTTCTTTTCATTGGTGCCCTTAGCCTGCCCACAGCCTGCCCCTTGCCTGCCCTTAGCCTGCCCGACACTCTGCCGCTTGTCTTGATATTTGTCATAGCAAACCACGGTATAAACGCTATATCGTGGATATTTTGAGACTGCCACTTCCCCTGTCTCAATTAGATGTTTTATTGCTGTCCTTACGCTTTTTATTGACAGACCCGTGTTTTTGGCAATGCTTGGATAACTTGTGGCTATCTGCCCACGCTGAATTGTGATGTTTTCAAAATCATGCGGTTCATAATTTGCCTGCAAAATCAGATATAAAAACACTACCAATGTGTTCGGTTCACGAAACCAACGCCATGCGCATATTTTTCGTTCTAGTGTTATAAAACCATTTTCTAGCATTTAATCACCGTCCAATTTTTGAAGATAATCTCGCAAAGCGTAGTATAGTATCGCCTTTATCAGTGTGCCGCTCTCCTGCTTTCGGCACGCTATGATCGTGATGTTATATCGTGCCTGCCATGAACAGAACGTTGCCAGTAGTGCCTTCGGTGGCATTTTACTGCGATAGTTGTGTAGTAGGATATTTTCCCATAATCTATCGTCTTCGACCATTAAAAACACTTTTGCATGGTCTTCAACCGACCGCTTGAATTCACGGTCAAAACGCTCTCGCCCCTTCGTGAAATTGCCCACGATTTCGTCCAAATTTGCCTTGCGCTCAATAACAACGCTCTGAGCAAGGCTTACAGGCTCGTTACTAGGCTTTACGGCTTCACAGGTATAATCACCATAGTTTAACTTGCGCTGCGTATATGGCGTTTCTGTGGCTTTCAGAGCTTTTTCAATATGCCCCCACTTTTGCTCCCGGCTATCCACGATAACCGAGAACGTTTTAAGTGTGGCGTCAATGTCTATCGGGTGCATCAGAATGGTACTGCGTCATCGCCTACGTTGATTTCGACGAAATCTGACAGATTAGCATTCGGGTCAAAACTATCATTGCTGGCTGTTGACGGCTTGTTTTTCAACTCTTCACGTTTTGGAATTGTGAAATTGCCACTGCGTATATCATTTGCAGGCACAAAACGCTTGCACTGCGTAAACCAGCCTGTTTTGCCGTCCTTTTCCCACTCTTTTTCGTTGAAAAGAGCGCCAACAAGTTTACCCTTCAGGACGTTCTCGTCCCAATCTCTTTCACAGTCGATATGTAGATTGGCATTTGAATTTTCAAACGCCTGTATCTGCGATTTGAAATAACCCAGTGACTTCTTGAACTTGGTGTCGTCACCTGTGTTATGCGGTATGCTCAGACGCATTGAACCCTTCCACTTTTTGTTCTCCCACTCGTCAGGTGTTGCCTTATACAGCTTGTCGAAAAAGCCCTTGAATTCGCCCTCTGCGATGTCAAACTGAATCGCTAGTCTGCTACCCCAATCAGTGGGCTCAACTTTGACGTTGAGAATTTTCAGCACATATCCGCCTGGCTGGAGCTTTGGCAGCTCTGAAAAACTTGTTGCTTCCGCCTGCTTATAACCTGTAATTCCTATCATTTACTTTTCCTCGCTTTCTATGTTGTTTGGAGTTAAACCCCAATATTCCCTTATTTTGGTGTCTACGAATTTTAAATCATTTTCGATTTCATCGTCAAACATATCTTCGGGTGATTTCGCAGTAGAAATGCCTCTCGACTGCGTGATGAAATAGTGGTGGTTCTCATCGGCTGTGCAAAACAGCACGATTGAAAACAGCCCTTCAACTGTCAACTGATTATCCAGCATTTTGCCGATAGTTTTTGCTTTGTACTTGCCGCCGTCGGTTAATTCGACGTGGTGCAAGAAGTACACAATAACATCTGACGGCAGGTCATTTATAACAAATTCTATCAGCCGTTCAAAACTGACCGCCATATCGGTAAATTTACCGTACCCTAGTTCTTTTGCCTTGTCGAAACTGTCAAATGCCATGAGATACTGGCTATCATCAATGGCAAATGCCTTTGACTTTGATTGAAACATAGCCGCCTTTATCACATCATAACGGCTCTTGCCCTTGTTTGCTTTGACAAGTTTTGCCACCGAAAGTGTCGCAAGACCATTGTTTTTGAACGGCAGTGGCTTGCCAGCGACATTGAAAATGCTTATCTCGCCTGGCTTGAAATTTTTGAGGGAACGGCTCTTGCCGCTGCCACTTTCTCCCTCGATTAGAACGGGTAGTCCCATGTTTTATTCCTCCTCTTTGATTTCTAATGGGCATTGGGCGCCCACAAACGTGTCTGGTAAAAATACGATTTCGTCGGTCAGATTGCACCGCCCAGAACGACGTGAAAAAAATCTGCAATACTTGCAGGCGGCGTATGTCACGCCCTTGCCGTCAACAGGGAATGCGGTTTCAACTACCGCATAGCCCCTGACATATTTCTGCACACCGTTTTCAAAAGTAGTACTCATAGCAGGTTCAGATCCTCCTCTTCATACTCGACCCCTGTCAGCGTGGCAAGGTCATAGATTGAAATATCGTCATTCTGGTTGATTTTTTCAATCAGAATCTCACGAAAGCAGTCCTTGCAGTAGTCCTTGCCTTCATAGCAGAAAACATTTTCGCTCGCAAGGTCCAATTCTCCCCTGCATTTGTCGCATTGGACTACTGTGTAATCACGGTCTCTGCCGCAGCATCTGCACCCGTCAGGACAGCCGACACAATCATTAGCCGTGTAACGCATTAAAATCACCGCCCATATATTTGAAAAATGCGATATTTTTGTATATGAAATACGATTCAATTCCGTTTTCCAGCACCTCAGCTCCGACCTCTTTCGCTACGGCATGAATGTCAGGTGGAAATATCTGAACACCCGATATTGCTCCGTCAAACGTCCACACGTCGCCTATCATCATAGGGTAAACGCCTTCGGTAACAGTGCCATACTCTTGCGTTTCTTTCATTTTTTGTTCCATTAATGCCATGTCAGCCATGATATTAAGTCTTTCTATCAGAGTCATTTGCCGTCACCGCCTCTCAATCTCTGGATATTATCCTTTACAGCACAGATATATCCCGTCAGATACTCGTTTGGATAATCGTCAAGGGCTATTTTCGCCATTTCCTCTATTCCTTCTTGACAAATGTCAAGCAGTGTGCTATCGTTAAGGTGTATGTTATCGGTATCTTCTTTTACAGATACCTCCGAGCTTGTGCCTGTTGCCGCAGGTGCAGGCTCGGTTTCTTTTAGGTACTCTGCCAAATACATACCACACTTAAAATTTTTTTCGCATAGCGGACAATTTTCGCAACTAGCAATAAATCCTGTACAGCACTCCACCGCCTTTTCAAACTCCTCTTTCGTTATCATCGGTATCATCTTTATCCTCCCTTTCAATAGGTCTTACGCTCATATACTGCTTGCCGTCATAATTCATCTTCTTCACAGGTTCAATCCCTTTCTCACGGAGCGACCTTGCGGCATCGCCCAGCCCTCTGTCGAAATCCTCATGGGTCTTGTAGAATGCACATCTGCGGCAGTAGTCCTTTGTTGACGTTACTGTCAGCGCACCGCACTCGTCAGGCTTGACATTTGAATGGAACACGCAAAGGCTTACCGCTCCACTGCCGTTATCAAGGGGCTTGTCCCTCTTAAATACCTCTCTCATCACTATCATCGTTTTCGTCCTCCTCTTTCTCAAAACGTTTCTCCCAGTGCCTATTCGCCACGCTCAGCACAAGATACATCACTACATCTATCCCTGCAAGCACGGCTACTGTTATCAGCAGTATCAACGCCATTTTACCACCTACCTTTTGTGGAAATCTCAACCTTGACAACAGGTCTTGCAGTTTCTTTCATCGCCTTTTCCAGTTCCTCTCGGATTGCGGTTTCGGCTGTCTCCTTGATGTTTCGATATAGTCCGTAGACCGCCAGTGCGAATAGCGCCACACATAACGCTATTGCAGCCACGAATCTGACAATCTCCAGTGTTGCTATCATGCTGGTCATTTTCTTATACTCCTTTCCTTGCAATACTCCGCAAAGATTTCTTCGGGGTTCGCCCCGATTATCCTGCAGTATGTTACTATTTGTTCGGCATTCATGGTGCCGAACTGCCGTTCCCACCTGCTCACGGCTGTCTGTGCCATGTTCAACCGTTTTGCGATTTTTGCCTGCGTAATATCGTTGTCGGCTCTGATAGACCTCAGCCTTTTGGATATCACGTCATTGGCGGTCATTTTCTTTGCAGGCATTTTTAGTCCTCCCTTATCATTTCATATGCCCATATCTCTGCATTTGGGAAGCTTTCTTTGTGCCTCTTTGCAGCCTTGGTGGCTTCCTCCAATGTGTCAAAAAGCCCTATGAAAATGCAGTGTGCAGGGTCTGTTTTGTCATAGACCTCATACATCGTATCATTTTTGTAATGCCTTTCTACGGCCTCGCCTTTTTTCACGATTGTTTTCACCCCTTATCCGCTGATTTCTAGTGGTTTAATTCCGAGTATACAGTCGGTTGAGACCCCAAAGATTTTATGTAGTGCGATCATATCAACTACTGCAATGTTTCCACCATTCTGCCAACGGTAATACTTGTTTCTCAACTTGCTGTCGTCGCACGTTCTCATTCCGTTTTCTTCGGAAACCTTTTGAATCAGTTCCTCAACTGTAAAACCCTTGGCTTTTCTCAATGTTTCAAGGTTTTCGTATTTCATTGTCTCACCTCCTTGTTCTCTTGCTGTAATTACATTATAGTACAAAACGTACTAAATGTCAATACTTTTTGGCATATTTTTAAGTACAAAATGGCATAAATTTTGATACAAAAAGTTGTGCATAATGCCGAAATGTATTAAAACTATTGACAATCAGTACAATTTGTACTATAATATATATAAGAAAGGAGGGATAAGATGTACGGTAAGCGAATATGCGAACTGCGTCAACAAATGGGCATATCGCAAGAAGAACTTGCCAAAAGGCTTAGCGAAAAACTTGGTGTTTCGATTTCACAAAACTCAATAAGTAAATATGAAAAAGAAACACGAGAGCCAAGCAACGATACGTTGATTGCACTCTCGTATTTGTTCAATGTTTCAGTTGATTTCTTGCTAGGTATTACTGACATCCGTGATACCAGCATAACCGACGAAATACTCAAATATCTCAAGGTACTTACAGAGGATGACCTTCAAAGCCTCCTAAAAGTCGCTAGGTATTTGAAATGGCAAGAGGAACATCGGGAAGAGGAGCAGTAATGCTCTTCTTCTTTTTTATTTCCTTGATTTCGCAAAGTGTTTTTAAGATCTCTGCAATGATTTTTAATTTCTTTTCTTCTTCCGTCATATGTATTCCTCCTATAATTTATAAAACATATGTTCGATAAGCCTATTATATATCATGTTATCACGGCTGTCAATACCCTTTTTATGTACTGTCCGAAAAATCGGACTAAAGTAAAAAGACGTCAAAAAGTATTGCAAAATATGCGTTAAAATGCTATAATATACATGAAACACATTATAATAGGCTATGTGTAAATCATAGCATTTTTATGTCATAAAATGCAAGCGTGTTTATAATATCGAACATTATTTGTTGAAACTGAACAAATCGTCAAGGCCACATTTTAACGATTTAGCCAATAGCACAGCCGTTGAAATGCGTGGGTCAACGTTATAGTGTTCTATCTGGTCTATTTCGGAAAAGCTAACGCCTGACAGTTCGGATAGCTGGCGCAGTGTCAGACGTTGTGTGCGACGTATATCACGCAAATGTGTTTCGTATATCATATATATCACCTCTGTGGCTAGTATGTCCACAGAAGTCGTGAATATTAGAAAAGGGGTAGAAAAAATGGGATTACGTTTTAGAAAATCAATCAAAATCGGCAACGGTGCGAAATTGAACATCAATAAAAAATCTGTCGGTTTTAGTGTCGGTGGAAAGGGCGCACGATACACTGTCAACAGCTCAGGGCGGCGCACAAAGTCTGTCGGTATACCAGGCACAGGGCTGTCATATGTATCAACATCGGGCGGCAGGAAATCGTCCAGCCGTAGTTCTCACGGCCGTAAAGCAAGTGGCACGTCAAAGGGCGGTTGCCTGCTGGCAATAATCATTTTCTGTGCTATATCGGTTATAGTCTACGGAATAGCGCACCTATTCGGCTATAGGCGACCGACAAAGGTTGAATGGACTAATGACAACTATTCTATCGCACTGAATGACTATAATCGTGACTATAGCCACATAATCTATTTGCGAATCACAGGTGAAACCGACGCAGAGGACGTTGACCCGAAAGATATAAAAATTGAAATCAGCAATCCTGACGTTTGTCAGTTAGAATATGATGATAGCGGTGCATATGTCACCTATGATGTGAAACCCCTGAAAGACGGCTTTGCGGACGTGACCGCCACATATGACGGTGTGACATCTGAACCTATCACAATCACGGTTGACATGGGCGAAAAAGTCACCAAAAAGACCACCACAACAACCACCACCGCAGAGCCTGAGACTACCACAACAACAAACACCGCCCCTATGACAACTACCACGCAGGATCCAGCCGAAACGATAGTATATATCACGGCTTCGGGCGACAAGTATCACAACCGATACTGCAGATACTACGATGACACCTGCACACCAATGACCCTGCTGGACGCCCAGAACGCAGGCTACAAGCCTTGTAAGGTGTGTGGCGGATAAACATACTACAATAAAAAATGCCCCCACAGAGCGACCTGTGAGGGCGTGTACAACCAGACAAAGCAAGAGATGATACTATAGTAGGAAGTACCCTATTATTTTATCATAAATTATAAATATTGTCAAGATAATAGGAGGAATTTTACATGGCAACAGCGAAAAGACTGCCGAGCGGAAGTTATCGTGTGAGAATATACGACAAGGCAACAGGAAAACAGAAATCGTTCACGGCTGAAACAAAAAAAGAAGCTGAGTATCTAGCCAACGAATGGCTAACAGGTAGACAGAAAGCCGTGATAAAACATGATATCACAGTAGGCGAAGCCGTGAGAACGTACATCGACAGCAAGAACAACGTTTTGTCAGCGTCAACGATACGTGGCTATGAAATAGTATATCGCAATGGTTTGAATGGTATCAGGGATATCAATATAGACGATTTGACGACCATGCAGCTGCAGTATTGGATAAATAGCAACGCCAAAAAATATAGCCCAAAAACGCTGAGAAATCAGTTCGGATTGGTGACAGCGGCACTGCGTCAGAAAAAGGTTCGTTTGGATTTTGACGACGTCACACTGAAAAAGAAAACCAAAACGGAAATCGAGATCCCGACAGAGCAGGAGATAGGACAGATACTGCGCATGGTTGACGGCACAAACATTGAACTGCCTGTCACCCTAGCACTGTGCCTAGGGCTAAGACAATCGGAAATAGCCGCATTGGATTGGTCTGATTATAAAAATGACGTGTTGATAATCAACAAATCATGTGTGCCTGACAAAAATAACAAATTTATATTGAAAATGGGGAACAAGTCCATGGCAAGCACACGAACGTTGAAAGTCCACGGCCTAGCCAAAGAACGGCTAGACAGAGCCAGAATGACATCAGGACGTATCAGCCCTATGTTGCCATCGTCAATTCTATGTCGGTTTAAACAGCTCTGCCGTCAAAACGGCATACCCGAATACACGATGCACGCCCTACGTCATGCCAATGCCAGCATAATGCTACTGAAAAATATTCCTGACAAATACGCCATGAAACAGCTAGGTCAATCGTCACCAAACATGATTAAAAATGTTTACCAGCATATTTTTACAGACCGCCAAGAGCAGGTGGCTGATACAGTGTCAAATGCCATTTCCGAAATACTAGACGCAAAACTAGACGCAAAAAAATGCAAATAGCCATAAATAGGCACTTGAAGGCATTTTCTTAGAGGGTTCGAATCCCTCCTTCTCCGCCAAAAAGTCTCGTAAACACGTTGTTTGCGAGACTTTTTATTTTCTAAAGATATGACACGCAAAAAAACTTAATAAAGCAAAAAAATCGGACAGCCCGAAGACTGTCCGATTGAATGTTTTTGTGATTATTTTATGGTCGTGATGTCGCTTCCGAACCAAGTTGTTGATATCTCGGCAAGCTTGCCGTCCTGCTTCATTTCGTGAAGGATCTCCTCGATCTTGTCGCAAAGTGCCTGATCACCAAGTCTGAAGCCGATAGCGTACTCCTCTGGGTCAAGGCCGTCAGGAAGCACCTTGTAATCCTTGCCTGATGTGGATATCTCGTAGTTTGCAACTACTGAGTCAAGGAACGCTGCGTCTACCATGTTAAGCTCCAACTGCTGGAGGGCTTCAACATTTGTTGCAAGCTCTGTTGTTGTCGCACCATTTGCTACAACGTCAGATGCAAGAAGTGTTTCCTGTGCTGTTGAGCCGTTCTGTACGGCAATGTTCTTGCCTGCAAGATCAGCCTGTGAAGCAACGTCGCTTGAGCCGTTTACAACGAACACCATTTCATTCTTCATGTAAGGCTCGCTCATGAGCATTACTTTCTTTCTCTCATCGCTGACAGAAAGGCCGTTCCAGATACAATCTATTGTGCCTGCATTAAGGTCCTGTTCCTTTGTATCCCAGTTTACAGAGTAAGTTTCAAGCTCTACACCAAGTCTTGAGCAAACTTCCTTTGCAACGTCGATATCAAAGCCTACGATGTTGTCGTTCTCGTCTGTGTAGCCCATTGGCTTGAATGTTGGGTCAAGACCAAGCACAAGCTTGCCTGAATCAAGAACTTTCTGAAGTGAGTTATCCTCGCCTGTTGCAGCGGCTGTGCTGTTTGTGCCTGCTGCTGATGAAGAATCAGATGTGCTTCCGCAGCCTACAGCCAAAAGCATCATGGCAGCAGCGGAAAGTGATGCGATAGTCTTAAAAATAGATCTTTTCATTATTAACTTCCTTTCGGGTATCGTCAAAATACCATTTCATACGTTTTAACACTTTAATATAATAACATATTATAACGTCACTGTCAATTATCATTATTGCCCAAACCTTTGCAGACTGTGGGTGCTTTTTCATAGAAAATGACCGCAGATAGGCGAAAATCAACACTTGCCCAGCTTTTTGGCTCTTTCCATGAACCTTGCATACTTGCCTATTACCGCTTCTCCCTGTGTGATACCTGCATTTTTCAGTATCTCCAAAGGCTTTTCGGGATAGTCGGCTGTATATTCAAGTTCCAACTCATAGTCTGTCAAGCCGAGATATTCGCTTTTGTCAAGGCATATCTCAACATGGTCGAAATCGGTGCAGAGCTTGCGCTGAGTATGCAAAGAGCCTGCAAGGTCAGCGGCAGGAAAATCTCTCCCCACAAGCTGTGAAAGCTCCTGTGCGGTGAGCTTTTCAGGCAGGCTGTCAAGCTGTTGTTCATACTCTTTTTTCACATGAAGTGCACCGTTTTCGGAGATAGGTGCTTTAAGCTGCAAAAAATACTTTTCGCCTATCTGCCTGACACGGATACTTGTCATGCCTGAATCTCTTTGCGGGATATAATAAAAATTGGTCTGCTCGATTATTTTGCCCCACTGAAAAAGCTTTTCAGCGGTCTTGTACTGATCCTGTGTGAGAGAAATTTTTATCTCACGTTCTATATTTTCGCTCATGATATCCTCCTGCTTTAATACTTTATTATATTATAACAATATCACAATACAATGTCAACATGAATATGGTTGACAAAATCCCATAAAAATAGTAGAATTTAATTAGTAATTTGATTATTTTAAGGAGAGTTTGAGATGTCAAGAATATTGACGCCACAGCAGAAGATAGAGCGGAGCATCGTTACTGATTTTCGCAGAGATATATGGAATAAATTCGTAATGGGATATGAGCGTTACGATATGATAAAGCCGGGGGACAAAATAGCGGTGTGCATATCAGGTGGCAAGGACTCAATGCTTCTTGCTAAGTGTATGCAGCATTTGCAGAAATATCAGGGCATGGACATAGGGCTAGAATTTATTGTGATGAACCCAGGCTACAGCGACGCAAACAGGCAGAGGATAATCGACAATGCAAAGCTTATGGGCATACCCATAAAGATGTTTGAAACAAAGGTCTTTGACATTGCATACAACACAAAACGCAACCCATGCTATCTTTGTGCAAGAATGAGGCGTGGCTGGCTTTACAAATTTGCGCAGGATCTTGGGTGCAACAAGATAGCTTTAGGACATCATTTTGATGATGTTATAGAAACCATACTCATGAGCATGGTATACGGAGGACAGATTCAGACTATGATGCCGAAGCTACACTCGAGGAACTACGCAGGCATGGAGCTTATCAGACCACTGTACATGGTGAAAGAGGCAGACATTATCCGCTGGGTGGAGCAGAACGATCTGCATTTTATCCGCTGTGCCTGCCGTTTCACTGAGAGCTACGAGGGGTCAGAGAAAAAGGGTGAGGTATCAAAGCGTCAGGAAATGAAGGAGCTTATAGCAAAGTTTCGTGCCACCAATCCCAACATCGAAAACAATATTTTCAAGAGCGTTTATAACGTCAATCTGCGCACTGTGATACAATACGAATACAAGGGCAAGAAGTACAATTTTATGGACACATATGATGATTACGACCCAAGCGTTCAGGCAGATGACGATGATGATGAGGGAATAGAGTAAAAAAGTTGTAAAAATGTTAGTTTGTCAATGATATTGGACACGATAGTTATTGAAGAATTCGATA
>ENA-ORUN01002543-ORUN01002543.1-human-gut-metagenome-genome-assembly--contig:-NODE-2543-length-14480-cov-3.572756_pt1 | contig 14480 bp, 8 predicted proteins | sample MGYA00242080_ERZ509209 | MGnify/ENA primary metagenome ERZ509209 (study PRJEB26280, sample SAMEA2338786) | human gut metagenome | biome: human gut; feature: human-associated habitat; material: faeces... | reverse complement strand
ATGTCGCTGGTTCGAGCCCAGCTGGAGGAGCCAAATCGGAACAAGTTATCTTGTTCCGATTTTTTTGTGTTCTCAAATATTTTGTAAATTCAATTCACTATTTGTTGAAATACTTACATTATTTGCTACCAAGTTTCCGGAATAAGCTACCACTTAGTCGGAAAATGTTGACAAACATAATATTACTGGGTAGAATTTAATTGTAATCATTTGTTATTGGGGGGTTACAAATTAAGAAAATGTTGTTGATGTTTAAATATATTATAACTATTTATATCATCAGTTCAATGAGCTTATCATTAATAAGTATTATAAATTTTATATGATATGAAAATAGCTTGAAATATAAAAGAACATTGCCAACACAAAAAACAAAATATAATACTGACTTTATTTTAAAATAAAATAAAGAGATACCAATGCTCTTAATCTTTGCGGGTCAGCATACATTAAGTTATATTGAGTACCTCTTATGTGTGTTATTATATAACAAATCGTCATAGTTTGTCAAACACATTATAAGAACTTTGTTTTGTTGAAATGAATACAGTATTATAAAAAGAAAGGCGGTTTTGTTATGAAACTAAAAAAATTTATCACGTTAGGATTGGCTGCGGTTATGGCAACTTCAGCAATCGGAATCAATGCTATTGCTGCTGATAGTGATAACGAAATTGTTTATTCTTATGCTGATGAGAATAACAATATTATCAATATCACTCAAAGTGATTTAGATGCAGAACATTGGAATAAGGAGGCATTAGGCGACACTGCACCGGCAATATACGAGAATTTTCCTATGAAAATGACTGGTTATACAAATGATTTTTCGGAATTATCACTTGATATTGTATATATGAAGAAACTTGAGGATATGGATAAAGTTTCTTTAACCATAACCGATTTAAACGACGGAAATATAGTGTATAATAGTTTATTAACTGAAGAAAGTTTTTATTCTCCTGTTCTTGATGAAAAAGGTCAATATGATGTTGAATTAACAGAAGTTATTGATGGTCAAACCACTAATTATAAACGAATCGTTTGTGTAAAAAAAGAAGATGCTGAAATGCCTTCATATGTAACAAATCCTAGCGAAAACAATAACGATATTGTACTTATTGCCAATACAAATGATTTACGATGTGGTGAAACTACCGATGATGATGGGAAAATCATTGTAAATCCACAAATAGCTAAATACACCCCAATACATGCAAATGAATTTAAGGATTATTGTAATTCTCTACCTGCCGGAAATATCTATAGAGTATTTACAATTAGCGATAACCGACAATATGCCGGATTCTTTTCTAAAGATTATGGCGATAACATCTATAATTTAACAATAGAAACATATACAGAAAGTGATTTCTACGCTTCATCTGAAATGTCATTACCTTCTGTTAGCATATCGGATATTCAAAACAAAGCCTCTGAACTAAGAATATCAGATAGTAGCTTTAGATTAAAAGAGTCATCTACTTCTGGGAAATATGCTGTTTATGAAGTTTATTTACCAGATTCCTATGTAGGATCAACAGATAAGAATGGTCAATTTAGAATAACTGTTACGGGCACATCTAAAATTGCTATGAAATTATGGAGTCATACCAAGAAAAATACTACTCCAACTGCACTAAGAACATATACATCTTCTAACAACGAAAATAGCACCTACGTCGATATCCGAACAAGTGATTATCAAAAAACAGCTGATTTTATTTCTTTTTATGTAATGGTCTATTTTACATCTGCTGTAGATGGATATGGTATGATTAATGTTGAACCTATTAATGGATACGAAGATGATGTTAATGGTTCAATAAACGATGCGTATAACGGGATACAAGGAGACCAATACACGCAAGGCAATAATTATCGTGAATTAAATAATACAGAATTTTATTTAACCGATGCATGGGATGTAGATGCTTTTTGTATGGATTATTGGGGTACTGATTCAAAAATATATAAAATAGAAATTAGAAATCGCAGTTTATCTGACCAAGCAAAGCTTGAAAGAGGCGAAAAAGCAAATGGCGGAAAAGCAAAATATTTAACATTATGGTCTGCTGATGTTAAAGATACAGTTGTGAATTGGAACTCTACAACAGTATATACAATACCAAAAAATACAGATATGGTAATATATTGCGACCCTACATATCAAGGCGAAAAAATCATATCGGTTAATAGTGTTTCGACAGGAAGCACTTCTGCTGATTATTATCAGTTATCGTATAAAATTATGCAATAATATAATAGTACAATAAAGAATATTCAATGTAAAATTAAATGCAGTTTTAAAGAGGTAGAATTATGAAAAAAATTGTTTCAATAATAAGTATATTTGCAATAATATTATCAGCAACACAGTTTGTGCTTGCTGATTATTCAGATGATACAACAATTACAGACGGTCAATTTGCTTACAAAAAAGGCACAAATAATATTCTTGCATATGTAGGAACAACAGGCATATGTGAGATACCCGAGAATACAACTCTAAAAGGTTTAACTCCGTCATGGGCAAAAGATGCGGCACCTATAACTAAACTAATCATTAATGATAATGTAGATATCAATATGATTATCTCCGGAGAACTTGTAAATTTAAATAAGCTAAAAGAAGTTGAAATAAAAGAAGGAGTAACCGAAATTCCTTATCAATTTTTAAAAGGCTGCAATAATCTTGAAAAAATTACATTACCGTCAACGATAGAAATTATAGATGATGAGGCTTTTAGTGAATGTAGCAAATTATCAACATTAGATTTAAATGATGGTCTTCAATCAATCGGCAGATATGCTTTTTCTGAAACAACTCTTTCGGGTAATTTAAATATTCCTGACACTGTAACGCATATGGACGTTACGGCTTTCACTGATTGTGGCAATCTTGACAAGGTTCATATGTCAAACAACATCGAATGCGAAAAAGACAAAAAATATTGTTATTGGTTTCCGCAGACAGATATAAAAGAAATAAACATTCCCGATACTATGCTTAATTGTACTAACTGTTATTTTCACGGAGATGAAATAACATTCAATTCAGATATGACGGTTAATATATACAATAAAGTTCAAGATTCTAATTGGTGTGATTTAAAATATTTAAAAGGCAAAACAGATAAAAGTATGGGTAACTATAAAGGATTTGCAACAGCCGAAAATACCATACTTAGATATATCGGAACAGACAAAAATCCAATAGTTCCCGATGGAATAACCGCAATAGGTAAACGTGCATTTACATATTGTGATATTGATACGGTCGAATTACCAAATTCCTTAACCCAAATAGGAGAGGCAGCATTTTATTTGTCGACATTAAAAGATATTACAATTCCTAAAAACGTCAAAAAAATAGAAGATGATGCTTTTGATTGGTGTCCGTTTTTAGAAAAAGTAACAATCAACGGAAATACGCAAATAGGTTCAAACGCAATTTTAGTTTCTGATAGACTTAGTGAAAATAAGATTGAAGTCAATAATTCAGATATTAAAAATCGTATTCTTTCTTTCGGAATTTCAGAATATGAATTGCCTGCATTTTATGAATTGATAAATTCAAACAGAGAGTTAATCGGTTGGAACAAAGTTGAAGAAGTTGAGCCAACTGCAACACCGGAAAGTACAACAAAACCTACTGCTACCGTTCCAACTGCAACAGTACCACCAACGACAGTGCCAACCAAAGAGCCGACTGCTACTGTTAAACCGAGCGAAACAACATCGCCGATTGTTGAAACAAGTGCACCGACTGCAAAACTGAAAAAGCTTACAGTTGAAACAGGCAATGTCGTTACGGTAAAAGTAGACAGCACAGATGTAGTATTCCCAGACGCACAGCCGTTTGTTGATGAAAACGGACGAACACAAGTGCCGATTCGTGCAGTATCTGAAATGCTTGACTGCAAGGTTGATTGGGACGATACATCAAAAACGGCAACCATTACAAAAGAAAATGGCGATGTTGTAAAAGTGACACTCGGAAGTGATGTTTTGACAGTAAACAACAAATCATCACAAATGGATACAACCGCAATAATAAAAGACGACCGAACATTTATCCCTGTGCGTTTCGTCGCAGAGGCACTGGGCTTGGAAGTTGAATGGTTGGAATGATTAGGAAAGAGGTAGAATTATGAAAAAGATTGTTTCAATAATAAGCATACTTGCAATAATGATGTCATTATGTGTAACATCATTTGCAAATGATTTAGCTGAAGACGAGGAAATACGAGGAGATTTCATTTACGAAAAGGGTACAAATAATATTCTTGCGTATGTGGGTACATCAGATATTTGTGAAATACCTGAAAATTCAAATTTGCTTGGTTTAAATCATATCAAGCAAACACATACGGCAATAAAAAAACTAATTATAAATAAAAATGTAAACTTTTCGATTCTTAATTCATCAAGCAGTTTGGAAGAAATTGATTTTAAAGATGGAATCACAGAAATACCTGACGGTATAATGCAGGAATGCGATTCTCTCAATAAAATAGTATTTCCGTCAACACTAAAGAAAATAGGAAATAATTCTTTTTCTAAATGCCCTAAAATAGAGAATATTGACTTACCGAACAATCTTGAGTATATAGGCGAATATGTATTCAGCGGTTTAAATTCATTGACGGGTGATATTTTAATTCCTAATACTGTTACACATATGGGATATAAAGCATTTTCAGATTGCGGTGATTTAGATAAAGTTCATTTATCAAATAATTTAACTTATACACCTGAAAATAAAAATCAAGAAACAGCTTGTTGGTTTGACGGTACAAATATAAAAGAAATAAATATACCTGATAAAATGCTTGACAAAGTCAGTTGTTATTTTGATGGGGATAATATCACGTTTAATTCGGATATGACAGTCAATATATACAATATGGTTCGTGGTTCAGCTTGGTGTGAAGATAAGTATCTAAAAGGCAAAACAAATAAAACAATCGGTAATGATAAAGATTTTGTAATTGTCGAAAATACCTTGTTGAGATATACCGGAAATGACAAAAATCCAAAAGTGCCAGAAGGTGTTAAAAGTATTACTCAAGATGGTTTTTCGTTTTGCGATATAGACACGGTTACTTTACCACAAAGCCTTGAAAAAATAGAAAAACGTGCTTTTACCTGTACAACGTTAAAAGAAATTACTATTCCTAAAAATGTTGATACAATCGAAAGTTGGGCATTTTATATGTGTCCGTATATGGAAAAAGTAACTTTTGAGGGAGCACCGAAAAATATTGAAGAATATCCGTTAGATGGTTATTATATAAATTATGACCACAAAGAAAATGTAATATTTAAAGACCCAAATATAAAGCTGCCGGAGAATTTTTACAGTAATTCTGATGAATATGTTTTAGATGGATTTTATGTGTTATTTAAGGAACATACAGGTATAGATTTACCTAAAGTCAATAAAAAAGATGAATCTGTATCCACCGCAAAAGAAACATTAAAGCCAACATCATCTGTAACTCCGACACAAGAGCCGACTGCTACGGTTAAACCGAGCGAAACAACAGCACCGGCTGCAAAACCGAAAAAGCTTACGGTTGAAACAGGCAATGCCGTTACGGTAAAAGTAGACAGCACAGACGTAGTATTCCCAGACGCACAGCCGTTTGTTGATGAAAACGGACGAACACAAGTGCCGATTCGTGCAGTATCTGAAATGCTTGACTGCAAGGTTGATTGGGACGATACATCAAAAACGGCAACCATTACAAAAGAAAATGGCGATGTTGTAAAAGTGACACTCGGAAGTGATGTTTTGACAGTAAACAACAAATCATCACAAATGGATACAACCGCAATAATAAAAGACGACCGAACATTTATCCCTGTGAGTTTCGTCGCAGAGGCACTGGGCTTGGAAGTTGAATGGTTGGAATGATTACTTATTAAAAAACGGAAATATATTGAACCGACACCCAAAAGTCAGACCAAAATCTAACAGTTGGGATGTCGGTTTTTTTATAAAAATTTTTCTCCCGCAAAGACAAGATATAGTAATTAAATATGGGAAAAGTACAAAATAATCTATTATGAACAATCAAAGAACTTTCTGTTAAAATTTTTTACTTGAAATTATAAGAAAAACAGTATATAATATAAAATGTATAGTGCGAGAGAGTGCCTATAAGGGAGAGGTGTCTATGTATAAGTTGAATGATATACATAATTCTGATGTCGGAAACAAAGGCAATTTTGAAAAAATGGTTATTTCCGAGGCGGACAGAGTTAAGCCTATTATCAAAGAACAATTTCTTAGAGAATACATTCTTGGTACGGGCGATACATATGAAATATTCAATATATATTGTAAGACGTTTGGCGTAGACCGTATGCTTGAAACAAGAATGATAATCATTAAACCGGCACAGCAAAGTGAAGATGAAGATATATTCTTCTTAAAAAACACTTCTGAGCAGTACATCGGTGAAGATAGATTATTATTAAGCACAACAATAAAAAATCATTTGTTTCTTATAACAACATTATTGGAACAGCAAGAGATTACATCGGTACTTGAGAAAATTCATAATACTATGAAAACGTGCTATGGATATGATGTTATGGCGGTATACAGCAAGATTGCGTCAATAGCTGATGCACCTGCATCATACGAACGTCTGAAAAGATGTATGGGATATTCGTTTTATTCTGACAGCTGCGAGATTTTGTATGAAAACGATATTAAAATCAACGAAAATGCTGTTAGTGTACAAGCTGAATACGGCGCTATTGAACACGCCGTAAAAACCGGTGATATGGAAAAGCTGAAAATGCTTTTGAGCGGATTTTTTAAAACACTTGAAAAGGCAATGCCGACTCCGGCGGTTGCAAAAACGTATTGTTTAGAGCTTTATGTCTGCATAATTCGTTGTTGCAGTGTTGAAAAAATCGAAAAGTATATGAAAGGAATTGTTTCTGTTCAAGCGGCTAAAAAGCTTAGTGAGATTAAATCTTTCATTGAACAGAACGGTTTTGAAATCGCAAAAGCCAATGCACCGGAATCTAACAAAATATACAGTTCGCTAATTCGTGATACGATTAACATAATTGATGAGAATATCGAAAATGAAAATCTTTCGCTGCGATGGCTTGCCGGAACGATATTATATACGAATGTCGATTATCTTGGAAAGCTGTTTAAGAAAGAAACAGGCAAGAATTTTTCTCATTATGTTATGGAAAAACGTATGGAAATGGCGAAAGACCTCATAATTGAGGGTAAAAAGGACAGAATTTACGAAGTTGCCGAAAAAGTCGGTTACGGCTCAAATTCACAATATTTCAGTCAGGTATTTAAAAAATATACCGGAGTTTCTCCGCTGGAGTACAGGGAATTTGCAAGGTTGGCAAGAGAAAAAAATGAAGCAGGTTGAATTTATAAAAACAACCGAAAATAGTCTTTAAATTAGACAATTATAACTGATTTTTAACTGTTAATTGTATTGACAATGCTATATAATTGTCTGTGAGTTTCGTTAATAGAAATTGGAAAAATCCAATTTGTATTATATTTTTAAATTTTATGGAGGTATTCAAATGGGTAACAAGATGAAAAAACTAATCTGTGCGCTTTTGGCATCAGCAATGCTTGTAGGCTCAGTCGGCGTTGTCGGCTTTGCAGATGAAGATACAAACGCTGAAACAGTTGTAACAACTTCTGCAGAAGCAACAGAAAAACCTGCCGATGCAGAGGCAACAGAGGCTCCTGCTGTAACAGAGGCTCCTGTAGCTACAGTTGCTCCTACTACATCTGGTAGCAGCTATGATAACGACAGTTATTATGACAAGGCACTTTCACTATGTAGTGCACTTGGTATTATCACAGGTTATGAAGATGGTAGTGTAAAGCCTGATTCAAAGGTAACAAGAGCGGAAATGGCATCAATCGTTCTAAGAATGCTTGATTTAACATCAACATCTACATATCAGAACGGTTTTACAGATGTAACATCATCACACTGGGCTGCTGATCAAATTCAAACAGCTTTAGAGGCTAATATCATCAGCGGTATGGGTGACGGAACATTTGTTCCTGACGGCGAAGTTACATATGCTCAAGTATGTGTAATGCTTGTAAATGCTATGAACTATCAAGATGACGCTGAATATTACGGCGGATATCCTAACGGTTATATCAAGGTTGCAGGTATGTCAGACCTTGAAATCACAAAGAACGCACCGGGTGCGGCAGACGTTGCCTCAGACCGTGGCGTAGTTATCAAGATGGTGTATAATGCACTTCTTGGTCAATACAAGGAAATCAACGGCTATGAGAACGGTGCTCCTACTTACAAAGCTAACGGAACATTGGCAAAGGCTAAGTTTGACGTTATCGATAAGAAGGGTGTTCTTACAGCTACATCAAAGACAAGCGTATCTTCAACAGACGTTCAAGACGGTCAAATCGAAATCGTTTCAGATGAAGACGATGAAGCTAAGCTATTTGACTGTGACCTAACAGGTCTTGAAGATTACCTTGCTCAAAAGATTACATATTACTACAAGGAAAACAGCGGTCTTACACCAAAAGTTCTTGCAGTAACATATGACGCATCAAAGACAACAACATTCAAGGCTGATGCTGATGATATTCAAACAGTTGAAGGCTTTGATACAGATGAAGGTAAATTTAAAATTGACGGCGTAAGCAAGAAAAAGAACTGTGCCGGTGCATCAATCGTATATAACGGTAAGATTATATCAAAGAGCCAACTTGCAGAGTTAGGTGAATCAATCAATGACCTACTTCTTCCTGAAAAAGGTAACATCAGACTTGTAGACAGTGACAAGGACGATGTATTTGATGTTGTATTCGTAGATTCATATGAAACAATGGTAGTTTCAAGTGCAACAGACGAAAGAATCGTAGGTAAAGTAGCAGATGACGATAACTTCGGCGATACAAAGGCGCTAACAATCAAACTTGACGATTCAGAAGACAGAACAATCTCTGTTACAAAAGCAGGTAACGAGATCAGACTTAGAAACCTAAAGAAGAACGATGTAGCAACAATCAGAAGAAGTCTTGACGATACAGTTGTTGACGTTGTTGTAACAGGCGAAAGCTTTACAGGTTCGGCGTCAGGTATTTCAAAGAAGGTTGACAAGAGCTATGCTACAATCAACGGTACAAAGTACGATGTTGCAAACGTTGCAGTTGGCGATCTTGTAAGCGGTACACAATCAACATTCTATACAGATATGTTCGGTCGTATAGCTTATATTGAATCAGCAGGCGGAAGTGTTCTTCAATCAGGTGAAAAGTATGGTTGGATTATGAACGGCTATGACGCAGAAGACGGTAGCGGTTACATTATTGAAATGATGACTCAAGACGGTAAGTCAGCTGAATATAAGCTTGGTTCAAGTGTTGATTACTGGGCTCCTACAGCAACAGCTGCTACAACACTTTCTTCAAAAGAAGAGGCTAAGTCAACAATTTCAGCTCTTGTAAGTGCAAATTCATTTATGAAACTTTCATCTGATGCAAATGTTGCAATTAGACTTGTAAAGTATAAAGTTAATTCAAGTGGCAATATTACAAGATTATATTGTGCAGTTAATGCTAAAACAGTTTCTGATGACAAGGCTCTTAGAATTAATCCAACAAACTTAAAGAGTACTGCGGTTGTATCTGGTCTTGTTGGCGGATATAAGATTGGTGACGGTATTGTTGAAATGTCAGTTCCAAAGACTGCAGCAGATATGAAAAATGCAGACAACTATAAGGTTGGTACAGTAAATTCAGGTTCTTATGTGGTAAGAGAAAACGGTTCAAGTCGTGATTTCGTTGTTGGTCAATTTGAAAATACAAATGTTCCTACAATTCTTATCAACTTTACTTCAAGTGCGGATGCTCTTGCAGCAGTAAAGGATATTGATACGGCTGCTAACAATCCGACAATGGTCGTTAATGAAATTGAAACTGGTGTTGATGATGATGACAACACAGTTTACACAATCAATGGTTACTTTAATGGTGCAGAAGTATCTCTTACAACAACAAAGAATGCTGTTTTAGGTAAGTTGAATAACAAGGGTAAGAATAACGGCATTATTGCAGACCAGGGTGGTAGCAAGTTCTATTCAACAACAGATATTTGGAATGCACAATCTGGTGCTAAATTGACTGATTACTTATCAGAGGGCGATTATATTCTTTATGATGGTGGAGATAGAATTGTCTTGGTACTTGACGCAGATGATGTGTATAAACAAGTATATGAAGGTAAGACTGTAGCCGATGCTCTACCGTTTGGTGCATATAACCAATTTATTGCTCGTAATATGATGGTATATGGTGCAGTGCTTTCATCAGATCTTGATGATGAGGCTAAGGTTGAAATTGATGCAAGTGCATTGAATACTCTTCAATTCGACTCATCAAAGCTTATGGATACTATTGAAATCAATATAAAGACCGGTAAGGCTTCTATTGATACAGACGGTAGTGAGATTTCAGATCTTGAGCCATATGATTCTGAAACAAAAACAGGTGATTATGCAATAGCAAGATTCTGTGATAAGGGTGCTCTACAAGAAATCGTTATTTACAGATTTGTAAACTAATTTCTGAACAGAATAATACAATAACGGACGCGAATGCGTCCGTTATTTTTATGGCGAAATAAAATATAAGATTGCAATTATAATACAATAATATTACATTTTGGTTACATTTCACAAAATTCACTTATTACGATTGTATATTATTGATAAAACGGAAAAAATAATAAGTTTTATTGTGCAAAATGTTACGCAAAAGACTTGCAAAGTATAGGTGTTTTGTGATAAAATAATAATGTACAGTTAAAGATATTAATTTACAATTTGTCTGTGTGGTAAACAGCACAAAAACACAGAAAAAAGTCTTTACAACAAGACTTATATGGTGTATAATAAAGACAAAACAAAATAAAACCAAAAAAAACAAAGAAAAGAGGGAAAACAAATGTATAAGTCTGACTTTGAAATTAAGAAAGAATTATGCGAAATCGGAAGGAGAATTTATAATGACGGTTTTGTTGCCGCAAATGACGGTAACTTCTCAGTCAAAATTGATGACAACACTTACTATGTTACACCGACAGGCGTAAGTAAGGGTTTCATGACTCCTGAAATGATTTGTAAAGTTGATGGACAAGGTAATCTAAAAGAGGCTAACGGCCCTTGGAAACCTTCATCAGAATTCAAAATGCACTTGAAGGTTTATCAGCAAAGACCGGACGTAAATGCCGTTGTTCATGCTCATCCTCCGATTGCAACTTCATTTGCTATCGCAGGTATTCCGCTTGACAAGCTAATTATGCCGGAAGCTATCATCTTCCTTGGTGCAGTGCCAATCGCACAATATGGTACACCGTCAACAATGGAAATTCCTGAATCACTTGAACCATATCTTCAAGATTATGATGCAATTCTACTTGCAAACCACGGTGCACTTTCATTCGGTTGTGACCTAAACACAGCATTCTTCAGAATGGAATCAACAGAATTTTACGCAAAGCTACTTTTCTATGCAAGAATGCTTGGCGGTGAAAAGGAAATCCCTTGCGGTGAAGTTAAGAAACTTGTTGAACTTAGAAAGCAATTCGGCGTTCCGGGTAAGCACCCTATGGAAAAGCTTTGTCCGGGTTGTTATGAAGGTGACGATACTTGCTCAATGTCACCGACAGAGGCTAATGAAAAGTACGGCGTAGAATCATCAGCCGCTTATCATGGTTTCCAACCGCTTCCTTCACAGGTTTGCCCTACTCCTTCATCATCAAATAAGGATATGGAAAGCCTTGTTGCAGAAGTAACAAAGAAAGTTATGGAACAACTTAATAAATAAGTAACGGAGAAACATCATGAAAACTATTGATGAACTTGTCGATGAGTTGGCAGTACGCCTTAACTCTGGACAAACCGTTAAACAAAAAAAAGTCGCAAAACCTGTTTCTGCTCCTAAACCGGAAGTGAAAAAAGAGTGTAAAAAACAATGTAAGTGCGGCGGAAATTGCAAACATGAAAGTCCCGAAAAGATGACTATTGCTATGGCGAAAGAACTTGCCGAGGCAGTTGAAAAAGCGGCGGCGATTTTGGGAGTTAAAGTGGTTGTTGCAATTCGTGACGAGGGTGCAAATCTTGTACTTCTTCACGCAATGGACGATAGTTACATAGCAAGCGTTCAGGCGTCACAGGATAAGGCTTATACAGCCGTAGCATTGAAAATGCCTACACATATCGCACTTGATGAATCAAGAGGCGGTTCGCTTGACGGACTTACAAACGGAAACGGAATATTACTGTTGGGCGGAGGTTATCCGCTTAGAACAGACAAAAAAATATACGGCGGAATCGGAGTTTCGGGCGGCACAAAAGAACAAGATACAACTCTTGCAATGGTTGCCGACGCGTATTTTAAAGCCCGATTTGCTTGAGGAGGTTGGAAAAGTTAATGGTAGATGAAAAGCAAGTAAGCGAAATCGTTAAAAACGTTATTGCCGGAATGGATATTTCATCATTCGATAACAAGCCTGCAAGAAAGCAGCTTGGTGTATTCGATACAATGGAAGAGGCCATTGCAGCTTGTAACAAAGCTTACACGACCTTTAGACATTATAATAAAGAACAAAGGGAAAATATTATAAAGGAAATCAGACGTCTTACTCATGAAGAGGCTGAACCAATGGCTAAGTTGGCTGTTGAGGATACTAAAATGGGTAATGTTTATCACAAGATTTTAAAGCATCACCTTGTTGCCGATAAAACTCTTGGTACATCTGATCTTGAAACCCGTGCACTATCCGGTGACAGAGGTCTTACACTTGTTGAGATGGCTCCGTTCGGAATTATCGGTGCAATCACACCGTCAACAAACCCAAGCTGTACAGTTATTTGTAACAGTATCTGTATGCTTGCAGGCGGTAATGGTGTTATATTCAATCCGCACCCGCACGCAAAGAGAATTTCAGCATATGCTGTTGACCTTGTCAACAGAGCTATTCTTGCGGCAGGCGGTCCGGAAAATATCGTATGTACAGTAAAGGAACCGACAAGAGAAACTTCTGCTAAGATGGTTAATGACCCATCAGTAAGAATGCTTGTTGCAACAGGCGGTCCAGGTGTTGTTAAAATGCTGCTTTCGAGCGGAAAGAAAGCTATCGGCGCAGGCGCAGGTAACCCTCCTGTTGTTGTTGATGATACTGCTGACATTCCAAAGGCGGCTAAAGATATTATCGACGGATGTACATTTGATAACAATCTTCCATGTATCGCTGAAAAAGAATGTTTCGTAATGAAAAATGTTGCGGACGAGCTTATTCAGAATATGTTGAAGAACGGTGCTTACCTAATCAATGCGGCACAAGTTAAACAACTTGAGGATGTTGTCCTTGTTTGGTCAAAGCCTAAAAAAGAGGGCGAACAGCCAAAACGTGTTATCAATAAGGATTGGGTTGGACGTGACGCAAAGAAGATTCTTGCTCAAATCGGTATCAATGTCGGTGACGATATTAGATGTATCATTTGTGAAACAGAGTTTTCACAGGCATTTGTTCAGACAGAACTTATGATGCCGATACTTCCTATCGTCAGAGTAGATACATTCGACGAGGCTGTTGAAATGGCTGTTAAGGCTGAACACGGCAATCGTCACAGCGCTCATCTTCATTCAAAGAATGTTGACCATATGACGCAATATGCAAAAGCAATCTGTACAACAATATTTGTTAAGAATGCTCCGTCATATGCAGGTATTGGCTTTAACGCTGAAGGTTGGACAACCTTTACTATTGCCGGTCCGACAGGTGAGGGTATCACTTCTCCGAGAAGTTTTACACGTCAGAGAAGATGCGTACTTTCAGACGCACTTAATATCATATAAAAAGGAGTGAAAACCTTGAATATAAACGAAAATGATGTAGCAAAGCTTGTACAACAGGTTTTGCAAGAAATGACAAGCGGTGCTCCTGCATCAGCTCCAAAAGCACAAGCAGCTCCGAGCGGTGACATTCCAAAGACTGCAAAAGTTGCTATGATGACAGAATTAAAGCACTTTGAAATTCAGGAATACCCAATCCCTGAGTTGGGTGATGACGATATTCTTGTAAGAGTTGAAGGCTGCGGTGTTTGCGGTACAGATGCTCACGAATATAAGAATGACCCATTCTCACTTATCCCTGTTGTTCTTGGACACGAGGGTACGGGTGAAATCGTAAAGATGGGTAAAAACGTTAAGAAAGACAGCGCAGGTAAGCCTTTAAATATCGGTGATAAGGTTGTTACTTGTATGATTTTCAAAGACGATCCTGATATTACAATGTTTGACCTTAATAAGCAAAATGTAGGCGGTGCAGACGTTTACGGACTTCTTCCTGATGATGACGTTCACCTAAACGGCTGGTACAGTGACTACATTCTTATCAGAGGCGGTTCAACAGTATTTAACGTAA
>ENA-ORUN01002537-ORUN01002537.1-human-gut-metagenome-genome-assembly--contig:-NODE-2537-length-14506-cov-4.539478_pt1 | contig 14506 bp, 19 predicted proteins | sample MGYA00242080_ERZ509209 | MGnify/ENA primary metagenome ERZ509209 (study PRJEB26280, sample SAMEA2338786) | human gut metagenome | biome: human gut; feature: human-associated habitat; material: faeces... | reverse complement strand
ATGGCGCACCCGCCGTATGGCTCGGCGCAAAAGGAACGTATCCGATTTGCCCTATACTGCGTCGCCGTTATCTTGCGTCGCTTTCTTTATCAAGGTTCATTCGTCATTTCCGGGAGAACGCGGGGAAAGGGGTAAGCCGCTTTCAGCCCGGAGCTGATATAGTCAATCCAATTTCATGTTGACAATGGCGGTTATGAGCTTGATTTCCAAATGACGCTTCATGTACTCGTCCACGCAGTAGTGTTCTTGTCCGCAGTTATCATAGAGCTTGCGGGTGCAGAGCTTTTTGATGTACCTGTCGTAATGCCGCAGCACCCGATCCATAGCGGACGGATCACCGGCATGGGCGGCCTCGATCACCGCAAGAGGAAGCAGCTCATAATTACAAGAACGGTTATTGTCCTGATTCATCGTGCTAACCTCCTTTCGGCAGAAGCGTTTTCAGCTTGTCGCGCATCTTGTCCAGCGTCTTTGTCCTGCGCCGTTGCACCGCGCAGCGGGACATTCCCAAAACAGCCCCGACTTCCTTATCCGTCATATCCATAACGAAACGCAGGATCAGGATGCTTTGTTCTGTCGGGGACAGCTCCACAAAGACCTCCGCGACTTGCTCATTGTCAATCCGCAGCTCGCAACCGTGCGCCGTAAAGGTGAAGCTGTCGCTGGGGTATTCCTCCGTGTAACAGAGACTTTGTAGCTCTGAATACGAAAGATCACTGAACGACATTTCCCGTTGGTACTGCTGTCTCATTTGAAGCAGATAGTCCACGGCTTCATTCCGCAGCACTTTCTTACAAAAGGCGTCGAAGCGGTACGGCACGCTCTGACGGGGGATATTCGCCATCGTTATCACCCCCTTTCCGTGGGGGAGTAAGTGGTTTTTTCCCTTTCCGTCAGTACAACCGTTTCCGACCTATCGCGTGCTCGCTTAACCCTCCTTTTTTGAAAATTTTTTTGAGAAAAATGCAAAAGACGCCCGGCTAAACATAGTTCAACCGAGCGCCGAAGCATGGCAATGTATATAATTCCTACATCGTATAATTCATCAGCAAGGGCATGAAACGCCCAAGGAGCATACAGGATTTTTTTGCGTATGCAGATATGATCCGGGGAAAGATGGAAGTTTGACATAGCGGCAATCCTCCTGTTGCCACCGCTTATTTGTCAGCTATCAAGTTGTAGTGCAAGCATAAACGGCGGCTTTCCCGGAAAAGCCGCCGTCAAAGAAAAGGTTATAGTAAGGCCACACCTGCACTACCCGCCGTCATGCGGCTTTCCCGATTCTTCTTTCGTGTGAATACTCATAATCAGGGCTCCTTAGTATAAGCCAGTAATGGATGATACGACTATCATTTCTCACAACTTACGATAAAGAATCTCACCCTTTTCTTTTAGCCAAAGAATAGCTGCTGCTGTTAAACCCACTACAATAAGGATAATAACGGCATTCCCGACGAAAAGATGTTTGGGAAAATGCTTTATAAGAATATAAAATCCACCGCAAGACAAAGCCATGCTCATCAGTGCATTTAGAATTGCAGGTATACTGCGCTTAACAATATATGTAGCGTTTTCCCAATCAAAACTGGGAAATAGTAAGTTTGCAATACACCCTGCCACCCCGATAAACGCGGAAAAAACAAGTGGTAGCAAGTAGCCAGAAAGGATAGCTGCCCATTGAAGGTGTAAACCAAATGCCAAAACCGTATTGAGGACGAGAGTTACAGGAATAGACAGTGAAAGATGGAACAAGAGCTTTGCCTTTATAAATTCAAAAATACTTATAGGCATGGATTTTATAAGCTCCATGTTTTTCCCTTCAATAGAAATGCTTGGGAATGTCGTGCAGGAGAGAGATACCATAATTGCGAGAGCATAGACATACAGCATTTCACCGGATGAATAAGGGATTTGAAATAGTCCGCCAAATTGATAAATCTGTGCAGCGACATCTTCCTTTATTACAACGGCAAAAATAACAAAAATTGCCGCCATCATATAGCCGAGAGCGGTATTGATGACATAGACAGGAATTGAAAAATACCGATGCCGTTCCCGTGCAATCAGGGCACCGATTATGCCTTTTTGTGCAAAAGAATAAGCGCCTTGCAGAGAGACGGATTTTGTATCGTGTGAGAGATCACAGTACCAATGCCGAAATATGCGGCCAATAAGACAAGCCATTAAGTACCCTAAAAGCAAAACTCCCGAAAGATACAATACAAAGGCAAAACCTTGTAAGCTCACAATGGATTGTATTGCTTTATCGAGTGGCCCTTCCCCTGAGAACAGGGAAAACAGCGTGGTCGTTGAATCTTCTGGGGCAGCGGAAAAATGTAAAAAGATATACGTCAAATACGTAAATAGAATAATCACAGCCGCAACTGTTTTCAATCGGGCCAGCAGAATGGAGGGCTTGTGCATAATGTAGTAGATGCCTGTACCTATAATTGTACCCAAAAGGCTTGGAATGATCGGCAGAAGCAGAATGGCAACAGCCATCATGCAATAATACAAAAGTGATGTCTCAGCTACTATACGGTACAAATGCACCATCGGGAACAGCAAGAAGCCGTTAAGAAGCAGTTGGAGAATATAGAGAATAGAGAGTTTAGAAAGTGAAATGTATAGCATTGGAATTGGCAACGCGAGCTTTGCTTCAACATTTTTGTCAGATAAAAGAAGTCCGCTGCCCCAAAAAATACCTATGAAAAGATTGAGGACAACACTGACTTTCAACATTGGCCCGAAAAAGTAAGCAATTACTTCTTCAATTGTCCATGCGTAGGAAAAAACTGTGTGCAAAGAGTTCATCCAGTAAATGATTATCCCAATCACAACAGCAAAAATTAAAATGTACAAAGAAATAGCCTTGCTGCGCTGCGAAGGGTTACCGTAGCGCATTTGATTTATTCTGAATATCCGAGTAAAGTCATTTTTCAATAGACGGATCAAAACTTTCATTACTATTCAACTCCATAAATGCTTCTTCCAATCCCTCAACGCCGATAAGTTCTTCGGTTGTACCGGAGTATAAAAGCCTTCCATCCTTTATGATAGAGATTATATTGCACAGTTTTTCAACTACATCGAGAATATGACTTGAAAACAGTATAGAGCTTCCTTTCCGGCAGAGCATTTTCATTTGCTCTTTCAGAGCAATAAAGGCTTCCGGGTCTAATCCAACGAAAGGCTCATCCAAGACGAGTAGTTTGGGATTGTGAGAAAAGGCCGCAATTAAAGCCACTTTTTGCTTCATGCCATGTGAATACGATGAAATCAAGCCAGAAATATGCGGCTCCATTTGAAAGGCATGAATTAGCCGCTCTATGTTTTGCTTTCTCTCTTTTGCCGAAATCTGATATATGTCGCAAACGAAATTAAGATATTGCATCCCTGTCATATATTCCTCTAATCGCGGGGTATCTGGAACATACGCCATCTTTCTTTTACAAACTATTGGCTCTTTGACAACCGAGATGCCGTCCAAAAGAATATCTCCCTCGGTAATCGTGATAATCCCCATACACGCTTTTAGTGTAGTAGTCTTTCCTGCCCCGTTTTTTCCGACAAACCCCATGATGTCGCCATCATTCACGACAAAGCTCAAATGGCTGACAGCCTCTTTATCCCCATATTTCTTTGAAAAGTTTTTGATTTCAAGCATAAAAACCACCTGCTATCATTTAGAAAACAATCGAAATGAAAATCAAAAAAATAACCACTCCGCATTCAATTTTCATTTCATCCCCATGTAGATAAGCATACCTGTGATAACAAAGGCAAGCACAGGCGTAATGTAGTACAAAAAGGATTTTCCTTCCTGAGCCTTTAGCCGAAAAGCCACGATCAGGTTAATCACGCTGAAAGCAGCCGGGCCGCCAAATACAAGCGCATTTCGGGGCCAAAATGAATTAGGGTTTCCGGCGCTATCGAAATGAACGGGGACTGATTGCGGAAGTTTAGAATAAAAGCCGAGGAACACCGCAAGCGTAAGTATGCACAAAAGTGTGCTTAGGATGATGTGTTTTGTCGTAGATTTCATGGTTCATTACCTCCTTATACCCTTTTTTGTCTTTGAATGTACAGAGCCAACGAGTATACCAACGGAACAGCAACCGCCAATATGATGACCAGCGGAGTGGTTACTTTTGTAATATGATGTAGAGGATGAACAAGCAGTACCAGTCCGGCAATTATCCACGTATAACTGCCAAGTTTATGGGTTTTGTACCATCCTTCTTCGTCCTTAAAGAGCCATGGAAACTTTAATCCAACAAAGTAGTTAATATGATTTTTGGGAAAGTAGTTGCCGACAATAATCAAAATGATCCCTACAAAAAAGCAGGTAAAAGTCTCCGTGTTAATCTGAACAGGAAGAAAAGAGTCAGCTTGCAGGATAAGGCACACAACACTTGCGAGGGGCATACTCCATTTACCGATAAGCACCAATTTTCTTGCTGCATTTTGTTTCACTATGCGGATGTTGTTCAACGCAAAGTTCAGTGCAATGTTATAAACCGCAAAGATTATGCATTGAATAACAAGGGCTTGGTTTTCATTCCCATGAATAGTGTTGATAATCGCAGCGGTAGCTAAGATAGCTAAACAGACTGCGGTTGTCATTATCAGTGTTATTCTTGCGTTCCTATTCATCTTCATCGTTACTCCCCCGAAACTGCATGAGCCACATCATAGCGTCCTCGAACACAGAAGTATTTATTTCATAGTATATATATTTTTGGTATCGCGTTTCAAAAACCAAATCAGCCTTTTTCAAGATAGAAAGATGGTAAGAAATCGTAGCGTTTGACAATTCAAATTCTGCAACAATTTCTCCAGCGGACATTTTCCTCCGCTGCTTTAGTAACAGCAATATGTCCCGTCGAACAGGGTCGCTCAACGCCTTAAACACATCTGGTAGACTCACAGTATCACCTGCATACTTCATTTAGATTTTTTTCTAAATGATATTTTAACTGATTTGAAGGTGTTTGTCAAGATGGAGAGATTTCTAAGAGACAATAAAATATAGGTGTATGTTCTTCCACATCATTCCCAAAACTATTGATGAACTATACAATGTTGAGAGGTGATGAAAACATGGCAAAAGTTGAGCAATGCCCCGGCTTTGAAACTTTTGGCGCTGATGTAAAAACAGCCCGTGAAAAGCTGGGTATCTCCCGCAGAGAACTTGCGGAGAAAATCGGGGTCGATCCCCGGTATCTGGCCAACATCGAATTGAACGCGACCATTCCGAGTATGCCGCTTGTGGTGCAGCTCTTTCACCTGTGCAGATTACCGGCTGAAAAGTATTTCAACCCAGAGCTGCGGAAGCAGGAAACCGAGCAATACCAGCGTGTGAAATACAAGGTGCAGCTTTGCCCGGAAAAGTATCTGCCCGCTATCGAAAGCGCCATAGACGAGCTGATGAAGCTGGACAAGTAGAAGCCGTTTCCTGTATGTGAGGAAGCGGCCTCTTATTTTATATTTTTCTGATTTCTGCCCGCGAAAGCGAGCATTTTTTGTCGTTCCCGGTGTTGTATTGGTGAGGGGATATAACTTTCATAGCAAGCATAGGAAGCGGGTACCCACTTCCGTATTTTCGACCTCCCGCGCTGCGGCGCGTAGGTTGAAAATTGCTTGTACCCTCACAGGCTATCGCCTGTTGGGGCAGCCCCTTGGGAAGTGTCCCAAACCCTCTATGAACGGAAAGGAGCGTTAGAGCATGGACGGACGGAAAAGGACGGTGCAGCTAAAGTTTCGCGTGACGGAAGCCGAGCGCGATTTAATACTGGAAAAAATGAAGTTAATACCTACCCGCAACATGGCGGCGTATCTGCGGAAAATCGCAATCGACGGATATATCATTCAGATAGACCATAGCGACATAAAGGCAATGACCGCCGAGATACAGAAAATAGGGGTCAACGTCAATCAAATAGCAAAGCGCGTGAACAGTACGGGCAGCGTCTACCAAGAGGACATAGACGAGATAAAGGGGGTGCTGAATGAGATATGGCGGTTACAAAGATTAAACCTATTAAAAGCACGTTGAGCAAAGCCCTCGCCTATATCCAAAATCCCGCCAAGACAGAAGAAAAAATGCTTGTGTCCTCATTCGGCTGCTCCTATGAAACGGCAGATATTGAGTTTGCATATACCCTGTCGCAAGCGTTAGAGAAAGGCAACAATTTAGCCCACCACCTCATGCAATCCTTTGAGCCGGGGGAAGTCAGTTATGAAAAGGCGCATGAGATAGGTCGGCAGCTTGCCGACGCGGTAACAAAGGGGCAATACGAATATGTGTTGACTACCCACATAGACAAAGGACACGTCCATAATCACATTATTTTCTGTGCGGTCAATTTCATCGACCACCGCAAGTACAATTCCAACAAGCGGAGCTATTACGGCATACGCAACATCAGCGACAGGCTGTGCCGGGAAAACGGCTTGTCCGTCGTTGTCCCCGGCAGGGGCAGCAAGGGAAAGAGCTATGCGGAGTTCCAAGCGGAAAAGACGGGTACAAGCTGGAAAGGCAAGCTGAAAATTGCCGTTGACGCGCTTATCCCGCAAGCGTCAGACTTTGCCGATTTTCTGCGGCTGCTGCAAGCGGCGGGCTATGAGATAAAGCCCGGTAAATACATATCTTGCCGCGCACTGGGGCAGGAACGCTTTACCCGTCTGAAAACCCTCGGCGCGGATTATACAGAGGAAGCCATAACGGAGCGTATCAAGGGCAGGCGCACCCGCGCCGCTAAAGTCCCGAAACAGGAGCGCGGCGGTATCTCCCTTGTTATCGACATTCAGAACAGCATCAAGGCACAGGAAAGCCGGGGCTATGAGCATTGGGCGAAAATCCACAATCTCAAACAGGCGGCGAGGACGCTGAACTTCCTCACGGAAAACAGGATTGACAGCTATGCAGAGCTTTCCGCAAAAATCGCGGAAGTGAACGCGGCAAGTGAACAGGCGGCAGGCTCATTAAAGGGCGTCGAACGGCGGCTTGCGGATATGGCGGTCTTAATCAAGAATGTTTCGACGTATCAAAAGACAAAGCCCGTCTATGAAGCGTACCGGGCGGCAAAGGATAAGGCGGCGTACCGCGCCGCCCACGAAAGCAGCTTAATTCTCTTTGAAGCCGCCGCAAAAGCGGTCAAGCCCGCGCTGATCGGCGGCAAGCTCCCCAATGTCGCCGCCCTGCAAGCGGAATATGCCGCGCTCGGAGAGCAGAAAGAAAAGCTATACGCCGACTACGGCAAGCTGAAAAAGCAGGTCAAGGAGTACGACGTTATCAAGCGGAACATTGACAGTATTTTGCGGCGCGAAAGTGAGCCGGAGCGGGGTAAGGAAAATGTGCGCGGATAAATGCGGTTTGTGTGGAAATCCCCGAAAAAGCATGGTATAGCCGTGTGCGCCGCCCTCGATTTTCTCAAAGCCGATGGGGACGGGAGAGGTCTTTTCAAGGGCTGCGAAAAAATCACTGTATTGCTCCACATCGCCCGTCAGCGCGTCCACGGCAATATCCGGCAATTCCTTTCCCTCGGTTTGGGACACGTCAAAGACGGACACCACCTTGTAGGCGGGGATAGTGATCTCCTTTTCCTCGGTGACGGGCTTTCCGTCCCTGCCGATCACGGGCTTTTGGGTCTGCGGGTCGATTTTCTCCATTTCCTGCTTGATTTTGAACGGCGACGGGGCGATAATCTTAATGCCTTTTTCGCCTTTTTTGACATTGCGCTGAAACTGGTTTTTCCAAGCGGTAAAGCCCGCGATCAGGGAAGCATCGGGCTTCTGCATGGCAATCAAGAGGGTGTTGTTGAAGCTGTAATTATGAAACTTTGACATGACGCGCAGATACTCCTTGTAGCGTTCGCTGTCGAACAGCTCCGTAATGCCTTGCTCCAAACGGTCGGTAATCTCCTTGAGCTTTTCAGCGGGCTTCTCTGCGGTAAGGTTGATAGGGATAACGGGCTGCGGCGGCGGTGGCTCGACGGTATGCGTCGCTGCTTGCCTTGTGCCGATAGCGTCCATTTCCGCTTTTTCCGGGTCAGGGCGCGTCGGCTGCGCTGCCTGCTGGGGTGCGGTGTGCTGCGGCGGCTCGCCCTCAATGGCATAACCCGGAAGCAGCAGCCCATTCACCTTGAACGGCTCCGCGTATTCTTTCGGAACGGGCGGCGCGGGCTCGGTAAACAGGCGGTCGTATGCCTTAATGCGTCCGGCAAGGTATTTTTCCATTGCCGCCTTGTCTGAAAAGGTCTTGCGCTCCTGTCCGGCGATTTTTACGTTTTGCTCATGGTTCGGTCCGTTGGTGTAGACACTCCATGTCAGGCTCCATGAATACGGCACGGATTCTTGCGCCTGTCTGTCATAGCGGGTGTTTTCATAAACGTGATAGCGCATCTGATAGACTGCGTTACTGCGGAGCTGCCATTCATAATCTGTTTTCTCCCATTTGTTGGATGTGTGCTTGACGGGCGGCGTCTGCACATACTCGATGGCTTTTTCAAGAAAGCGGGTGTTGCCTGCCTGCTGCTCCCATGCGGCTGCCTCCGTTTTCAGCCTGTCAAATACAGCCTGCTCCGCTGCCGCGCTCTCCTGCCGCAGCCGTGTCAGCTCCGCAAGAGAAAGCCCGGTCAGCGCGGAAATATCCGCTTTCTCACTTTCAAAATAGATGCTTCGCTCAATTACCAGCTTTTTTGCTACTTCCAGCCTGTCAAAATCATAGCTGGAATAGTTCTTTTCCTGTTCGCTCACGGTTTTGCTCCTTTCCTTTGTTGGTGTGATGATGTCTTTTAGCGGCTCCTCCCACTTGCGCCCAAAGCCGCGCACGACGGTATCTCCCGCCGCGCCGTTTCCGCTGAACATTTGCAGGGTGGAAAACGCATTGTCAAAGGCGGGGATATTGTCTGTGCCAATATTCGGGGCGAAGTGGATAACACCGTCCGGGTAGTCCCTGCCTGTGCCGATCCAGCCCCGGATAAAGCTGTCGAAAGGGGCTTTCGCCCCGCTGTCAAAGTGTTCCTCGGCATGGCTTTTGTATAGCTGCCCGCCCCTGTACTGTCTGCCTAAAATCAGCTCCCCCGTCTGCGGGGAGAACATAAAGCGGCGGTTGTCGATTTCCCGCATATCAAATGACATACTGCGGGTATCAAGAAGCATCAGGGCGGCGGTCAGCTCTGCTTTCGGCTTGTTCTGCGTGGCTTACACCTCCTTTCATTGTTACAGAGGGTTTGGGACACTTCCCAACAAGCAAAATCCCCATTCTGCGCGTAGCGTCAGAACGGGGATTTTACGGAAAGGGTACCCCTTTCCTATGCTTGCTGCGTAAGTTCTTTGTCCCTCGCAAGCTCGATACGATAGTTGACGTATTTCCCGCCCGTATCGGCTAATACAATGCTTCCGTCATAGGTTTTACCCGTTTTCGGGGAATACAGCTTTTTGACCTTCGCCCTGCCGCCCGCAAGCAGCGCAGCGGCGATTTTCGGGGTAAAGGCGGTTTTGCGTTCCTCGAAAAAGCGGTCGTTTTTCCACATGACAAAGGCGCAGACCTTCTTTTCGCAGTAGTAGTTTTTTCTGCCCTCGCAGACGTTCCCGCCGCAGCGGGGGCATTTGCCGATCACCGTCTGTTTCTCTTTGAACAGGTCTTTCTGATTTTCGGAAAGAAACGGATAGGCTTTCACCAGCTCCCGCGCCATTTCTTCAATGCCCCGCATAAAGTCCTCCGGCTCGGCTGCGCCCCTTGCAATCTGCGTCAGAGCGTTTTCCCATTCGGCGGTAAGCTGCGGAGAGGTCAGCGTATCGGGCAGAACACAAACAAGGTTGTTGCCGTTTTTGGTTGGGATAAGCTGTTTTCCCTTGCGCTGCACAAAGCCGGATTTGACCAGCTTTTCAATCACAGCGGCGCGGGTAGCGGGAGTGCCAAGCCCCTTACGTTCTGCGTCCGGGTCGGTGTCCGCGCTTCCGGCGCGTTCCATAGCCGAAAGCAGGCTTGCTTCCGTGTGCGGCTTCGGGGGTGTGGGGAGACAGGATATTTGAGAAATGCGGGATAGGGCGGGATGAGAGGGGAGACGGCGGGAAAACCCTTGAAATACGCGGGAAACGGCGACTTTCGGCGCGGGACAAAGGCGCGAATTATCAACAATCTTGAGATGAGGATGCGTCGGCGGCGGTCGGCGCTTTTTTCACGCCCACGAGGCCGCACAACGGCGACGGCGCGGCGAGGCGCACACATACGCAGAATACGAAAAAGCCCCGGAAACGCCCGTATAACGGCATTTCTGAGGCTTTTAGATGGTATGAGCCGCTCGGCCCCGTCCCGGAAGTCACAGCAGCAGACCAAGAGGACGAGAGCTTCGCGGCTCATGCTGCTATTGTAGCAGACGCGGCGGCGGATTGCAAGAGGGGCAAGCGTGCTAACGGAGCGTTAGAGCGTGCGAATTTTCGGGAAAACGGGGCTTTTCGGCGCGGATCGGCGGGGATTAGGGCGTGCGCTGGCCGTGCGAGGCGTGCGCGGCGGGGCGGCGAAGCGGGGCAAAACAGGCGGCGAGCAATGGGACAAATCTGCAAAACCGATGGGACTGTGTCCCATTGCCCTGTTTTCAAGGGTTTTCGGGCTTTCGACCCTCGTTTTTCGCCGCTTCATCAATGGGACAGAAAACAGATTTACAACTAAATCAAAACAGCGCAAAAAATCAAGCGGTTCCACCTTGGGCTTCAGCGTCCTCGGCGGGGCCGCTTTTTGTTGCGGAGCTGCCGTTGTGATACGTCCAGTAAATAGACTCTTTTTTCCGTTCGACGTGCTTTCGATATTTGAGATGAACGAGGTCAAAAATGTCCTCCCGCTGCTCCTCCGGCAGGAGGCGATACATGGCGATCAGATCGGCCTCCTCGCCCTCCAGCGGCGAGCCGTCGCAGATCAAACCCGCCGTCTTCTGATGGGCGAAGAGGTCGTCGCTCGCTTTTGCGGGGGACGGTTCAATTTCGAGTAAGTAGTCGGCGGACACCTCGAAAATTCGGGCAAGCGAAGCAAGCGCATTATACCCCGGCTTGCTTTTCCCAGTCTCCCAATCGCCGACGTTTCCGGGAGAAACGCCAACTTCTTTCGCAAGCTGGCCTTGGGTAAGGTTCTTTTCAGAGCGTAGTTTTTTTAGTAGGGCACTGAACACAAAAATACCTCCTCGAAATTGCGGGTAATTTACACGCAAAACTATTGACAAACTCGTAAATGCGAGCTATACTAAGTGCGAAAAGTGGTTTATGAATAAAGCAAAATAAATCATAGCACACCCCGACCGAAAAGGAAATAGCAAATCGGTGAACGGTAGAGTAAAAGCGAGCGGCGGAGGCGTTTTTCAGAAGGAGAACGACAACATGAAGAACGACATCGCAGACATCCTGTTCAAGTACACCACTGGCGAGGCCACACTGGAAGAGACGAACGACGCCTTGAAGGAGGCGGAGGCGGGTTTCAACTTGGAACCGGGCCGCAACGAGATCACCCCCGACGAGATGGCCCTCACCACTGTCGGAGATACCCCGGAGGAGGCCAACGGCTTCGGTCTGTTGGACACCGGCACCGGCAGCATGGAGAAAGTCCACGTCACCAACGGCAAGCTGGACGAGGCGATCAATCAGGTCAACCATGACGGCACGACCAATATGCTGGCCTTCGTCATCATCGGCCCCAATCGTTACGAGGTCAAGGGCGACACCCTGACGGACTGCTAAAGCCCACCAACACCTAAGCGACTCTTAGATTTAATTCCGCCGACCGCCGTTCGCTTTTGCTCTACCACAAACGCCGAGAAAAGGAAAGGAGGCAGATCATGAGACGCGGCAAGAAGCCCACCCGCAAGCAGAAGATCCGGCTCGGGCAAGCGGGCCTCGCCCCGGAGAACTGGCTGGTCGTGAAGCAGAAAGCAAACGGCGAGCTAATCATTCTGAACAAGTACCACGACACGATCCGCGTCATCCCGCCACTGGCCGGATGAGCTTTGCAGAAAGGAGCAGCAGCATGAAGGAGCAACCGCACATCTGCCCGCTGTGTGGGCGAGCATACGACGAGCCGCCCGCGCTGTCGCGAGTGGACAACCAGACAGACATCTGCCCGAGGTGCGGCATGATGGAGGCACTGGCGGCTATGCCGAGGCGGGAAACGCCACAGGATCGGACGCGGCGGGCCGTGTACGCCACGGGCAACCGCTGGGCGATTGAGAACTTTGAAGCGACCCACCACTAAGCCGAAACGCCCGGAAGGGCGTCACCGGGAACTGCCCCACCCGGTCTGAAGATGGCAGGGCAGAAAGGAATGACGGCAGCATGAGAAAGATCAAGAAGATCAACGGCTTCCTCGTGGTCAAGTTCAACGACCGCGAGAAGCGCGAGTACGAGGGCACGGCCCTCGGAGAGTACGGCGTGATCGACGCGGAGGTCTACACGGGCAATCTGGACATCGACCGGGGCGCGATGGAGTACGACGACGCGGACACGCTGGAGGTGGCCGTGGAGCTGGCACGGGGGCTGGAGTCCGAGGAGGACATCACGGATGAGCCGTCCACCTACACCGCCGCCGTGGAAACGAATGAGAGCTATACCGAGGAGACGGTGGAGCCCGCCGCCCTGATCGAGGGCTGGACGCGCCGCCTTGCCACGCAGGTCAAGAGCAAGCACTACCCCGACACCGACCCGCGCACCGCCGCGCACGAGCTTTACGGCTTCAAGATGGCGCTGCATCAGATCGGCTTCCTGCCGGAGAGCGAGGTCATCACCGACCCGGACACCTTCGGCGCGGGACGGCTGGACGGCCCCATGCCGCGCAACCCCGAAGAGCTGCTGGCGTTCGTGTGCGACGAACGGTGCAAGAACCGGGCCGGACACACGCAGGAGGAGCTGGACGCCATTTGCGCGAAGTGCCCGCTGGGACAGCTCTACGAGGACGCGGAGGCACAAGACCTGCGCATCCGGGAGCGGAGCGAGCGGGCACTGCGGGAGCACATCGAGGGCGTGAGGCACGCTGAGGACACCCTGACCGCCCTGCTTGGCGGACATGAGGCGCTGGCCTACCTTGCGGCGCTGCGGGACGGACAGATCCTGCAGGAGAACGAGTGCGAGCACTATGCGGCGCAGATCGCCGAGGCGGGCGCAGCGTGGGAGACGGTGCTGGAGGGCGTGAGCTTTGAAGACCTCTCCCAGCTGCGGCGCCTGCTGCGGGAGGTGGACGAATACACCAAGGACGGCGGTGAGCTGTTCAACGGCTTCCAGCACGAGACAGAGCGCATCCCGGCGCATCGGCTGGAGGAGCTCCACCAGCTCGGGACGGCGCTTCTCGGCGAGTGCCCGGAGAACGACTGCACGATCTACCGCAACGTGTTCCGCATGGCGGTCGACGTCGACGGGCAGATGGGCAAGCTGACGGGCCACGCGAGGGAGACGATGCAGCGGGAGTATGATCGGCTGCTCCGGGAGCTGAACCACCTCTACACCATGAACCACGCGGTGAAGAAATACCGGGAGGCGCAGCATGACAGGACTTGAACTGCTCAAGGCCCCGGAGGCCACGGCGGGCGAGATCGCGGATATCATCTCCGCGCCCTGTCCGCCAACTATCCCCGCCCACTGCGACGGCGTGAGCTGCTGCGCGTGCTGGCTGGCATGGCTGACAGGCGAGCCTCTCAAAGGGAAAGAGCCGCCCGACAAGCGGACGGCTCCGGATGATGCTCCCGCCTACTACCATCCTCCAGTGAAAGCAATCCGAGAGGCGGCGGAGAGGATCAGGGAGGGGCGCATGGAGTACGCAGCAGAAGCGCTCACTCGCCCCTCCGATCCAGAAGAGCCTCGACAGCCTTGAAGGCGTAGGCCCTTGCGACTACTGACGCCGCATAATAAGTTTCCCGGCAGACGGCAACAATCGCCGCCTTCTGGGCCTCGGTGAACCCAGCGTCAACGTGCTCGCCAGAGTCGAGAATGGCAGAGCGAAGACGCTCGCCGAGAATAGACCAGTCAACGTCGCGGCTCTTGTCGACCTCGTCGAGTACACGCTCGACGGCATCAAGGGTAGCATCAGCCATAGACAACACCCCCTCCCCGGGCAGCGGCCCAGCTCCATTATACACGAGCAGGAGGGCAAAGGAAAGGAGCAGCAGAATGTTCAGCACAGAAGACCTCAAGACCGCGATCGGCGCGACCGTCATCGCACGGCGGAACGCGGCGGCGCGGCTGCGGGAGGCGGGCAACCCCCGCGACCCGTTCCGGGCGCTGCCGGGGATGGAGCAGCAATTCTTTGAAGCGGCGCAGAGCGTGCGCAGCTACGACCTCGTTCTCAACTTACTTGAGAGAGAAGTGAAGCGGGAAGCGCGAAAGCGTGCGGGGCGCACGGCGCAAAGCGCGGCGGTGTTCCTTATCACGGCGGGGCTCATCATCCTCGCGACGCTGGGCTTCGCGGCGGCGCTGCTGCTGATCTTCCCCAAGACGGACGAGGGGGCGAGTTTCATCGACGGATGGA